>Ga0247671_1000395_pt1 | contig 14270 bp, 9 predicted proteins | sample CNK12_metaG_FD_183039 | JGI IMG/M metagenome (GOLD analysis project Ga0247671, IMG submission 183039) | Soil microbial communities from Purdue University Martell Research Forest, Indiana, United States - CNK12 | ecosystem: Environmental > Terrestrial > Soil > Temperate forest > Bulk soil | place...
GTTCACGATGCCGATCACGGCGCCGCTTTGCGGGTGGTAGACCGGGCTGCCGCTGTTGCCCGGGTAGGCGGTCCCGTCGAGCTGGAACACGGGGAACGATGCCGCGCCCAGCCGCCGCGCGCTGCGCGCGTCGAGCTGGTCGGCGCGCGGCGCCGGGATCGCGATCGGCGTCACCGCGGCGATCATCGCCCGATGCGTTACCGGGAAGAGCCCGAGCACCGAGCCGATCGGAAAGCCGGTAACGAGATAGGACTCGCCTTCGCGCACCGCCTGCGCGTCGCCGAAGGCGAGAGCCGGGAGCGGCTTGCCGTCCATCCGCAGGAGCGCGAGGTCGCTGCCTGCGTCCGCGGCCATCCTGCGTGCAATGCGGATCTGGGCGGCGCCGCCCGGGACCGGAACGGCGACGGCAATGTCCTCTCCGCGTTCGGTGCTCACCGTCTTGGGCACCACATGGTCGTTGGTCGCCACGGTCAGCCCGTCGCCTACCACGAAACCCGTTCCGGCGAAGCCGAACTGCGGATTGCGCAGCCGCTCGAAGGTGCCGACCGCGACGATCGACGCCTTGATCCGCGCAATGGTGGCCGGCGCGCTGTCGTCGGCCGCAACCGGCATCGCCGCCGCGGCCGCGACGCTCAGCGCGGCAAGACCGGCGCGCTTTCGAATCGCTTCAGGTACCACGGCAGAGCCTGCTTGAGGCCGCTTGCGAGCGTGTGGGTCGGCGCGTAGCCCAGGCGCTCGCGCGCGAGCGAGATGTCGGCGAGCGAGTGGCGCACGTCGCCGGCGCGGAACGGCCGGTAGATCGGCTCGAAATCCACCTGCAGCAGCGTGCGCAGGATCTCGAGCAGGCGGTTGAGCGAGGTGTTTTCGCCCACCGCGATGTTGTACACCCGGTTCAGCGCGCGCGGCTGGTCGGTGAGCGCGGCGCGCAGGTTGGCCTGGACCACGTTCGCGATGTAGCAGAAGTCGCGCGAGGTCTCGCCGTCGCCGTTCACCTCGACCGGCTCGCCGGTCAGGATGGCGCGGATCCAGCGCGGAATCACGGCGGCGTAGGCGCCCTCGGGATCCTGGCGCGCGCCGAACACGTTGAAGTAGCGCAGGCCGACCGTCTGGATGCCGTAGCAGCGCGCGAACACATCGGCGTACATCTCGTTCGCCTGCTTGCTCGCGGCATACGGCGACAGCGGCTCGCCGGTGATGGCCTCGACCTTGGGCAGCGTGGCGTCGTCGCCGTAGATCGAGCTGGAAGACGCGTACACGAAGCGCTGCACGTTTGCGTCTCGCGCCGCGACCAGCATGTTGACGAAGCCGGTGACGTTGGTCTGGTGAGTCGGAACCGGATCGGCGATCGAGCGCGGCACCGAGCCGAGCGCGGCCTGGTGCAGCACGATGTCGACGCCGCGGCAGGCTTCGCGGCAGGCCGCCGGATCGACGATGCTCGCCTCGATGAAGCGGTGCTGGCGCCATGCCTGCGGTCCGACGGCCTGCTCGACCTGCTCGAGGTTGGCGCGGTGCCCGGTGGCGAAATTGTCGAGCCCCACCACCTGCTGGCCGCAGCGCAGCAGGTGCTCGACGAGCTGCGAGCCGATGAAGCCGGCGCTCCCGGTGACCAGCCAGGCGCGCTTGCGCGCGCCAAGGAGATCCTTCAGACGCGAATCCATCATAGGCGCCACACGTCGAAACCGCGGGCGCGCAGCGCGTGCGCGTCCGCCTGATTCTTTACGTCCGCGTACACTCCGTTCGGCGCAAGCTTCGCGAGCAGCGTGTCGAGCGGCCGGCTGCGGTACTCGTCGTGCGCGACCGCCGCCACGATGGCCGCGGCCTGCGGCAGCTCCTCCCATTTCGTGAGGCGGATGCCGTACTCGTGCTCGGCCTCCTTCGGGCAGGCGATCGGGTCGTGCACGTAGACCTTGGCGCCGAAGGACTCCAGCTCGCGCACCACGTCTACCACGCGCGAGTTGCGGGTGTCGGGCACGTTTTCCTTGAACGTGAGCCCGAGCACGATGATGTTTTCCTTGTTGACGCAGAAGCCGCGCAGGATCATGCGCTTCACGGTCTGCTCGGCGACGTACTTGCCCATGCCGTCGTTGATCTTGCGCCCCGAGAGGATCACCTGCGGGTGGTACCCCAGCGTCTCGGCCTTGTAGGTGAGATAGTACGGATCGACGCCGATGCAGTGTCCGCCCACTAGGCCGGGGCGGAACGGCAGGAAGTTCCACTTGGTGCCGGCCGCCTCGAGCACCTCGGTGGTGTCGATGCCGATGCGGTTGAAGATCAGCGCCAGCTCGTTCACCAGCGCGATATTGAGGTCGCGCTGCGTGTTCTCGATCACCTTGGCGGCTTCCGCCACCTTGATCGAGCTCGCCCGGTGCACCCCGGCCGCGACTACGCTGGCGTAGACCTCCGCGACGCGCTCCAGGGTCTTGGGCGTATCGCCGGACACGACCTTCACGATCTTGGTCAGCGTGTGCTGCTTGTCGCCGGGGTTGATGCGCTCAGGCGAATAGCCGACGAAAAAGTCCTGCTTCCACTTGAGGCCCGAGTGCTTTTCGAGCACCGGGACGCAGACCTCCTCGGTCGCGCCCGGATAGACGGTCGACTCGAACACGACGACGGCGCCGCGCGCCAGGTTCTGGCCGACCGAGGTGCTCGCGCCGAGCAGCGGACCGAAGTCCGGGTTGTGCGCGTCATCCACCGGGGTGGGCACGGCGACAATGATGAAATCGGCTTCGCGCAGCGAGCGCGGATTGGTCGTGACCTCGAGCTTGGCCGCAGCGTTGAACTGCTCGGCTCCGACCTCGCCCGTGGGATCGAGCTTCTTGCGATAGGCGTCGACCTTGTCTTGCGACAGGTCGAAGCCGATGGTGCGGTAAATCTTCCCGAACTCGATCGCGAGCGGCAGGCCCACATAGCCGAGGCCGACTACGGCGACGGTAGTCATTACAACCCTCCCAGCAGTCTGATCGCTTCCTGCCGCTCCGGAACCTTTTCTTCGAGCCTGGCGAGCTGCTCGAGCTCCTTGCGGGCCGCGGTGTCGCGGTGGTTCTTGAGAAGCGACTTGGCGAAATTGAGGCGGATCCGGTGCGCGTCGGGCGCGGCATCGGCGGCGCGCCCGAGCATTTCAAGTCCCCGCTCGAGCTGTCCAGCTTCCGAGAGGATCGCACCCAGGGTGTCCATGATAGCGGGATTGCCCGGCGCGAGCTCGTTGGCGCGCTCGGCGTACTCCAGCGCCGCGGCGCGCTTGAGCTCGTGGCTCACCCAGGCGAGGTTGTTGAGGAGGAGGGGGTTGTCGGGCGTGCGCTGCAGCGCGGTCCGGTAGCGGGCTTCCGCGCTCTCGTAGCGCTTGGCGGCGAGGTCGCGGTCGGCGAGATAGGCGAGCATCGCGGCATCCCGCGGATGGTGGCCGATCCACTCCTCGGCCAGGCTGTCGGCCTGGCCGGACTTGCCCGCCGCTTCCAGGATCGAGTGCAGGCGCACGGCTAGGGCAGCGCGGTCGAACTTCTTCAGCGCTGCGCGATACGTGCGCTCGGCGAGCTCGAGCTTCTTCTCCGCGAGGTAAATCTCACCCTCGAGGACGTAGCCCAAGGGGTGCTGCGGCCTGCGGGCCTGGACGGCCCGTGCTTCGCGCAGCGCGTCTTCATGGCGGCCGGTCGCGACGTAGACGGCGGCGATTTCCCGCTGCGCAGAGTCGAGATCCGGCCGGATAGCGAGTGCCGCGCGCAGGGCTTTGATCGCGTCGTCGGGCTGCCGTGCCGCCATGTGGGCCTTGGCCAGCAGAACCTGTGGTTCCGCCGCGCCGTGCTGCATTTCGGCGAGGCGTGCGAGGCTGGCCAGCGCCTGGCGCGTCTCGCCGACGGCGAGTTGGGTCATACCGACCGCCCGCACTATGCGCGCTTCCCCCGGCAGCGCGGCCTGCGCCGCCTGTGCCGCGCCGAGCGCGGCAACGAAGTTGCCGCTCCTCATGTAGAAATTGATGAGCGCGCTGTGCGCCGAGACGGATACCGGATTGCCCGCCACGGCCTGCTTCAGCAACTTCTCGATTACGCGCGCATCGGCCCCTGTCGTGCGCAGCACCGCGGCGAGCCCGATGAGCGCCGGCTCGCTGTTCGGGTCCCGATCCAGGAACGCCTGGTAGCGCCTTCTTGCGGCGTCCCGGTCATTTTCACGCAGGTCCAACCGCGCGAGATTGTGGACCGCGGGCATATACGCCGGCTGTAGCTCGAGCGCGAGCTCAAAGTTCGCGCGCGCTCCCGCCAGATCCTTCTTGAGGATCAGCGCTGCGCCCTTGAGGTTGTAGGTGATCGGATTCTCCGGTTGCTTCGCCTCGAGGGCCTGGACGGCGGCGAGTGCCCTGTCGGCATCGCGCTTGCGCAGGTAGTTCGCGATCAGGGCGAGGTCGGCCTGGTAGTTCTTCGCATCGGCGGCGGAAGCCGCCTCGAGCTCGCTGATCGCGCGCTCCGGCTCGCCGGCGGCGAAGCGGACGAGCCCAAGGCTTGTCCGCACCGAGCTGTCCTTCGGCGCGAGCGCCTTTGCCCGCTCGTAATGGCGCGCAGCTGCCGCGGCGTCGCCGCTCACGAGATACGCCTCCCCGGCGAGTGCGAGGGTGCTCGGGTCCTGGCTGACCTTGAGGAGATCATGGACTTCGCCTAGCGCCACATCGGCCTTGCCCATGCGCAGGTGCGTCGTCGCGAGAAGCCGCTTCGCGCCCAGCGCCTGCGGCTCGTTGAATACCGCCGCGCGCAGGTAGCTCTCCGCTTCCGCCAGCGCGCCCATGTTGAGCGTCGCTATTCCCGCAAGGGTTAGGCTCGGCACGTGCTCCGGGGCGGCCTTCAGCACCTGGAGGATGACCTGCTTCGCGGCGGGGAATTTCTGCTGTCGCACGAGGACCAGGGCCTTGGCATATAGCACTCGGGGGTCCCGCGGTGCCGTCGCTTCCATCGCGGCAACCTCGGCGGCGGCCTTTTCCAGCGTCCCGGCGTTGAGCAGGTGCATGATCAGGGCCAGTCGCGGGGACAGCTGGTTCGGCGCGGCTTCGATCGCGGCCCGGTAGGCGCTTTCGGCGGCATCGTGCCTAGACTGCTGCGCAAGCAACTCCGCCTTGAGCAGGAGCGCGGGCACGCTGTCGGGTGCAGCCCCGAGCGCCCGCTCCACACGGGAAAGCGCCTCCCCCGGATTCGCATTGGCGGCCAGGCGCGCCGCGCCGACTTGCGCCGTCACGTTCGCGGCATCGAGCTTGAGCGCCTGTTCGAACGCTCGCTCGGCCTCAGACGGCCGGGCGCGCTCGAGATGCGCCGTTCCGACCAGGGCGGCGAGCTCGGCCTTGGCTTTCGGCGCCGACAGCGTCGTCGAGCCGAACCGCTCGAGCAGCTCGTCGGCCTTGCCTCGGGCGAGCGCAGCGCGCGCGAGCGCAATCTGCAGCTCGTCGGAGGAGAACCCCAGCGCCGCGGCCTTCTCGAGCGCGATCTGCGCCGCGGCCGGATGGTCCTGCTCGAGCAGCGCGACGCCCAGCAGGTAGCGCGCCTCGCCGTGGTCCGGGTTTTTCTGCAGCACGTTCTTCAACTGGATGATCGAGGCGCTGAAGTCGCGGCGCTGCATGTATTGCTTTGCCGAGGCCATGAGGGCGGCGGGGTCGTCGCTGCGGCAGGCGCAGATCGATGCCGCGAGCGCCAGCGCCAGCGCGGTGCGAACGGGGTTCATCGGCTTGCCTCCTTGAGGCCGAAGCGGTTGAGCAGGTCGTAGAGCGTCGGCCGGCTGATGCCCAGCAACTCGGCCGCGCGGCTCAGGTTTCCGTTCACCCGCGACAGGACGCGCAGGACGGCGTCGCGCTCGGCCTCGTCCCGCACGTTCCTCAAGGTGCGCGGCGCTTCCTCCGGCCGCGCGGCAAGGCCGAAGTCGGCCGCGCGCAGGTGCTCGCCGTCGGCCATGATGACGGCGCGCTTCACGCAGTTCTGGAGCTCGCGCACGTTGCCCGGCCAGGCATGCGCCTCGATCGCGGCGGCCGCGTCGGGGAGCAGGGTCAGGTTGGCGCGCTTGTGCTCCTCGGCGTACTGGTGCACGAACGCGTGCGCGAGGAGGGCGGCATCGCCCGTGCGGCTGCGAAGCGGCGGGATGTCGACCACGATCTCGGCGAGGCGGTAGTAGAGGTCTTCGCGGAAGCGGCCCTGCGAAATCATGGCGCGCAGGTCCTGGTGGGTCGCGCACACCACACGCACGTCGACCGGGATTTCCTGCCGGCCCCCCAGGCGTTCGATGATGCGGTCCTGGAGGAAGCGCAGGATCTTCGCCTGGAGCGCCGCGGGGAGGTCGCCGATCTCGTCGAGAAAGAGGGTGCCCCGGTGCGCGAGCTCGATCTTGCCGGGCGTCTGCCTCGAGGCGCCGGTGAAGGCGCCTTTCTCGTGGCCGAACAGCTCGCTCTCCAGCAGAGTCTCGGGAATCGCCGCGCAGTTGATGGCGACGAACTTTCCGTCCCGGCGCGGCGAAAGGCCGTGCAGGCCGCGCGCGAGCAGCTCCTTGCCGGTGCCCGATTCACCGAGCAGCATCACCGTCGCGTTGGTTCCGGCGACTTTCTCGATCGTGCTGCACACCTTGAGCATCTGCGGATCGCGGGTCAGGATCCCTCCCAGCACTCCGGGAGTGCGCGTCGCGCTCAGCCGCCGGTTCTCGGCCTGCAGCTCGTGCAGGCGCAAGGCGCGCTCGATCATCAGCGAGAGCAGCTCCGGCTGGAACGGCTTGGAATAGAAGTCGTAGGCGCCGAGGCTGATCGCCTTCAGGGCGTTGGCATGGTCGTTCTGCCCGGTGAGCACGATGACCTTGGTGTCCGGGGCCATCGCCAGGATCTCCTGCAGGAGCTGCAGGCCCTCGGTCGGCTCGTCGGGACGAGGCGGCAGCCCGAGGTCCATGGTGACGACGGCGGGCCGATGGCGCCGGAGCTGAACCAAGGCGTCTCCTCGGTCGCCGCAGGACACCGGCGCGTACTGCTCGAAGGCCCAGGTCATCTGGGTGAGAAGCGCGGGATCGTCCTCGACGATCAGCAAAGGTGTCTTCTCGCTCATGCCGCCATCGCTCCGTCCTGCTCCAGCGGCAGCATCAGCCTGAATCGCGTGCCGGCGCCGGGCCGGCTGTCGACCTCGATCCGGCCCCCCATGTCCTTCGTGTACTGCGCGACCTCGAAGACGCCGATGCCCATGCCATCTCCCTTGGTGGTCTGGAAGGGCCGGAACAGGTGCTCGCGCACGAACGCCTCGCTCATGCCGCACCCGGAATCGGCGACCTCGATGACCGCGTTCTCGCCTTCGGCGCCGACGCTGATGCGCACCTCGCCCGCATGCCGGGTCGCATCGATCGCGTTCTGCACCAGATGCCCGAGAACGCGCTCGAAGCGTTGCTCATAGCCGATGGTGGCGAGCGCCGCATCGGTGGTGTGCACGGCGATGGCCGCGCACGCTGACTTCTTCGCTGCGACCACGCGCTCGACCACCTTGGCGAGGGGAATCGGGCGCAGGTTCTCCTCGCCGCGGCTGCCGGTCGAGAGCTGCGCGAGCAGCTTGTTCATGCGCTCCTCGACGTGCCTGACGGTGGCGAACATGTCTTCCTGGAAGCGGGGGTTGTGGCGATGCCGCTCGGCGTTCTTCAGCATCAGCGAGAGCTGCGCCACCAGGTTCTTGAGGTCGTGCACCACGAACGCGGTCATCTTGTTGAACGAGTCGAACTTGCGCGCCTCGAGCAGCGCCTCCGCGGCCTGCACCTGGGCGAGGAAGCTGCCGACCTGCCGCGCCGCGGTCTTGAGCAGGTCGCGCACCTCCCAGTTCAGCTCGATCCTGGCGCGTGGCGCCGCAAGCACGGCGAATCCCGTCAGCTCGTCTTCTGCGATCACCGGAACGACCAGCCCGGCCGCGGGAAGCTCGCGCAGCCACGACGGCAGCTCGGGTGCGCCGGGCGGTTGCGGCGCCTGCAGGTCGATGACCCAGCCGGTCTTCGCCAGGAACGCGGCGAAGGTGCCGTGCCCGGGCTCGCGCGCGTCGAGCGCGGGCATGTTCCAGCGCGCCGCCTGCGCATACCCGTTGCCCTCCGACTGCAGCCAGATCGCGCCGCCGGGACTCTCGACCAGGTTGGCGAGCGCCTGGATCGAGCGCTGCGCGGAGCTCACGCCTGGATCGCGGCTCGACAGCAGCCGGGTGAAGCGCAGCCACTCATGGCGATAGTCGTAGCGGTAGGAGAAGAAATTCTTGTTGATGAACACGCGCAGCCTGGAGCGCAGCGTGCCGGACGAAAAGAGCCCCGCGAGCACCAGCAGCGCGGCGAAGATGAACCCCACCTGGAGCGTCTTGCCCCAGCTCCCGCCGAAGTAGCGTACGTAGTAGCCGGCCGCGGCGACCGCCAGCAGGTAGAGGCCGCAGCCCAGAAACGCGGTGGAATGGAATACCACGTCGCGCGACAGCGCGATGTCTATGGACCATTGCCTGTTCCGCGCCGTAGCGATGGCGATGAACGGAATCACGAGCGCGTGGACCAGGCCGCGCGCCGCCCAGACGCCCGCGTCGATCCGGCCGAAGAGGAGCGCATCGGCGAAGAGATAGACGTCGAACATGAACCCCGCACCCAATCCCAGGCACAGCGGCTTGACCGCCCAGCGCGCCTGGTGCAGCGCGCGGCGGAAGACCTGCTCGGTCAGGACGAGGCCCGCCACCGGCACCGCGAGCAGCGCGCCGAACGCGAGCCGCGACGAGGGCTGAAAGCCTTCCGGGTAAGAGAACCAGGCCGCGGCTGCCAGCGCGATGGGCAGCGCAGCCGCCTTGAGGCCGGCGCGCGTGCCCTGCAGCAGCACGCAAAGGAAGAGCAGCCAGCCGCCCGCGCGCAGCGCGTCGAGCACGGCCTGCACGCTCCACAGGACGGCGAGCCCGCTGAGCGAGAAGGCGAGATTGGCTGCCGCCGAGGCTGCGCTCGCGACGACCACGCCGAGGAGGATCGACGCTCTCGCGCCGCCGCGCCAGCCCAGGCCGAGGTGGACCGCAAAGGCGAGGAACGCAGCCGCGGCGAAGCCATATCCGAATACGGCGGGGTCGCTCATCGGGAGGTCAGCGCGAGCCGATCCGGAAGAGAACAATCTCGACCGTCTGCAGAAGCACCATCAAGTCGAGGATCAGGCTGTGGTGCTTGACATAGTAGAGGTCGTATTCGAGCTTCTCCTGTGCATCTTTCTCCGAGGCGCCGTAGCTGTAGCGCACCTGGGCCCAGCCGGTGACGCCCGGCTTGACGAAATGGCGCTCCTCGTAGAACGGCACCCTGTGCGCGAGCTGGGCGACGAATTCCGGGCGCTCCGGCCGCGGCCCGACGAAGCTCATGTGGCCGAGCAGGACGTTGACCGCCTGGGGCAGCTCGTCGATCCGGAGCCTGCGGATCCAGGCTCCCACCCGCGTCACGCGCGGGTCGTCTAGCTTCGCCCAGACCGCGCGGCCGTCGCTCTCGGCGTTCACGCGCATGCTGCGGAACTTGATCATGCGGAAGGTGCGGCCGTTCTGGCCGGTGCGCAGCTGCCGGTACAGGATCGGCCCGCGGTCCTCCAGCCAGATCGCGGCGGCGGCGGCGAGCGCCACCGGCGCGGCCACGACGAGGATGGCGAGGCTGACGATCACGTCGAAAGCCCGCTTGGTGGCGAGGCGCAGGAAGTCGCAGCGAAAGCCGCTCGAGAAGATGAGCCAGCTCGGATGCATCAGCTCGACGCTGACGCGGCCGCTTTCGCGCTCGAGGAAGGTCAGGATGTCGGTGACCTTGATGCCGCGCAGGCGGCACTCCAGGAGCTCTGCGGTGGGGAAGCCGTTGCGCCGGTCGTCCATGGCGATGACGATTTCTTCGATGCGGTTGCGCAGCGCGAGCCGCACCAGGCCGGTGTTGGCGCGGAACATCGGCCCCCTGGGAACGTCGCCGCCGTCTCCCGGCGCGCGCACGTAGCCCATTATGCGAAAGCCGCGCTGGTCGGTCCGCCGCCGAAGCCGCTTTCCGATCGCGCGGGCGCGCGCCCCGGCGCCCCACACCAGCACGCGCCGCTTGAAGAATTCCTCGTCCACCATCCGCAGGAAGGCGAAGCGGGTGATGGCGAGGCCGGCCAGCGTGAACGCGCCGGTCAGGCCCATGACCCCGCGCCCCACGTCGAGCCCCGGTGCCGCATAGAACAACAGCGCGAGCGCGATCTGGGCGACAGCCATCGCTATGACGATGCGCACGAACACTGCAGTGAACCGCGTGCGCTGACGCAGCTGGTACAGACCGAGCGCGGCAAGCGCGAGGATCGATACAGCGGCAATCGCGAAAGCGCGCGGCAGGAACGGCCCGCGCGAGGCCTCGAAGGCGGCGAGGGTGGCCGAGGAGCCGGCGAATCGGATGAAGATGGCGGCGTACAGGCCGATGACGACGACCGCGGCCTCGGCAAGCGCGAGCAGGCCCAGGCGGTGGATGTTGCCGTCGAAGATGCGCAGCGTGACGATGCGCTGCGCGCCGAAATCGGCAGCATGCTGCGTGGTGGATACGGCCACCGAAGTGCTGCTGCTCACTGGCTCCCCGTAAGTGTTGTTTGTTTACCGGGCCCGCTTGTACGGGCGGCGAGCTTGGACCGATGAAACAGCGGCGACTGTAGCGAGCGCATGCCGCAGCGGGCAAACATAGTCTCTAAGCACTAACCCGCGGGCACTCGCGGTTGATTCGGCATCGAAAACCGGGCGTGGCGAGGCGAACGACGCTCTCCCGGGCCTGCGGTCCGGGCGTTGTCATGATCGATCAGGACGTCTAGCTCCAATTAGCCATTGCCGGCCCCTCTGCCGGGATCAAGAATGGCTCCAAAACCGGCCACCGTTTTTTGCGGCCGGACTACAACTATGGCTACGCTCAAATGTCTCGCGTGCGGGCACGACAACAACGTCGGCGACGAGTGGTGCTCGTCGTGCTCGTCCTCCTTGAATCTCAGGCTGTGCAGCGAGTGCGAGGCGATCAACGCCAGCGACGCCGAGCGCTGCCATAGCTGCAACGCCGAGTTCCGCATCGAGCCGGAGGTCGTGACCTTCGAGATGGACACCCCTCGCTCGGGAGACCCTGTCGAACAGCCGGGGCCGGTCGGTAGAACTCTTCCCGCGGTGTGGCGCATGGCCGCCGATCGCGCGCGGACGCCCAGGTCCAAGTCGGTAGTGGTTGTGGCGGCGGCGCTGGCGCTCCTGCCACTGGGGCTGACGGGGGTCTATTACTTCTATGCTGCGTCCCAGGCGGCCCAGACGCAGGCGGCCTCCACGCAGGCCGCACCGGCTCCGACGCAGGCCGCACCGGCTCCGACGCAGGTCGCACCGGCTCCGGCGCAGGTCGCGCCGAAAGTAGACGCGGCCCAGAAATCCGAACCGGCCCCGGAGCCCGCAGCGGCTCGCAAGGAGCCTGCCCGGCCGAAGGCGGCCGCGCAGTTGCCTGCACAGTTGCCCGACGTGAAGCCGGCGCACGCGCCTGTCGTATCGGCCAGGATCGCCGCCCCGAGGCCGGCAGCCGCACCTGCGAGGGGCACGCCTCCGCCGGAGCCGAAGCGCACGACTGCGGCGGTGACACACACCCGAGCCGCTGGCGCCGAGATCTCGAGCAGTACCGCCGCCGCCGAGGCCCCGGCCCGGACTGCCATTACAACGCTGCCCGCAGCAGCTGCGTCCGCACCGGCTGCCAACGCCGTCATTCTTCCGGTGAGCGAGCGCGTCACTCATACGAATACGAAAGCCGACCTTACCGAGTCGGCGGCCACAACCGCGGCGCCAGCCGCCGCCACGCAGGTACGCACGGTCCCGCCAGAAGCAAGAAGCGACGATCCGGCTGGGTGCCCACCTGCGGTGGCGGCGCTCGCCCTTTGCAAGAGCAAGTGACAACAGGGAAGGGGGGATCCATGTCGAGAATCGCATTCATCGCGGCGGCTTGCGCGCTGCTGCACCACCAGGCCTGGGCCGGCACGCCCTACAAGATCGTCACCGCCGATCAGCGCGGAACCTACTTCGCCATCGGCAACGACCTCGCCAAGCTGGTGGCGCCGCGGGCGGACATCGATCTCGAGGTCGTGCCCACCTCGGGCTCCGCCGAGAACGTCAAGCTGCTGCGGCACGAGCCGGGGGTGAAGCTCGCGATCGTGCAGGCCGACGTCTACCAGGCGTTCGTCGATCGCGGAGCGTCGCGCAACCCCGAGGCCGCCAGGATCATCCGGCCGCTGCGCGTCATCCTGCCGCTCTACAACACCGAGATCCACTACATCGCGCGCGCCGATTCCGAGCTGAACTACCTCCACGACATCAAGGACGCGAAGATCAACGGCGGCCTGGTGGGCAGCGGCGCGGCGTTCATCACGCACACGCTGTACCGCATGATGTTCGACGGTCCGATGCCCGACGCGGCCGCGAGCTACCTGCCGAACGACCAGGCGCTGATCAAGCTGATCACCGACAAGTCGGTCGACGTCGCGGTGGTGGCCGCGGGGCAACCGGCGCCGATCATCGCCAACATGAAGCCGGAGGCGCAGAAATTCATCAAGCTGCTCAAGTTCGATCCAAACCATCCGACCAGCAAGCAGGCGATGAAGATCTACTCGCCCGCGACCGTGCGCAGCGGCAGCTATCCCAACCTGATCAAGGAGGACTTCACCACGATCTCGGTCGGCGCGTTCCTCGTGACCTACGACTACACCCTGCAGGGCACGGTCGAGCACCTGACGAGGTTTGCGCGCCAGCTCTGCGAGCAGTTTCCGGAGCTGCAGGCCAAGGGCCACCCGAAGTGGCGCGAAGTGGAGCTCAGCCTGCCGCCGCTCAACGACGGCTGGACCTACTACGGGCCCACGGCGAAGGAGCTGCGCAATTGCCGCCCGGGCCAGCAGAAGGTGGTTGCCAAGCCCGCAAGGGCATGCTCGGCCGAGGAGAAGATCCTCGGCTTGTGCAAGTGACGCTCGGGACGCCGGTGTGCATGACTTCGGTGGATCACGCCGCCGAGCTCGTCGGCGGCTACGAGGCGCTGGGACAGCGGCTGGGCGTGCGCACCGAGCAGGTCATGGACTGGTCTCTCGGTCTGGTCAGCCCGAACACCGCGACGCTCCTCTTCGTCCTCGATGTCATCATGCAGGAGACCCAGAAGCTCTCGCGCGCCGCGGTGGCCTTCGAGTTGGCCGGGCAGGTGCTCGCCAAGGCGCGCCGCAGCAGCAAAGCGACGTAGGAGTGGCTTCGGGCGATCCGGGTCCGGGCAGGCGGGCGCGATGAGAGACATCGCGATCAGCCTCTTCATCTTCGGCTGCCTGCCGTTCATCCTGTTTCGGCCGTGGATCGGCGTGCTGGTCTTCGCCTGGCTCAGCCTCATGACGCCGCACAGGTTCGCGTTCGGCTTCGCGTACGACTTTCCGTTCGCCGCCATCGTCGCGGTGGCCACGCTGCTCGGGCTCGTCTTCACGAAGGACGAGGTCCGTTTCGAGCCGAACGCGGTGGTCTGCCTCCTGATCCTGCTGCCCGCGTGGACCTGCGTGACCTACCTGTTCGCCTTCGAGCCGGCCCTCGCTACGGAGCGGCTGATCGAGGTCCTCAAGGTGTTCCTGTTCGTGCTCGTCAGCGCGATGGTGCTGCGCACGCGCAAGCACATCGAATGGATGATCTGGGTCATCGTGATTTCGGTAGGGTTCTTCGGCGCAAAAGGCGGCGCCTTCACCCTGCTGACCGGCGGTGGCTACCGCGTCTACGGCCCACCCGGCGACAGTTTCCTGTCCGACAACAACGCCATCTCGGTCGCGCTGATCATGGTCATCCCGCTGATGTACTACCTGCGCGAGGAGTCCGCGTCGAAGTGGATTCGCCGTGGCTTGCTCGCCGCCATGGTGCTGAGCGGCATCGCCGTGCTCGGCACGTACTCGCGCGGCGGGTTGCTGGCGGTCTCCGCGATGCTGATGTTTCTCTGGTTCAAGAGCCGGCGCAAGGGGTTGTTCGCGCTGCTCCTGATCCCGCTCGTCCCGCTCGCGGTCACGGCGATGCCCGAGCACTGGTTCGAGCGGATGAACACCATCTCGAGCTACGAGGAAGACGAGTCGGCGATGGGCCGGATCAACGCCTGGAAGACCGCGATCAACATCGCGAACGACCGGCCGCTCGTGGGCGGCGGCTTCGAGCTGTATTCCCAGGCCACGTTCGCGAGGTACGCGCCCGATCCCGAGGCCGTGCACGCGGCCCACAGCGTCTATTTCCAGATGCTGGGCGAGCACGGCTACGTGGGTCTGTTGATCTTCCTGTCCCTCG
>Ga0247671_1000398_pt1 | contig 14237 bp, 13 predicted proteins | sample CNK12_metaG_FD_183039 | JGI IMG/M metagenome (GOLD analysis project Ga0247671, IMG submission 183039) | Soil microbial communities from Purdue University Martell Research Forest, Indiana, United States - CNK12 | ecosystem: Environmental > Terrestrial > Soil > Temperate forest > Bulk soil...
GAAGATGATCACGGCTCCGCCGCCGGCCAGAACCCAACCGGCTATCGACCCGCCGTCGAAGAACAGCAGCCCAATTCCAATCACCAGCGGAATGAGCGTTAGTCCAAAGGTGTTCGTGCCCCACCAATGCCAGTAGCCGGTGGTCACTTGCACCTGATTCATTATCAAATAGCCGCCGGCGATCGCCAGCGCGAGTCCGAAGATGAACATCCCGACTCCGCCAGGAGTCCCACCCGGACCCTGAAACCTTCGCGCGGCATCGTGTTGTTGTTCGGATTCGTTCTCAGCAGCCACGGTGCGAAGGGTATCATCGGGAGTACCGAGACACAAGAGACGCCAGGGGACGCAAGGGACGCAAGGGAAGCAAAGGACGCAAGCCGCCAAGCGAAATCCTGGCGGCTTTGCGTCCCTCTGCGTCCCTTTGTGTCTTTTGGGTCCCTTGCGTCCTTTCGGTCCCTTGCGTCTTTTGGGTTCCTTGGGTCCCTTGCGTCCTTTTGCGCCTTCCTATTCCGTCACGGATGCCGCAAGCTGATGTCGCCCGACACCGTCGACATCTTCAAACGCCGCGATCCCTCGCCAAGCTTCCCGCGAGCAGTGTTGCGCGATCCGTATCTCTCCGACTTAACCTCGATCGCGAAGTCAGTCTTGATCGAGCCGCTGAAGCTCGACATATCGACATCAGCGTCAAGACTGCCTGGAAGCATCACGCTTACGTCGCCGCTCACCGTGTTGAATTTCATGTCGTCGGAGCCCTCAAGCCGATTGATCTCAACTTTGACGTCGCCGCTCACCGCCGACGCGCTGACAGACCCGGACACGTCCGTGATATGAACGTCGCCGCTGACCGCCGAAGCATTCAACCGCCCCGTCACCCCAGTCACTCGAACATCGCCGCTGATGGACGCAATGTGATCAAAGTCGTACTTCACCGAACGCGGAACCTGCACCTCGAAGAGAATGCTCGCGTCGCAGTTGCAGTGCTTCGGATAATGTACGCCGACGTCTACGTTGGCAGTGCCGCTGCGGTCTTCGACTTCAACCTGATCGCGGTCTCGCCCTTTTTTGGTGCCCTTAACCACGATCGAATCACCATCGTAGCCGGTTACTATCACGTCGCCTGATATGTTGGTGATTCGGATCTGGCCGCCTGCGCCGATCCGGTAGGTTTTCTGAAAGTCCTGAGCGGAAGCGGTAGTAGCCAGCCCAAATCCGACCAGCGCCGCCGCAATCGAAAATCGAAATAGTTTTCTGTTCATTGTGGTGGAACTCCTCCCGAAACATTTTCACTACTGTTACGCCGAGTGAGTGGCGGGACAGGTCGAAAGGTTTCACCGCCCTGGGAGCGCAGGCATCCCGGCCTGCGTGGCGTTTGTGCACGAAGAGGCAGGCAGAATGCCTGCGCTCCAGGATTGCGCTCCCATGAGTTGACTCGCGCTGGACGGGGTAACACAATGGTTCTTCGGACTGGATTCCGGAGAGTGGTGAATGCTGAAGACCGCGATCATAGCGATTCTGCTGTTGACGCTCCTCGCTTGCGGAACGGCGCCGGCGCCGACGCGCTCGACCTCGCAACCCTTCTCAGTCATCTCCGAGCAGGCGGACCCGGTCGCCAGCAGCCTGACGCTGCTCATCAAAGTATCCGGCCCGGCTAATCAAACGAACGTGAAGTCGTTAGTCGAGTCCGTCATCGCCAGCAGAAAGGGCGAGTACAGGCACATAATCGTGAAGACATACGCCGAGGGCATGACCGCGAGCGATGCTCCGTTTGCGATTTCGAGGCTTGAAGACGATGCCATAACACATCGCTTCAACTCGATGGCTGAAACTCAGAAGATACCAACTCATTGAAGTTCCATTGATGCCCTATTGATGCCCCATTGACGCTATGACTTGCAGCGCTGCTACGCCAATACTGACCGAAGAAGAAATCAGCGCGCGACTGACGCGACTCGGCGGGTGGTCTTGCGCCGAGAACTGGATCGAAAAGAAGTACGAGTTCAAAGACTTCTTTCGCGCGATGTCGTTTGTAAATGCGATCGCCTATATCGCCGAGTCGATGGGTCATCATCCGGACATCATCGTTCGCTACAACGAGGTGACGTTGAGGAACTGGACTCACGCAGCCGGAGGCATAACCGAGTACGATTTCGAGCTGGCTGAGAGAATAGACGCGATAATTGAAACCGGAAGAGGTTCGTAGTTCGGCCTTCAGGCGGAAGTTCGTAGCTTGCAGGCGAGGGCTAACATACAAACTTCCGCCTGAAGGCCGAACTACAAACTTTTTCTTCAAGGAGGAAAACATGGGACTCATAGCAGACAAAGACCGCGAGACGATACGAGCGCACTTTGACGAAAGCCTTAGCGGCGACGTCGAGATCGTGATGTTCACTGAACGCGAATCGCCGATCATCATTCCCGGCAAGCAGCCCTGCGAGATGTGCGCTCAGACCGAGGAGCTTCTTAAGGAAGTGGCCTCGCTTTCAGACAAGCTGAAGTTGACCGTGAATGAAATCTCCAGCGCGAAGGAGGAAGCCTTCGCGATGGGAATCAACCGGGTACCGGCGTTCGTCTTTAAAGGGGCATCGCGCGGCCGGGTGAGGTTCTTCGGAATACCATCGGGCTATGAGTTCTCGGCGTTGATCGCCGATCTGGTCGATGTTTCCACCGGCACCACCGATCTCACGGAAGAGACGCGCAAATACCTGAGCGCTCTAACCGAGGATGTGAACATCAAGGTCTTCACGACACCCACCTGACCGTATTGCCCGGCAGCGGCCAGGTTGGCCCACCAGATGGCGGTTGAGAGCGAGCACGTGACGGCTGATGTTATCGAAGCGATGGAGTTCCCGGATCTGTCGAGCCGTTACGGCGTGAGGGGCGTGCCCAAGATTGTGATCAATGAAACGACGGAGTTCGTCGGCGCGCTGCCCGAAGCTCAGTATCTGGCTCACGTTCGAGCAGCAGTGGAAGCAAACCGTAAGGACACGGCGGAATAGGTCCTATTGGTCCTGTAGGTCCTATACCCCCTCCACAAGGTTGAACTCTCACCATTCATCGACTATCGTGATGACCTCTCACTTCTGAGACACAAAGGAATCCCTATGCACTTCGAATACACAGACAAAGTCAAAGCGCTTCAGAAGAGGCTTCTCGCATTTATGGACGAGTATGTTTATCCAAACGAGAAGGTCTTCTATCAACAGATCGATGAAGGCGACAGATGGCAGCCGACCGCAATCATAGAGGAGCTCAAGCCGAAGGCCCGCGCGGCGGGTCTGTGGAATCTGTTTCTGCCTGAGAACCCTTACGGCGAGGGTCTGTCGAATCTCGAGTACGCTCCGCTGTGCGAGATCATGGGCCGCTCTCCGATGGCGCCCGAAGTGTTCAACTGCTCGGCGCCCGACACCGGTAACATGGAAGTGCTCGCTCGCTACGGCAGTGAAGAGCAGAAGGAGCGATGGCTCAAGCCCCTGCTCAACGGCGAGATTCGTTCCTGCTTCGCGATGACCGAGCCCGCGGTCGCATCTTCGGATGCGACAAACATTCAATCGAGCATCGTTCGCGAGGGCGATCAATACGTAATCAACGGACTGAAGTGGTGGAGCTCGGGCGCCGGCGATCCGCGCTGTAAGATCGCGATCTTCATGGGTAAGACCGATCCAACGGCGCCGCTACACAAGCAGCAATCAATGATACTTGTGCCAATGGACGCTACTGGAGTCACAACCCGGCGTATGCTTACGGTGTTCGGTTACGATCATGCGCCGCACGGGCACGGCGAAGTTGTGTACGAAAACGTACGCGTCCCAGCTTCGAATATACTGCTAGGTGAAGGCCGCGGATTCGAGATCGCTCAGGGGCGGCTGGGGCCGGGCCGCATACATCATTGCATGCGGCTGGTAGGGTTGGCGGAGCGCGCGCTTGAAACGATGTGCAAGCGAGTGCGCTCACGGGTTGCGTTCGGGAAGCCGATTGCGGCGCAGGGAACAATTCGAGCGGACATCGCTACCTCCCGCATGGAAATTGAGCAGTCGCGGCTGCTGACTCTGAAGGCGGCTTTTATGATGGACACCGTCGGCAACAAGGCCGCGCGCGCCGAGATCGCGATGATTAAAGTCATCGCGCCAAGCATGGCTTTGCGAGTGATCGACCGCGCGATTCAGGCTTGCGGGGGCGGCGGCGTGAGCCAGGACTTCGAACTTGCGGCGGCGTGGGCAGGCGCTCGCACGTTGCGGCTCGCCGACGGACCGGACGAGGTTCACCGCGAGGCGATCGCAAAGCTCGAGTTGAGGAAGTACGAATAGGTCATATCGGTCTTATAGGTCCTATGCCTATTCCGAGGAAAAATGAAACTCAAAGACAGAGTCGCAGTTGTAACCGGGGGAGCTAACGGCATCGGGCGAGCGCTATGCGAACGCTTTGCCGCGGAAGGAGCACGAGGCGTTGTCGTCGCGGACCTCGACACCGAGCGCGGAGAGTCACTGGCGAAAGACATCGGCGGACTGGCGATCAAGACCAACGTCGCTGTGGAAGGCGACATCGTCAATCTCGTAGCCCGCGCGACGGCGGCTTACGGTCAGATCGATCTGTTCTGCTCGAACGCGGGCATCGGCACACCAGGCGGCACCGACGAGCCCAACGAGATCTGGCAGCGCATCTGGGAAGTGAACGTGATGGCTCACATTTACGCTGCGCGTCACGTATTGCCAGGCATGCTCGCGCGAGGCGAAGGTTACATTCTGGCGACGGCATCGGCAGCAGGATTGCTGGCCCAGATCGGTTCGGCGCCATACTCGGTGACCAAGCACGCGGCGGTCGCGTTCGCTGAGTGGCTCTCGATCACTCACGGCGACTCGGGGATAAAGGTTTCGTGTCTGTGCCCGCAAGGTGTGAACACCGATTTACTGAGGAGTTCGACGGGCGGGCCGGGCGAGTTTCTGAGGGCGAATGCGCTCGAGCCTTCAGAAGTCGCCGATGCTGTCGTGAAGGCACTAGACGAGGAGCGGTTTTTGGTCTTGCCGCACCCGGAGGTAGCGGAATACTTCAGCCGCAAAGCCACCGATTATGATCGATGGCTTCGCGGCATGAGGAGATTGCAAGCGAGCTTCAAAACGCTCAGTTCAAAAGCGCAATAATGCCCGTCTGCGTCTGACCTACTTCTTGACGAAGGTGAGCTTGGTTTCCTGCGTACCACGCGGACTTTCCTGAGTGCGATGAACCTTGAGGGTCTTCCCGCCGTCTGCAAGCTCCCAATGCTCGGTGGTGGTTATGGTGACATCGTTGCCTTGAACGTTAGTCTTGAGCACCGATCTCAGTTCTAAGATCTTGCCATCATCCTGCCACTTTGCTTTCAGGGCAGCCTTGCCCGGCATGCGTCCTGTCATTTCCTGGGTCGTTTCGCTGCCGTCCAGATTGTAAGTCCTCTTTTGCGGTGGCCTCGGCTGGTCGCCGCCGGAGAATGATGCTTCAACAGTGAACGTCTTGGCATCCTGGGTTACCACCCACGTTTGGTCCAGACTGGCCATCGGGCCTTGCAAACCCTCGCTCTTTGCTTTGTCCAGCGACCAGGTAGCAGCAAAGTTCGTCGGCGCTGCGCTCACTGACCAGAAGCCAACCATCAAAACACAACACAAGCTCAGAAATACCAGGGATCTCTTCATAATCAAACTTACTCCTTAGGGGATTGTACTGAGAATCTTCGCGGAGACTTATAACCGAAGCTGATAGAACCTGATAAGATTTCCGCTACTGGCCAAAACGCTGGCGGGTGCACTCTGGTTACAACAAATTGATCGTGCCGGTATCAGGTTTCCACTGTTTGTAACCTGGCAAGGGTCACCTGATGAGCGGGCGCGAACAATTCTCTTGAAAGCATGAGGTAGCTTTCAACCGTCGATGTCGCGTCGCTCACTTACGGACGCTTCCACGCGAGCATCATCCCGTCGCGCACCGTCAGGCAAACGTTTTCGACTCTGGGATCCGATTGCACAAGTTTATCGAACGCGACGATGGCGTGATCGTCGACGCTCTCGGGATTAAGCACGCGGCCACTCCACAACACGTTATCCGCGACGATCAAGCCGCCCGGCCTCACCAACGGAAAACACGCTTCGTAGTAGTTTGAGTAGTTACTCTTGTCGGCATCGATGAAGACCATATCGATTGGGCCACTGAGAGTCTTTATCGTCTCGAGCGCAGGGCCGATTCGGATCTCGATCTTATGACCGTCCGGGCTCTCATTGAAGTAGCGGCGCGCAATGGCTTCAGCCTTCGGATCGACGTCGCAAGTGATCAAGTGGCCGTCATCGGGAAGCCCTTCGGCCATCATCAACGCGCTGTAGCCCGTGAACATTCCGATCTCAAGAATTCGCCGCGCGCCAGTCAGGCGGACAAGCATCTTCAGGAACCGGCCCTCGATACGGCCAACCTGCATCTGCGGGCAGGTCATGTCGCGATAAGTTTCCTCGCGCAAACGAACGTACAAATCGGATTCAGCCTTGGTGTGATCGTGAGCATATTGCTCGACGGCTTCGTCGATGAAACTCTCCATCTCTCGTCTCCTATTTTGAAAGAGTTCGTAGTACGGCCTTTAGGCGGAAGTTTGTACCTGGCACAGTCGGGTCATCGTCCTACAAACTTCCGCCTAAAGGCCGTACTACGAACTCTTCATCGATTTTTCACTTCCCGGCCTTCTCTTTCATATCCGCGGTCGCCTTGTACTTCTCCTTCTCTTTTTCTTTCTGAAGGTACGGTATCCCTTTCACCATCCATTCAGGCGCGGGCGCCCCCTTCAAGAAATGGTCGAAAAACTGCTGCAGGCGCATCGTGTAGTCTTTCTGATTCTGCCGCTTGCGCAAACCGTGAGGCTCGCCGTTGTAGCTGAACAGGTAAGCTTCCTTGCCCAATCGCCGCAGCGCCAAATAGTACTCGATGCCCTGATACCAGGGCACTGCATCGTCCGCGTCGTTGTGAATCATCAGCAGGGGAGTCTGAATCTGGTCGGCTCTGAACACCGGCGAGTTCTCAAGGTAGAGCATCGGCGCTTCCCATAAGCTTCCACCGATACGGCTCTGGGTGTGTTCGTACTGGAACTGTCGCGGCAGTCCCGAGCCCCATCGGATCCCGCTATATGCGCTGGTCATGTTGGCTACCGGCGCTCCTGCCGACGCCGCTTTGAAACGCGTCGTCTGCGTGATCATATAAGCGATCTGGTAGCCGCCCCAACTGTGCCCCTGGATGCCGATCGCTTTCTCGTCGACAAAGCCCTTGTCCACCACCGATTGAATCGCCGGAAGCACGCACTTCAGCGCGCTTTGTCCCGGATGCCCGATCGTGTAAACGATGTCCGGCTCGAGCACCAGATATCCGTTGCTCGCATAAAACGACGGGTTGATGCTGTGGCCAGGACGCGGGTCGACGAAGCGATGCAAGTTCTCGGAAAGAGTCTCATAGATGTACACCATCATCGGATACTTCTTGTTCGCGTCGAAGTTTGGGGGCTTGATCAGCATAGCCGAAAGCGGGACGCCGTCGGTGTTCTTGAATCGGACCAGCTCTGAAGTGCCCCAAAGCAACTCGGCCTTTTGCGGATTCGCGTCGCTGACTGTCTTGAGCTCTTTGAAACTCGGCGAGGTAACCAGCAGATCCGGAAACTCATTAAAGGTTGATGCGGTGAGCAGGTACACGTCGGCGTCTTTGGCCTTCGAAGGCGGGTTGAAGCTCTTCGCCGCCATGATCAGCTTCTCAGGCATGCCCCCGTCGATCCTGTCTCGATAGAATCCGGAGTCTCGAGTCCATTCATTCTCGGCCCTCAACAGCATTGGCTTGGATGGATCGATACCCTTCTCCTGCGGATCGAGCCTCGAATAGCGAAACTGGATCTTTTCCTTTCTGCCAACGCCGTCGGTCAGGTTTTTCGCGTTCGAGCCGTCCGGCGCGACTTGCCAGATGTCATATTGATCGTAGAGCAGCGCGTACTTGTCATCGGAGGTCCAACCAGCGCTGCCATAAGCCGGAGGAGTGCTCGGGGAGTCGTGATCCTCACGCCAGAAACTCACGCCGAGACTCTTAGTCAGGTTGACGATTCTGCCGTCAGGAATCGACAGCGTGTTCCAGTCCTTGCCGTCATAAAACAGCGCGTACCGTCCCCCGGGCGACCACGTGAATCCCCTGGCGTGCTTCTTCATGATGGCCTTGCGGCTGCCATCCCCGGTGTTGATGATGGAGACGTCCGCCGAGTTAGCTTCGTCGTCGTAGCCAACCAGCATGCGATACGGTCGATCATCGGAGCCCAGAGCCCATCGCCCATCGGTCGAAGGAGTTACACCCTGCATCGTTTCATCGCCCAACTGAGCGTACTTGTTGTCGGCCATGTGAAACACCGCGCGATAAGAACGGTTTCTGTCCTGCTCGGCGCGCACCTTCTGCATCGGCTGGATGTAGTCGTCTTTCCAGTGCCACAGGTCAACGGAGACCTTATCATCGGATGAGGCCGCATCCTCGCTTTCATCTTTTTCCGGTTCCGACGGCGGGGCTACGCCGAAGAAGACCTTGCTTCCATCAAGAGAGAAGTTGATCGCGCCTCGATCGCTGATCACGTAACCAGGCTTGAAGTTGGGAGTAGCGGTCGAAACAAGCTCGGTCGCGGCGCCGGCTTTGCGGTCCCAGCGATAAAGTTTCAGTCGAGGTTGAGTTGACGACGCATCATCCCGGTCACTCAGGAGAACGAGTTGAGTTTGCTTTTCGTCCCATGTGAGCTTCGTGTATTTGCCCTTGCCTGTGAGCAACGGAACAGGTCCGTCGGCCGTCGAGGTCGCGATCGCAAAAGCTCCGTTTGTCTCTTCTTTCTTCGACGACACCGCAAACACCAGGCTCTTCGCATCCTTGCTTAGCGCATATTCGAGCACATCGGAAAACGTGCGCTCGCTCTTGTCGGCCATGTTGCGAAGGACAAGATCGGTGCCGTACTCCTTTTTCTTCGGATCTCGCCGCCCTCTGGTCCCGGCGGCGGGCGCCGCGTCGGGCCGGCGGTCTTCGGGCTTCCGCTCTTCGACCTTAGCTTCGAGCGAATAGGCGATGAAGCCCGCTCCTTCTTCGGGCACCTGGAAGCTCTTGACCCGATCAATGCGAGTCACTCCACCGGTGCTGAGGTCCATGATGCCCATCGCATTTTTTGGCATCTCCTCCGGCTTCTTCTTTTCCTTCTTTGCTTTCTCAGTCTCCGCTTTGGTCGGGAGAATCTGGAACACAACGAAGCGGCTGTCAGCGGTGAAGAACGGTCTGCCGGCGAAAGGCGCCTGACCAAATCCGGGACCCGGGACTGGGCCTGGCTCCGCCTCGGCTGACCGCTGCGGAGGATTCACCGGCGCAGCGCCACCCGGCGCACGCCACTCGACCCCGCTGGCAAGATTGCGCACAACCACCTCGCCATCGCCATCCTGAGGCACAAGCGCATAGGCGACGAACTTCCCGTCGCGCGAGAGCGACTGGCCTTGAATCGCGCGCCAGCTATCGTAGTCGTTGTGCGTCAACGGACGCTTCGCGGCGGCTTGCTGAGCATAGCCTGACGACGTAACCAGGAGGGCGAGCAAGCAGAGGGCGGTCAGCTTCTTCCAGACCGCTATGTTCGTGCGCCACAGGATTCTGTTCATGAGGTTCGCTCCTTGCGTCTGATCAACTGAGAGTCAACGTGCGGGCTAATACTCCACTGGTCTGGGAGACAATAATGCAGTTTGAATCAGGCGTCCAGCCGTTCAAAAGCCAGGGGTTCGCATCAAACTTTCGCACATACCCACCTCGTCAGAGACTGTGCGAAAACTCCGAGAATCCCACCCATGGATAGTCGGTGGGATTGCAACACTCCGTAGGAGTGTCCTCTCGATAGCGCGGGGGCAGTGGAAGGGGCCGGAACTCCGTAGGAGTTACCTGCTCCCCGACGGCCATCGCGCGCGCGTCGAGCATATAGGTTACTCCTACGGAGTGACGGCATAACTAGGCATCGCGATGCTATCGAGAGGTCACTCCTACGGAGTGCGCAGTCATCTCTTAGGCTAAGCTGAAAGTCCATCGGCTAAAGAGCGATGGTATCCGGACGGACTTTCCGCACAATCTCGTCAGAGGTGGGTATGCACGACAAATCTGAACGCGCACAGCGACAGACAAAGGCTTCCCCTTGACAATCTACAGGAAGGAGTCCTATTATCCTCTCCTCTAGATTAACTAGGAGGCTTGCGATGGCGAAATCGACTGACCTGATACAAGGCACGCTTGATATGCTCATACTCAAAACGCTGGCTCTGGAGCCTATGCACGGCTGGGGCATATCGCAGCGAATACAGCAGGTTTCCGGGGATGTGTTGGTGATCAACCAGGGCTCGCTATACCCGGCCCTCTATCGTCTGGAGCAACAGGGTCTTATCAAATCTGAGTGGGGAAGCTCGGACAACAACCGGCAGGCGAAGTTCTACGAGCTGACCCGAACAGGAAAAAAGCAGCTTACCGAGGAGACCGAGAACTGGGAAAGGCTCTCGGCGGCCGTTGATCGTATCTTGCAAACTGTGTAGGCGAAATTGAGAGAAGCTTGTGAGACGGGGCGGTCGCAAACTTCGCTTCTCTTTCACCTTGTCAAACTGATTGCCGGAGGATGAGTCGATGTTAAGGAAACTTACAAGCTACGTGCGCGCTCTTCTTCACAAAGACAAGGTCGAGCGGGACATGGATCGAGAACTGCGCTTTCATCTGGAGATGGAGATCGAAGAAAACGTCAGGCGTGGAATGAGCCTCCCCGAGGCCCGGCGCGAGGCGCTCGTAAGGTTTGGCGGAGTTGAGAAGTTCAAGGAAGAATGCCGCGACGTTCGCGGAGCCCCCCTGGCAGAATCGTTGCTGCAGGACGTTCGCTACGGCGCGAGGATTCTCTACCGCAATCCAGGATTCACATTAGTCGCGGTGTTGACGCTCGGTCTGGGCATCGGAGCCAACACAGCGATCTTTAGCGTGATCTATGGCGTGCTGATGCGTCCGCTGCCGTACAAGGATGGGAACCAGCTGGTGATCGTTCAACAGCAGGCGCCGCTCGCTCACGTGCTTAACGTACCGTTCTCAGTCAAAGAAGTGCAGGACTACCGCGAGCAGAATCAAACCCTGGATGCGGTCGTCGAGCATCACTCGATGAGCTTCACTCTTCTCGGCGGCCAGGAACCACAGCGAGTCCAGACCGGCGTGGTGTCCGCGAACTTCTTTGACGTTCTCGGAGTGAAGCCGCTCCTGGGCAGAACGTTCGTAGACGCCGATGACGAGCATGGTTCCGATGCCGTCATCGTGCTCAGCTATCAGTACTGGCGACAAAGCCACGGCGGCGACCCGAGCATCGTAGGCCGAACCTTTCAGATGAACAACCGGCCGCACACTGTGATCGGCGTCCTTCCACCCATACCTCAATATCCAAACGAGCAAGACGTCTACATGCCGACTTCGCACTGCCCGACCCGTTCGTCAGAGCAGTTCATGTCTAATAGAAACGCGCGGATGATGAGCGTATTCGGCCGGCTGAAACCGGGTGTCCCCCTCGCGCAGGCTCAGGCCGACCTGAGCACGCTTGCCAGCAACCTGCAGAAGCAGTATCCGGATTCGTACCCGGCCAACAGAGGTTACGCCGCCAGTGTGGTTCCTTTGCAGGACGAGTTGACGCGCCGCGCCAAGCCGACCTTCTTGATACTGCTCGGAACCGCGGGACTCGTTTTGTTGATCGCGTGCGCTAACGTTGCGAACCTCACTCTCGCGCGGTTGATGCGCCGCGAACGCGAAATGGCTATTCGCGCGGCACTGGGCGCCGGCCGCGGCCGCCTGATTCGGCAGTTGCTCACGGAGAGCGTACTGCTGTCTTTCGCGGGTGGGGTGTTGGGTCTGGTCCTCGCGGCCGGCGGGTTGCAGTTGCTCGTAAGCTTCGCGGCAAGGTTCACGACTCGCGCAAGCGAAATCAGAATAGACGGTTTCGTGCTGCTCTTCACCCTGTTGGTCTCCGTCGCAACCGGGCTGATATTCGGACTGATGCCCGCCTTCTCCTCCGATAGGAACCTGACCGGCACGCTCAAGGAAGGCGGAGGCCGCTCCAGCGCAGGGCTCCGACGGCAACGAGTTCGGAATCTGTTGATCGTCGCGCAAGTCGGGGTTTCATTCATTCTGCTGATCTGGGCCGGACTCATGCTGAGAAGCCTGATAAAGCTGCAGCACGTGAATCCGGGCTTTGATCCTGAGCGAGTGCTGGCGATGAGGATCAGTCCGAATTGGTCCAAGTTCAACACCAATGAAGAGACCCTCGCTCTCCTTCTCCGCATACTCGACAAAGCTCGATCCGAGCCCGGAGTGTTGTCAGCCGCGCTTGGCTCCACGTTTCCGCTGAACCAGCTTGGAATAACCAACGGCCCGTTCAATCGTGGCTTTCAGATTGAAGGCCGCCCAATCCCCGATGGTGAACTTCTGCCGCAGGCGGATTTCCGCACCGCAAGCACGGATTACTTTGAGACGGTTCGTCAGCCGCTCGTGCGAGGGCGTACATTCAACGAAGGCGACAAAGACAAGGCAGTGCCCGTCGCCGTGATCAATCAGTCCACGGTGCGCCATCGTTGGGGCGATGAAGACCCGATAGGCCGGCGGCTCAGCTTCGATCGCGGTCAAACGTGGCTCACCGTCGTTGGCGTAGTCGGCGACGTCAGACAGTACGGTCTGGATCGTGAACCCCCGGATGAGATCTACATTCCTCTCGCTCAAGCACAGTTTGGAGGAAATCTGCTGGTCCGCACGGCGGCCGATCCGATGAGCATCGCGAAATTGATGCGCGAAGCTGTCTACGAGGTCGATTCGGACACGGCAGTTGACAGAGTTCAAACGCTGGAGCAGGTTCGCAGCGATGCGGTGGCGTCACCTCGTCTGACCGCGATACTTCTGGCGATGTTCGCTGGACTCGCGCTGGTGATAACCGCTGCTGGAATCGCCGGCGTGATGGCGTTGTCAGTGAACCAGCGCACTCACGAGCTTGGCGTTCGGCTTGCGCTGGGCGCGACTCCCGGGAAGGTGCTCAGGATGGTTATGCGCGAGGGAATGTCGTTCGTGCTGGTCGGCTTATCGGTGGGTCTTGTCGGAGCGCTGCTGCTGGGACGGCTTATGTCGGCGTTGTTGTTCGCAGTGGAGCCTACTGATCCGATCACGTTCCTGGCGGTGGCGTTAGTGCTGATCGCAGTCGCCGCCGCCGCCTGCTTTGTTCCGGCTCGCCGGGTAACGTCGATCGATCCGATGCTGGCGTTGAGAAGCGAGTGAGGCCAATTCGCAAATCACTCGGGAGCTTTTCCAAGGCGGGAAACGCGTTCGTAGTTCGGCCTTTAGGCGGAAGTTCGTAGCGTCTGGAGGAAAAGACTAACGTAACATACGAACTTCCGCCTAAAGGCCGAACTACGAACCTTATTCACGGAGGAGACAATGCGAAACATCAATTCAACCGCGAACAGATTCGTCAGCTACTCATCGGTCGTGGTGCTTGCAGCGGCATTGCTCGCATGCGCCGCTCTATTCTTGTCGGCCGGTGACGCGGCGTCCGCACGAAAAGACTCGAACACGCTGCTTGTTTCCACCGCCTGGCTTGGTGAGCACATCAACGATCGCGGGCTCGTGATCATAAGCGTCGGTCCGCGCGCGAGCTACGACGCCGGTCACATCCCCGGAGCGCGATTTGTAGAGATGTCGGCCATCTCGACGTCCGCTCCTGGAGCGACGCTCGAAATACCGCCAGTGGACAAGCTCAAAGCGGCATTTGAAGATCTCGGCGTGTCCAACAACTCGCGCATCGTTATCTGCTTTCTGGCTAACTATATCAGCCCATCAACTCGAGTTTTCTTCACGCTCGACTATATTGGATTGGGCGGTCAAACATCGCTGCTCGACGGTGGCTTCGAAGCGTGGCGCGCCGAAGGGCGAACGGTGACAACCGAAGCGCCGCAGATTGCGCGCGGAACGATCACGCCTCGCCCACGTCCGGAGCTGATCGTCGACGCCGCGTGGGTCTCGTCGAATCTGAACAAGCCTAAGATCGCGATAGTCGATGCGAGGACGCCTGAGTTTTACACTGGCGCAAGCGCCGGCCGCATGCCTCGCGCAGGTCACATCCCGAGTGCGGTCAACGTTCCGTTCAGCAGCCTTGCTGACTCGGCTAACAAACTAAAGGACTCGGGGACGCTACAAAAGATGTT
>Ga0247671_1000410_pt1 | contig 13938 bp, 10 predicted proteins | sample CNK12_metaG_FD_183039 | JGI IMG/M metagenome (GOLD analysis project Ga0247671, IMG submission 183039) | Soil microbial communities from Purdue University Martell Research Forest, Indiana, United States - CNK12 | ecosystem: Environmental > Terrestrial > Soil > Temperate forest > Bulk soil...
CACCACGGCGGCCTTCCTGGCGGGCCGGCTCGGCGTGTCGCTGCGCACGGTCTACCGCGACGTCCGCGACCTCTCCCTCTCCGGCGTGCCGGTCGAAGGCGAAGCCGGCGTGGGGTACCGCCTGAAAGCCGGCTTCGACGTTCCGCCCCTCATGTTCACGCTGAACGAGATCGAGGCGCTCGCCATCGGCGCCCGGATGGTGGAAGCCTGGGGCGGACCGGTGCTCGCCGACTGCGCGCGCACCGCGATCGAGAAGATCGTCGCCGCGCTGCCCGCCGAGCGGCGCATGGCGCTCGAGCAGACGCGCCTTTACGCGCCGAACTTCCATGTCAACGCGGCGGCGATGGCCCGGCTCGAGGCGGTGCGTTCCGCGATCGGCGAGCGGCGCGTGCTGCGGCTCAACTACCGCGATGCGCAGGGCCGGGGGAGCGAGCGCCAGGTCTGGCCGATCGCGCTCTACTTCTGGGGTGGCACCTGGACGCTCGGTGCCTGGTGCGAGACGCGCGACAACTGGCGCAACTTCAGAGTCGACCGCATCGCCGAGCTCGCGGCGCTCGAGCGGCGCTACCCCGACCAGACGGGTAGAAGGCTCGCCGATTACCTGCGCGCGATGCAGTCTTCCTGAAATCGATTACTTGATGAGCTCTTCGAGCGTCTCGTAGGGCTGCGCGCCGACCACCCCGCGGTCGCCGACGACGTAGGTCGGCACGCCGGTGACGCCGTATTGCCGCGACTTTTCCCAGTCGGCGTCGACCGCCGCCTTGTGGGTTCTTTTCTGGATCACTTCGCGCGCCTGAGCCTCGTTGAGCCCAAGTTGTTTTGAAATTTCAACAAGAACTTCGGCGTCGCCGATGTTTTTACCGTCGACGAAGTACGCCCGGAAGAGGGCATCGTGGATCGACTCGCCACCAGGCTGCGAAACGGCCCAGCTCGCAAGCTCCTGCGCGAGCCGGCTGTTGAAGGTCATCTTGCGATCGCCGTAGGGCAGGCCCTCGGCCGCCATGCGCGCGCGCATCTGCGCCTGCATCTTCGGAATGTCGTAGCCGCGCCCGGCGAAGAGCGCCTCCAGGCTCTTGCCTTCCGCCGGCGTTTCGGGATGCAGTGGAAAGTGCACGAACTTGACCTGCACGCCGTGCTCCTTCTGCAGCCGCGCGACGCGCGCGGAGCCGAGATAGCACCAGGGACAGACGTAGTCGGAGAAAACCTCGATTACGCGGGGTTCGGTCATGTCGGCATTGCCTTGTGGGAGGAGAGGGCGAGCCAGCCGCGGATGATGCGGTAGAGCACCCAGATGCCCGTGATCACCCAGATCACCCAGGCGACGGGTATCCCGATGAGGGTGACGAACAGGATCACGGCGACCACCACCCACAGCGCCGCGAACCAGAAGGTGCGGATCTGCCAGGAGAAGTGGGAATCGAGCCAGGTCCCGCGCGCCTCCGAGCGTTTCACATAGTTGATGATCACCGCGATGATCGACGGCCATCCGGTCAGGAAGGCGGTCACCACGAAGGCGGCGCTCACCAGCCCGGTCAGCGCACTGAAGGCGTGTAGCGCGTAGATCACGTGGGTCACGGTGACGAGGCCTTCACGCGGAACGAGGCCGGACGGCGCGGACGACATGCGTATATCTTAGCGGCTGTAGTGAAGCTTAAAGACCTTCTCTCGCTGGAAGACTTCGAGGACGCCGCGCGGCGGGTGCTGCCGCGTCCCATTTTCGGCTATGCCTCGGGCAGCGTGGAAACCGGCGCCTCGCTCCGGGCGAACCTCGCGGCCTGGGACGATCTGGCCCTCGTCCCGCGCATGCTGGTCGACACCTCGGCGCGCACGCAGAAGGCGACGCTCTTCGGGCGCGCCTACGATGCGCCCTTCGGCATCGCGCCGATGGGCGGCACCTCGATGGCCGCCTACGAGGGCGACTTGGTGCTCGCGCGTGGCGCAGCGCAGGCCAACATCCCGATGGTGATGAGCGGCGCAGCGCTCACCCCGCTCGAGCAGGTGCGAAGCGCCGGTGCCACCTCCTGGTTCCAGGCCTACATTCCGGGCGACGAAGAAACGATCAACCGGCTGGTCGAGCGCGTGGAGCGCGCCGGATTCGACACCCTGGTCGTGACCTGCGACGTGCAGGTCGCCTCCAACCGCGAGCATTACATCCGCACCGGCTTCCATACTCCACTGCGTCCGACGCTGCGCCTCGCCTGGGACAGTGCGGTGCGGCCGCGCTGGCTCTTCGGCATGCTTCTGCGCACGCTCCTCACCCAGGGCATGCCGCACTTCGAGAACATGGGGCCGCGCGTGCCGCTCATCTCGCGCAGCGGCAAGCGCGACCCCGGGCGCCGCGACCGGCTGTCATGGAAGCACATCGAGGGCATCCGCCGCCGCTGGCATGGGCGCCTGGTGCTGAAGGGCATACTCGACCCGGCCGATGCGCGGCGCGCCCGCGAGCTCGGCATCGACGGCGTCATCGTGTCGAACCACGGCGGCCGCCAGCTCGACGGCGCGGTGGCGCCACTGCGCGTGCTGCCGGCAATCGCCGCCGAGGCTGGCGGCATGACCGTCATGATGGATAGCGGCGTGCGGCGCGGCACGCACGTCCTCAAGGCGCTCGCGCTCGGCGCGAGCTTCGTCTTCGTCGGCCGGCCGTTCTTCTACGCCGCCGCGGTGGGCGGCCAGCCCGGCGTCGCGCACGCGATCCGGCTGCTGCGCGACGAGATCGACCGCGACATGGCGCTTCTGGGTGTTACTACTTTAGCGGAGGTGACCCGTGAGCGCGTTCGACCGAGCAATTCGGTTCCGTAGCTTGATCTAACCCCCGATTTCACCGCCGTCGTCGCGCGTGATCGCGAGCACCGACGAGCGCGGGGGCATGTCGTCCTTGAAGTCGGGCCAGCGCGTCGAGGGCTTCTCGAAGGTCGAGCCTTTCTCGTCGCCGGGGTGCTGCACGCCGAGGAAGAGCGTCTTTCCGTCGGGCGTGAACGCCGGGCCGCAGATCTCGGACCCGCGCGGGCTGGTGAACAAGGCGCGGGTGATCCCGCGCTCGGGACCGCCCACCGGCGCCCCATAGAGACTGTCGTTGAAGCCCGCCCAGTCGTCCTGGCCGTCGGTGGCGATCCAGATCCGACCCTTCGGGTCGAAGGCGACGTTGTCGGGTGCGGCGAGCCAGCCGTTCTCGGTCACCGGGCCGCCGTAGCGCGCGCCGTGCGAGGGATCGGCCGGGTTGCCGCCGAGGAGGAAGAAGCCCCAGTGGCACGCCGTCGCCGTGTGGTCGGGCTTGCCGTTCACGAGCGGCGGCACGATCTCGACGATGTGGCCGAAGCGGTTGTTGGGGCGCGGGTTGGCCGGGTTGAGCTGGTCTGGCTTGCGCTGCTCGTTGTAGGTCAGCACGACGTAGACGCGCCCGGTCGCCGGTTGCGCCTCGACGTCCTCGGGGCGGTCCATCGGCGTGGCGCCGAGCAGATCGCCGGCGCGGCGCGCCTCGATCACGACGTCGGCCTGGCTCGCGAAGCCGTTCGCCGCGGTGAGCGGGCCTTCGCCGTGCACGAGCGGCAGCCAGCGCATGCTGCCGTCGGACTCGAAGCGCGCCACGTAGAGCGTGCCGCGGTCGAGGAGGTCGCGGTTCGCCTCGGGGCGCGAGGCGTCATGGCGCTCCTGCGTGACGAACTTGTACACATACTCCATGCGGGCGTCGTCGCCGCAATAGAAGGCGACGCGGCCGTCGTGGCTCAGCGCGCTGGTGGCGCATTCGTGCGCCGCGCGGCCGAGCGCGGTGCGCTTCACGGGGGTCGACTTCGGGTCGTAGGGATCGATCTCGACGATCCAGCCGAAGCGGTTCGGCTCGTTCGGCTCCTTGTCCAGGCTGAAGCGCTCGAAGTAGCGGCTCCAGGCCTCGTAGAACCGGGGGCGGCCGGTGATGTTGTAGCGCCGGCGCGCGGCGGCCTCGGGTCCTTGCGCGGCGTTGCCGGTGAAATAGAACTGCGTGTTCTCCTCGGCGGCGAGGATCGTTCCCCAGGGGTGGTGCCGCCGGCGCAGTTGTTGAACGTGCCAAGGACGCGCGTGCCCGAGGGATCGGACGGCGTGCGCATGCGCGGGTGTCCCGCGGCGGGGCCGGCGATGCGCATCGCGGTGTTCGCCGAGATGCGCCGGTTGTACGCGCTGTCCTCGACCACGCGCCAGGCGTTGCCCTGTTTTTCGATCTCGAGGATGGAATGGCCCTGCGCCGCCATCTGCACCTCGCACTGCTCGCGCGTGAGCTCGGCGGGATTCTTCACGCCAGGAAAGCACAGCAGCGGGCGATGGTTCTCGTGGTTGACGCCGAGCAGGCCGCGCGTCGAGGAGCTCGAGCCGCGCGGCAGCGGCATGTACGCGATGAAGTCGTTGTCGGTGCCGAACTGCTGCTCCTGCTCGGCGCCGGTCTGCCGTCCCGGCCGGTATGGCGGCGCGCCGCGGCGGATCGGGTCACCCTGGCGGATGAGCACCTGCGCGGTGTAGCCGGCGGCAACGTGGTGGGTGCCGTCGTTGCTGCGGCCGACCTCGGCGAACTCGAGCGGCGCCGAGCCGTCGCCGGCGGCGGCCGGTGCCGTCGGCGCGGTGCTGCAACCGAAGAGTCCGAACACGCTGCCGGCGCCGATGCCTTTCAGCGCTGCGCGGCGCGACAGCCGCGCCTCGATGATCTCGGCAATCGCCGGGCTCTTCTCCACGTCGCCTCCTGCCGTCGGGAGGCCAAATGATAAACGGGGCCGGAGCGTGAACCCTGACCCCGTTCGTAAGGTGACTGGAGCGGGAAACGAGTCTCGAACTCATCCCTCAACCCTGGAGAGGTTGCGCTCTACCAGCTAAGCTATTCCCGCGTGGGGCTACTCTAGCGGCCGGCGGCCCAGGCTGCCATCGTCCGAATGGGCCCATCGGCGTGCGCCTGACGGACTATTCGGGCTTCTCTTTCCTCGCCGCGCTTGCGCCGGTCGAAGCGCCCTCGACCGTGAGGTTGTTGACTACGTTGCGCACGCCGCCCACCGCTCCGGCGATGCGTCCGGCTTTCTCGCGCTGGTCTTCGGATTCCACCGAGCCGTGGAGCGCGACGTTGCCGTGGCTGTTCTCGACGTCGATCTTGCGCGCGTCCAGGCTCGACTCGGACTCGAGAGCCGAACGGACGATCTGCGTGAGCGAGTCGTCGCTCAGCGGCTTGCCCGCGTCGGCCGCCTTTTCGACCGCGCGGGTCTCGTCGATCCTGGTCTGGGACCGGGGCTGTCCGATCGCCGGCTCCTCGCGGCTGCAGGCGTAAAGTCCAAGCGTTACCGCCAGGCACAGCAGGGGAAGTCTCATGACCGCGCTCAAGCCAATTTCATGCCAGGAAAATCCTTCCAGAAAAATCGGGGTCTGACCCCGATTCTTGGTCTCTAGTGGAAGAGCTCGGCGATGGCGCGCGCGTCGAAGCGGTACTCGTGGTTGCACATCTCGTTGCGAATCACGACTTCACCCTGCTCGGCGAGGATCGATTCGACCTCGTGCCTGCCGAGCCCGCGCAGGAGGTCCTTCACCTTGTCTTCGTCGTAGGGACAGTGGTATTCGACAGCATAGAGGCGAAACACCCGCATCAGCTCCTCCGGGAACACCCGCGTGAGCAGATCGTAGGGCTGGGCGTCGCGCGTCTCGTCGAGCTCGAGGGTCGAGGCGAACTGGGTGATGCGGTTCCATCCGTCGGGGTCGCGGCTGTCGGCGAGCGGCAGCTTCTCGAGCAGCAGCCCGCACACGGCGCCGCGGTCGGCGTAGAGGCGCAGGAACGCCGGCATCTGCTCCGACTGCGCGAGGTAGTGGATGAAGATCTGCTCGAGGCTCTCGCCCTCGAGCGGCACCAGGCTCTGGTACAGGCGCCCGCTTTTCACGTCCTCCAGCGTGACCGAGAGGCGGCCGTCGCCGAGGAGGCCGCGCTCGCTCAGCGCGGCGCCGAGGTCCTTGTCGTAGGTCGCCATGCCCCGGATCCTCAATTCGGAGGTACAGTCGGCCACCAGCAGCTTCACCGGGCCCGAACCTTGCACTTGCAGTGTGACGCGCCCGGCCCCTTTCTGGTTGGCGCCGAGCAGGACGTTGAGGGCGGTGGTGTGGCCAAGAAGCGACGCAACATCCTGCGGATAGTCCCGCCCGTCGAGCATCCGCTGCCAGGCGCCCGTGAGGCAGGTGAGGCGCCCGCGGATGTCGAGCTCCTCGAACAGGAAGCGCTGAACGTAGTCGGTCTGCATGGTCAAAAGTATAGCCACTGCGGTAGATCGCCAAATCGCGTAGTGATAAAGGACAACCCATGAGCGCTGTCGCCGCTCCCCGTCTCGCGCTGTCCGGTCACGACCTCTACCTTTTCCGCGAGGGTACGCACTCGCGCCTCTATCAGAAGCTGGGAGCGCACCTCGTGGAAGGCGCGATCGAGTTCGCGGTGTGGGCGCCCAACGCGGCCTCGGTCGCGGTGGTGGGCGACTTCAACGGCTGGGACCCGCGGCGGCATCCGATGCGGCAGACGAGCGACGGCTCGGGCATCTGGTATGCCCGCGCGCCCGAAGCGCGCGAGGGAAGCATCTACAAGTACCACATCGTGTCCAAGCACGCGGGCTTCAAGGTGGACAAGGCCGACCCGTACGCGTTTCGCTGCGAGACGCCGCCGAAGACCGGGTCGGTGGTGTGGGACCTCGACTACGAATGGCACGATGCCGAGTGGATGCGCACGCGCGCCCGGCGCAACGCGCTCGACGCGCCGCACGCGGTCTACGAGGTGCACCTCGGCTCGTGGATGCGCTCGCCCGATTCACCGGACCGGTTCCTCGGCTACCGCGACCTCGCGCCGAAGCTCGCCGACTACGCGAAGCGCATGGGCTTCACGCACGTCGAGCTGATGCCGATCATGGAGCACCCGTTCTACGGCTCGTGGGGCTACCAGTGCACCGGCTACTTCGCCGCGAGCTCGCGCTACGGCACGCCGCAGGACCTGATGTGGTTCATCGACCACCTCCACCAGGCGGGAATTGGCGTGATCCTCGACTGGGTGCCCTCGCATTTCCCGTGGGATCCGCACGGCCTCGGTTTCTTCGACGGCACGCATCTCTACGAGCATTCGGACCCGCGTCAGGGCCACCATCCGGAGTGGGCCAGCGCGATCTTCAACTATGGAAGGAACGAAGTCAGGGCGTTCCTGAGCTCGAGCGCGCACTTCTGGCTCGAGGTGTTCCACGCCGACGGCCTGCGCGTGGACGCGGTCGCCTCGATGCTGTACCTCGACTACGGCCGCAAGCAAGGCGAGTGGATTCCGAACCGCCACGGCGGGCGCGAGAACCTCGACGCGATCGAGTTCCTGCGCTTCCTGAACGAGACCCTGTACCGCGATTTCCCGGACATCCAGACCATCGCAGAGGAATCGACTGCGTGGCCGCAGGTGTCGCGGCCCACCTACCTCGGGGGCCTGGGCTTCGGACTGAAGTGGAACATGGGCTGGATGCACGACAGCCTCAACTACATGAAGCGCGACCCGGTGTACCGCAAGTACTCCCACGACGCGCTCACCTTCAGCCTGTGGTACGCGTTCCACGAGAACTTCGTGCTGCCGCTCTCGCACGACGAAGTGGTGCACGGCAAGGGCTCGCTCATCGGCCGCATGCCGGGCGACGACTGGCAGCAGTTCGCCAACCTGCGCCTGCTCTTCGCGTACATGTGGGCCCATCCGGGGAAGAAGCTCCTCTTCATGGGCGGCGAGTTCGGCCAGCGGCGCGAGTGGACGCACGACGCGAGCCTCGAGTGGCACGTGCTGCAATACCCGCTGCACGAGGGCGCGCAGCGCTGGGTCGCCGATCTCAACCGGACGTACCGTGAAAACCGGGCGCTTCACGGAAAAGACTTCTCTTCGGACGGCTTCCGCTGGGTGCAGCGCGGCGACTGGGAGCAGAGCGCGCTCTCGTTCCTGCGCCTCGCCGGCGACGAGGCGCCGCCGGTGCTCGCGGTGTTCAACTTCACCCCGGTGCCGCGCTTCAACTACCGGGTCGGCGTGCCGCGCGGCGGCTACTGGCGCGAGCTCCTGAACAGCGACGCCGCCGTCTACGGCGGGAGCGGCCTGGGCAATTCTGGCGGCTCCGATGCGCTGCCCATGCCCTACGAGGAGTACAGTCACTCGCTTACCCTGACGCTGCCACCGCTCGCGGCGGTGTTCCTCAAGCCTGATTAAGAACAATCCCAGCACGGTGCCCGCGCCCGCGCGGGTGGTGATCGAGTCGGTGCGCCCGCAGGTCGACGGCGGGCGCTATCCGGTGAAGCGGGCGCTCGGCGAGGAGGTGCTCGTCGAGGCCGACGTGTTCGCGGACGGCCACGACCAAGTCGTTTGTCATCTTCTTTGGCGATTTCAGGAAGACAACGAATGGAAAGCCGTGGCCATGGAGTTCCGGCACAACGACCACTGGGCGGCCGCGTTCACCGTCGAGAAGCTCGGCCGCTACCAGTACAAGGTGCGCGGCTGGGTTGATCCTTTCGTGACCTGGCGGCGCGACCTCGCGAAGCGCAGGGATGCCGGGCAGGACCTCTCGGTCGACTTCCTCATCGGCTCCGGCTTGGTAAGAAACGAGATTCTGGCGGACGAAAAGCGCAGTGCCGAAGAGCGCTACCAGGCGGCGATGAGCGCGGACGTTCCGCCGCCGGCGCGCGAAGCGGTGGTCGAGAGCGACGCGCTCGAGGTGCTGGTCGATCCGGTGAAGGCGCGCTTCTCCGCCTGGTACGAGATGTTCCCGCGCTCGGCGCGAGGCGACGGCCGCCATGCGACCTTCAAGGATGTGGTCGAGCGGCTACCCTACGTGCAGGAGATGGGCTTCGACGTGCTCTACTTTCCGCCGATCCATCCGATCGGCACGACCGCACGCAAGGGCAAGAACAACGCCGTCGCGGCCAAGCCGGGCGAGGTCGGCAGCCCTTGGGCAATCGGCGCCAAGGAGGGCGGGCACAAGGCCATCCTGTCTGAGTTGGGTACGGCGGAAGACTTCCGGTTTTTGGTTGGTGAGGCGAAAAAGCGAGGCATCGATATCGCGCTTGACATCGCCTTCCAATGCTCTCCCGACCACCCGTACGTCAAAGAGCATCCCGAGTGGTTCCGCGCCCGGCCCGACGGCACCGTGCAGTACGCGGAAAACCCGCCCAAGAAGTACCAGGACATCTACCCGTTCGACTTCGAAACCGCGGCGTGGCGAAGCCTGTGGGAGGAGCTGAAGAGCGTCTTCGAATTCTGGATTTCTCAAGACGTGAAGATCTTCAGGGTCGACAACCCGCACACCAAGGCGTTCGCGTTCTGGGAATGGTGCCTGCGCGAGCTGAAGGCGAAGCACCCCGAGCTCATCTTTCTCTCCGAGGCGTTTACCCGGCCGCGGATCATGCACAAGCTCGCCAAGGTCGGCTTCACTCAGTCTTACACCTACTTCACGTGGCGGAACTCGAAGCAGGAGCTCGTCGAATACTTTACTGAATTGACTCAAACGGCGAGTCGCGAGTACTTGCGTCCCAACGTCTGGCCCAACACGCCCGACATCCTGCACGAGACGCTGCAGACCGGGGGCCGGCCGGCGTTCATCGTACGGGTGGTGCTCGCCGCGACCCTCGCCGCGAGCTACGGCATCTACGGGCCGGCGTACGAGCTTCTCGAGCACTCGCCGCGCGAGCCGGGCAGCGAGGAGTACCTCGACTCCGAGAAATATGAGCTGAAGCGCTGGGACCTCGGGCGCGCCGACAGCCTGCGCGAGCTGATCGCGCTGCTGAACCGGGTGCGCCAGGCGAATCCCGCCCTGCAGCGCGACTGGAGCCTGCGCTTCCACGACATCGACAATCCGCAGCTGCTGGTCTATTCGAAGAAAGAAGAACGCAACATCATCCTGGTGGCGGTCAACCTCGATTTCCAGCATCCGCAATCCGGCTTCGTCGAGCTCGACCTCGAGGGACTCGGCCTCGCGCCGAACGAGACCTTCGAGGTGCACGACCTCCTCTCGGGCGGGCGTTACGCCTGGAGCGGCTCGAGAAACTACATCGAGCTCAACCCGCACCAGCTCCCGGCCCATCTTTTCAAGCTGGTGCGCAAGTGACCTCGCAGAGCGCGGCGGAGATCACGGCGGTGGCGCAGCAGGCGCTCTGGTACAAGGACGCCGTCCTCTACCAGGTGCACGTCAAGGCGTTCTTCGATTCGAACAACGACGGCATGGGGGACTTCCGCGGTCTTACCTCCAAGCTCGACTACATCCAGGACCTCGGGGTTTCGGCGCTGTGGCTGCTGCCGTTCTATCCCTCGCCGCTGAAGGACGACGGCTACGACGTCTCGGACTACAACGGCGTGCATCCGCAATACGGCACGGTCGCCGACTTCAGGCAGTTCGTGCGCGAGGCGCAGCGCCGCGGGCTGAGGGTGATCACCGAGCTGGTGATGAACCACACCTCGGACCAGCATCCCTGGTTCCAGGCCGCGCGGCGCGCGCCGAAGGGCTCGCGCAAGCGCGACTACTATGTGTGGAGCGACACCGACCAGAAGTACAAGGGCACGCGCATCATCTTCACCGACACCGAGACCTCGAACTGGGCCTGGGACGACGTCGCGAAGCAGTACTACTGGCACCGTTTCTTCAGCCACCAGCCCGACCTCAACTTCGACAACCCGCACGTGCTCAGGGCGGCGTTCCGCACCATGCGCTTCTGGCTCGACATGGGGGTGGACGGATTCCGCCTCGACGCGATTCCCTACCTCATCGAGCGCGAGGGCACGTCGAACGAGAACGTGCCGGAGACGCACCTGGTGCTGAAGCAGATCCGCGCGCTGATCGACCAGAAGTACCCGAACAAGCTGCTGCTCGCCGAAGCCAACATGTGGCCCGAGGACGTGCGCCCGTACTTCGGCGAGGGCGACGAGTGCCACATGGCGTTCCACTTCCCGCTGATGCCGCGCATGTACATGGCGATCGCGCAGGAGGACCGCCATCCGCTGGTCGAGATCATGGCGCAGACGCCCGACATCCCGGACATCTGCCAGTGGGCGATTTTTCTCCGCAACCACGACGAGCTCACGCTCGAGATGGTGACGAGCCGCGAGCGCGACTACATGTACCGCATGTACGCCGCCGACCTGCAGGCGCGCATCAACCTCGGCATCCGCCGCCGCCTTGCCCCGCTCATGGAGAACGACCCCGAGCGCATCAAGCTGATGAAGAGCCTCCTCTTCTCGATGCCGGGCTCGCCGATCGTGTACTACGGCGACGAGATCGGCATGGGCGACAACATCTATCTCGGCGACCGCAACGGCGTGCGAACGCCGATGCAATGGAGCCCCGACCGCAATGCCGGATTCTCGCGCGCCGATCCGCAGCGGCTTTATCTGCCACCGATCATGGACCCGGTCTACGGCTACCAGGCGGTGAACGTCGAGGCGCAGGAGCGCGACCCGGGGTCGCTCCTCAACTGGACCAAGCGCATGCTGAGGATCCGGCGCGAGAGCCGCGCGTTCGGCCGCGGCCGGCTCTCGTTCCTGAAGCCGGGAAACCGCAAGGTGCTCGCGTACCTTCGCGAGTACGCCGACGAGGCGGTGCTGTGCGTGGCCAACCTCGCGCGCTCGGCGCAGCCGGTCGAGCTCGATCTCAGGCGCTTCAAAGGCCGCGTTCCGGTGGAGCTCATGGGCCGGACGCCGTTTCCGCCGATCGGCGACCTGCCGTACCTCCTCACCCTGCCGGCGCACTCGTTCTACTGGTTTCGCCTCGCCTCCGACGCGGAAGGGCCGTCATGGCACACGCAGGTGATCGTGCCCGACGAGCTGCCGATCCTGGTGCTCTTCGACGGCTGGGTCTCGTTCTTCAGCGACCGCGTGGTGCCCTGGCGCATCCGCATGGCGGAGCAGCTGCGCAAGCGCCTGGAGGAGGAGGTGCTGCCGCGCTACATCGAGGCGCAGCGCTGGTACGCGTCCAAGGGCGAGCCCGTGCGCGAGCTCCGGCTGCAGGACCACGCCATCTGGGAAGTGGGGGACATGAGCGCCGGTGGCATCAGCTGGCTGCTGACGATCCTCGAGGTCGGGAAGGCGACCTATTCCCTGCCGATGGCGCTCGCCTGGGAAGAGGACGAGGAGCACGTGCGCCAGCTCGCGCAATCGACCATCGTGCGCGTGCGGCAGCAGGCGAACGTCGGCGTCATCGGCGACGCGATGGCCGACGAGGGCTTCTGCCGCAACGTGGTCAAGGCGATCGGCGAAGGCCGCAGCCTCTCGACCAGCCACGGCTCGATCCGCTTCACGCCGACCGAGGCCTTCAGCCGCATCGCCGGCGAGGACCTCGCCGCGCTGACGGTCGGCCCGCTCCAGGCGCAGTCGACCAACACCTCGGTCACGCTCTCCGAGCGGCTGTTCCTGAAGTGCTACCGGAGGCTGCGTCCCGGCGTGAATCCCGAGCTCGAAGTCGGCCGGTTCCTCACCGAGGTGGCGGAGTTCAGGAACTGCGTGCCGGTGGCGGGCGCGGTAGAGTACCTGTCGAAAAACAAGGAGCCCGTGACGCTCGCGCTCCTGCAGTCCTACGTGCCGAACCAGGGCGACGGCTGGAGCTATACGCTCGAATACCTGCAGCGGTGGCTCGAGACGCGGCGCGGTACGCCCGACGCGAGCCACGCCGCCTACCTCCTGCTGATCCAGACCCTCGCCACGAGGACGGCCGAGCTGCATCGCGCGCTCGCCACGCCCTCCCGCGATCCGGCCTTCACGCCCGAGCCGCTGACGCTCGCCGATGTCGAGGCCTGGAAATCGCGCGTGAAGGCGGAGGCCGAGCAGACCCTCGCCATGCTCAAGAACTCCGAGCTTCAGGAGCGAAAAGCGCAAATTCTGGCGCTCGTCGATTCGTGCGCGCCGCCGCGCGGCAGGGCCCTCAAGGCGCGCCATCACGGCGACTACCACCTCGGCCAGGTCCTGCTCGCCAACAACGACTGGTACATCATCGACTTCGAGGGCGAGCCGTCGCGGCCGCTCGTCGAAAGCCGGCTGAAGGCTTCACCGCTGCGCGACGTAGCCGGGATGCTGCGCTCATTCAGCTACGCGAAGTGGAGCGCTACCAAGGGGAACGACCTCGACGAGTGGGAGCGCGAGGCGCGCCGCGCATTCCGCGCCGGCTACGCGGCGGCGACACGCGGTAGCGGCCTGTTCGAGTCCTTCGACGACGTCGCCGGCCTCATGAAGCTCTTCGAGCTCGAGAAGGTGCTCTACGAGCTGCGCTACGAGCTCGGCAACCGGCCCGACTGGGTCCAGGTGCCCCTGTCGGGACTTCTCGCCATGCTGGAGGAAAAGCGATGAGCCAGCTCGAACTCGACTTCGATCTCCTGCTTGCGCCGGTGCGCGCTTTCCTCGTCCAGGCGGCCGATTTCGTGCCGCGCCTCATTCTCGCGCTGGTGGTCATCCTGGTCGGATGGCTGCTCGCCAAGGCGGCGCGCTTCGCCATCGTGAAAGGCCTGCGCGCGGTGAACTTCCACATCGTGACGCAACGCGCGGGCCTGGACGGGTTCCTGCGCGACGGCGGCATCGCCGCCGACACCACCGAGATCATCGGGCTGGTGATCTACTGGCTGGTCATTCTCGGCGCGCTCGTGGTGGGCTTCAACAGCCTGGGCCTCACCTACGTCACGGACGTGCTCGGCCGCGTGATCCTGTTCGTGCCTAAGGTCCTGGTCGCGCTGCTGGTGCTCGCGTTCGGCGGGTATTTCGCGCGCTTCATCGCCAACGCCATCACCGCCTACTGCCGCAATGTCCACATCCAGGACGCCGAGCTTCTCGGACGGCTCGCGCAGTACGCCATCGTCACGTTCGTGGTGCTGATCGCGCTCGACCAGGTCAACATCGGCGGCGACATCGTGCGCCAGAGCTTCCTCATCATCCTCGCCGGGCTGGTGTTCGCCCTGGCGCTCGCATTCGGTCTCGGAGGAAAG
>Ga0247671_1000420_pt1 | contig 13731 bp, 14 predicted proteins | sample CNK12_metaG_FD_183039 | JGI IMG/M metagenome (GOLD analysis project Ga0247671, IMG submission 183039) | Soil microbial communities from Purdue University Martell Research Forest, Indiana, United States - CNK12 | ecosystem: Environmental > Terrestrial > Soil > Temperate forest > Bulk soil...
GGAGGCGAGGGCGGCAGCGGCGGCGGCTCTTGCGGGGGCTCGAGCATGCGCTCGAGCTCGTACTTGAGGCCGGCCTCGCGAGCGGCGACGTCGAGCTCGGAGAAGTCGGCACGCTTGGCGAGACGGATGGCCGCCTCCTCGGGCAGGATGATCTTGCCGTTGGCGAGCGCGACCAGGGCGTCGGCGATGAGCTTGAAGGTCTCCGCCGCCTCTTTGTCCGTGGGTTGCCACAGCGGCGGATAGTCGACGCAGTAGCCGTCGAGCACGATGCCGTCGGTGGGGCCGCCGTCGGTCGCCATCAAGACACGTGTCAGGTGTTCGATCTGCGGTGTGAGGTCCTTCGTGCGCTGCGCCGCTACTTGGTCGTACCAGCTTCTAATGTCACTCTCGCCGGTCGCGTTCATGCCGGCCGGGCTTCTGCCGAACAACACTGTGACGGGCATGCCGGCAGCGCTCGAGACTCGAACCATGAACCGATCGAGCAGCTCGGGAATGCCGCTGAATGGAGTAGCAACACGCTCGAAGCTCTCACGCTCGTCGAGCACGACAGCTCGAGCAACGCTGCGGCCGATGTCGAGCCAGCGCATGCGGAGGCGCATCTTTTCTTCGCCGGCCGCAGTGACAAGCTGCATGAGGTTCGCGAGCTTGATGACGGCCTGCGACGCGTCGGTCATGAGGTGCGCCGCACCCATCCACGTCGCGCTGAATGCCTGCATCGCCACAAACACGCGTTGCAGGATCGAGTCGTCCCAGTAGAACGCGCTCGAGGCGCCCCAACGTGAGGTGTGCACACCTCGGAACTTGAGCAACCTCGACTCATGCACGAGCGCGTCGGTGAGCGGTCGAGGTGCCACGGGTCGGCCGCTGCCGACGGAGGTGTAAGGCACCGTCGACGGGATGAGCCTGTAGAGCTCTACTTGGCCAAAGTTGGGCGCCTCAATGTCGTCATAGTATTGGGCGGCCTCGAGCTCGGGCCGACGCAACACGTGCAGGTGAGTGAGCGCGCGAACGTGGTCGAGCTCGAGCGGCTCGTCGAGCTCGCCGCCATCGTCGACGCCGAGCAGCACAGCGCCGAAACCGTAGAGCCTCGCCCAGATCCAGGCCTGCACGAGCGCCTCGGGGGCCTTGAGGGCCTTGAGGGCGTTGTTGATGTCCTTGGCGGTGGCGGCCGGGTCGGCGACGTCAGCGGCGTCGAGCGAGATGCTAAACCCTGACCGCATGGCGTCTTGCGGCAGCTGCTCGACGATGCGCGCGCACAGGTCGTCGCCGGTGTGCATGGCCTCGAGCATGGCGTCGGACAGCTGCGCCGGCAGGGTCGGCCGCTGCGTGGTGAGCTTGTCGCGCACGGTGCCGAGGGCGGTGACGAAGTTTTCCCAGCCGTCGAGGTGAAGCATTCAGGGTCCTAGGGCGCGAGGGCACACGAGCACATGGGCGCACGGTATCACGAGCGCACGTCAGGCGGGCAGGGCCTCGAGGCCGGCGAGGTACTCGCCCATACCGCCGGCGAGGCACCAGCGGATTGCTTGGGTTTGCGCGTCGACGCGGTCGTTGGCGACTCCTCGAGGAAACCGTTGATGCTCGAGCGCCCAGTCGAGGATCCAGGGCGCGAGCGAGGGGTCAGGTAGCCGCACGCAGTCGGAGGCAAACACGGGCTGCGTCGCGTAGGCCCTCGCGATCTTGGAGCCGTCGGGCTCGATGGCGAGGACGCCGGGCACTTCGTTGCGCAGGGTCTCGATGACGGCCGGTCCGTTCGCCTTGTCCTCGACGAGGACGGCGGCGTGCTCGGGGTAGCGTGCGATGAGCGTGCGCGCAGCGGCGACGGTGCCGAGGAAGTCTAAGTGATCGCGGATTTCATCTAACAGAAAGAAATAGGGGGGCTTGTAGAGCCACACTTGGCCGGCGACGTAGGACGCTGTTTCGTGGCTTTTGAACGCGCAGTCGAAGCTGATAACCACGAGTCCGCCCTCGGTGCGCGGTCGCATCAAATAGTAGTTCTTGAACCATTCGGCGCGGTAAATCGCGCCGCCCTCGGGTACGGGGTCTTGCTGATCCTGCGCTGCCCACCCATCAGGGCCGAACTCTTTCTTGCGCCGCTCAACCTCGGCCTCGTTCCATCGCGCAGGGCACAGCAGCTCGCCGTCGGTGGTGCGAGGGTCGAGCCATCCGAGCGGCGTCGGGTCGCGTTTCGCTCGCACGCTGTAGCGCATCGGAATCGACAGCACTGCATAGCCTTGCTCTTTCGCGATGCCGGCGAGGTCGCGGTCGTGCACGCGCTGCATGATGATGGTTCGCGAGTTGTTCCCAGGTAGGACGCGAGACGCCATCGTTTCAAACCACCAGCGCTCACAGCGCGCGAGCGCCGCCGGCGAGTGCGCGTCGAGCGGTTTGATCGCGTCGTCGACTACTTGGCGATGCGCGTGAAAACCTGTCGGCGAGCCGCCGACGCCGAGCGCTTGGCGTATGCCGCCCTTGCTGTTTTGGAGCCAGTTTGCGAGCCATCGGCCTCGAACTGGCGACCACTTGTCACCCCACAGCTCGCGATACCAGTCAGACTCCCACAGGCCTCGGCAGCGAATAGAGTCACGCACGGCGAGCGTGTCGACGTAGGCCCCAAATTGCCACTGACTGCCGGGGTTCCAGGTCCATTCCCAACAGGGCCACATGACACAAACGGTCGTGCTCTTGCTCGAGCCGGGCGGCACGTTGATCACGAGCCTCGGCAGCTGCCCTCGTGACTGCGCCTCGAGGTGTTCGCACAGCGCAGCGAGGTGCCAGTTGTCGACGAGCTCGGCGTTGGGCACGACGAGCGGCCATGCCATCTTGACGAACTCGTGCAGCGTAGCAGGGCGTCGCGCTTGCCTCTTAGCGCGGCGCAGCTGCTCGGCGAGGATCGCTGTTAGTCGGTGTTTCGGATGCGCCACATGACTGTGAGGTCAGCCGTTGCGCGGTCCGGGGTCAGCGAACGTCAGACGCACGCCGTAGAGGCGGTTAGTGCCGGCGACGTTTCCCTTGATGGTGACGCGCACTATGTAGCTGTAGGCGGAAGGGTCGAATGTCTCGGTGATCGGTGAGAGCAGTGAGATAGGGATCGCTTTGGCGGCGTCGAACGTTCCGGCATTGCGCGTGCCGATGTTTTCGTAAATGGGGGGCGTGCTGTTTGGGGCGTCGAAGTCTCGCGCTAGCTTGAGCACGACGAAACCGTTGGCGTGCCCTGAATCAGGGCTCATTTGCAGCACGTGCACATTCCAGCTCGTGCAGCCGCGGGGAATGTGCACGGGATACTCAAAGAAGCGATCGGCGCCGGGCACAGTGGCGAGGTAGCCGGCGAATACGTCATAGCCGACGCCGATGTCGCCGCCGAGCTCGTCGCCGGACAGAAGCGGCAGCTGTACCAAGCGGTTGGGCTGGCCGCTCACCACTGTGTGCACGATGTCTACGGACGGGTAGAGCTCGAGCGTCGCGCCCTGCACACGCATGTCTTGGGCGATGACAATCGAAGTGCTGCGCATGGCTGCGGCGACGACGTTGTCGGCGTCGATGTCGTTGGCAGTGAGCTTGGCGGTGCCCGTGATCGTGACGGGTCCGTCGAGCGTCGTGGTGACGCCGGGGCCGGTGCCGGTGACATGCAGCGAGGTCGCCGAGAGGGCGCCGAAACCTCCGCTTGACCAGTTGCCGTCCGTCCATGTAGCGGTGCCGGCCGCGTGCCACATGAGGTCGAGCACGTCGGACAGCGAGCCGCCTCGCAACGCGATGCCTGCGGAGGGTCCGCTCGTGTCCTCGGATGCCCATTGCGTCCCGTTCCAACGTGCGTTCTGCACGATGACCCAGCGGCGGGTACTGCCGGACGAGCCGACATACAAGTGCACGTGGCGGGTGGTGCCGAGCGAGAAACGGAACAGCAGCTTGTATTGCGTGCTTGCGCCGTCGGCGTTCGTGGTGACGTCGATGACTGGCGTGGTCGCCGAGGGGTTGGCGGCGTTGATGGCGAGGTCGGTGACGGCCTCGCCACTGAATACGCGGGCGGCGTAGTCAATCCACTCGCCGGCGCTCCAGGTGAGCCAGTTGAGCCACTGTGCGGGGACGCGTTCGTTAGGCAGCCAGCCTGCGGCTTTCTTGCCGCTCGAGGGCTCGGTGTTAGTTCCTGATGTACTGAATCGAGGTGTGTTTGCTGTCGGTCGGGTGGCCATGAATGCGCCTTTCAGCGGTCGGAGGGGGGCGGGTCGCCGGCGATGATCTCGCCGAGCTCGGTGAGCGTGTCGAGTGCGGGGCCGGTGCGCTGATAGCCGAGGCGGGCGAGCTCGGCCTCGAGCTCCTCGTCGCTCATGTCGGCCGGCGCTTTCTCGACGCGCAGCGTTTGGTGCGTGCCGTAGCGCTTGGGAAAGCGGCGCTCGAGCAGCCAGGCCGCAGCTCGCCAGCTTTCCATCGCTCCCCACTGCACGTGCTGCAGCAGACTCGCCTCGACGGAGGCGAGGGCGCGGTCGAGCTGCGCGGCAAACTCGACGTAGGGCTGCTCGCCGAGCTCGGCGCGGCGTCGCCAGTCGTAGAGCGTTTGGCGGCCGATGCCCTCGATGCGGCACGCAGTCTTGAGCGGCACCCACTGCGCGATCGAGGCGCATAGGCGGGTCACGAGCTCGGGGTTGTAGACGGTCGGCCGGCCTCGGTGCCGCTCGTGGCTGCTCGAGGTTTTCCGGGCAGGGGCGCCGTCAGTCTTTCGCGCGCGCGAGTGTACGGATTTGCCGCCGACAGCTGCGCGCGATTTGCGTTTGGTCTTGGCTGGCATGGTTACCTCTTAGCCGATGCCGAGCGTTTCGCTGTGGGCTTGCTGCGCGTGTAGCCGATGCACTCGTTGCACGGTGGCGGCGGCACGACGTCGATCGGCACGTCTTGCAAGTGCCCTCGCGAGCATTCGCAGCGCGCATAATCGTCGCCATCGCGAGGCTCGAGCTCGGCGACGATGCGCCAAGCAGGGCGGGTGTCGCGGCGGCTCTTGCTTTCTTCGTAGCGGTCGGTGCGAGCGAAGAACTCGTCGATAGGCACGGCGCCGCCGGTGGCCGCTGATAGGCGCTGAGCTGTTGCCCAGCGGGGCAAGCATCGGCCGCGCACGATGTTGTGCATGGCCTTGTAGCTCAGCTTGCTCGCAAGCTGCAGCTGCGTGAGTCCGCCGGGGTGCTGTTCGAGCCAGTCGTCGAGCTTCATGGTCGCCCTCGATGTCATGCGCCGCGTGCCTTTCTCTTGTGCTCAGCCTCGCCCTCTAGCTCGCGCTTGAGCTCGGCGAGCTCGGCGCGGCGGTCACGTACGTCACGACGGAGCGTGATATCGTCCCGCACGAGGGCGTCATACCTGCGCTGCAGTCGGTCGATGCCGGCCTCGAGCTCGAGCCGCCGCTGCTCGACAGCGAGGGCGAGCTCGCGGGATCTCGCCTTGAGGTAGGCGGCAGTCGAAGCGGCACGCGCGCGGATGGCGTCGGGGTCGTGCTGCGCGCACGTCGAGTGCTGCGGCATGGCGAGGTTGAAACACCGGGCGCCGGTGCTGAGAGTGAGCGCTTCACAGCGCCGGATACCGCGCGCGTCGTCGTCTTTGGCGCGCTCGGCTCGGCGCTCCTCGGCATACGCTACGCGCTCGGGAATGTGTGCGTAGCACTGCGCTCGGCCGCACATAGTCACAGCGCGGCAGCGCGTGTCGCCACGCACGAAGTCGCATTGACGACCGGGCTTTAGCGGGTGCCTCATGCTCGAGGCCTCCGCAGGGTGCGCGGCGGGGCCTCGACGAGCTCGCAACGCAAGCGGGCCTGTAGCTCGGCGCTGCGTCGGCACACGTAGCCGAGGCATATGGCCGCCGATGCGTCGGGACCGGGCGGCACGTGCTCGGCGAGGCCGGCCTCGGCAGCGATGCGCCGGGCGGTGATCTGCTCGAGGCTGCGCTGCTCGAGGCGGGGCAGGTTGCCGCCGCCGAACAGCGTGCGGCGCCACTCGCGAGCTTGGAGCTCGAGCACGGTGCGCTCGTGCGCGTCGGCGTCGAGCCAACTGTCACGCCACAGGGCGACAGACTGCGCGAGCGAGATGATGGTGCCGAGCGGTCCTCCCCAAGGGGCCTCTAGCGCGATGGCGGCCGGGCGCTCGAGGCGGCGAGCGAGGGCGAGCGTTTGCGCGACGATGGCGCGGCGGTCGGCAGTGCGAGAGGTGCGGATCTCACCAAACGCGACGAGGCCGCCGCAACGGTAAAGCGCCCAGCCGGCGCCGTGCGCGGTGTCGACAGCGAGCAGCACAGCGTCGAGCGGCTGCATGGTCTGCACGAACGGGGCCGACTTGCGGCGACGTAGCCGCAGAATCTGCCAGGGCTTGCGAGGTGGTAGGGTCGGACGGGTCATGGTGCTCGAGGCTTAGGCGGGTTGTGAGGTGCCAGGAAACAGCCGCAGGGCTCGCACACGCTGAGGGTGCCTCGAGCGTCGAGTGCCGTGACGGTGACCCATAGAGGGCGCTTGCAGCGAGGGCAGACGCGGTCCAGGTCGGGGCAAGCGTGGCCGAGCTCGAGCCGCACGCGACGCCCTCGGCACAAGCAACGGCCGCACAGGGTCATGCATGGCGCTTGCTCTTGCCGTTGGTGCGCGCAGCGGCCTCCGATTCGTCTGGGTCGACGTCGTTGACTAACGCCCAGATGCGCAGATAGGTCTCACGATCCAGAACCGTGCGCGCGGCTTGAACGAAGCGCAGTGCATCGTCTTTCGTGTCGAGCGGCGTCCGGTTGGCCGAACCGATCCGTCTGCGCAGACTGCCGAGCTCTGCTTGTATCCACTGACTGCGCTGGCTTTTCCTGCGCAGAGTGGCCGTTGCTTTCCGTGCCCATTCTGGCCCACGTATCGACGCGGCGATCGCATCGTCAAGCTGGGTTCGTATGCTGGCAATCTCGCGATCGTTGGCAACCTTTTCGTCGAGTAGCCGCTGGCGTTCGGCGATGAGCTGCTCGCGTGTCGGAGCGGCTGCTTTGTATATGAGCGCCGGGCGTTCACGCATGGCGCTTGCTCTTGCCGTTGGTGCCGTTGCGCGCAGCGGCCGGAACGGGCGGCGGCGAGGCCGGTGGCTGGCCGGGCATGCGGGTCACTGTGTAGTGCGTGGCGACGCTGAGCAGGTCAGCGAGCGGCGCGAGCTCGACGGTGTGCTCGAGCATGCTGAGCGACATGCGGGTCGTGATGATGGTGCGCCGGCGGCGCTTGCGCTGGTCGACGATCACGGCGAGCGCTTCCATGAGGGTCGCTTGGCGCTTGTCGTTCGATAGCCGCTCGAGCCGGTCGATGACGAGTAGCGGCGCGTTGCGGTAGCGCGCCCAGTCCTCGGAGTCTTCGCCATAGTGCGCGCTGTAGGGCGCGAGCAGGTCGACAGCCGACACCCACGAGCTGGTTGCTCGGCTCGCGGCGAGCGCAGCGGCGGCAACGGTCTTGCCGCTGCCGCCGGCGCCATGCAGCACGAGCAGCGCGGTAGGTCGCTTGTCGGGCTCGCGTTCGCCGGTGTGCCACTCGTTGACGGCGGTGACGGCCTCGGAGGCCTCGAGCTTGCCTTGCAGGATGGCGCCGAACATCGCGGCATCGATCGGCGGCTCGAGGCGCTGCAGCGTGTGCAGCCGCAGTCGGCGCTCGGCGACCAGGGCCTCGAGCTTCTGCTGCCGCTCATACTCCTCGGTCGGCGGGAAGGTCCTGTCTACGCGGGCGAGGATGTCGGCGAGGCAAGCTGTAAGCTTCGCTTGTCGGTTGGGCGGCGGCTCGGTCATGTGTGCGCGTCCTCGGTGGTGAGCCAATCGGGGTTTCGGGCGGCGTCGGCGGCGTACTCGTCGTCGCTTGGCGCGCGCATGGGGCTCGAGCTCGAGCTCGTCGCCTCGAGCTCGAAGGGCAGCCGACCGTCGAGGTAGTCTTGCCAGTAGTCGGCAAAGTGTTGCGGCTTCAAACAGCGCTCTTTCAGGGTGCCGGCGCGCATGTGCGGCAGCACGAAGCGGCGCACGGCGGCGAGCTCGGCGTCGGGTCGAGCGCCGATGATGCTGTAGGCGCGTTGCCACTTGCCGCCGAGCGGCTGCATGACTCGGGTCGAGCCTGCGCTCGCGAGCACGGATTGCAGCCACCGATAGCCGCGCTGAGCTCGAGCGGCGCCGGGGTCGCTCGGTGCCTCGCTCGGGTCGAGCTGCTCGTCGTCGAGCTCGTAGTGTCGGTCGGCGTCGTCGGGTTCTTGCGCTCGTGCGTGCGCGCGTTCTTGCGGTGTTTCAAGAGTGGTTGTGGTCTCAGTAGAGATCTTAATTTCTCCCTCTCTGAGATCTGAGAACGCGCGCGCGCGAGCGTGACTTGTCCCGTGACTTGTCCCGTTCGTTGGGCGTGACATGTCACGCTGCGGTGCGTGACTTGTCGCGTGACTTGTCACGCCATTCGAGGCGCGCTTGCGGTCGCGCTGCCGGCGCTTGCGCCTCGCCTCGGGTGATGCCTGCGACGCGTGAAACCTCGGCAAAACGAGGGCGCCTCGAGCGTCGCGAGCGAGCTCGCCGAGCTGCTCGAGCGTGTCGATGGCGCGCTCGACGAGGCGCCTCGGGATGTCGACGAACTCGGCGACGGCGGCGAGCGTGAGCGGTGCGCCGAGCTCGTCGGTTAGTGTGACGGCCTCGAGCTCGCTGTGTTCAGCGGTATGCGCAGTGCGACATGTCACGGGACATGTCACGGGACACGTCACGCGGTCGAGTGCGTGCTGCGCGAGTAGCAGCATGCCCGCACGCACAGCGCGGCCGATGCCGTCGAGCGGCGAGCCGGGGCCGTAGTAGTGGCTCGTGTAGCGCACGGTGCTCGAGCGCTGTTGACCGATGCGTCGGCGGGGCCTACTCATAGAGCTCACCCCAACGAGGGCGCGGCACGCATTGCCACGTGTCGCGCCTTGTCTTCGTGGCTGCGGTGGTACTGCGCGCAGCGCTACGCACGCCGAGCCGCCGCCGACGGCTGCGACTCGCGGCGCTTGCGGGTCGGCTTGGCGGCGACGGGCTTGGTCCTCGGCTTGCGGCGCGGTGTGCCGCATATCTCGGCGATCGAGACGCTGCCGTCCGTCGCCTCGGAGAGGCGGCGAGCGGTGTCGTAGTCGGGCGAGCTCGTGCGCCGCACTGCTTTCTGCACGGCGGTGTAGCTCAGTCCGGTCGATACTTGCAGGCGCACCAGGGCGCCGGGGCCTTGTTCGTCAACCCATTGCTCGAGCAGCATGCGGCGACACTCTATGGCGTCGACGCTGTAGTCAAGCGGTTCGTGCAGTGCTGTGCGCAGCGCACACTTGCCCACTGCGCGCGCGTCGAGCGCCGGCGCTATAGCGGCGAGACTTCCGCTCATTGACGCGCACCCAGGGGCGTGAGTGACACTAAACTGAGCAAACGTCGTTGCGTCGGATAGCCTGAACAGGTTAGGTCCGGCGGCGAGCGAGGAGGGTCACAGCGAGCGATGTCTAAGCCACGCACGAGCACGAGCAACACGAGCCGGCGCGAGAAGCTAGAGGCGCCTAACCCCGAATCTGACCCCATGCTCGAGCCGACGATAGGCCGGCGGGTGTGGGCCGCGTACGTGCGGGCCGGTTACAATCGGCACACGTTCGCGGCGCAGCTCGGCATCTACTACACGACGCTGCAGCGCAGCGACGCAGGGTCAAGTCAGTTGACCCTGCCGCTCGTGATGCGGGCGGCGCTGCTGCTCGGTCACAGCATGGATGACTTGTGCTTTGGCAAGAACGGCCGAGCCGCAGCTCGAGCGCACGTCGACGCGTCGAGCGTCTTGCATGCCGTCGACGTCGATAGGTGGCTGCGGGTGCGGGGCAGTGGGAAGGCGTTCGCGCTGACCGTGAAAGGCGCGATCGCGAGGCTGGCGCGCCCTGTTACTTTGGATTGGCTCGAGGCTTTCGCCGAGGAGGTGCAGCGGTCCGGGGTGGGGATACAGGCGGCGTCGGACAAGGCTCTGGCGGCGGCTCTGGCGAAGGACTACGCGGCGCACGGGGGGAAGCGGGTAACAAGAAAATCGCGCTCTTTCCAGAACCGGGGGACGCGGTTAGAACCTTCCGAAGCAATCCCGAAGTCGAAGCGGTCGGCGCCGGCGAGGCGCCTCGAGCACGCTGACGATGAGCTCGAGGCCGAGCTCGTCGGGTAACCTCATAGCCGCAGTGCTCGAGTAGGGCGAGCTGCACGGCGGCGTGTATGCCAGGCGTGCCGTCGAGCTGCCCTCGCCACACGAGGTAAATGGCGACGGCATTCGAGAACGCACGCGCGTCTAGCTTGTTCGGGTCGTACTCGAGCCTCGTGGCGTCGTTGCCGAAGGAGTGCTGCGCGAGTACATCGCCAAGTCCGGTCTTGGGCGTGAGCTCGAAGCCGGCGCACTGTGCTGCGCGCTCGAGCGGCGTGAGTATCGAACTCGGCGCCAAGTAGCCGATGCGATCGCGAACGAGCGCGCGCGCTCGAGCTCGTAGGCCTCGGTTGGCTGCACTCGCGAATCGTCCGTCGTAAGTCTCGGTGCGAATGACCTGGATGCTGGTCAGCGTGTGCGGCATTTGACCTCCCCTTACGTCACATGTGTCTCACACCTCTGCGGCGCGGTACACCGGCGCCAAGCGAGCGGCCGATCGATTTTGCCACACGCCCCTACACTGTGGCCGCTGTGCAACTAGAGCGTCGACACTGTAGTGTTTAGAGCATGCAACCACGGATCCGCTCGGTGTGGTGCTCGCGGCAAACGGTCGTCGAGCTGCGCGACTCGAAGCGGTGGCAGTTGCGGCGGCCTGTCGTGCTGCCGGCCGGTTTCGACGTAGTCGACGGTGTCGTCGAGCAGCAGCTCGAGGGCGAACGCAGCGAGCCGGTGGTGATGTGCTCGCGGTCGAACGAGGCGGCGCCGACGAGGCCGGCGCTCGTTCGCTGCCCCTACGGTCGGCGGAATGACTGGCTGTGGTGCCGTGAGGCTTATCGACTCGAGGGCGCTCGACAGTCTAGACACGTTGCCTATGAGGCTGACTCTTTGGAGTCAGCGTCAGGCGGCACGCGGTGGATCTCGGCGCTGCTCATGCCGGTCGGCGCCGCTCGGCTGTGGCTGCGCATCTACAACGTGCGGGCCGTGCTGCTCCAGTCGATAAACGACTTTGACGTTAGCAGCGAGGGCGTGGCGTGCCCTATGCATGACACAGCGCACAGTTACTGCTTGTCAGGTGAATGTGAGGTCAGGCGTGCGGCGTTTGTCGAGCGTTGGGATGCGCGTTATGGAGCGACGCCGGCGAGGTGGTCGTGCAATCCGTGGGTGTGGGCGGTGAGTGTGACGAGGCATTCCCCGCAAATGGCACGGATAGCGCGCGAGCAGGATGCGGCTGCGCTCGAGGCTGAGCGCATGCGCGATCCTCGTAGCCGAACGAGTCACGGGGCTCGAGCGGCGGCGAGACGGTGAAATAGTCCTAGTGTTGGCGGTTCGATTCTGTCGTCGCCTCGAGCACGAGGGCGCGCGCGTGCTTGAGCAGTAGCGCTCGAGCACGCGCGCGCTCGAGCGCGCAAGGGTGCGCATGCTCATGAGCTCATGAGCACGTGTGCCCATGAGCACGAGTCACGGCGATCCGTCGAGCTCGGCGGCCGGCGGCTCGAGGCGCCGGCGGCGATTGCGGGAAAGCGTGCGCGATGTCCACCACTTGCGCAACTCGAGGCTCGACGCTCGAGTTGCGAGCAGTGGCTCGAGTGCTGCAAAAAGCTTGCGCTTTTTCTAGGTTGCGGCCTCTGATGGCGCACACGCGCCGAGGCATGAGGCCTGCGGCGCATAGCGAGACGCCCCGCTGTTGGAAGCAGCGAGGCGTCGATGAATCGGGCGGGCTGGACAGCCACACGCGGGGATTCGATGGCGAGTGAAGCAGATAGCGGGAACGGTGGCAAGAACTCGAGCGTGCGGGCTCGAGTCGAGGAGATGGTCGCGCGAACTGGCGTCGGGGGGCCTCGTGTCCCATGCTGGCGGGCAGGTCAGCTTCCGATGCCTAACGTGTTCCTCGCCGCCGGTGTATTCGGGATGGCGCCAGTCCAGGCGCCGCCGGCGATGGTGCACCGCATGCAGCTCGAAGCGGCGCCGGGCTATCGGGTGCACTACACGGGGCGGCTGTTGAATCAGACGCACGGTGATCTTGTCATGGCGTTGATGAAGCTCGCCGGCGGAGCCGAGGAAGGCGCGACGCTGAGGGTGCGCTCGTGTGACCTTGAGCGCGTACTCGAGCGCAGCACCGGCAGCTACAATCGCGAGCTCCTGCGCGTGCTGCTCGGCGACATAACGGCCGCGGTGCTCTATGTGCGGTCGAGCTCGGGCTATCACTACGGGTCGCTGTTGCCGTTCGGAGCCGAGCACGGCGACGTGCACACGCTGAGCGTCAACCGGGACATGATGAGGCTCGCGCACGGCGGGTTTACGCTTATCGATCGCGAGGCGCGGAGGCGGCTCTCGCGCAAGCCGCTCGCCCAATGGCTGCAGCTGTACACTGCTTGGCACGAGTCACAGGGCGTGCGGTCGGTCGAGCTCGCCGACGTCGAGCGAGTCTCGCGCTGCGCGATGGAGCGCCGCAAGCTGCGGTTTCGCACGCACGCAGCGCTCGATGCGCTCGGCGAGGCTGGCGTGCAGCCGTGGCGGCTCGGTGCGGATGACTGGCTGCGGGCTGCGTGAGCCGGCCTCGGCCGTTGTGAGTAGTTGAGAGGCGCCCTCGCGACGATCGCGGGGGCGCTTTTTTGCTCCGTCGGCGGCTCGGCGACGGATGTGGATAACTTGTCATCCGTCCCAAGCTTTGGGGGACGTTAGAGGAACGCTCGAGCGACGTTAGAGGAACGCTCGAGCGACGTTAGAGGAACGCCCCCCCATTTGGCACTCGCGCGCGCGCGCGCATGTTGGGGCGCTCGCACAGCAAGATCTCCGTCCGTACGGCTCTGCAGATCTGCAGACTCCGAGAAATCGGAAAGACTCTGAGATCTCGCTCTGCCTGCGGCGTCTAAGAGCTGCCGCCTATTCTCTCGGTGTCTTGAAACCGCGCACGCGCGAGCGTATCGGCGCCGCCGTGGGCGTCAAGTTATTTACGACGGCGCTCGAGTGGCGGCGCTCGAGTCGAGCCGCTCGAGGTGTGCGCGAGAGGCTTGTGAGGAACGGGTCGAGCCGAGGCCTCGGCGATGGCGCCGCTGACGTCAGGGCGGCAGCTCGTGCGCGCAAGCGGTCGTGTTAGGCTGGCCGCATGCGTGAGCGTCGGCCGCGGAAGGGTTCGCACTGGGTCGAGGTGGCGGGGCCGCCTCTCGATGACTGTCCCGTCAGCTACTGGAAGCGTAGCGGGGTGACGGTGATCTCGTCGCTCGAGGTGGCGACGCTGCCGGGGCAGCCTGAGCGCGAGGGCGCGCAATGGCATGTGTCGGTGTCGTACCGCTCGAAGCGGCCGGCAGCGGAGCACGTCGCGCGAGCGCTGCGCGACTTCGGGGTCGTCGGCGCCGAGCTCGACAACCACGAGCCGGGGATCGCGCAACACTTTTGGATGGTGGTCGAGCCGGCCGATCGGCGTGACTGTGACTGCAAAGAATCCGAGGCGGTGCTCGTCGAGGCGGACGGATACACCTGGACTAACCCGCACGAGCCGAGCGAGTGCCGAGGGTGCGCGTACGAACAGCAGACCGGGATCCGCCGCTGTCCGCTGCACTCGCCGGCGGCGTAAGGCCTAGTTGCGCAGCGGTCGCCGCTATACTAGGTTGTAG
>Ga0247671_1000421_pt1 | contig 13718 bp, 23 predicted proteins | sample CNK12_metaG_FD_183039 | JGI IMG/M metagenome (GOLD analysis project Ga0247671, IMG submission 183039) | Soil microbial communities from Purdue University Martell Research Forest, Indiana, United States - CNK12 | ecosystem: Environmental > Terrestrial > Soil > Temperate forest > Bulk soil...
CATACTGCTCCGGCGTAAACTCCACCTTGACGACGTCGCTCTGCCAGAGGCGCAGCGTATGCGTCTCGGGGTCTTCCTCAGCGGTCAGGTCCTCGTAGAGACGTTCGGTGTCATCGGGCAACGTGACACGGATAGTCGGCATAGGCTTTCTTCCTAGTTACAGCTTGTTTAGAACTAACAAATCTGCTATACTCTTATGCTACGGCAAGCAATGGCCTCATGACCCATTGTGCTCTTTTCCACAGACGAGAGCTGCCGTAGCACCACTGTCTGTGGGTCATCCCCTTGCTGTGGAGAGGACGCACATGCCTACGATACCCAACAGAATTTGTCGTATTTGCTCGAAACCATTCTATGCTCGCATTCAACATATCAATAAAGGCTGGGGTCTTTATTGCTCGCTTATCTGTAAAGGGAAGGCTCAAAAGCAAGCGTTGCCCATGAATGCCGAGTGCCGCCAATGTAAGAGCCCTATTCATATCACTCCAAGCGATCAAAGACGTGGCCGAGGACATTATTGTTCTGCTGCCTGCTTTGGCTTGGCCTGTCGCAAAGAAATAGAGAGTGTTTGCGCATCTACTGCATGCCGAAAAACATTTATTATTGAGCCATGGCAAGAACGTGCTGGGCAGGGAAGATATTGTTCTCGACAATGCTATATTGACACCATTTTTATGCCAGAAGTTATTGAAAAACGGTTTTGGCGCTCTGTCGATTTTATTACGACACCTAGAGGATGTTGGCCATGGATTCCAACGCAAGAGAGAGAAATATACGGAAATTTTAGCGTAGGACGTAAAAGTATACCTTCTCATGTATTTTCGTATGAATTGACTCATGGACCAATACTTCTTCCCGGAGTATTTATATGCCATTTATGTAACTACAAGCCATGCTGCAACCCAAAACATCTCTATGCTGGAAATGCGCAACTCAACTCACAACAAGCGTTACATGATGGTTTATATCTTTCTGGAGAAAACCATCCACAAGCACGACTCAACAATGAAGATATATACGAGATACGAAATCTCAAAGGTCTAATGACCGAAAGAGAAATTGCAGAGTTTTTCAACATAGGGAATTCAACCGTACATCATATTTTGTCCAGAGAAACATGGAAACATCTATGAACCACCTAGGGCGATTCTCACCGCCTGTCTTAAGTCCTGAGTAATCAGCGGCACGAAGCGTGCCACAGTTGGCTGTAGCGCGGGTCGTGGAGGAATGGTCACGCTCTCCCTGAGCAAATACACCGGCTCAATTCCGTGATCAGTCCGCTGGAACAGCAAAAGGTTGCCCCGTTTGGATGTTTGGGCAAACAACCCCCCTGGATACTGGCGCGGACTCCCGGCACTTCTCGCGGCCGACGTAAGCGGAATCGCCAAGTACTGGGCATTCGTGGGGCGAATCGTGCCGCCGTACTCATGAATACCCACCCAGGACGGCCCGTGCAAATAGCCCAACCGTGCGGTGACGATAGTTTGGGCCCCTGGCGTCACCTGCACCTCTTTGTCGAACGACGCTTGCAGCCGTCCGGTGCGCTCCGCCAGGCGGGTTGCCGTGGTGCCACCGGTCAGGTACGTGGCTCTGGCAAACACCACCGCCTCACCTAACCGTTTATCGATAATCCGCCCTACCGTCTCGCCTAGGCGCTGCGAGGCATACTGCCAGCGTTGGCGGGCCTCCAGGAGGCCGGTGGTGGAGATGGACCATTCGGCCATGAGCTAGGCTTTCTCTTGAGGAAGGAGGCTTGCTGACACCCAGCGCTTACTCACGGCTTCTCCCCTGGGACTCTCGCCTATGATGGCCACTGATGGATTGCGGATCATGCCCCCTTGTGCTGGGTAGGCATGGGAAGCTAGCCACGTCAAAATCGTCTCGCGATCCTGACCCTTGAAGCAATGGTCATGGCCTTTGTTTCCCTCTGACAGTATGAGACGGTCATAATCATCATCGACCTTGACCGTCACGATATGCGCCATGTTGAGCCAGCAGGTGTTGAGTTTGATCCACATAGTTATATCTTCCTGCGCACATGCAGCAGCCACCAAGGGCGATGGCGGCCATACGTGAAATCCAGTACCCGCCACACGGTCCCATCGTCGCGGGTCACTTCGTCATAGCGCGTCGGCTGCCACGTGACCACCGCGGTCCGCAGGCGGAGCTGTTGATCACCGCGCTGGACGAGCGGCTTGTCACTGATGGGCTGTTGCATGGCAATAAGCTTCTCGCTGTAGTCTTCAAAGAGGGCATCGTCAAGTTCGTAGTCTACGGCGGTCGCTGCGGCATTGGGTTTGGCGTGGTAGGTGATGGCTTCTACGGCTTCCCCAAAGACGGCGACCGCCATGCGGCCTACCTGGTCCATGAGCCCTTGCGACAACCCGCCATGCCGTCTCCGTGCCATCACTACCCCCTGACCACGCGCATCTGAATACTGCTGCGCCCTGTCACGTAGGGCGCGAGAATGGCTCGCACGTTCGCAGGCATCTGAAGCTGCGCACTCTCTGCGAGCGGGGTACGAAAGGTCATTTTCGTATCCCCCACCCAGAGCTGCTCTAGTTGGGCCAGCAACGACAGATCGCCTTCGGGCATCTGCGCCAGCAAGGCCAGGGCGTACAGCGCCGTGGCGCGCTTGATATCCACGGGCACGACGGTATCCGCAATCGCCCGCCCATAGCGGTCAGTGGCATCTTCCTGGGGCCAGGGCAAGGCTTGGGTGTCCGTGGTGGGATCACTTTGCCATACCGCCTGCTCCACGATAAGCCGCGTGGCGGTAATCAGTGCCCGCTCCTGGTCAATCGTGCTGGCCTCGGTCCAGGCGTCGGTGTCCAGCTCGGTGCCCAGCAGCGTAAACGCCTCAGCGACACTACAAAAGCTATTGGATGTCGCCCCACCCGCCGTGGCAATCAGCGTCATAGCCTACTTCTTCTCCCCTACCGGCACTTTGGGGGCGAGCGTCGTGGACGAGGACGCTGGTGCTGCAGCAGGCGTTGCCGGCTGCGCCATGGGCGGGCTCGGCTGGGCGGAGGTCAGGGACGCCTGGGCGGGCCCCTCTGCCTCGTGCCGCTCGCCGTGCTGCCGTAGTTCACGCTTCGTCGGTGGCCGGTTCTGCAGGTTCGGTGGCGCAATCTGCGGCGCCGAGGCCGGGTCCGGTGGCAGATGCAAAGCCGCCTGCTGGCGCTTAAACAAGCGGTCCACCAGATGGACCGGCGGTTTCTCCAGCGTGCCGTCTCCCAGCGTCAGCACCTGGGCACTATAGCTGGCACCATGGCGCTCCGCATGGGACGCATAGACGGCCCGAATCTGCCGGGCGTTTTCGCCGACATACACCACCTGGTCCAAGGGATCGGCGTCCGCCGTGGTAAACGTCGCGGGGTCCCGAAACACCACCTGGGCTGGCGCCGCGGCTTCGCTCACTTGCTCGCGTAATTCCTCATCATGGGGGCTCACATAGGCCACAATCATGGCACTCTCCTTTACTAGGGCAGATCGTCAATGGAGAGGACGGTCACGCCCACGGCGGTCGCCCAGTCGGCAATGTCGGTATCGGCATCGAGGGCATAGACGACCGTTTCGAGCGGATCGAGGTCGGCCGCTTGCGCCGTAGCCGGAATCCGGTAGGTCACATTGACGCCTACGCCGGCGTCCGTTTCAATGAGCGCAATGGCCGCGTCATTATCCTCATCTTCGTAGTCAATATAGGCGACAACGCCCATAGCCGCCTCCTAGTCGCTGTAGATACGAATGCCGGCACACGATTTATTGTCGGTCGCCACTTTATCCCAGTTCGTGGAGGTCACCAGCGCCGCATCGGTCGGGTTCACGCCGCCGGCGGTCATGTCCCACTGGGCACCCTTCACGCCCACGTTGAAGGCGTACTCCCCCTGCACGCGCATCACGAGGTTTTCGAGACCCGTCACCAGATCGCTTTCGATGACGCGCTCCTCGGATTCAGTCACGGTCACGGCATCGGCCACCAGGCCCAGCGTATGGTATTGATTCGGGCTACCGGTGGTGATGAGCGCGGCCGAGTCGGTGACGACAATCGGTCGCCCCAGGCTGACCGGGGTGCCCGTCACCAGCATAAAGCCGCCCACGGTGTCAATCTTGTAGTTGGTAATGCCATCACTAAAGAGATCGAAAAACGGCTTGCTGTGCATCAGCCAGCAGACAATCGAGGTGGCTTTATCGCCAAACAGCGCCAGGCCCGCAATGAGCGAGGCAAACGACAACACGCCCGCCGTCCCGTCAAAGTTCAGCGCAGTCACGGCGGTAATCGCGGCCCGCACCGCCCGGATGGCACTGTTGAGGTAATCGGCTTGAATATCGGGCGCGGCTTGCTGGCCGAGCAAAAAAGACATGGTGGCCGGGTCTTGCCCAATCTTGCGCCAGGCGTCGAGCGTTTCGGCCACGGGCCCGATTTTGCGGTTAATTTTCACCCGCACCAGCTCATCCGTCACCAGGCCGGTATCGGCGGCGGTCGAGACCGACGTAATGTCCCGACGGGTAACCAGCGCGGACACTTTCTTGAGAAAGGACTCTTGCTCGTAATTGCCCCGCTTGCGGGCAGCAACAATCCGAATGGCACCCGCCGAGGCGGCGTCAAACGCCCGGATGTTCTGTTCCTGGACTTCGGTAAAGCCGCCCCAGAATTGCTCTTCGTAGACTTTCCAATTGGTCGTGGATACCCCGGCTGCCATGCGTGTCCTTTCTCAGCGTGCTGCTAGGCAGGGAGCGCCATAAAGCCCTCAATGCCCAGATCGCTAATCGCCGCAGCTTTCTCGGCTGCGGTCATTTCTGATCGGTTCTTCGGTCGTGGCCGCGCGGGGGCCCCACCCCCTTGATGGGCCGCGCCACCGCCTTGATTGCCGGCGCCGTTTTGGGCGGCGCCAAACCAGTGCGGCTTATCCACGCGGCGATCCGTCAACCACTCGGCAATCGTCAGGTCTTCCCCGTTCCGGCCAAAGAGCCGCTCGTTGCCGCCATCAAACGCCGCCAACTTGCTGCTCTCGTCTTCCCGAAAGACCCCCATGCCAGCGGAGACCGCGTCGTCAATCGCTTGCTGGATCAGGCCGGCCCGTTGCGCTTCGTTGCGAATGCGCGCCCCGATGCGCTCTTTGGTGAGGTCGGTGCGCAGCCGCTGGATTTGGCTATCGCGCTCGCGCAAGTCCTCATCCGCTTTCCGTTTGGCTTCGTCGGCCTCGGCCCGGAGCCGCTGGTAGCGCTGGGAGGCGGTCTCTTCGTCGCCCTCTTCTTTCTGCCGGCGCTGCTTCAGTTCTTCGACCTGCTGCTTCATGGCCTGGTTTTCCCGCTCCAGCTCCTGGCGCTTACGCCGTTCCTCCCCCGATTCCTTCCGGGCCGTCACCAGGCGCGGGTCCACATCGGTTTCCAGCGTCCATTTCCCATTCCGCTCCACGTAGTGCTCCCGCACCACCTCGGGGAGGTCTTCTAGCTTGTCGGTCGTCAAAGGCAACGCCATACCTCGTCCTTTCCTCCAGCCAAATCGCTTGGCATCTCCAGAGCAGACTCACTCTGCGAGCCCCCAGGATCCCCCTGGCAGCTCTCGGGAACGTCTACGCGGCGGACTCACTCCGCAACTGCTCCAACGTCAACGCCCGGTGGTGTTGATCCACCAGGCGCGAGAGTTTTAACTTCCCCGCCTTCCACAACACGAAGCGACCAGGCCCAAGAATGGCCCGTTGCTCGGCCTCGGGCTGCTGCCGCAACCAATGATCAAAGGTTTGATCGCGTGGCACCGTTTCGCCTTGTGGTAGGGCTAAAAGTATGCATCTACACAGCCCGTGCAAGGGCGGCTCGCCCGGCCAGGCACGGCTCCCGTGGAGCGGCTCATGATCGAGGGTCCATGACTGCCCACTGAGCGCAATGCAACGAGGACACGCACGACTGTCTAAGGTGGTAATCCACGCGACGCCATCCAGCCGCGCGCTATTCGCCTCCGTCAATGCCGTCATGGTGGCCTGCTGCGCACTCGCCAGGCTGCCATGGGTGAGGGTATCCGTGTTGCGTGTCGTCGTGGCCTGCACCGCATCAACCTCTTGCAAGAGCCGGGGGAGTGGCTGCTCTTGCAGCACGCCTTGCCGTAAACGGTCCCCCACCTGCTGTTGTACCGTGGCCGCTTGTCTGGCCCACCAATCCCGAATCGGCGCGCCAAACACCAGCGCGGCATCAACCACGCGGGTGAGGGCCTGCTGCGTCAAGGTGCGCGTGAACAGGGCCGCTTCGCCAATCGTCTGCAACACCCGCTGGGTTTCATGGTGTACCCAGTCGGCGATATCCTGGCGCACGGCTTGATGGGTCGCAGCAATCGCGCCAAACGCCTCAGTGGTGAGTTGGGTCGCCAGCACCACCAGGGCTTTCACCCGACGTAAGCGCTCTGGCAAGGTCGGCGGCGCGGTCGGATCATCCACGGCGACTTGAGTGCGCAGCCGGCTCCACAGCGGCAACAAGCGGTGCGTAATCCGCTGCTGCTCGCCGGCTTCGAGGCGGGCCAGCGTCACGGCCTGCCCCAGCAGCGCGTTGGTCAGTTTGTCAGTACGTTGGCTCATACTCTGGTGGTTTCTTAGGAACGGTCTTTTGTTGTTCTTGTATACACACGTATTCACGTATCGCCGCTTGCAAGGCCGAGGTATCAACACGCTCTGGCTGCTGCAACGTCAACGTCATCACGTCATCATTGGTCCAGGCATCCCAGTGGGCAGCAAGCAGGACGGCCTCCAGGGCCGTTTTGCCCAGGGCCATGGCCGCCATGGCAAAGTCCCGTCCCGAACCGACGGCATGAAACCGCTCCTGAATCGGCATCGGGATGAGTTGCTCTTCCAGCCGTAGGCATGCCCCATCCGGGGTAATGAGGATCGCCGCAAACTGCTCCAGTTTCGGCTTCTCGCCCGCCGTCTCCAGCCACTCGCGCACGGCCAGTACCTGCTCCTGGTAGCCCGAGCCGCCATAGAGCCTTCCATCCTGGAGGCGATAGAGTTTCACGCCGGCCGTCTTTAGATTGCCGGCCACCACGAGGGTATCCCCGGCAAGCGTCGTACCATCCCAGGCAATCGTGGTCATGCCGCCACCCCGTTTGTACTGCTATTGCTAGGGGCAGGGGTCGTGCCATTGCTCGTGCCGTTCGGCGTCACCAGGCGCGCCATGGCCGGCATTTGCGCTTCAATGCGGGCCATCTCTTCCTCCCAGTCCACGCCCGGCTCGGCCATCTCGCCCTGTTGCATGTTCCAGTAGAATGTTTCCTGGCTGATATGCCCACTCTGCACGCCCGCCAATAGGGCCGTCAACATCTGCGGCTCCAGCTTGACGGCGACAAAGTTGGTGGGCAAACTGCACCGGATGCGCGCATCCTCAGCCGTCTGCGCCGCGCCAAACCAGAAGGCATGCATGCGTAGCAACCGGGTCAGCCCCGCACTGAGCGCCTGCGCGAGCGCGGCAATCACACTCGTATCCCCGGCTTGCCGCATGCGGAAGGCGCCGAGTGTCTCATTCGTTTCGGGCTGGCCCTCCAGCAGACGTGCGCCCAGGCTGGCCATTTCCGCTTTGTCATCCAGCATGGCTTGGCGCAGCGGCTCCAGCCCGTGCCCCTGAAACTCCAGCATGCCAATCTTGGCATCCGGTTCTTTCAGGAAAATGGCCATATCACTGCCTAACACCAGCTCGGCCAGCGGCTCCCCATTCGGCCCAATGTCCAGACTGGGGTCATGGCCGGTCACCCAGGGCGTGGGGCTGGCCGTCAAGTGCAGGGACCATTCATAGTCCGCGCTATGGCGCCAGTAAGACAGGTTCGTGTCAGCCAGGTCGTTGATGGGGGAGAGTTCGACCTGCGGCTCCAGGTCATTCACGCCAAAAAACACAAACGGCAGGAAGGTGAGTGGGCCGCCCTGCCGCTGCGGGACGACCTGCGTGACCTGCTGGCGTGTGCCTGCACTGGTCACCAGCTCAACCGTTTGTGTATAGATACCGTCTATCAGTTGTAGCGTGCGGATCGTTTCGAGTGGCTCCTGGGTATGCCCATCGGCGCCGAGCACATAATCACACTCGACCAGCTCCACATGGATGAGTTGCCGCCGTCCGTCGACAATGCCGACCGTCCAGTTCGTAATCTGCTCCGCCGGGTAGCCCGCCCAAAAGGGGCGTTGACCCACGCTATCCATGTCCACCAGCACGCCGTAGCGGCCCATCAGCAGCGTTTCCCGAAAGATGAGGCGGGCCAAGGATTGCAGGGAGACCCCCGTTGAGGTCAACGTTTCGAGCTGCGCTTCCACTTTCGGCGGTGCCGCCACACTGAGCGGTTGCCGGAAGGCCAGCCCTTCAAACGCCTGTACCGTGCGCCGGGTCGCCCCAAACCATTTGGGGCGCGTCAAATACCCCTGATACCGCTCATCATCCATGTTGGTGGGCTGCGGCAGATAGCGCGTGGTGCCCCGCAAGAGTGCTTCCCGGCCCGCGTACACATCCCGCAGCTTGCGCCACGTGGGCGCCATCAGGGTATAGTCGGGGTGGGGAAAGTGCGGAGCAACAGCCATGGGCTTAGTCCTGCCTCTGACCGTTCATCATGGCCCGTTGGTGCGCGTCCGCCAGCATCCGGGCATGCTCGGCCATCGTGGCCGGGCTGGCTGTGGTCGGGCCCATCGGCATAGGCATCGCCATCGCCGGCAGGGAGACACGGACAGGCATAGCAGTCTGGGTTGTCGTCGCCATGGCGTTACCCTTTCTTGGCTTTCTTGAGGCCGCGCTTCGCCAGGCGTTTGCGGCCAGCCGCCGAGGCGTTCTTCACAATCGTGGTGGCAATGGCAAAAGCTTTGCCGGGGGAATCGCCCTGCGATTTCAACGAATCTGCAGCCTTGTTGCGGGCCTTGCGGGCGGTCGTACCTATCTTCATGGACACTTTCTTGCGGGCCATGCGTGCCTCCACACACAAAAAAGCCCCATCGCTGGGCAATCCAGCAATGAGGCTCGGGGTGTCCGGTGGCCTGGGCTCATCTCACGAGAGATGGCAATCTGGGGGAAGAGACAACTAGCCTACCTAAGTGTGGGCGCAAGGGACATTTTTGTCAAGGCTCCGGCTCACGCCGTGCCACTTCGAGCCCGACATGCGACAAGGCTAAGACTTTATGCCCTGGGAAAGCGTCGTGTATCTGCCCAAGCATCTCAGTAATCTCCTTAGGAGACAGACTCTCCACGCCCGCATCGAGTCGGAGCACAATCACATCGCCTGGCTTGATCGTGAGCCGCGTCATAGGGACGTCAAGCAAGCGAATCTGGGGCAGAGCGTCGTCAGGCATGTCCTATCCTTCGTGAGAAGCCATCAACTGCGGCGCACGTTCCTCTGGGGGCACGGCCACATGGCGCCGCAGGATATCGAGCGTCCAGTCAAGGTTAGCGGCAGTCTGTTGTTGTGCACGAAGGGAACGCATATGTTCTCGTGCTGTTTCCTTGTGAAGGCATCCACAACTTTTTGTATTCCCTGAAAGCAGGTCATGTTGTTTAATAATACACATTGTTTTTTCTCGGCAAGTGCAAATGCATTCATATCGACGTCTATTATCATTAGGATCACAGGGTGCCAGCCTGAGGACATAGAGCTTCCCTACCATCTGATGCAATAATGTGCCCCGCTGGCGCGTAGATTTTTTCCGACAGCGACACCCTTGGGTACGCCCAGTCTTCAAGTTTGTGCCTGTAACAACAGATTCTTCACCACACAAACGACATCGGCAGACAAACTGGCGATGTCCTTGGGGATGAATTCCAGCGTCACGCAGCACAAAGAAGTCTCCGTACCATTGATGAATATGAATAGAGCGTGCATGGGACACACACATTCTGCATTGGATAGGATGTTCTCTAAGCAAAGAATATGCTCTATAGATTTGGACATGACCACACGAGCATTGACACTGCCAATACAGTTTCTTCTTGTGATAGAGGGGGTCACCAACAAGCCACGGACCGCATTGCCTACCAGTTAAATACTGCATAGGTCTTATGCGCGCCAGGCTATCTCTAAAATCACACCCGCAACTCTTTGCTCGCCCTTCCACCAGCGCCGCCTCATGAATCTCCGCCTGCTGATTACAGGCACACTGGCAGACCCAGAATTGTCCATGCTTCGTCTTCTGGCCCTTCCCCAAGACCAGGTACTGGCCAAACGACTGAAAGCGGAGATCGAGTGCGCCAGACGTCTTTAGTGTTCGTGCCATCCCTCGTGCCCTTCGCCCTGCACCACAGGTGCACGTCCCTGCTCATCACATTGCCCCGCTTTCAGCGTCAACAGCACCTCCGCTTTCCCGATCACGCCCCCATGCTTATACAGCGTGACCACGCAACTGGGATACTGCGCTTGCACCTGGCAGAGCCGCTGCCAGAGGTCAGGGGCGATAGGCAGGCTCATACGCGGAACTTGCGGGTCTGCATGGGGCTGCCGGCCGCCAGTAGCAACTCGGTCAACGTCCACACCAGTGCATCCAATCGGTTCGGGCTCGCATGCCCCGCGTCTGGCACCCAGCTCACCATTTCCCCTTCCAGATTCGGAAACGTGCCCACATGCCACACTTTATGCTGTGTATAGAGCACGCTTACCGGCTCCGCTCGTGCATATTTGCCATGACTTGCCCAGACCGTCTTGACGTTGACGGTCGCATCCACATGGCGAATCGTCATTGCGACCATCTCGCCGCCGTGATTCCGCTCAGGAACCAACGCATGGGCATGATATTTGTGATACCCTGCCACACCTTGCTGCGCCCAGGTTTCGGGATCGCCCGACACGGAGAGATCATCGAGAATCAAGGCCCGGCCATCCGCCGTCCGCCCACCGACAACAATCCCGGCATCATGGCCCGGATCAATCCCGACCACTACACGGACAAAGTCCGGCAACGGCCCCACCCAGCGATGTGCGTCAATGAGTTGCTGTGTCCAGAGCGCGCCAGGAATCGCCTCGATGTCCTCAGCAAGAATCTCTTGCTTATAGGCCAGCGCCGTCATGTCCTGACTAATCTCAGATAGCCCTTCCTGGGACAAGTGCGGGTTATCATGACTCGTAAAAGTCCAGGCTTCCCAGCGGCCCGTCTCATCTTGTCGAGCAGCCGTATACATCTTCGCAGCATGCCTGGGATCATGGGCCTTACTAATCCCTGCGGTACGAAAAGAAGGCGGAGTATAACAAAAGATGGCATCGCCGTTGGTGTCCAGCATCATCGGTGCCCCGACAATCCCCCAGGCATCTTCATTCATGAGTTGGAACTCGTCGAGAATCAGCGTTGAGGCATAATCCCCGCGCAAGGTGTCGGCATTAAAGGCGGTCTTGGCTTTGATGCGCTGTTCGGTCCATGGAAGTTCTATCGTATGATCGGTCTCATTTTTCTTGAAGACTCCAGCGGCAATGGGTTCATACAGGGCCGTCGTGACTTCTTTCCAAAAGCGGTTGACCTGCTCCGCGGTCGGCACCGCATACAGGATGCGCTCACCTGCCAGAAACCGTTGCACGGCGAGGATGGCCAGGCCGGTGGTTTTTCCCGAGCGTCTCCCGGCTCTAATTATCTTACGCTTTTTCGGACTATTGATAAAGTCGGCTTGCCGAGGATGGGGACGCTTGAGACGGATGGTGCACTCGCGAGGAGAGACGACGTTAGGCATGGGGCTCAGGCTCCCGCTCATACACGACTTTCAATACCATCGGCCCCCCATCCTGCCCGGTATGCTCATAGCGTTCGCGGTACTTGGCCGGCATGGCGCCTTTGAGGAGGAAGATGAGGAGGGTATCGCTATGTTCAACCTCTTCAGCAATCAACGTATCTTTGTAGAATTTTTGGCGTACGACGCCGTCTCGTGCGCGTCTGATCGCTTCCTCTTCGAGTAATTCCCCTACCATCTGTTGGGCTTCCTGCCAGGCTTCTACATAGTCAGGATCAACTTTCTTCCAGTAGTAATGGAGCCGTAAGTCTATCTGGGCAGCCTGGGCAGCATGGGAGATACGACCACACGACACATAAGCGGCAAGCAATGCGCGTTTTTGTGGATAGGTAATTTTAGGAAAGAGCGCAGTCGCAGCCGGTTGTGCCATACCTCCCTACTCTCACCCCACCATCACGCCCGCCGGCACCAGCGGCAGCCACGCCATAGGCGCTTCTCCTCCTACCAGCCATGTCCGTTTCTGTAATGGTACACACGTTTGTGTTGCATGGCAAGATGAGCGGTCAACTATTCGTCTAGCACCAGACAGTCATGGCAGGGCGCGGCTTAGGAAGCATGCTCTATTGCCGCACGCAAATGCTCTGCAGCGTCACGATAGGCGTGCAACGCGACTGGGACATAGGGCACCATCGGAAAGTGCCGGACTATCCATGCGACTTCTTGCTCTGAGGCATCTATCTGCCGCAATACCTGCTGGTACGCCTCTTCGAGTTCTGGCCTATTCAGCAACGCAAGCGATTTCCCGCGCCATAACGCCTTATCAAGATCCATACGCATCTCCTTCCTCACTGCAACGCTCCCAATGCTTCCTGGCCACCCGCGCCGCTACGCATCCCATCGGCGCGACAGCGACAGCGAGGCCAGACGCCCAGTCACCTATTCGCCCGCGATCGCCCAATACCACCGCAGTGCCTGGATCGGTGCCACCAGTCCCGCCCACTGGGCATACGCCTGGGCAATATCCAGCAGGCACTCATAATACAGCCACGGCATCCTGATGGCTTCTCGCATGCTATACTCTCCTCAGCCTCCTGCCCTGACACGCACGAGGCGTCCATGGTGCATGGCGGACCAGTCACGCACTGGCCCGTCCTCTGGTGTCCTTCTGGGGCCTCTATGCCTTAGCGTTGCATCTCACGCACCAGCGCGGTCTGCTTGTCTCCTGCATGCCAGGGACTACACCCCAGCACCTGACGAAACGCGGCTTCGATTTCCGCGAGGCCCTGATCCGCCGTCAACTCGTCCACGCTGTACATGGTGCACACCCCGTTACGCGCGCGGCAGCAGAGCGTGTACAGCCCAGCGTCTTCCGTATAACCGACCACGGTCAGTGGGAGGCTGTGGCGGTGATAGAGGGCCATCGGGTCTCCTTGGGGGGGGCTCCTGCGAGCCCCGGTGGGGTGGTTAGGCATCCCGAAAGATGCGTTTATGTGCCGCATTCCACTCCGCATTTTTTACAGCCAGCTCTCTGCAAATCTCCGAGCAATACAGCACACCAAACAGCAGCGAGGCCGCTTCGATAATCACCGCATCCTGTGGGGTAGGGATAGGCTGATGGCACCAGGCACAGTGAGGCGCCTGCGCATGGATGGCGTGAATTTCACGTTGCTGACGCATCGTCTTCTCCTTCGTGGGGCCTCCCGGCCCCGGTGGGGCGTTAGGCGCTCAGCCGTTGAAAATAGCAGACGCTGAGCCGATGTTTACACGCGAAGGTCGGGAGCCCTTGCGCCATATGCCGGGTGTAATCCGGGCACTCACATTTTCTTCCACTCACCCGATACGTCTGCTCCCGGTCGGTCTGGCTTTTCACCAGAAAACTCCCGTCGTCCTGCGCCTGCACATCGTTATTCAGCACAATCCATACCGCTTTCATCAGCCGATCGGCGCCCTCTTGATGGCCCGTGCGGCTCGCAATGTCCAACCCGGCGGCGATCATCTGCCCAAGCTGCGCCGTCCGGCTCACAGGCTCCGTCACGGCCACCGGGGCAGGGGCGGGCATC
>Ga0247671_1000439_pt1 | contig 13372 bp, 20 predicted proteins | sample CNK12_metaG_FD_183039 | JGI IMG/M metagenome (GOLD analysis project Ga0247671, IMG submission 183039) | Soil microbial communities from Purdue University Martell Research Forest, Indiana, United States - CNK12 | ecosystem: Environmental > Terrestrial > Soil > Temperate forest > Bulk soil...
GCAAGTACGATCGCCACACCGAGGCATCCGACACCGAATCGTGCGATAAAAGCTCTAACGCTTCGTCGCGTCGTCCCTGCACCCAGCGCACTTGGGCGAGGTTGTGCCGTGCCCGTGGATTCACGGGCTGCACCGCCACCGCCTGTGACCAGAGCGTGTCGTCTGAGTGCCATGTGGATACTGCCAGCGCCCCGCGCCACGCCCACCCCATCACGAGGAGCAGCGCAATCGCGAGACGCCAGCCGACTAGGGCGCGAAGCCCGTTTTCACGATCCGATACCACACTACCACCCGCACTACGTTCGCCGCATCGCCTCCGGTAAAGGCGGTGCGCGTCAACGCCTGCCACGCCACTGGCACATTGGTCGTCGGCGGATAGGTGTTGTCCGGGATACCAGCGACATGCGTGATGGCATTTGCCGTAGCCGTCAGGAAGCCGCTCGTAGTGATCGTGGACGAGGCCGCATTCCCAGCCGAGCGACTCGAGAAAAACAGCCGCGTATCGGAGCCGGCTGCATACGCCGCCGTGTATTTGAACGCCAGATCAACAGCGATCACATCCACGTAGTAGCCGACCCCAGGCGCCGGCACAATGGTCGCTGGCGTGGTATTCAGGGCCAGCACCGTCGTGTTCCCCACGTCCACCACACGGGAGGTGAGGCCAGTGGCAACGGCTCCCCCGACCTGGAACGGCGTGGCGAAGCCCCATGTCGGATCAACCTTCGTGAAGTTCCACAACCCAGGAATCGTGCAGTTGAGAGACGGGACAAACGACCCGCCGCACGTCACGCTCTGGGTTTCAATCGCCGCCGTCCACAGACCAAGGGCGATGGCAAGGGCGACGAAGAATCCGCGCAGCCTACGCATGATCAGGCTCCGGCGCAGGCGCGGCAGGCTCGGCCGGAACGACAGGCTCCGGCGCAGGCGCGGCAGGCTCGGCCGGAACGACAGGCTCCGGCGCAGGCGCGGCAGGCTCGGCCGGAACGACAGGCTCCGGCGCAGGCGCGGCGGGTGGCACGGCGGCCATCCAGAACGCTTCCTCAGCCGGCGTCGTCACCAGCACCTTGACGCTCCCCGTGCCTTCCGGGGTGATGATGAACTTGGGATAGTCGCTCATGCCGGCACCGCCTCGGGCTTCTGCTTCTTCACATACTTCCGCACCGGCTTGCGTGGAATCTCTGGCTGGTGCGTGCTGTGCGCGGTTTCAAAGGCGTTGGATTCCTCCTTCGCCTTCGCGCTCATTTTCCGATCCATCCAGTTGCGTTCGGCCGCGCCGATCGCGTTGGACTGCTGGCGGGCTTCGAAGGCTTCCAGCGCCTTCAACTGCCCGCCCGCCACGAAGCCCTGTCCGCATGCCAGCCGCTCCTGCACCTCGTCGGCCACTTCCTTGCGGTCGAACAGGATCGGATTCTTCTGCGTGCAGCGATAGAGCATCGCGGGATACATCTGGGGATGCGTCGGGCGCATCCCGCGGATGGTCGAGTCGCTGGGGTGGGTTTCGCTATCTGTGTGTTCCCACTTCCAGAGTTCTTTGCCGTAGGGCGTCTCGGGGGCGACAAGCATTGCCATTCGTCTGTCTCCTCTTATGCGCCGATGCCGATAGACAGTGACGTGCTGGTGCCGGTCCACGGGGCATTGAGCACGACCCAAAAGCCGTTCATGGCCATCACCTGAAACGCCACCAAGCCGCCATTCTGGAACGTCGCCGTGACGTAATTCGCACCGGCATTGCCGTAGCCCGTGGTCGTGTAGGCGACCGTGCTCTGGGACTTGCCGTTACCGATGATGGTTAGCACCGATCCGTCGTTGTCGGTGGTCGGGCTCGCCAGCGTCATCGTGAGCGTGCTCGTGCCGATAATCACCGCCACCATGTCTTCCCCGGCCAGCGGCAACGTAATGGCCCCTGAGGCTGAGTAGGACAGCACTTTGCGCCGACGCCCAGACAGGGCATACGCCGTGAGCACCGTGGCGTTGGGATTCGCGAAATCCGAGCCCAAGCCGGTGACGACGTTCGCGCTGGAGACATGCGCCGTGGCGAATGTGCCGTTCTGGCCCCCGCGCACAGGAATCGTCGTGCCGCTCACATAGGTGGAGGCAACGACAAATTCCTCTTCATCGATCTTCACGATGTTGCCCGCGGCAAACCCGCTGGCCGAGGCAACGGTGAGCACATTCGCGCCAGCCGTGTAGGCCGCGCTGAGCGTGGTGGTTGTGAGCGCCATGATTACGCACCTCCGAAAGCACGAACAGCGAAGTAGGGGAGGATTGGCGCGATGCCCCCAATAGTATCAATCCTACTGGGATTCTGGTCGGTCTGAATATTATACTGCTGGACCATGCGCATCTTCACGCGCGTCTCCTCGTCGGACACATAGCCGACTTCCGCCCCCGGCAACTGCTTCGCCAAGTCCACCATCACGAAGGCAAACGCACTCGGATGGAACAGCAGATTCTGGCGGCTATTCGTGGTCGCCATTGTCGCCGTCACCGAACCCGTCGAACCCAAGAACGTAATGGCCGCACTCGCCGCTGGTGAGGTGGTGACGTTCTGCAGCGCGCCAGAGGTGATGATGGACGGCGAGAAGGAGAGCGTCGCCGTGGACGAGCCGGACAGGTCCGACAGCAGCGTGAACTGCTGCAACGTCCCCATGTTCAAGTCCTGCTCGAGCGGGTTCGTCGAGAACACGTTGTCGATGGTGAAGACGTCCCCGGCCTTGAGAGCATACGTGCCCCAGCCGGACGTGGTCAGGGTTGAGCCGGTCTGTCCCGCGCTCGTCACGATGGGCGTGGAGCTCGTGAACGTGCCGGTCGTATGCATCGGCAGGAGCGGGTCATAGAACCACTCTTTCACGCCGAGCGCCGCCGACCCGAACTTCCCGGACTTGAAGTATTCGCCGATCTGCTGGGCGGGATTGAACAGCGCGAAGTTGCTCGAGGTCAGCGTAGCCTGCTGCGACGGCGAAACGACCGCGCAGTAGTCATCCGGCACCGCCTGACTCTGGAGCAACGCGACGGCCTGCTGCCAGGTGACATTGTCCGGGACGTTCGTGCCCGGCGTGCCGACCGAGAAGTAGACGCTCTTGTAGACTTCCGCGCCCGCCACCCGATCCCACTTCGCCGCCATCCGCTTGCCGGCCGGCTGGGAATACCGCTTCTGGACTTCTTCGACTTCCAACGTCTGCTGCGACGTGGACCAACCCATCCCGACGTTGAACTGATGATTGATCGAGATCGGCACTGTCTGGTTCAGGATCGCCTGCTGCTGCAGCGCCTGTCCTTCCGTCACCGTCCAGCGCTGCTCAATACGCACCTGGACCGTGTTCCCGATCTGCGCCCCTTCGGGCTTGTTGGTGAAACTGTCGTCCCACTGGCGATCGAATCGACCAATCAGCTTGGTCGAATCCAGAAAGCCCGTGGCCACATCTGTGGTTACCCAGTTTGGACTAATAAAAGTGTCCATAAACTATGCTCCCTTAAGCACTTACTGCCGTTATGTGTGGGCGCTTAAGAGCCACAAGTTCAGCGTGAATCCGCTTTCGCTCTGCCTTTATTTCATCGCTTTTCTTTGTCGTGCTTCGTCCTACGCCTCTCGCGCGCATTCCACGTCCAACACTATTCAGCGTGGCGCGATAAGCTACAAACAACTCGGCCTGACGTTTCTTAACGATGAGGTAAGGAATCAGAACAGGAAGGATATGATCGAGGTCTGCCGCCGCAGCGACCCACCGCCATACAGACTGGTGCTTCGGATTTGATCGGCGCTCAAGATTCAAAGAACCGCCAAAGCGGATCTGAATCCATTGCATAAGCAGGAGATCGGTATTACCGATTTGGAGGCGGGCTCCGAAGCTGCCACTGTCTCCCCCGTTATTCAGGTGAGACGTGAAACAGCCTTCGCCGTCAATGATTCCGGCGAAATACGCTAATTCCGATTCAGACCACGTTCGTTCCACTCGCTGAACCCTTGGCTCAGAGGTCGCTCTACCGCAACAAATCGGAGAGAGGGCTAGCGATACCGAAAGGCTTTGGCATGGCCCACCACGCTCAGCGATCCGTCCTTGGGAGGCGGACCCTCGTTGGCGCTTTGGGCCTCAGTCCGTTCTGGAGTAAACGGCCGCGGAGGCTGCTTGACTGTCTGACGGGCGACCGCTCCAGGAGGGCCGGCCTGCACCGTCGGTTTTGGAGTGACTGCGAGCCGTTGCGCGAGCAACGTAAGCCGTTCGAACGTTTCATCAGGCGGCATCTGAAGAAGTGCAGTCTGCTCTTCAGGATGTGATTGCAGATAATACAGCACTTCTGATCCAGATTCCAGTCCTTCTCGCGTTTTTCTTTCAAGGACGTAGCGATCGATGAGCGCTGACTGAGGATGGGGCTTTCCAGTTGATGCATCAACCCACGGAAGATTCGTGTTTGGGTCAATCCATGCCGGATGCTTAGAAAGCGCCACGGCATCATAATCCTTGTGTTTCTGCCGAGACTTCTGCGCCTCTGTCTGGAAGTTCTTGATCACCGCTTCGCCAGCCTCTTTATCTCTCGCTTGGCGCTCAGCGTCTGCCCGTGCCATCTCAATCTTGCGGTTCTCATCCCGCACGGACCAACGCGCATGGGCGGCCAGGAACTTCATGTAGTCCCCGCCGAACTTCGCTTCCAAGTCGGCTTCTGACGGCTCTGGATCGTCTGCGGCTGGGGCTTCTGCCTTGGCAGGGGCCGGAGTGGCAACGGCAGGCTTTGGCGGTTCTGCGGCGACCACTGGCGCCACGACGGGCGGTGCAACTACCTGCGGCTTTTTGTAGGTGGCTAGTTCGTCTTCGGCCGCGCGCAGTTTCGCGGTCAGCGCCTTGATGCGGGGCACATCCTCTGGACTGGCCACATCCTTGCGCGCCCGATGCCGCCCGCGGAACTTCCCGGCCTCATCGCGTGGCTTTTCCTGTTCCTGCGATTGTTCGGCGAGCGCCGCCCGGTCTGGTTGTGGATCGAAGGACTGCACATGATCGACCAGTCCGGCAGGCTTCTCATGTTCAATAACAGGCGGAACGACGGCGGGCGTTTCCGTGGCAACAACTTCAGCGGGCATTCTTCTCAGCTCCTTCAATCACGCGCTTATTGGCGGCTTCTTCTGTCATCTGGCGCAAGGCGCCGCGCACGATGTTCTCAATCTGCTTCCGTGGGCAGACATAGCGATCCGCAATGTCTGAGATGAAATCGCCGTTCATGAAGGCGGCGGCAATCTCCACCCGATGCGGCTTGAGCCGTTCAGCCCATGACTGTTCGGGATCAATCATCAGCACGGTCATGCGCCTGCCTGCTCTGGTTGCGGCTGTGCGGCTTGCACCGCCATTGTGTTCTGCGCCTGCGCCTCACCTTGCTCGAGCGCCTGTTGATGCTGCTGGTCGGCTTGGTCGGCCTGTTGCTGCGCCGCCATCTGGGCCATCGACGCCTCATGCTGTTGATCAGCCTGTTGCTCGAGCACTTCATGGGCATGCTGTTGCCCGAGCGCGATGCTTTCCTCAATCGCTTCGGCCTGCTGGTTACTGGCTTCTTTCGCGGCGGTGATGCGTGCGACTTCAATCTTCGCGGCGAGCTCCCGCTGCTGCATCCGCTCTTCCTTGTCGGCCTCGAGCTGCACCTTCTGGATTTCGGTCTGCTGCCGGATCTGCTCTTTCTGGATCTCGGCTTGGGCTTTGAGCTGATGGCCCTCAGCGGCTTGATGCTCTTGCTCTAGCGCAATCTCCGCATGCTGAATCTGCTGTTTCAACTGAATAATCTGCTGCTGCGCGACGGGATCGAACGGCTGATTCTGGGCTTCCGCCGCGAGCATCTGCTGAATCTGCGGCGCCAGCATCGCCTTCGCGCGCTCGACGAGCTGTTTGCGGTCCGGCAAGTCGCTGAAGCCGAAATACAAGTCCCCAAACCACGCCATCAACTGCGGTTCCGCGGCAATCACTTGGCCGAGCTCCGAATAGCCTTCCATGCGCCGCGTTTCCCAGTTCTTGGTCACTTTCAAGGCGATGTTGAACTTAGCATCTTCCGTGAGCTTGCCGACCTTAATCGCTCGCTGCTCCAGAATCTGCTGTTGCTGCGGGTCTGCGGGTTGTCCCACGGCCATGGGCTCGGCTTCACCTTGTCCGAGCATCACTCGCACCACACGTCCGGGCCGTGTCCCATAGACCGGATAGAAGAGGCTGTTGATGACCTTGCAGGCCCGCTCGATGGACCGCACGCGGTTGCTGATGAAGTTGGACGTAGAGGCTTTCGCATTCCCGGTCAGCGCATCGATAGCGACCTTGGACTTGGCGCGGGAGTCCACATTGCCCAGCGTGGGATCGGGCACCGCGGTCGTGCTCTTGACGAATTGATCGAAGAGGCTGATCCCTTGCGCGATGGGTAGAATGTTCGGGTCGGCGTTCCCTGGCACCGGCGCCCGGAGTTCTCGAGACTGGTCATCGTAGGTCCGTAACGGCAGATAGGGCAGTGTGCGCGTATTGGCCGCGTTCCACCACGCCTCATAGCCTTCAATCGCGTCAGGGTCGATGCGATCGCGTGGAATAGGCGCGAGTCCCACCGTCTCCACAAACTTGCTCACGAGGTAGTTAATACCCTGCTGCGCGCCGCGGGCGTTCCTGACCATGCCTTCCACGCGCCGCTCGCTGTCGTAGGGCTGCAACTCTTCGCCCACGACTTCAATGATGGGCATCTCCGTCGAGGGCCACTCGGTTTCCTCGAGCTTGAGGATGCCGCCCGCAATCTTACAGAGGGTGATTTTGGGCTCTACCACGGTGCGGCGTGTGGCGTCATCAGGCACCTCGAGCCCTTCGGGGATTTCATCGCTCCAGAACGACTGCCCGCTTGGGAGCGTCACGAGCTCGCGGGATTCGTATTCGGTATAGGCGTAGTTCTCGATCCGAATGCCCTTTTGCACTGCGGGCCGACCCGCCTGCCCCAGCTTCTCATTCGCCGGAACGGCTTTCGCCGCGGGCCGATACCAGTCAGGATAAGACTCATTCAGCGCCATGAAGTCTTGAGCGCCGAAGTCCTTGAAAGGATTGGCGCTCCCATCCGCCAACGTCGGATACTTCGCCGCGAAGGTTTCCCAGAGTTCCCAACGTCCCCAAAACCAATAGCTCGCGTCGGACCCGTCAATCTGTGTGCGCGAGGGATCGCCCTTCACACTGGTTTGGTTGTAGATGCGCTCGAGATAGATTTCCTGATCGTTCGTTTTGCCAGGCAGATACCGGGTCAGGACGGCGAAGTAACCGCGGCCCGCAATGGTCGCCCGATCGCCAGCCCAGTTCCACGCATCCTGCCCGTTGCTATCTCGGATGATGCGGCGGAGCAAACCTTCCCGGAGCGTAATCTCGTCGTCGTCGGGCAGGATGCCGAGGTCGCCAAAGTCATCCGCGGGCGTCAGTTCAATGCCGATGTCGGACTCGCGGATTTCGTTTTGGACCTGCCTGATTGGCTCCCGAATCTTATTGATGACCAGCGTAGGACGGGCGGGGACTGCGGGCATCCCCGCAGTCGGCTGCTGGCCTTGGCGGGCCAAGCGAATATCCACCGGCCACTGCTCATCACCTGCGTAAAAGCCAAGGTCGTCTTCTTCCCGCGCCGCCTGTTTGGCATCCGCATCATTGGCGAGCTTGAACCGCTCTCGCGCTTTCCGCAGAAAGGCCGAGTCTTTCAGATCGCGGCTCGTGCTAATGGTGCGCTTAGCCATCTATGGAAGTATGGGACGGCGCGGTGCCTTCCCGAGACATCTAATGTTCTGGCGCACAAGAACAATCCTTGGAATGACAGCCCCTCGCGCATTGCGAGGAAGCCGATCAAGTCTCTCCCGGTAGGTGGAACGTCCTTCCCAATCATCAAGATGCATACTGAATGGATCGGGTGTTTCATCCCACACAGTGGCCCATGTCTCGGCGATCAGCGATCCCAAATCCAGCACGATGCTCCTAAAACAAAAAGAGGCGCACCGCCCATCCTCTGCTCCCAGCAATAAGGATGAACGATGCGCCACTAGTTGATGCCCTCTGGTATGAGGGGCAACCGTCAGGCGTTACAAAACAGGGTGCGACTGATAGGTAATGAGCCTATTTTCTGAGCTACCCGCTCAGTCCTAGGAGCCAGCCGCACAGCCCCTGCCGGAGTCGAACCGGCCCAAGCTAAAGTCTACGCCTTGCCGAGCTTCACGTGCGTCGGCGCTTTCAAAATATCCGCCGCACTCACAGCGCCCTGCGAAAAATGCAACAGCACCGGGCCGGTATGCTTCGCCTCATGCAACCGCTGCAATAACGCCGGAAACGAGGTCCGCTCGGCCATGACGGCATCGGCCATCATGATCCGCTCTTGCGCGGTGACAGGGCCTCTATCCACGGCCAGCGACCTTGCCATAGCGATTGGCCTGCCCGATGTCTGGATACTTCCTATGCACCGCCGCTCTGACCTTGGCCTTGACTGCCGGCGTCCCATGTTGGCTCACTCGCGCCAAGGCATTTCTAGCATGATTCGGGTCATTGATGGGATACGAGCGGTCAGGCCCAGCGAACGACTTGGCAGGGAGCGCCTTCCGCTTGGCCGTGGTGAGTTTCGCCATCCTACCGGCTCCGCTTCGGATGGATGTATCCGCGCAGGTTCTTGCCAGGATGCACCGCGGCGTGCTCCATCGTGCCGTAGGCCGCCGCATGAGTGGCGAGGGGACTCATGGCATTGGGTTTCTTAGTGCGCGCTTTGGCAACATGCTCGGGCTTGCCCTTCTCTGAGCCGACGGCGAAGTCATGCATCTGCTGATGCGTCATGGAGCCGCGAATCTTGCGCGCGGCTGGAAAGTCGGCGCCGTGCTCAGCGGCTTGCATCAGGCGTTGCTGTGCGACCGATTTAGCGGGCATGCCGCACCACCCGAAACGTGGAGTACTTCGTCATATGCCATCCTTGCTTCGACAAGGGTGCCGTCTTTGTTGATGGCGCAATGTCAGCGCTACGGGGAATATCTAGACCATCTTCGACCAACGCATAGTGAAAACAATCGAGCTGCACGTCATACATGCGGATAAGCGTGAAGCCGCGACGCATGGAGAGGCGTCGGCGATGCACAAATACCTCCTTCGCCTCTTCTATTGGAGGATCACCAAGGCGGTGGCGACGGACCAGCGCGCTAGGCATCCTCCCCTCCCGTCATGGCGCGATGAAACTCGCCAGCAGTCATTTCTGCCTTGCGCCAGAAGTGCGCCATATCCGCTTTGGCTTTCGTCCATTTCGGTGGCGTGACGATAGGTGGATTCAGGCGGATACTGGCACGATAGGCCCGCTCGCCAGCGCGTAAGTGAGCCGCAAAGCTCTGATGCCACGCCGGATCGTTGAAGTCTTCCATCAGGGCTCCGCTGGCGCCACTCGCTGCGCCTGTAACGCCTGCACGACTCTCGCATCGGGGGTGCTGGTCGCTGAGGTTCTGAACTTGGCTCGTAAGGACCGGAGGGCGGTGAGGTCACTGGTGGCAAGGCTGGTCGTCTCTGACGCCATCGCATAAACAACGATAACTGGACTAGGCGTGCCATCTGGCTGTGTGGAGGGATGCAGGCTCACCGTGCGAAGACACTGCGGACAGATGCTCAGATTCAACACCAGTGTAGGGTCAACGAGCTCCGTGCCGCAGGGACAGGCTAAGGCCATGTCAGCCACAGGAAATAGCCAAGGACCACAAACAGCGACAACGCGAACCACCACGGCAGGTCATCGATGTCTCGCGCCATGTCATGCGAGCCATCCGCTAGGACTCGAGACGGGTTGATAGGCGACATCTGCGACTAATTCCGCCTGCTGAGCGGCAAGATAGTGAATGGCACTCATCAGACGTCGCGGATCGTCTCTGAATTTACCTAAGGCAAGATTACAGAGTTGGCAAAGGAGGCCGCGCACCTTTCCCGTAACATGGTCATGATCGACATGTAACCGGATACATCCACGAACAGGACGCGGATTTTCATGGCAAATCGCACATCGGCCACCTTGACGTGCAACCATCGCCTCATATTCATCACGAGTAATTCCATAATCACGCAACGCATACTTAAACTTCATCCGCGCAGCATAGGCTCGTGATTTCTCAGGGTGGCGGGCACGAAGTTCGCGGCGATACTCGCTTCCATGACAAGTGGGACAAGCTAGCCGACCGATTTCAGGAAGCAGATGTCCATGGCGACAATGGGTCCGCACGCGTCTCTTGGCAAGTGCGTGTTTCTGCTGATGCCCAACGACGTAACGGCGATATTCGCCGGCAATCAATCCGCGCGATCGATTAGTGACTTTGATGATGTTCGTGACGCTGCCGCAGCCGCATTCGCAATACATCACACTCCCCACGCCATCTCTCCGCGGCCAAATGATAGCCCAGAATGGCCGAAAGTTTTTTCCTTTTTTTGCCGAACTGTCTGTGCGAATGTAAGCGCCAAGGCATCGGCATCGTCAGGGCTATCCACTCCGCGTTTTTTCATGTCAGCTTTTGCTTCAAGCCACACTTTCTGCATTCGATCTGGCCGCAGCCCAGGGCCGAGCAAATCACTCTCAAGGCGCGGCGATTTATCTATGGCCCCCGTTAAGAGCCATTCTTTCATCCGTTGCCACATAAAATCACGAAAATACCGACACTTAGGGTCTGGACTATCCGCACCAAAGTTCACCTCTTGAATGTTGCGATGCCCGAGCTCGCGGAGGCGTGCGCCAATGGCACCAGCGATTCCTGCCGAGTCGATAAATAGCATGGAGACGGTTTGGCCGTGATAGGACTGCCCAAGCACATCAGCCAGGCGATTGGTGAGCACCGAGGGATCGCGCGTTAGTTCTCCTGGGATGCGGATGGCCGGGATACTCCTAGCATCTTTCCCTCGTCGGAATCTGATAACGTTGAAGTCGGACCCACCCCATGCGAGGTCACACCCAGCAACGAGCGGTTCGTCTGGCAATACGGACACTGTGCGGGTTTGAGCGTCGTTGACGCGCCGCTGGTCAATGAACTGGGCATCCGAAGCGTTTGGAGGCAGGCCAAGCACACGAACTCTAAAAAAGTCTGAGTCTTCGCCATAGTCCTCTGCCCATTCCTGAATCTGCTGTTTATTGGTAAACCGCGACGTCCGGCTATCGATGATCCGCGGCGTCCAGCGGTGCCGCATACTCCCAAAACACGCCCGATGGAACGGCCCACTATTCTGGGTCGGGTTACCGAAGAGGAACATCATCGGCTCGCCGTCCGTCAATCCCCCTTCGGCGACTTCGTAGATTTTCTCAGGGATGGCTGAGGCTTCGTCAAAGAAGTAGAAGCTCGTGGAGTCCCGCGCATGCTGGCCGGCAAAGGCTTCGCTGTTCTCTTCCTTGCTTGACTGCTGCGCGCAGAACCAGCTTTCTTTGTAGCCTTTGCGGTAGATGCGCTCGGAATTGACTTCAAACCAATGGGCTGTTTTACAGAGCTTCGTCCAGCGCTGGATCGCCGCCCACGTTTTGGTTTCAAGCTGCGTGATGGTATTCGCGGTGACGGTGCCTTGGCAGTGTGGGCGGGTGGACATGATCCAATCGACCAGCCATGCGACGAGCACGCTCTTGCCGATGCCGTGGCCGCTCGAGACGGACATCCGAATGGGGGCCACAGGCGACTGCCCATCGAACCCACGCGCAGCCACTTGCTGGCCGATCGCCGTCAGCATCTCAGCCTGCCAGGTATCGGGCCCTGTCTCCTGTTCGAGGGCGCCTGGCTCGCCCCAGCCGTAGGCGAAGAGCACAAAGCCGAGCGGGTCGCTATAAAACTCCGCTACAGCCTCATGCAACAACATCTCATAATTCTGGCTCGATGATGTTGAGGCGCGCGAAGTCACCTTGCAATCTCAACGCATGCTCGTTGTAAGCTATGGCTGCCTCCCATTCCGACTTGAACACTCCAATGTGGATATTCTTGCCGTGATATTTGATTCGAGCCCACCACGGACTGCGGTGCGTGGCAGGCTGACGATTGAAGAAGACGCCCTTGTAACGTGAGGAATGCGGCGTGATACATCGATTTGCTAGATTCTGACTCTGGTTTGCAAGCCGTAGATTGCTCCGGCAGTTGTTCAAACCGTTGCCATCCAGATGATCTACTGGCTGACCATGCGGTGCCCCAATAATTTCGCGATGCATTAGGACACTCTTTGTTTTGCCGCCAAGCCATATGCATTTGGCTGCATACAACTTCGGGGCTTCGTTCGGGCGGTTTTTCCGAATACCAGTGATGTGCCACCGAAAGCGCGACAACATCTCGTAATCTGAATCGTCTACGAAAATTGTCAAGTTGCGTCCATGAACACCGCTTGGCTGAATTGTTCGCATAAGCGATTCTACTACGCCAACATATTAAATTGTCGGCATAATACTGCGCCACTTCTTCATGGAGGAGGCGTTCATAGGCGGGAGAAGTGGCGAGAGAAGGCATCAGCGCAATATTCTGCCGAGCATGCACGTCTGAAGGCGGGTTTGATCGAGACCCGATTGCGCTAAATGCATCATCTGCGCAATAAAACTACGGTTTCTTACCTTGCGCCACACGTTCACGCCCGCGCCTCAGCGCACTAATCAGCACGTCGTCACCGCTGATTTCCACCTTCTCAGTCAGCATCCCCTGGTGCTTCGCGGCTAGCTCCACGTAACCTTTGCGGTCGGCGAGTTTGATTTTCACGATGGTGTCGGAATGCCCATCGCCCCCTTCGAGGTTGCGCCGCACCACGTCAAAGCCTTGAATCGCCCACGCTTGGCGCTCCGACAGTTCATGAAGCGGTTTGAGGTTGCCGGCCTCGTCAAAGAACTCCCGTAGATCGTAATAGGCACCCCGCCTGATGCTTTCAACGGTGTTCTCGATGCTTAGGGCCTCATCGCGGAGAAGTCGCTCCTTAAGCGCCCTGGTGCGCTTATTGAGGCTTCCTGGCTTGCGGCCTCCGGTTTTAGGGGTGCCTTTCGGTCTACCGCCAGCCATATAGATTGGATAGAAAGTATCCAGTTGGGTTGTACAACATGGCGCGGCTCAGTATACACCTCACGCCGTCTCTCCGATCAGGGCCTGGAGGGTGCCTGCAACTACCGCTGCTAAATCGTTAGCGCAATCGGTCAATTTCATGCGAGCTTGCTCGGCTCCCTCAGACTGGCTAGTGGGACATACGGTCGTGGCATAAACAGCCGCCCGCTTGTTCCATTCACCAACTAACTTGCCGACCTCTCTGATCGTCTGCTGGAGGTGATCACGCTGAGCCTCCAACTTCTCTGAATTGTCTGCTTCGCTGATGGCAACTTGCTTCACCTGTTTGCAGGCATCGACCAACCCGGACTCTGGCATGTTCACGTCGAGCACGCGCATGGCTTCCTC
>Ga0247671_1000454_pt1 | contig 13013 bp, 13 predicted proteins | sample CNK12_metaG_FD_183039 | JGI IMG/M metagenome (GOLD analysis project Ga0247671, IMG submission 183039) | Soil microbial communities from Purdue University Martell Research Forest, Indiana, United States - CNK12 | ecosystem: Environmental > Terrestrial > Soil > Temperate forest > Bulk soil...
ATCAACTTTCGTATGACGGTGGGTACACGCGTAGCACCGTCGCGCAACTCGGAACGCTCACCGAGATCGCTACCCCCACGGGCGTGAAGTTTGCGATCGCCGCCGGCACGATGGTGGCCGGTGATGTGCACCGCGCCACGGCCACGGCCCCGGTGGCCGACGCCACCACGTACGGCCCCGCGATCGACGCGCTAGGGATCAGCGCGATCCAGTGGGAACAACTCGCAGTGGTCGGCGACATGCTGGGCACACTGTTCGATCTGGTCGAATCGAAGATCGTCGGACTCGCCACCGCCGGCAAGTATCGATCGTGGATCGGCGGGGTGCGCGTACCTAGCGCGGGTGAATCCGAGTCCACGTATCTGGCATCCATGGCCGGTGCGTTCGGCGGCAAGTCCACCACGCACGGATCCGTATGCGCTGGCGCGTGCCGCCTAACCAGCGGCGTGAGCGGTCGCAAGTACCGCCGGCCGATCGTGTTTTCCGTGGCCGCGATTCAAGGCGCGGTCACCGAGGAAATCGACACGGCTGACGTCAACCTCGGAAGCCTCCCCGGGTGTTCCATCCGCGACGACAACGGCAACACGATCGAGCACGATGAGGCCGTCTACCCGGGGCTAGATGATGCGCGCTTCGTAACGCTGCGATCGTGGGATGGGTACCCCGGCGTGTACATCACGCGGCCGCGGATCATGTCCACGGACGGATCCGACTTTCAGATCATCCCGAACCGCCGCGTGTTGAACCTAGCCGCGCTGGTACTGCGATCGTACTTCATCCGCCGACTCAACCGGCCCATCCGCGTGGACCCTGCAACGGGTTTCATCCTCGAGGCCGATGCCCTCGAAATCGAGGGCGGCGCCACGCAAGCCATGCGTTCGGCACTGCTCGCCAAACCCAAAGCCAGCGGTGTGCAGTTCATTTTGTCACGCACTGACAACTTGCTGGCGACCAAGACACTCACCGGCACCGCCCGCGTGATCCCGCTGGCGTACCCCGAGTTTATCAACATTCAGCTTGGGTTTTACAACCCGGCACTATTCACCACGGCCGTGGCCGCGTGAAGGGAGATCTGATCCATGCCTGATCCTATTCGCGTAAACGGTGTACAGCTTTCGTGGGGGTCCATCCGCCTAACAGTGGCGGGTGACACATTCACCGGCTTCACTGCGATCAGCTTTGCGGACAAACGTGAACGCGTGAAAGCGTACGGGATGGGCAGACACCATGCCCCGCGCGGCCGTTCATCCGGCAAGTACTCCACCGAATCGGTGAAGCTTACGGGGTGGAAGGGATCGATCACCATGCTGCGCGCATCACTAGCCGCGCTGTCACCGGACCAAGTCAGTTACGGAAGTGTCGAGTTTATGATCTCGGTGATCTATTCAGAACCATCCGAGCCGAACGTCGACGTACAGATCAGCGGATGCGTGGTGACCGGCAACTCTAGTAGCGATGAAGAGTCACCCGATCCCTTGAAAGAAGAAATCGAGATCGATTGCATGGCCATTCGCCGCAACGGTCTAACCCTGTTCGACAGCATGGAGCTGGTGCCCGTATGAGTGATGCGACGGAGATCGAAAAGAAGATCGCTGAAATCGAGGCACGCCGCGCGGCACTGGCCGACGCGGAAGCTAAGCGGCTTGAGCCAACACCCGAGGAGCGGTTGGCGCTGGCGCAACGTGGCCTTGCCGAGGATGAAGCACTGGCCGCGGCACAAACACAGTATGGGGCGCGAGCGGTCCGGCTGATCAACACCGAGGCCGGGGCCATCATTGTTAGGCGGCCTCACATAGCCGCGTTCCGCAAGTTTCAGGACTCGGGTGAACTGAAGTCAGATCAAGCCGAGGAACTAGTGAAGGCTTCACTAGTCTACCCGAGTAAACCCGAGTTTGACCGGCTCATGCGCGACTTGCCCGGGTGCCTCACGCAAGCGGCTAGCGTATGTGTCGAGCTGGCTGGATTTCGCTCGGCGGAGGTACGGACAAAATAGAATCCCTACGTTCGCGCGCGCGGCTTGACGATGGTGTGGCGGCCGCATGTCTGATGGAGTTGTTCGGATACCGTGAGCCCGACGGATCCGATCCCGCCGCGCGCGGCTACGTAGGGGCCATCATCGTGATGGATCTAGCGCGGGAACTAACGCTGATCCGCAAGATAATCGTGAAGGCACTCAGCAAGGATTGATCGCGCGTGGCTCAAGACGTCGTCGCTACCGTACGCATTGACATGGTGGACGGCGTTTCCGAGCCGGCCGGGGAAGCCGCGGCCGCGCTCGAAAAGCTGCAAAAGCAACTCGAGTCTGACACTAAGGCACTGGCGCAATTCGAAAAGGTTTTGAAAAACCTGAACCGCGCCACCACGCCTAATAAAGAAGAGATCGAACGCGTCACCAAGGCGATCACGCAACTCAAGGAACGGATCGGAACGTCGCAAACGAGCATCGTAGCGCAAGGCGGATCGCTCCTAAAAACCACGTCCAAGGCCGATGCGTTTAAGAAGAAACTGCAAGAGATCAGCAAAACGGCCAGCCTAATGCCCGGCCCGTTAGGCGGCGTGATCAGCCGCTTGGCCGCGTTCGCGAGCGCTGGCAACGCATCCAAGATCGCACTGGTCGCAGTGGCCGCCGGGTTTGTGGCCCTCGGGGTGGGCGCGGCCGTAGCCGCCAAGGGCCTCACGAACTACGCCGTGCAAGCACAGAACGCACGCCGCGCCGAACTGTTGCAACTCGAGTCCGTAACGCGTCTGCGCACGGTGTACGCCACTGCGTTTCGACTGCCACGCGACAACGCCGCCGAACTGCAAACCACGATCGACAAAGTCAGCGCCAGCGTATCGATCGGCCGCGATGAAGTCGCGCAGTACGCGATCCAGCTCGAAAAGATGGGCGTGCGCGCCAACAACATGCCCGCGGCCCTGAAGGCCGTAGCCACCGCCGCGTCGGGATGGGGCACCGAACAAGCCAACCAGACGGCCACCTGGGCCGCGCAACTGGCGCTCACCGGCGGCAGTGTCGACAAACTGGCGCAACGCGTGGACCGCCAGATCGGCGGCAACGTGAAGAAACGCATGCTGGATCTAAACGTCCAGCAAAAGAAGCTGGCCGAGTCACAGCAAGCGTTGTTTGGATCCGTGGACATCAGCGGCTTGTTGAAAGCTAACAAAGCCTGGAACGATATGTTTGCGCAGTCCACCGCGAGCGGGCGTGCGCTCAAGCAGTTTCTAGGATCGTTGGTGCAACCGTTAGTGGACGCGTGGACCGCCGGCCTCACCGCGTCAAAAAACTTCTTTTTGCAGCTCATGATATGGGGCGTGCGCGTCGGGATCATGTGGCAACGGCTACGGCTTGGACTGCGCGATCTAGGTCTAGAGGCGTATTACAAGGAGCTTACGGGTAACACCGAGGCCCTGATCGCAGTGGGATCGGTGCTGGCTTACAACGTGTTGCCGCCGCTCGCACTTGGCCTATGGGGCGTGGCCAAGGCAATGGGGGCCGTGGCCGTGAAGGTTGCGATCGCAACGTGGCCGTTCCTACTCGCGGCCGCCGCGATCTGGGGACTGATCAAGATCGTTGAACTGCTCTACGTGATCTGGCGTGAAGTCGATTGGCCGGCCCTCGGTAAAGCCGTGTGGGATGGGATCGTTGGCTTCCTGATAACGGCCAAGGATCGCGCGGCTGAAGTGTTCCACAACCTAGCCAAGACGTGTTCCGACGCATTCCGCAAAGCGTTCGGGATCGCGTCACCGTCCAAACTGTTTGCGCAGTACGGGCAAGACATCACGGCCGGGTTAACACTCGGCATCGAGGCCGGCACGCCCAAAGCCCAGCAAGCCACCGAGGGCTTGATCAAGCCGCCCGACGCTGGCGCCATGGTGGACTCGATCGCCGGCGGTGGCGCGGCCGGTGGTGGTGGCAGCGGGGTGCAGATCGCCACGTTGAACGTGTATTGCACCAAAGACACGCAACCGTCCGACGCCAAGCAGATCGCGGCCTCGATCAAGCGTGAGCTTGAAAACATCCTAGCGTCCGTGGCGATCCAGATGGGAGCGCCCGTCACGTGACTACGTGGAATCCCATAGACGCGCCGCAAGATCGCGCGTTGATCGCGGACCGCCTAACACCCGGGTATTGCGAGATCACCGGGGCCAGCAGTCCGCGCAAGTGGGATGAGCAAGCCGGCTACGCTATGACGGGTGCGATCCTGATCTATCGCGGGATCGGACTCGCACATTTCTCGATGCGCTTCAAGCTCTACACCCGCGAGCATTGGGAAGAATGGGCCGCCGTACGCCCGTTCTTATTGCGGCCGCCCGTCGGCAAGCTTGGCCGCGCGCTGGACGTGCAACACCCGGTGCTCGATGAAGTCGGGATCAGTCAGATGGTGATCGAGGACGTCACCGCACCCGAGCAAACTGAAGACGGCGTGTGGACGATCGAACTGAAGTGCATCGAGTGGAGGCGGTACACGATCAGTACGGCCAAGCCGGACGGCTCGGAAGCCACGCCCGTGGATCCTCTGCAAGTCGAGTTAGGCGAAGCCATGGACGAATACAACCGTAACAAGCTTGCGTTAGACAAAGGTAACCCGTGACTAACGCAAACGATGCATACGTCACGGTGGACGGCCAGTCAGTGCCGTGGCTACGCGTGACCGTCGGGTATACCGGGCCATGGCAAGCCGAGGCCCACGTCAGTACGCCCGACGCGCTGGGCACGCCGTGCACGATCAAGCTTGGACCGCTCACCCTCACGGGCACGCCGCTGGCCGCGATGGATGGCACCTATGCCGAACAACGTCGCACGCGGATCGTCGGCGGTGCGGGTGCGTGGGGTGCCCAGGTGCCGGCGGCCGGGTACCACAATGATGCGGGGATCAAGGCACGGCTGATCGCGGATGATGTGGCGCGCGCGATCGGTGAAACGATCGGGACCTTCATCCCCGCCGCCGAACGCATCGGGGTGGACTACGCGCGGCCGGCCGGCACCGCGTCCAGTGTCCTCACCGCGATCATCGGCAACGCGGCGTGGTGGGTCGACTACGCGGGCACCACGCATGTGGGGCCGCGGCCGGTCACCACGGTGGATCCCGAGCTGTACACGGTGCTGTCCTACGATCCCGCCGAACGCACGGCCACGTTGCAGGTAGACAACCCGGCGGACATCCCGGTGGGGGCCACCATCGCGGAAGGCTTAGACGTGCCCGGTGTGGTCCGCGAGTTGGAAATCATCGCGAGCGGCACCGAGGCCCTACGCGTGAACGTGTGGCTAGGCGGCACCGCACAGGACGGGGCACGGCTGGCCGGGTTGCTGGCGTCCATCACCCGCCGGGTAGCCGAGGATCGTTTGTACGGCGTGTACCGGTACCGGGTGGTGTCACAGGGCACCGATGGCCGGCTGGACCTTCAGGCGGTGCAGCAAGCGGCCGGATTGCCCGACTTGCGCGCGATCACCATCTGGCCGGGCACGTCCGGCACTTGGGCCAAGGTCACGCCGGGGAGTGAGGCCCTAGTCATGTTCGTTGCGGGTGACCGCGCGCAACCGCTGGTGATGGCCCTTGGTCCGTATGGCCAAGGTGGCTTTGCCCCGGTGGAGCTAACACTAGGCGGCCCCGATGGGCCGTACGCCGCGCGCGTCGGGGACGCGGTGACGTTGCCGGTGGGCATGACATTCACGGCCACGATCGGCGGCGCGTCCACCGCATGCACGGTCACCGCGTGGGGCGGTACCGGATCGATCTCGAGCGGTAGCCTCAAGGTGAAAATCGCATGACTCAACTCACCGATGCGATCGAGGATGCGATCGCAGAGATCCCGATCACGGACCGCGTGGCCCCGACGTCATTCGGCTACGGGACAGATCTGTCATGCGTCACCGACATCACGCCTAGCGCGGATGAAGTCGATCCGCGCTCGCCAACCGCGATCGGTGAGGCCGTGATCCGTCGGCTGATCACGCCCCGCCGCGGCGTGGTGGACGATGAAGGCTATGGCTTTGATCTGCGCGGCTACTGCAATCGCGGCGTAACGGAAACCGACGTGCGATCCATCGCCGCGCGCGCGCGAGCCGAGTGCAAGAAAGACGATCGAGTATCGGACGCGGATGTGACTATGACTTACGTGAATCGTCGACTGTCCGTCTCGATCATCATCACGCCCGCGGACGTAACACGTGATGATTTCACGCTGACGTTTTGGGTAAGCGCGGACGGGATCGAACTGCAAGAAAGCATCGATCAGCATGGCTAGACTCACTATCAACGATCTGATCTATCCGCTCACGCGCCAGCAAGTGCAGGCAAGCATTTATGCGGTGCTCGCGCGCGTCGGCGTGAACGTCACATCATGGAAATCTGGATCCGTGGTGCGCACCATGATCGTGGCGGTGAGCGTGGTGTTTGCCGCTTTCACCACGGTCATGGCCTCGATCGCGCGATCGGGGTTTCTCGAACTGTCATCAGGTGAATGGCTCACCCTAGTGGCCCGGTACGTCTATGGCGTGGAGCGCAACGCGGCCAGCTACGCATCGGGATCGGTTGTACTATCGAACGCGCAAGGAGGGATCTATTCGCTGGACGCTGGCGATCTGATCGTCGCCAACGTGGACACCGGCCGCACGTACCGTAGCACCGCACCCTTCACGCTCCCCGCCGCCACGGGCACGCCGCCGGCCATCACGCCCGGTACCGTCACCGTGCCGATCGCGGCCACGGAAGCGGGTGCGGATTCGAGCGCGGACGCGGGGAAGATCTCGCACATGGTCACCACGCTGTTAGGTGTGACGTGCACTAACCCCGGATCGCTGACTGGCTTCAATGAAGAGATCGACACGTTGCTTCGCCAGCGTTGCAGCGAAACACTCGGGGCCCTATCGCCTATGGGGCCGTGGGATGCCTATAGTACCGCGCTGCGCAAGGCCACACGGCTAGACGGAACGTCACTCAACATCACCCGCGTGGGCCTCACTGCGGACGGCTACGGGCACGTGGATGTGTATTGCGCCACGGATGCGGGCGGTGTCACTGGCGACCCCACCGACCCCACCACGGACCTAGGCGCGGCCATGGCGGCCGTGCTCGAATGGGCCGCACCGCAAGCGATCACGCCGCGGGTGCACGGGGCCACCGAACTGATCCAGCCGGTGACGTATAGCGTTTGGATGTACAACACCAGCGGCCTCACGGCTGAGCAAACCGAGGATACGATCGCGGCCGCACTGCGCGCGTACTTCCCAAAGCAACCCGTAGGCGGCAACGTCGCGGACGCCCCACCGGGTGCCATCTATCACGACACACTCAAGGCCGCGATCGCGCAGTCCATCCCCGAGATCTTCCGTGTGGAGCTAACCACGCCGCCGGGTGATGTGGTGCTATCCGCGGATCAAGTCGCGGTGCTCGGCACCATCACGCCCGCGCTGATCAAGCCGGTACCGCCCCCCGAGGCGTTCCACCCCTAAAGCCTATGGCTACCGATCCACAAAGCATCATTCTTTCGTTCCGTGATGCGATCTGGCGCGCATCGCCAACGTGGCTCACCACGGGCACCGCGCAGCGGATTTTGTACTCGATCGCGGTCCAGCTCGATGCGGCCGGCGATGCGATCACGGCCGGCGTGAAGTTGCGATTTCCCGGGGTGTATAGCTACGACTCTTTACCACTGCTCGGACGCGAGCGGCGGATCCGCCGCGGCCGCATCGAAGTCGATCCGACCTATGCCACGCGCTTGGTGCGGTGGTTAGAAGATCACAAGACACGCGGCGGTCCGTACGCGCTGTTACGCCAGCTGTATTATCACTACGCGCCAGACAGCTTTCCGATCGTGTTGATCTACCCGTCGGGTGGACAGTTCACGATCGACGCGGCCGGCGTGATCACGTACGTGGAAGCGTATACGGGCACGTCGACGCAATGGGCCAAATGGTCCTTGCTGTACTTCACCGACACGTTGCCGGTGACTACCCCGGCGGACTTGGCCGATCTGGCCGTGGTGCCGCGCGAATGGATCGCAGCGCACTGCTTAGGCGAGATCATCGTGATGCCAACTGGCGCCGAACTATGGAACTACCCACCGACAGAACCATGGAACGGCCCCGGCCTATGGGACACGGCCGACAACACAATCCGCGTACCCGTGAGGTAACGATCGTATGGCACATGTAATCACTGAAGTCGCCACGTTTACGCCCACGATCACCGTGCCGGACGGCACCGACACGCGCGTGGACGCGGCGGAAAAGGTGGCAGCGATCGCGCAGGCACTCGCGAACCGTACGCGCTCGATGAAGGCCGTTACTGACTTTGCGGCGCTGCGCAACGCGGCCAACACGTTCACCGCGGCTAACACGTTTAGCGGCGCGGTGACCATGGCCGCGGTGACGATCAACGGCAACATCACCGCGTCCGATGGCACGGTGAACGTGTCGGGCGGCCTCGCGGTGTCCGGTCTAACCCAGTCGGCCAGTCTTACGGTGACGGGTGACGCACAGATCAACGGCAACATTTCCGCGTCCGATGGCACGGTCAACGTGACGGGTAATCTTGCCACCGCTGGCGATGCATCGGGCGGGACGGTAAGCACCCCCGGCAACCTACGGCTCACAAACAACGCCGGGGAAGTGGTGTACTCGTCGGGCACGGTGCCGCTGCGAGCGATCAACATTCCGCTGTTCACCGGATACAGTATTCAAAACGGCAACTATGATGACCTATTTGACACTTGGGGCCTCGAGACCGGAGGCATGCCCGCAGTGATCCGCTTCCCGGTGCCGACCTTGGCGCGCGGCTCTATCGCGATCGGTTTAGACGCCGTATGGCGCGCGCATGCCGTAGCGGCGGCCAACTCGGCCAAGTTGCGAATGAACGCACAAGCCGCATGGGCCACCACCGCCGGCACCTTAGTCGATCCGACGGATCCCGAGGATCTGATCACGCTCACGCACGCGGCCGGTTTTTCGAGTACGCAGTGCACGTATTCAGCTCTGTTCCTCCCCGCGCCGCACACGGTCAACAACGCTCGCGAGGCGTATTTCATCGACGTCACTTTGCTGGACGGCCCGAATAATCGGCTGTTCGGACTGCGCGCGTTTTTCCTCGATCCTGGTGCTCGGAACGGGTGATCAATACATGTCATTTCTAGATCCGATCTTGTCTGGCGGTCCGGCCGATGCATTGCTGACTAACGTTCCGGCCGCACCGGTGAACGTGTCGCAATCCGATCCGCCTAACCCGGGTGACGTACTGAAGGCCGTGGACGGAACGCACGCGACATGGCAGCCGGACACGGGCGGTGGCGGTGGTGATGGTGATGGTTTCCCGTTGATCCCGGGCACGGTCGGCCAGCCTACCGCCGGGCATTGGGCCGTGGTGGATAGCGGGGCGGTAGAGTTTCCCGACGCGCTAGTCCACGAAACCCGGATCGGGTTTTTCGCCGTCGGACCCACGACGCTAACGTGTTTGCCGGGTGTCAATTTTATATACCGAAACGGCAACTACGGTGGCGGGGACAGTGTTGTTATCCCCGCTTTAACCTATGTGGAGTGGTCCCTAACGATCGACGGTGAAACGTATTTGTGGATCCCGCGCGGCATGTCGAATGAGGCACCCGGCGGCGGCGGTGGTGGGAGCTACACCGGCCTACCATACAGCGGCGCGGAAAACACGTTGAACCTGGACACGTTCACGCTCGCCACGTCCGGTGCGATCACGATCCCCGAAGCGACTACAACCGGCAAACGCGTGGGCGTGTTTTCCCACGGTTTCGAAACGCTAGTCACCACCACCGCCGGGCAAGCGCTGTACTGGGCGACCGGCTTATCAGACAGCGTTCGGCTACTCACGTATTCGTACGCCGAATGGGTTTCCGTGGACGTCGGTGGTGAAGTGGTTTGGATCCCGGCTGGCGCTGAAGGGGAGAGTGATTTTCCGCTGATCCCCAACATCATCGGGACACCATCCCCGAACCGTTGGGCCATCGTGGAGGATGGATCGGTGACGTTCCCCGTGAGCCCCGGACGCCAAACCCGGTTTGGTTTTTTCACGGTGACACCAACAACACTCACTTGCGGATCCGGAGTTGGCTTCGTCTACAACGGTGTGCCGTATGACGAAACCGCCAGCGCCACGATCCCACCGTTCACGTATGTCGAGTGGACGTATGTGGAGTCCGAAGGTATAGGCGCTCCGCTTTGGGTGCCGCGCGGCATGTCGAATGAAGCGCCGCCAAGCGACGGCGGCGGCGGGTGGCTCACGTATAACCCGAGCGGGCCGGATATGCTGGACGGCCGATGGGTCCGCGCGAACAACAACACCACGTCCGCCTTTCCGGATAGCGCCACGGAAGGCATGCACGTCGGCTTATGGGTAGATCCCGAAGCGGACGGCGGCGGGTCCACCGTCGGCAGTGGAACTAACATCTTTTTTATCGATCGCAAACAGTACGGAACTGGCGAGACCGCTCCACTGCGGGGCGGTGCTTGGTACGAATGGGTCGCGATCAGCTTTGGCGAGGATGTCCGGTGGATTCCTGTTGGCGGCAGTGCAAACGCGGCGAAGCCGTTTTTGCAGAAAGACAGCAACCCTGCTGATCCCTTTCCTAACCAATGGACGCGGGCGAGCGAAAATCAAGACGTGGATGGGAACGGCATCATTCACATGCCGGAATCCCCGCAAGACGGTGACGTGTTCGGGACGTTCGTGGACACGTTCCAAGCGAATGTATATCCGCGCACGGGGCAAGATGTGCTGCACCCCAACGGCAACGATTTTGCCGTCTATCCTGGATCCTTCACCGTACTAGCCACCGCGTATTACGAGTGGATCTACAGTGCTTTTGACTCGGCTTGGTACCCGCGAACCAACTCCGTAACAACGCAGTACATACAGAACGCGATCACGAACGGCACGCTCGCGATCGACATGGGCGATAAGCCGATCGTGAACGTGTCAGATCCGATCAACCCGCAAGATGTCGCAACCAAGGCGTGGGTTGAAAGCTTGCTCGTTGCCCTACGTGCCGAACTGTTAGGCGGTGCCGAATGATCCAGATCAACCTGATCCCCGCCGCCGCACAGATCCGCGCGGCCATCGGTGCATCGGTGGGGCTACGTTTGAACGCGGTGAACGGGGACGGCACGCCGTTCGATCTCACACCGTACACGGTGACCGCCCCTTTCACGCCGCAAGGCGACCCACCGCCAGCGGTCACAGGTTGGGCCGTGGTGATCGAGGGATCGTCGGTGTTGCTGAACGTCACCGGTGACGACACGCAAGCGCTCGCACCGACGGGCCACCCCGTGACGTGGCATTGGGATGTGTGGTTAGACAACAACACGACACCCGAACGCATGCTGTTCGCGCACGGGGATCTAGGGTTGCTTACGCCATGACTAGCAAGCGTTGCACCGTCACCGTGACCGCAGTGCCCGCGGGTAGCCCCGGCCCGGCTGGCCCACCCGGCCCCGCTGGCCCCGCCGGCCCGGCTGGCGTCGGCGGCATACTCGCGCCGTACCTAACGCCGCCGCTGATCCCGGCCGCGTTGAACGATGAATTTGACACGGGTACGGCAGTACTCGCGGACCGCGGGTGGCAAACGATCAACTCGATCAGCGGCGTGGCAATGAGCCGTAAAGGCGACGTCACCACGGCCGCGCCAGTGCTTACCGGATCCGAGTACAACTCGACTCTCGCGAATGGCGTGCTGCGCGTGCAAGCCACTAGCGGGATGATGATCTTGAAACCGATCACGGCCCCGTTGCAGCTGGCCGCGCGGCTTGGCGATCCGCGAGTGAGCGCGGATCATTACGTCGCGTTGCAGATCACGAACTACAACACCGCGATCAACAACACATCGCAACGGGTGGCCGCCGGGTACACTTGGGGCAAGTACGTTTACGCGGCGATGTATGCAAATCAGTTTTGGTATACCCACCGCCAGCAAGTACCGCCGGCCACGGACGCGATGTATGTATTCACGCTGGAAGCGCGGGATAATCCGCCCCTGTGGGATTGGCGCAACGCAGTGATCGAGCCGCACTCAGGACGGATCATATGGTCCGATCCCGTGCCGCTTAACATGCTCGACACACCGATCTCATTCGGCGGTTTGGAAGTGTTGACCGCGGCCGCGGCCTATTCGTGGGTCGAGATCGACTACGTCAGACAGTACCCGTATGGCGCGTGGTTTCCGACGTGAGGGCCGCACATGGATTTTGATTGCTTTGAAATCGACGTCACGGTGTCACCCGCGGGTAGCCCCGGCCCCACCGGCCCCACCGGCCCCGTAGGACCGCCGGGTGACACGGGCCCCGCTGGCCCCGAGGGCACACCCGGCCCCGAGGGCCCGGCCGGCCCGGCGGGTGTAGACGGCCCCGCTGGCCCCGCTGGTGCGGACGGTGCCCCCGGCCCGGTGGGCCCCGCCGGCCCCGAGGGTCCGCAAGGCCCACCGGGTGCGGACGCCACCGGGGATCTCACGATCGAATACGCCGGCCTAATGGCGCAAAACAAGCTGTCTGTGCGGGCACTCTACAACAGCACGTTCGTACCGCTCGATCCCGCGGCCGCGCCGCTTGTCGTGGACGGTGAGACGCTGATCGACGGGGATCGCGTGCTGCTTGTTTCGGACACGATCACATCGGGCCCCGGTGGTTGGGGTATCTATACCGTGCTGAGCGCGGGCACTGGCAATGATGGTGTATGGGTCCGCGCGTCCGACGCTGACACTAGCGATAAGCTTACGGTTGGCACGAGAGTGTATGTGCTCTATGGCGCTCAATTTGGACGATCAGAATGGGAGTTGATCGGGACGGCGCAACCCGTGATCGATGATCCGGCAAATTCCGCGATCTCCGCTTGGGCCCGGACAGCGGGGCCGGCCGAGGGGGAGTCGGTGCGCGACTCCATTTACGCGGGCGACGCCGTGCCGAGTGACGTGTCCACGACCGCGGGATCGGGCGGCGACACTGGTGACACGACTTTCGCGCTTAGGACGCACGTGCATTTCGCGCCGACGGACACGCCGAT
>Ga0247671_1000455_pt1 | contig 13006 bp, 10 predicted proteins | sample CNK12_metaG_FD_183039 | JGI IMG/M metagenome (GOLD analysis project Ga0247671, IMG submission 183039) | Soil microbial communities from Purdue University Martell Research Forest, Indiana, United States - CNK12 | ecosystem: Environmental > Terrestrial > Soil > Temperate forest > Bulk soil...
GTAATCGATGCTGTCGAGCTTGACGAACCTCCGCAGGCCGAGGAAGTGATGCGCAGTGCTGATGCGCAGCCCGAGGCCGCGCTCGATGCGGTCGAGCTTTTCCTTTGCAGTCTTGTGCTGCGCGATCCTCTGTGCCGCGCCGGCTGCGCGTTCCGCGAATGTGCTTTGAGTGAACGTCTCTGGCTCCGCCGCCCGCCACTCACGCACGATGTGGCGCATTACGTTCGATAGGCGGGGCCGGTCGAGGAGGTGCCGCCGTAGTTCCTGGTTCCGCTCAGCCAGTTGGAGCAGTTGGAGCGCCGCGGGGTCCGCCGGCGGAGTCGCCCCCGCTGGTCCTTCAAGCGATGCCTCCACCGCCTGTAGTTGGACATGCCAGTCGTCGCGAGATGCCAAAGCGGACAGAAGGTCCACTACGGCGGCCTCGTCCGCGGCCAGCGCGAAGAGCTTGGTCATATCATCGATGACCACCGTTCGCGGTGCGACGTCACTTGTTATCGTAATCTTGTCGAGAATCCGCATCATCACCGGATCGCCGCTGCGCAGCATGATGGAAGACTCAGGGGCGGGAACGACGTCGACGAAGCTGGTCATCGCCGCCACCTCGAGCGGATCGGCGGTCGACAACAGCGGCTCGGTCGTGAACAGCCGATGAAGCGGCGTGGACATGACTGCCTCCTGATAAATCACCAGGGCAATCTGGTTCGCCGTCTCCGCGTCCGCCGAGTGCCGCGGATGGTCCGGGCTCGATGCCCGCAGGCATTGTTCCAGTCGCTCCACGATCGCCGCGTAGTCCTCTTCCCGGGCAATCTCACGAAGTTTCTTAACCACTTCAGGACTCCACGACTGCAGCTCAATCAGCTTGTTCAGGAGGTGTGGATCGCCCTCGGGCTGACTCGCTTTTTCGCTCCGGCGGGCGACCATCGATTTATAGGTCAGCCAGGTGCAGTACTGCTTCAATCGCCGCGGATTCGTTCCCACTGCTGCCTGAATGAGATCGGTTGCCGCCAGCCACTGGGGGAACTGCGCGGCGATGAAGGTATGGACCTCTTGTGCTGAGTGCTCGGGCACACGAATCCCGAGCTGGATGATCTTCTCGAAGTACTCCTTTCCTCTCCGGGCGAAGAGGCGCGCCGTTTCGCCCGTTGGCGCGATCTCCAGCAGCTCCTTGTAGCGGATGCGCAAACCTTCTCCGATCAACTGCTCGTCGGCCGCGACGATGAAGAAGCAACGCGTTTCGCCGAGGAAGATTTTGAGAGCTTCCAGGAGATCAAGAGCCACATCGGGCATACAGCGATCCAGGTCGTCAATGAACACATAGACGGTCGCCCCCTTGGCCCGGGTCTCGAAAAGGTCTCTCAGGACCCTGCGAAACTCGGCCACCGACTGGATCCGACGGCGCATGGTATCGTCCTTCTCTTGCTTCAGGAGTTGTGCGATGTCGACCTTCGCATCGCCCCCGAAGAAGGCCCGCATGGCGGCGATCATGGGAGAGAGGCCTCCCATCATTGTCACGGCGCCCTGTACGAGCGTTACCAGCGCCGCTTCCTCGTCCAGCGTGCGTCGCTCGGAACTCGAAGGACGTACCCCGCCGTAGAACGTGTCGTCGAGGCGACGAAGTAGCTCGTAATAGTCTGCGTTCGGCGGAGGCGGCGGTGTTTCGCGGGTGAGGTAAAAGGCCGGCTTGCGTAGCAGGCGTCCTACGCGTACCGCGAATGGTTCCGTTGATCCGTCGCCATCCGCTGCCGGTAGCGCCTGCGGCTCGTCCGCGACGTCGTAGAGTTCCTGGGCGATCGTCTGCACAAGCGCACGCCAGAGTTCGTCGGAGGTCTTAAACGGCCATGCTTCGAAGGTGATGAATCTGAGGTGATCGACCTTCTGCTTCAGCAAGGCTTCCACGAAGCGCACAAAAGTCGTTTTGCCTGATCCCCAGGCGCCGTAAACGCCGATTGTGAACGGCGGTTGAAGACCAGTCATGAATTCCGCCAAGCGCCTGGCGTAGACGGAGATACCCAGGAGATCATTATCGGGATCGGAGAGCGCCGCATCGAAAATGCCGGCGGACTTCGGCAGGGAAGGATCGGTCATCGATGTCTCGCTTGGGACGGAGCGACTCTTGCTAAGGCGATGATTGCCACGAACAACGCAAGCACCGAGGCAACGACGACCGCCGGCTGGCCGCCGATCTCGAATAACACCCCTATGAGCACGGCAATGGCGGTCCCACCGAAAACGACACCGCGATGAATGTCGAACGCACTACGGATAATGGGAAGCGACACGATGACCCACAGCAGAACGAAGAGGACAAGGACTGCAGCCAACGCCCCGAACGCGGCGATCACACGCGTGTTCCAGTCGAACGCCTCCTTCGCCTGCCGAAACGACTGTGCTGCCAGATAGCGGTGCTTCGCGGCTTCGGCCCCTTCTTTCCGGACGGCGGACTGCACCCGCGCCACATACGCAGCAATTCCGTCGACCGTACGCTTGGCTGCCGCAGTTACGGCACGCGCCTGCGGCGGCTCACCTGGGCCGGACGACATCTCCGCTTCATGACGAATGAGGTCGACCCGCGCATCGACTAGCTTCGCGTCGGCCCGGCTCTCTTCCTCGTGCAGGCGAGCCAGCGTGCGATCGTGCTCCTCGACACCCTCTCTCCTCTCGAATGCCGCTGCTTCCGGTTTGGTCTTTTCGCGAATAGTCTCCGTCACCTTACGCGAGATCGAGACGACGGCAGCAGACATCGCGACGAGTGCGACGAAGAGAATCGCCTCAATCCAACTTATATAACGCATGCCGCAACGATTCATCGTAACCGAATCCGGCGCAGCTAGCGCACTACAGTTGACTACATCCAACGGCGTCGCGTTGTGGACGTTGCCCGCACTCGCCAGCCTGTCCACGATGGAGGAAGGAAAGGGGTGGTCGGAAGCGATCGCTCTAGTTCGAGCGAAGTCCTTACCGCGATCTGGAAGTGCTCGGCAGTTGAAGCGGCAGCGAACCGGCGAAATCCTGAATTCGGCTCAGAAACCTGCGCGCAAATCGTTGAGATCGAGAAGCGCTTTCGCCGAATTAGACGCGGAGGTAGACACTTCCACCTTGCTCGCGAGCGCTCGCACTTCCAAGTTGTGAACGGGATGGTGGAGCTGAACGGGATCGAACCGATGACCTCCTGAGTGCGATTCAGGCGCTCTCCCAACTGAGCTACAGCCCCACGATGTTGGAAAGTATCGCTGCTAACGGCAGCCTCCCGGAGGAGAATTCCGGGGGCGGATTATAGGGAGGGTGGGGGTGGAGGGCAAGCAGGGCGGCGGCTATACTTCGGGCATGCGAAAAATGTTTGCGGTTCTTCTGCTCGCCATCGGTGTGTCCGCGTTCGCCCAGACGTTTCCCACCATCAAGCAGTTGCCGACCGGAGCGCCGGCGTTGCAGCAGGGCTCGGCGACGAGCTTCACCTTCGTCGTGGCCGGGGACAACCGGCCGGCGAGTAATGGCGATCCGCTGACGCAGCCGTTGCTGGACATCGTGAAGCGGCTGGCCGCCGCGCCGCCGGCGTTCGTGGTCTGGGACGGCGATACGGTCTACGGGAAGCAGGACGTCGGCATCGATCAGCAGTACGCGCAGTTCCTGGCGGCATTCAAGCCGCTGCCGGTGGCCGTCTTCAACGCGCCCGGCAATCATGAGATGGTCGTGCAGACGATGATCGCCTGCGGCACGACGAGCGATCCGTACAACGCCGAGCTTCCCGACTTCAGCGGGTCGATGATGGCTTCCTATCAGAATGCGATGTCGGCGCCGTTCGGGATGTTCCGCTACGGCAACGCCGCCTTCCTCATCGTCAATACCGACGACATGCTCGATCTGACGATCGCCAGCGCCTGCGATTACAACGGTTACGTCGGCAAGGCGCAGCTCGCGGCGCTGCAGGCGACGCTCGACCAGTTGGCCGCTGACTCGACCGTGGCGCATGTTTTCTGCTTCATGCATCGCCCCATCAAAGACAAGGGGGACTCCCAGATCGGCGCGCCGAAGGGCGACACGTCACCGTACGGGCAGCAGGTGCAGGCCTTCCGCCATCTGCTCGATCAGGGGAAGTATTCGAACATGACCTTCGTCTTCGCCTCGCACGATCATCTGCTGTACGTCGATCCGGCGCCGTCGAATCCGAATGGGCCGTTCACAGGCAGCGTGCCGAACAAGGGGGCGCCGGTGTTCATCGTGACCGGCGGCGCGGGCGCGCCTCTGAGCGGCTGCAAGAAAGGGAAGGGGAAGGCCGGCGCGTTCTACCACTACCTCACCGTGACCGTGAATGGGCCGAACGTGACGGTGAATGTGGTGCCGTTGTACGGGACGACGCCGTGCGGGAGTTGAATTGCGCTTCGCGCGTTGTCGGTTATCGGTTGTCGGTTGATTAACCTTCGCGCGTCGTTGAATCGCTCGGGCAACTGACAACTGACAACCGACAACTGCTTCAGAATCGCCGCGTGATCCCGAGTACCAACCCTGCGTCGGCGCTGTTCTGGTAGGTGATCAGGTTCTCGACGATGCCGGCGTAGGCGGTGAGGCTCTGGCCGAAGGCGTGTTGCAGGCCGGCGGTCATCTGGTACGAGCGGCGCGATAGCTCCGGCGCTCCGATTTTTCGGAAGGGGCTCTGCGAGATGGTGACCTGAACGGTCGCGGAGGTGCGTCCGGCGATGAGGCTCGAGACGCCGACGGAGTCGGTGATCACGAGCTGCGAGCTGAGGCCTAGCGGGGCGTTGGGGCCGAGGAGGAGAAGGCCAGCCGAGGCGTGGAGGCGGGTGCGGCCGAAGTCGCGCGTGGCCATCAGTTGAATGCCGCCATCGATGGAGCCGGAGCCGTCGAGATCGCGGGCGCTGCCGGTCGGCAATTCGACGACGGCCTGCGCGGATAGCGACAGGTTGGGATCCTCGAGCGCCGGCAGCTCGTATTTCGCGGAGAAGGCGATGTCGCCGAGGTGACTACCAGCGGGATGCTCGCGAAGGTAGGTGTGGTCAGCCGTGTGCAGGAAGACGGTCTCGTGATTGCGCTGCAGAGCGATCCGCTGATCGTCGCCGAGTTGCAGGGTGGCGTGGAAGTGCTCGATGAATGAGTCGGAGGAGCCTCCGCCGATTGTTGCGACCGGCACGGAGATCGCCAGCTCGAGGTTGTTTCCGAAGCCGCGGTGGGCTGTGATCGTGGTTCGATGGATCTCGCCGTCGACGAGGAAGACCGTGGTCCCGTCGTCAACGCGGATGAGCGAGAGCGTTTGCGCGCCGGTGCGGCGTTCGGTATCGCCCTCGAGGTTGTGGCTGATCCAGCGCGACTTGGCGAAGGTGTTGGAATCGGCGGTGTGGACGTCGACGACCCAGGAATCCTCGTCGAGCACATGGGCGCTCTCGGGCTCGAAGAAGAAGAAGCCGTTGTTGAGGAGGTACTGATCGCGCACCGGCAACGGCCCGAGGAGGGCATCCGCGAGGTCGCGCTGCTGCCCCGCGGATGGCAACGCGAGAAGGGTGGTCACCGAAAGCACCGCGATCGCGGTCAGAAGGCGCCTGGGCATCGATAGGATCCTGAAAGGAAACGATGCTGCCGCGGGGGCGGATTTGTCCAGAGGTTTTTTTGCGCAAGGTTGCAGAGTTGCAGGGTTGCAGAGTTGCAAGGTTGCTGCGTTGCCTGGTCTCGCGGTCTCGCGGTTGCGCGGTCTCGGGGTGTCTGTTCGGACTGTCGCTGGTTGGTATCCGCCGCGCGACCACGAGACCGCGCAACCGCGAAACCGAGCAACGCAGCAACTCAGCAACCTTAAACTGATCGGATGCTCAAGCTCAGCCGGGGGTTCGTCGCGTCGCTATTCGGCATCGGAATGACGCTGCTGGCGTGGTTCGGATCGTGGGCCTGGCCGGGGTGGCCGGCAAGTCTCGCGCTGGATGTGCTGGGGAAGTATGCGGACTTTCCGGACTTGCCGCGGCCTGTCAAGGGGACGGTGGTCGTCCTGCTGATCATTATTAATGTTGGCACCTGGGCCGCCCTGGTTCGCGCGGCGATGCTGTTCCTTCCTCGGCGGGCTGAGGCATGATGCGTGGGAATGGATTTCCGTTCCGATAACACGCACGGCTGCTCCCCCGAAATCCTCGAGGCGCTGGCTCGCGCGAACGTGGGCACGATGTCGTCGTATGGTGACGACGAGATCACGGCGCGTGTCCGCGAACGATGCCGTGCGCTGTTTGCGTGTGATCTCGAGGTCTTCCCGGTCCTGACCGGCACGGCGGGGAATGCGCTGTCGATCGCGGCGATGGTGCCGTCGACGGGCTCGATCGTCTGCCACGAGGAGGCGTATATCCGGCTCGAGGAGTTGGGAGCCGCGCAGTTCTTCACGGGCGGTGCGGCGCTGATTCCTCTCCCTGGCGCGAATGGCAAGTTGACCGCCGGCGATGTGGAAGGAGTCGAGACGTTCTCCTGCCTCAGCTTCGCGCAGACGACCGAGGCGGGGACGCTCTACGGCGTCGACGAGGTGGGTGCGCTTTGCGATGCGGCCCGGGCGCATGGCGCACGCGTGCACATGGACGGCTCGCGGTTCGCGAACGCGGTGGCGGCGCTTGGATGTGCGCCGGCGGATCTCACGTGGCGGGCTGGTGTCGACATCCTTTCCTTCGGCGCGACGAAGAACGGTGCGATGGCGGCCGAGGTGATCGTTGTCTTTCGCAAGGATCTCGTCGAGGCGCTCGTGCCGCATTGGCACAGGAGCGGGCATCGTCTTTCGAAGATGCGCTTTCTCTCGGCGCAGCTCGATGCGTATTTCACCGACGATCTCTGGCTCCGCAATGCCCGCCGCGCGAACGCGGCGGCGGCGCGGCTGGCCGCGGGGCTTCGTCCGTATCTGGAGATCGTCCGGCCGGTGGAATCGAACTTCGTCTTCGTCCGCATCCCTCCTCCGCTCGTCGAGACGCTGCGAGCACGCGGCTTCGATTTCTACGACTGGCAGCTCTTCGGCGCGGATGTCCATCGCCTCGCTACCGCCTGCGCCACGACCGACGCGGAGGTTGATGCATTCATTGAGACGGTGCGTAAATCCGCTCCGGCCGCTCCGACGTAATTCGCTCGGAGGGAGCAATCATGGCGACTGTGATGCTGATGCACTGGCCCGAGGTGACGAAGGAGCAGTACGAAGAGGTGCGTCGTACCGTGAATTGGGAAGGTCAGGCGCCTGTCGGCGCGAAGTTCCATACGGCCTGGATGGCGAGCGACGGGTTTCACGTGCTCGATCTGTGGGAGTCTCCGCAGCATTTCGATACCTTCGTCAAGGATCGCCTCACGCCCGGAGTCGCGGCCGCGGGGATCAGCGGACAGCCGAAGGTGGAGTTCGCGGAGACGCTGTCGATTTTTGCGCCGAACGTGTAGAGGGGTACGGGAGGGCTGCGAGGCTGATCACCGGAGGAGGTCGCGATCTACGAAACATAGATCGTGATCTACCAAACATAGATCGTGATCTACCAAACATAGATCGCGATCTACCAAACATAGATCGCGATCTACGAAACATAGATCGTGATCTACGAAACATAGATCGTGATCTACGAAACATAGATCGTGATCTACCAAACATAGATCGCGATCTACCAAGCATAGATCGCGATCTACGAAACTTAGATCGCGATCTACGAAACTTAGATCGCGATCTACGAAACATAGATCGTGATCTACGAAAGATAGATCGTGATCTACCAAACATAGATCGCGATCTACCGGACAGAGATCGTGATCTCGCCCTCAGCGTCTCACATCGACCAGTTCAGACGTGCTTCTTGCTGTTTTGAGGCGGGCAAGCGAGACATAGCGCTGTCCCTGAGTGAAGGCGATGACGCGTCCGGTTTCCGACGTCAGGTCGTTTGCAACAGGTGCGTCCAAGCGGATTGTTTCAGGATCGTCGGGAGCCGTCAGCAGAAGAACTTTGTAGTCGCGTCCCTCCTGTCGGAGTGAGCGGTTGACGAGTGCATCGACGAGTGAGCCGAGGCGTCCACCGTGTAGACCACGCCTGAACTCAACCGAGTCGAACGTCTCGACGATCCTCGGGACGAAGGGGGCGATCGCTCCGACCGTGTAGAACGCCAGCCGCGTTACGTCACGAAAGGTCCTGTTCGGTTGGCAAACGTACGCCGACGTATCGCGATACTCGTCGAGTGCCCACAGTGCCGCGACGACAAGCACCTCGTCCGCCGCCTCAAGCAGATTCTCATCTTCAAGCATCACCTGAAGCTCGCGCAACAGAAACGCTTCCCGTTCCGAAACGACCTCGCCGCGATCGCCGAGAAGCTCGTCGATCGCCTGGTCGAGAGCCGAAAACGAGCTCCAGACGGCGATCTCCGACGGAAGCGCGTCCATGGAGGGAAGCCGAGCCGCATCGGGCGTGAGCACGAGCAGCATCCTGGTCTTTTCGGTTGCGCCATTAAGTCTCTCGAGATGGCGGCGGAGCTGCGTGACATCCACGCTGTTCCGCGCTGTCTTCGTCTCGATCAGCAAACGAATGCTCGCCGAGATCATTGCATCCGGAACACCTGGACCGCCGCGCGATACTTGATTCGAGAATGCGATCAATTCCAGTTCCGAGGCTCCAAGCATCGCTCCGAGAATTCGTTCCGTGTGGCGCAGCGAGAGCGCGCGCAAAACCGCGAGGATGGATGCCGTTACGCGGTTTTCCCCCGTGGCGTAGGTGGAGAACAGGCTCAAATTGTCAGACTCCAGTCCGAAGCGGGTGGCAAGGCTGCCGTGTGAAGATTATCTTAAGTTGATTCTCGAGATCCGGTCTCAGTCTTGTCGTTCGCGCTCCCCCGCGCGACGGCTTTGATGTCTTCCGAGTTTTTGTAGAGCAGGACGAGCACCGCGATGACACTGAAAAGGACGCCCAGGATGAACCACAGGAGCGGCCGTCTGCCGGTGTTTTGAGCCCAGAGTGCGCAGAACGCGCCGAAGAGCATTGCCAGGCCGCAGCCTCCAGCAGTGTCGGTTCGTGCGTTTGCCGAGTCGAAGTGGCTATCAAAAGTCGATTCGCTAGTTTCGGTAAGTGGGGGGACCTGTAAAGAGCAATAGAGTGTAGAAGCAGACAGGAACAGAAGGACGGCAATCGAAATCTGGCTTGGAAGTTTGCGCCACATCTGTGATCCCTTCGTTGCTCAGTGCGTCTTTCCGCATGGAAGGATATCATTGGACTCCGTTCTCACGCAGTTGCCTGTCGGGGCTCGTGAGTGCGCGGCTTGAACGGGCTGTTGAAGTAGTAACCCCTGGGAGCGCGGGCGTCTCGCCCGCGTTTGATGCTCGGCATCCTGGCTGTTCAAAAGCGCGGACGAGACGCCCGCGCTCCCAGGGACTACACACTCCTGTAGGTGCGGGTTAGCAAAAGGGTTAGCGCGGGTCATCTGTGCCTATCTGCGTAATCTGCGGATAAACCGCTTCCGCAGATTACGCAGATGGACGCAGATGAATCTCGAACGTCGCACCGCCCATGGCATTGTTCGAGGGCGTAATCGAGCCGCCATACCCGTCGACGATCGCTTTCACGATCGCCAGGCCGAGGCCGGTGTGTGATGCGCGCGGGCGCGCACCCTCCGGGCGGTGGGTGAAGAAGCGATCGAAAACACGGGGCATGTCGGGCTCCGGGATTCCGCGGCCCTGGTCGGCGATCGTGGTGACGATCGTGGAGGCGTCGCGTGAAAGCGCGATCGTCACTACGCCGCCGGGCGGGGAGAAGCTGATGGCGTTTTCGAGGACGTTGACGAAGACCTGGATGAGGCGATCCTCGGAGGCGTTTACTTCGAACGGCTCCTGCGGTGCGTTGAGGACGATCGAGACGTTCGCCCGCTCGCGGAGGCGGAAGCCGTCGACGATCCGTTCCAGCAGGGTGCGGATGTCGACGCGGGTTCGTTGCTCGGTAGTGAGTTGGGCATCGATGAGGGTGATCTCGCGGACGCCGGAGAGGAGCGATTCCATCCGGGCGATCTCCAGCTCGACCATCCTCAGGAAACGGTTGCGCTGCTCGGGTTCGTCGACTTCGGCGAGCATCTCGGTGGCGGTGCGGATCGAGGCCAGGGGATTCTTGAATTCGTGCGAGACGTCGGCGGCGAACGATTCAATGAAGCGGACGTGCTCGTCGAGGCGTCGCGTGAGGCGTTCGAGGGCGCGGGAGAGATCGCCGATCTCGTCCTGTTTGCGGGATCCGCGGAAGCGTCCGCGCAGTCGTCCGCGTCGGTCGAGGATGGAGGCGGCTTCGAGCCGCAGTTGGCGCAGAGGACGGACGATCGTCGTCGCCACGAGGAGGCTGATGATGATGGCCACGATCACCGAGATGATGAAGATGCGCAGGATGCCGAGGCGGACGGTGTAGAGATCCTGCAGGATGGGGAAGGTGCTCTGCGATGCCAGCGTGGCGCCGATGACGTTGTCGCCGACGCGGATTGGCTCGGCGACGTACACGGTGACCGAGCGGCGGTCGGGCGAGATGCGCTCGACGGCGCCCGATTCGCCCTGCAACGCGCTCCGAATCTCCGTTCCAAACAGGCGTTTCGAGCTCTCGTAATAGTCGCCCTCGGCCAACGGCTGCTCGGTAGTCCGCGAGAGGTGCAATGGGCGGAGCAGGGCCGCGCCGGCGCGATAGAGGATGTTGCGTTTGGCGCGGTTGGCGCGTTGCGGCGGCGGCGGCCCGCTGAAGGCATGAGAGTCGGCGATGATGGTGCCGACCGGCGAGATCACCCGCAGCCGGATCGGATCGGGCGTATTGCCGCGCAGCCGGTGACGAGCGAGCAGGATCTCCTGCGCGCTTCGCCCGGGCACTTGTGCCGAGGCGACGGCGGCGGCGAGCAGGCGCGCTTCTTCCTGCAGGGCGCGGCGCTGCGATCCGAGGAGGCGCTGTTCGTACGAGCCGAGGTAGAGGATGCCGGCGACAGGCAGGAACACGAGCAGGAGGTTGAACGCCATCAGGCGGAAAGCGATGCGGGAGAGGAAACGGCGGAGGCGGTTGGTGATCCGAGTGCTCACGCCACCCATCGGTAACCCACTCCGTACACCGTCTCGATCGCGGCGAATGATGGATCGGCGTCCTCGAACTTACGCCGCAGCCGTTTGATGTGCGTGTCGATGGTGCGGTCGCTCACGTAGGTGTCGTTCGGGTAGCCTTCCTTCGTGAGCTGCTTGCGCGATTTCACGTGGCCGGGATGGCGGACGAGGGCGTGCAGCATCATGAACTCGGTGACGGTGAGGTCGACGCGCGTGTCGTTCCACGTGGCCATGTACCGCTGCAGGTCAAGCGAGAGGGGACCGCAGCGCAGCGGCGCTTCCTGTTGCTGCGCGGCCGGGTTCTCTAGGAAGGAGAGGCGGCGGAAGAGGACCTTCACCCGCGCGGCCAGCTCGCGCATCGAGAACGGCTTGCAGAGATAGTCGTCCGCGCCGAGCTCCAGGCCGAGGACGCGGTCGAGCTCCTCGTCGCGCGAGGTGAGGAAAATGATCGGGAGGGTGTCGCTGCGCGCCCGCAGGCGGCGGCAGAGCTCGAGACCATCCATGCGGGGCATGGTGATGTCGAGGATGGCCAGCGATGGCAGCCGGTCTTTGACGACGTCCCACGCCGCGGCGCCGTCCGGGAAGGTGATGACGTCGTAGCCGTCGCGGCGCAGCGCGAAGGCGACGGTCTCGCGGATCGTCTCTTCGTCGTCGACGAGTGCGATGGTTTGTCGCATTTGATCGGCATTGTACGGTGCCGCCTCGCCGCGAACGCACTCGCCACAATCCCGCCACAATCCTGCCTCCGGTTCTCCTCCTTTGGACACTGGCCACGCCACATCGCGGACTTCTATTGATCCCATCAACGATCGAAGGAGACGACGATGGAGACCAACGACATCACCAACACCGAATACAAGCCCCGCGACTACACCCTGGAGCGATGGATGGTCCTGCTGCTCTCACTACTGTTCCTGCTGCCGTTCGTGGCGCAGGGGCAGGAGACGACGACGCTCGACAAGAACGACCGCGCCGACCTGCTGCTGAAGACGTCGACGCCCGGTGTCTACGTCGTGAGCCCGGCCGTGAAGTCGGAGGTGAGCATGACCGTCTCGGGCCCGATCGTCCGCACCTCGGTCAAGCAGACCTTTCACAACGTCACCGGACACTGCGTGGAAGGGATGTACGTCTACCCGCTGCCGGAGATGAGCGCGGTGGATACGCTGAAGATGACCATCGGATCGCGTGTCATCGTCGGTGAGATCCACGAGCGCGAACAGGCACGCCAGGAGTTCGAGAAGGCGAAGAGCGAAGGACGCAAGGCGGCCCTGGTCGAGCAGCAGCGGCCGAACGTCTTCACGACGTCGGTCTCCAGCGTGATGCCGGATGAAGAGGTGGTGATCGAGATCGCCTATCAGGAGATGGCGCATTTCGAGAACGGCGAGTATCGCCTCCGTTTCCCGATGGTGGTGGCGCCGCGCTATTCGCCGTTGCGCACGTTTGCAACATCGGTTGCCGCGAAGCTGCCGGGCACGCCGTCGAGTGCGAGCAATGCCGGCGGAACCGTTTCGCTGTCGGTCGACCTCCAGCCGGGCTACTCGGTGCGCAACATCCGGAGCGTGCAGACGGTGCGCTCGGAGACGATCGGCAACCGGCATTACCGCATCACGGCCGATGCGTCGTCACTGGACGCCGATCACGATTTCGAGCTGACCTGGCAGCCGGACCTCGGCACGGACCCCGAGGCCACGGTGCTGACGGAGAAACTTGGCGACGATACCTACGCGCTGGTGATGGTCACCCCTCCGGCGCGCTCGCCGGTGCGGTTGCCGCGCGAGACGATCTTCATCATCGACAGCTCCGGCTCGATGGAAGGGGCGTCGATGAATCAGGCCAAGGCGGCGCTGCTGCTGGCGCTCGACGACCTCAAGGCCGGCGACAAATTCAACGTGATCGATTTCGATTCCGAGGCTCGGCCGTTGTTTGCCGATAGCCGCTTTGCGGATTCGGCGGCAGTCGCTGAAGCGAA
>Ga0247671_1000481_pt1 | contig 12665 bp, 14 predicted proteins | sample CNK12_metaG_FD_183039 | JGI IMG/M metagenome (GOLD analysis project Ga0247671, IMG submission 183039) | Soil microbial communities from Purdue University Martell Research Forest, Indiana, United States - CNK12 | ecosystem: Environmental > Terrestrial > Soil > Temperate forest > Bulk soil...
CTTGCATCGCCAATCCCGAAGCTATCGATAGGACACCGCTACGCGGTTATCCTCTGTTGCGTTGTTGAAGGTTGCCAAGTTGCCAATTCGAAGTCCAAACTCCAGACACCTCACTGAAGTGAGGTGTTAATGAGAATTTCGGACAATAGCCCATTCATCTTTACAGGTTGCCGCGCTTATATTCATCCGCGATGTATTCGCTGGCGCGCATCGTGAGTGCCAGGATCGTCAGCGTCGGATTCTGGCACGCGCTTGACACAAAGGCCGCGCCGTCGGTGACGAATACATTCTTGGCATCCCAGCACTGATTGAACTTGTTGAGCACTGAATTCTTCGGATCATTTCCCATGCGCGCTGTGCACAGCTCGTGAATGATTCGGCCGGGCGCGGTCAATTCGCCGCCTTTCCAGGTTACCTCTGCGCCTGCTGCCTTCAATATCTCCTCGCTGGCCGCGGCTGCATCTTTCGCCATTTCGCGCTCGTTGTCCGAGTGCTGAATGTGAATCTTAAGCGCAGGTATCCCCCAGGCATCCACCACGCCATTCGGGTCTATCTCGACCCGGTTCTCAAACCTCGACAGCATCTCGGCGCGGGTAGTCATCCAAACCGGCGCGGTGTAGTAGTGGCGCACGCGCTTCTTGAACTCAGAGCCAAAGCCCGGGGCGTGCGAGGCGTCTTGCGCAACACCGGGGTACAAATAGGTCGCGGAGCCGCACTCGAATCCGTATCCGCGAACGAATTTCTGCTGTCGCGTCTGCTTGTCGACGTTGCGAAATCGAGGGATGTAAAGCCCTGAGGCTTTGCCGTCTTCATTAGCCGGATCGCGGCCCGCCAGTATGTTAAAGAAGCCGCCTGCGCCGATGCCGCCCCAATGATCTACAAGATAGTGCCCAAGCACGCCCGACGAATTGCCCAGTCCGTTTGGATGCTGCCGCGATTTCGAGTTAAACAGTATTCGCGTTGATTCAAGCGTAGAGGCTGCGACAATGATGACTTTGCCGAAAGCTTCCTGCTCTTGATAGGTGACCCGGTCCACAAACGCTACGCCTTTCGCCTTACCGGTGTTCGTGTCCACTGTGAGATGGCGCACAACTGAATTTGGTCTGAGCGTCATTCGCCCGGTGGCTTCGGCAAGCGGCAAGGTCGAAACAAGAGAGTTGAACATCGCGCCGACATCGCAGCCTTCACCGCAGTTGCCACAGTAGTGACACTTGTGGCGGCGCTTCATCCAGGGCTTCGGCGGAGCCGTGAGCATCGCGACGCGCGAGCTGATTCCTCGCCGCCCTGTCTTTCCGGCGCCTTTTCGCAGCAGTTGTTCGCCGCAGGTCAGCGGCATCGGAGGCATGAATTTTCCATCGGGCAGATGTGGTATTCCGTCGAGGTTGCCGCTAACGCCGATGAACTCTTCGGCGCGGTCGTAGTAAGGAGCTATCTCTGCATAGCTGATGGGCCAGTCGTCACCGAATCCGTCGCGGCTCGCGGCTTTGAAATCCAGGTCAGAAAGGCGCCACGAGAATCGCCCCCAGTGCAGAGTCTTTCCGCCGACGATCCGAGCGCGCACCCACATGAAAGGTTTGCCGGGATCGGTCGTGTAAGGATGTTCAGTGTCTTTCACGTAAAAGTGGCGGCTGAATTCGCTCGCTGTGTCCTGCATCCATTGGTCGTGGCCTTTCCATCCGGGAGGGCCGAAGCCGCGATACATCGATTGAAAAGGCCACTGATGCGAGTTCATGTCCCGCTCAGGAATCACAGGCGGACCCGCTTCGAGCACCAGCACTTCCAAACCGCGTTCGGTCAGTTCCTTCGCAGCCATGCCGCCCGACGCGCCTGAACCAATGATTATCGCGTCATAGATTTTCTGCCTGGCCAACGCAGCCTCCTATGAATACAATGGCAAATCGATAGTGCAACCGAGGCGGAACTCGGGGCGCTTCCCAGAGCTTTATTCTTGTAAAGATCGGCGAAACCGTATCACAGCACAAAGCGCGGATCAAGTTAAGGAGAATGCATGTGGAGAATGCGATACCATCGGGTTTCAGCCGATGGAGGTTCAGATTCGCCCTAAGGAACGACGCGATGTTTCCCTGAAAACCATCGGCTAAAGAGACTGTCGGAAACTCGAGAATCCCACCCCACGGACAGCGTGGGATTGCAACACTCCGTAGGAGTGTCCTCTCGATAGCACGAGGGTGGTGGAAGGGCCGGAACTCCGTAGGAGTTACCTGCTCCCCGAAGACCATCGCGCGCGTCGAGCAGATAGGTCACTCCTACGGAGTGACGGAATCACTGGGCATCGCGGTGCTATCGAGAGGTCACTCCTTCGGAGTGGCGGCGCTCATCTCGGGAAGGCGGGTGGATCGTTCAAGTCCAGCCTGCAAACGAAAGACGGCTCAGCTAAACACGGAGAAGACTAATGCCTGTTCATCGGAGACTGGTTCTCACCACGGTTGGGAGTATCTTGCTCTGCTTGAATCTGAGCTATCCGGCGCCGGCTGGTCCGCCACGCAACCATCCGGCAGGACTATCGCCCAGCTCACTTGTCCAAAAGCAAAGCGATTTCGCTCTCAAAGATCGGGACCGCATCGTTTTTTATGGCGACAGCATCACCGAGCAGCGTCTGTACACCACCTACATTGAGCACTATGTGCTGACTCATTATCCTGAGCGGCGAGTCACATTCATCAATACCGGATGGGGCGGCGATAAAGTTAGCGGCAATGATTGTAAGCCCTGCGCCGGAGTCGGCGGCCTTGCTCGTGTCAAGCGCGACGTAATCGATCATCGGCCGACTGTGGTCACTCTCCTTTTTGGCATGAACGACGGCCAGTACCGCGACTTCGATCCGGCTATATCGAAGGTCTACGAAGATGGACTTACCGCAATCATTCGAGAGTTGAAATCCAGGACCGCCGCTCGCATCTACGTTATGACGCCAACCGTTTACGATGGTTCGCGCCACACTGCATGGTCGCACACAGATCGCTACAACGACGTGCTGGATCGCTATAGCGAGGCTGTGAAGGCTATCGCTCAGCGCGAAGGATTGTCTGTAATCGATCTGCACACGGTTACGACACAAGCACTGCTACAAGCAAAGAAGGATGATCCGACTTACACGTTCGCTCCCGACGGAGTGCATCCCCAGGAAGATGGACAGTTGCTGATGGCCGCTGAGATATTGCGCGAGTGGGGAGCGCCGGCTGACGGGTTTCAGTTGAGTAAGCACGTGAGTCTTGAGCAGGACAGAACGGCGAGTTTGAGTGTCATCGCTCCACTTCCATGGCCCGAGCCTCTTCCTTCCGACAAGCTGCGGAGAGTCAAGCCGGCGATCACAGAGATTGGACAAGTGATCTTGCACCTTACAGGCCTGCCTTCCGGTAAGTACAGAATTGCAGTTGATGGGAAAGATGCCGGCGAGTACACAAGTGAGGCGCTGAGCGGCGGTGTCCCGGTGAGCCTTCTATCCGGAAAAGCGACTGACGAAACTCGCGCTCTGACTGGTCTGGTGCGGAAACGGGCCGAACTTTTCTTTTTGCGATGGCGCCAGTTTGAAGCGGCGCTTGCGACGGAATACCAGAGCGCAACCAGGGTCGTCTCATCGCTCGATTTGCTGATCGACGAGATTCAGGAACGGACCCGAACGCTTGGCGCGTTCCATAAATACGAATTGGTTGTTTCCCGCACTTGATGGAACCGCACGATTGTTTCACATTCAGGGAGAGAACTGTGATCACGATGAGCAGACGCGAAGCTACCTTCAAAATAGGCGCGGCATCCGTTGGCGCCTTTTTGTCTCGGAAGATTGGCGGAGTCGCAAGCGCAGCGCAGCGGGTCGTTAAGAATGGCCGCTTGAAACAGTCAGTATCCTGGTGGCCTTACCAACGGCATTTCAAGCTGCCGGAGTTTTGTAAAGCGATCAGTGATATGGGGTTGCCTGCTATCGACCTGCTCGAAGAAAAGGACTGGGATATCGCGCGCAGGAACGGGTTGGTTTGCTCGATGGGCTATCCCTCAGAAGGAGCCAAGATACCGGACGGGTTGAACAACAAGGCAAACCATGACGTGATCGTGCGGGGCCTGGAGAAAACCATTCCGGCGGCCGAGAAGATGGGAGTGCCAAATTTGATTGCGTTCTTCGGCAATCGTCGCGGCATGAGCGACGCCGAAGCCATTGAGAACTGCGTGATCGGATTAAACAGAATCAGAAAGGCCGCGGAAGATCACGGAGTGACTGTTTGCGTGGAGCTGCTAAACAGCAAAGTAGATCACAAAGACTATCAGGGCGATCGCTCCGCTTTCGGATTGCAAGTAATCAAAGCCGTCGGTTCGCCGCGCGTGAAACTGCTTGATGACATTTATCATATGCAGATCATGGAAGGCGATATTATTCGCACCATTCGCGAGCATCACGAGTACATCGCCCACTACCACACCGGCGGAGTGCCCGGCCGTCATGAGCTTGATTCGTCACAGGAATTGAACTGGGCAACTGTTTGTAAAGCTATCGCGGATACGGGATTCAAGGGCTATGTAGCGCACGAGTTCGTGCCCACACGCGACCCTCTCGCGTCATTGCGCGAAGCAATTGCACTGTGCGATGTCTAGCCGGGCACATTGCGAACCTGAATTGTTCACAATCAGCTTGCGTACGCCACGTCCTAAAGTCTGACCCGCAGGTGGGACGCGTGTAAGCCCGGCTGCGCGTCATCCGCGGATGGTCTTACCAAGACCCTTCACGGCATCACCAACCTTCCGCCTTGCCTTGCCTACAGTCTCTTGCATGCTCCCCTTGCTGCGGGCGGCGGCGCCTTCCTTTTCCATGTTTCGATTACCCACGGCGTGTCCTATCTTCTGTTTTACCGCGCCTTTCGCTTTGTTGATCTTGCCTCTCATCTCGGTCTTGTTTGGCACCTTCATGGTTAAGGTCTCTCCTTTTTGCGATCAGGGCCGGCCTGGTCCAACCGGCTCTCTGATATTGGAGCTGATAAGACGCCCCATCGGAGGGACGATACCACAGTTCTCCGCCTGGTGCTGTATCCTATTGTACAGATGGAGGAATGAATAACGTTCGGTTTTGGGACAGAGAAGCAGACCAATGCCCTTAGATAATCGACGACAGCCTCCGCAGCCAAAAGCCGTAGACCATTTTTTTGGACATGTCCAGTATTGAACAGCGCTGGACGCGGAATCAGAGTACGGTAACGAAGTCATAGAGTTGCGTGGTCACTAGAGTGCACCGGCTAGCGCACACGCTTACATAAGTGTCTCGATCCAGATCAGCGCGCGAGTGCGGCATAAAAGGGGGAACGTCATGTGCAGAGATTTCACGCGTTCGCTTCCGAAGTGACTTCGGATTAGTCCGGCCGGATCCCGAGGCGTTCGATTGTCGGGCTGGAGACTTGAGGAGTAATAAGTGATGCTAAGTAGAGAAATCAGCCTGGATAGCAATGCTGGCAGAAGTCCTTCTGCCAAATGGGCCTACACAGTTTCAGGACTCGACCGGCTTGCTCTCATACCAATCATTGTTGGATTACTCACTGCGGCAAGTATTCTGTTGTTAATCTACCAGGAGAATCGTGCTGTTCAGTACAGGATTGACGCCACAGAAGCTTGGTCTGCTTACCAGCTGAAGATTGTTCAAGCTCCGATCGAAGAGGACCCTAACTTAAAGGCGCAGTACACTGAAGAGCAGGATGTGCTTCGCCGGCACGCTCAGGATCTGAAAGAAAAGAGCAGCGGCGCCGGGCATGCTGTTACGATCTCTGTATATGCAGCCTTGCTTCTCCTGTTAGGCACAGCCACCGGCGTTTTTGCGCTTGTTACAAACAGTGTTCACAGCGGCTATGCGGCCCTTTTGCTGGGCGTCATCGGCGTCGCACTTGGCATTAGAGCACTGTTCTAGACGCCTTCTCGCTGGTCGTCAGCGCAACTATGGCGTCTGAGAGGGGGAAAACATGTATATACTACCGTTCAGCCCATCGCTTAAAAGACTCTACAACAGGATTCCTAAGTTTAAGGTAGCGGCTATCGTTGCGCCTCTGCTAATACTGGGATTAGCGATCTATTCCTTTACGCGAAATAATTCCTCTACCTCAAGAAATAATTCCTCTACCTCAACCAGTCCCTCGAAGAATTTTGCGAACGTCACGATCAAGAACTTTGGGCAAATGGATAACCACTTCTATCGGGGCGCTCAGCCCAATGAAGAAGAGTACAAGGAACTTGCGCAGCTAGGCGTAAAGACAATCATAGACTTGCGAGACGACCCTTTGCCTTTTGCTAAGAAAGCCGCCGAGGCTGCCCATATGCAGTATTTCAACATTCCGATGAGTGATAAAGACTACCCTAAGGATGAAAGCATCGACCAGTTCCTGAACATCGCCAAACAAGAAAGCAACTGGCCGTTTTATGTTCACTGTGCGGGTGGCCGTCATCGAACTGGCGTGATGGGAGCGATGTATAGATTCAACAACGATGGATGGAATTACGAGCACGCTTATGAAGAGATGAAGAACTACGACTTCTATACGCGCTTCGGTCACGGGGCATTGAAGAAGTACGTCGAGGACTACTGGCAGCACTTTCAGACAAAAGGCCCACGTGCGGCTTCAGCCTCCGTATCTGGCCAGTCTGGCCAGTCTCATTAACAGGAGGAGCAACATGTCAGAATCACAATCTCAGTTTGTCCATTGGCAGAATTTTGAATACGAGGCTTGGTACGAAATCACAGGTCGTAAGACCGAAATAGTGCCAGGCTCGTTTCACACTCGCCCAAATGCCCATTCCGAAAACGAAAACAACATCGTAGAAGAACCGCAGTTCGCAAAATGAACAGCGCGGCCCCGGAGTCCCGGCGTCATGCCTTGCCGCGAAGCTCTGGTACGAGCTGCAAAAGAGGCAGATATTTGTTTGGGGCGTTTGACGATTTGAGCAATTCCGGTCTCCGCATCCGGTTACTAAACACAGTCAGGAGGGGGAACAATGTCATTCGGGATTTACATCGTAGGCTACATCATATTGATTATCGGCCTGGCGATCGGTGCCAACTTGATGCACGTGCCTCAAAAGTGGATCGCAGTAGGCGTTATCTGTCTGATCGGCATCGCGATCATCCACGGCGTGACATCGACTCGACAAAAGGATCCGCCGTCCCAGTAACCTTCAGAGCCGAGTACCCGTCATCTACGGATGGTTCTACCAACCATCCCCTCGCTTTCTCTACGTCCTTTGGATATGTCCTTTGGATACTCCTTTGCACCGATATCAGCAGAAATGCTCGAGAAACGCTGCCAGGCATCATCAGGGCACTGGATCAGAGACTTTATTCTCTTAACAGGGAGGTTTAGCTATGGGGCGCAAGAAAAAGGCGAGGGTAGGTTTAATGCTCGAGCGCTTTTCACTGAAAGCTACGAAAGCTACCGGAACCTCCGCGGCGTTCGTCATCGCTCTGTCTGTACTCATCGTCTGGGCAATCTCGGGGCCGCTGTTCCACTTTTCGGACACCTGGCAGCTGGTGATAAACACCGGCACCACCATTGTCACCTTTCTGATGGTGTTTCTGATTCAACGAACCCAGAACAAAGACGCCCTGGCCATTCATCTGAAACTCAACGAGATTGTCGCCGCATTAGAGGGAGCCAGTAATAGGCTGGTCGATGTCGAGGACCTTACCGAAGACGAGATTGAGATACTTCACAAGCATTACCAAAAGCTGGTGACCATGGCCAAGTCCGACGCCAAACTTACTGAGACTCATTCTATCGAGGAAGCCGAAGTGCGGCACAAGACCAAGCTTGGGAAGCGCCGCCGCACAGGATGATCGGAGGCGAACATCCCTGGCAGTAGTCTCGTTCATCACTCGCCCATGAGTGACGGCCCTTTGCCGCGCAAAAGCCGGATCAGCGCTTGAGAAAGCGACACTGACCGACATTTCGCCGGTAGATGTGTTATCCGCACAAATCCGTCGAATCCGTTTCATCCGTGGTCTAGGCGTTCGAAAAAAACGCGCGGCGATCACGTGCCAGGGCAGCGTGCCGGCGCTTTACTAATCCTGCATAGACCATGTATGAAACGGATTCGACGGATTTGCGCGGATTTGTTTCCGATTTGCTCGCCGGCGAAATTCCCTGTACAAATCACTGGTTGCGAGGTTTGCGGTGAAGCCGAGACAACTCTCCTATCCCGACAAGAAGCTCGAGGTGCTCCAGCACCTTACCTTCGACTATTTCCTGAAGGAAACGAATCCGGAGAACGGCCTTGTACCGGACAGCACGCGCCAGGGAGCCCCGTGCAGCATCGCTCCGACCGGTTTTGCGCTTGCGGGCTATCCCATTGGCGTCGAGCGCGGATTCCTCACGCGGGACGACGCGATCAAACGAACCCTCACGACGCTGCGTTTCTTCTGGAACAGCCCGCAGGGTCCCGAACCAGACGCCACCGGATACAAGGGTTTCTATTATCACTTCCTCGACATGAAGACCGGCCGCCGTACATGGAACTGCGAACTATCGACGATCGATTCGACGTTCCTGATCGCCGGAGCCCTGACCGCCGCGGAGTATTTCAATCGCGACACGGAGGCCGAGCGCGAGATTCGCTCACTTGGCGACGCCATCTATCGGCGCGCCGACTGGCAATGGGCCCAGAATCGGGGAGTCACTGTCACGCACGGCTGGAGACCCGAAAGCGGGTTCATCAAGTACCGTTGGGATGGCTACTGCGAGGCTCTGATTCTCTACATCCTCGGTCTCGCATCCCCAACCCACCCGTTGCCCGAAAAGAGTTACAAGGCCTGGACCAGAACGTATGAATGGAGGAGTCTTTATGGCCACGAGTTCCTCTACGCGGGTCCGCTCTTCATCCATCAGCTCTCGCATATGTGGATCGACTTTCGAAGCATTCAGGACGAATACATGCGCAACAAAGCGATCGACTATTTCGAGAACAGCCGCCGCGCCACCTACATTCAGCAGCAGTACGGGATCCGCAATCCAAGAGGCTTTGCAGGCTACGGTGAATACATTTGGGGTCTGACCGGGAGCGATGGTCCAGGCCCGGCAAGCAAAAAGATCGGAGGCAAGCTGCTCCGGTTCTATGACTACGAAGCCCGCGGTGTTCCAGACGGCCCGGATGATGGCACGCTGGCTCCGTGGGCGGTAATCGCTTCCCTTCCGTTCGCTCCCGAGATCGTGTTGCCGTCGCTCCAATACTTCGACGAGAGGTTTCCGGAGATGACCAGCAAGTACGGATTCAAGTGCAGTTTCAATCCGACGTTTTCGACAGCTTCAACCAAAGAATGGATATCAAAGGGCTACTACGGTCTGGATCAAGGTCCGATAGTCCTGATGATTGAGAACTATCACACAGGATTTCTTTGGCGCCTGATGCGCGGCTGCCCGTACATCGTTAGCGGGCTGCGACGGGCAGGTTTTTCCGGCGGCTGGCTGGAACTTTGAGTAGTCACCGTGGAAAGGGAAAGGGGCGGCAAGAATACAGCCGTCTCGAGAGGAAAATTATGACTTCGGAAGAGTTTCGGAAAATGGCTCTCAGTCTCCCGGAAACTGCAGAAGCCGCGCATATGGGTCACCCGGACTTCCGCGTCGGCGGGAAGATCTTCGCCACACTGAGTCCTCCGGGACAGGGATGGGCAATGGTCAAACTCACTCCCGAGCAACAGGAATCCTTCGTTCAATCCGAACCCAAAGTCTTCGCGGCTTTTAATGGGGCGTGGGGACGTGACGGGGCCACGAAGGTACATCTTCGCGCGGCGAAGAAGAACACTATTAGAACCGCGCTTGTCTTCGCCTGGCGAAATAGAGCACCAAAACGCCTCGTGCAAAAGTTCGAGGTCGAGTAGCCCCTCACATCCTATCCAGGATAATCATCCTTCACGAGGCCCCGCGACTTTTCATTCTTGACTTGGGTGCGGGGGCTCTCTCCGGGTCGAAAGTCATTAGCATCTTTGACAGGTCATCTGCGTGCTCTTCTTCTTTCTTGAGGATCTCTTCAATCATGCTGCGTGTGGTCGGATCGTCGTCGCCAAGCCACCGGATGATCTCCGAGTACGATTCGACGGCTATGCGCTCGGCAACCAGGTCTTCGCGGATCATCTCGACCAGCGAGCCTCCCTCGACATATTCCGAATGGCTCCGTGTAGCCAGGCCCTCCGGATTGAAGTTCGGCTCGCCCTGAAGCTGCGTGATGCGTTGAGCGACCATGTCCGCATGCACCTGCTCCTCGTTGGCGTGCTGGAGGAACTCCTGGGCCACGGGCTCGGCATGAATGCCGCTGGCCATGAAGTAATGACGCTTGTAGCGCAGAACGCATACGAGCTCGGTCGCAAGCACTTCATTCAAGACGGCGATCACCTTCGTACGGTCCGCCTTGTAGCCATCGGTGACCGAGCCTTGCTCGAGGTGCTTGCGCGCCCGCTGCCGAATCTCTTTGACATCCGATAGAAACTCACTCATTGACGTTCTCCTCGTAAAATGTAGCCGTAGACTGTCCAATCTACGCGCAGCTCTCGAACCAGGCCCACCCCGCGCACACTGGACAGTCTACGCCACATTTCATCGTTTCGGGAGTCGTCTCAGACGAGATGGCTACTCCTTATTGAACGATCTCGAAAAAGATCGGGGGGTGGTACGAGGGCTGCATTCCTCAACTATTTCTGTCAAGACGTGTCCGATTGGGAAACAGTCCAGTATTGGACGGAAACACATCCTTCCGTGGGTGTAGCATACAGAAAGGCAAAAGGGATGAGACGTCTCATCACATCGTTCGGTTGAGAGAACAACGATCGACTTGTTAGAGAACAACGATCGACCTGGAAGCATCCAGAAAAGGAGAGACAAAAATGAGCAACAACGTGATCTATCAGGCCAAGCAGTTCAAACTAAGTGGCTTGAACGGCATCTCCGACAAAACCCTCGAAATGCACTTCAAGCTCTACGAGGGCTATGTGACACAGAGCAATCTGTTGACGGAAAAGATTTCCGAATTCATCCAGGACGGCAACATCGACCAGGAAGAAATGCCGGCTTACTCAGAACTAACGCGCCGCCTCGGCTTCGAGTACAACGGCATGGTCTTGCACGAGTACTATTTCGGCAACATGAAACGCGGCGGAGCAGGTGATCCCGAACGCAACTCTTCATTCCTCAGAGCGGCGGAGCAGAGCTTTGGCAGCTACGAAGTCTGGAAGACGGATTTCGTCGGAATCGGCAAGATGCGCGGAGTTGGCTGGGCCATCTGTAATCAGAATCCGGCGAACGATAGATTGTCGAACCACTGGATCAGCGAGCATCAGATCGGCAACGTTGCGGGTTTCAATCCAGTGCTCGTGATGGACGTCTGGGAGCATGCGTACTTGCTGGACTATAAGCCGGCCGAGCGCCCCAAATACATCGAAGCTTTCTTCTCCAACATCGATTGGAGCGCGGTCGAAGAGCGCCTGAAGAAGGAAACAGTCGGGCGTTCCATGGCCGCCCAGCGCCCTGACACTCGCTAGATTTTGTTGTTCGCGCCGAATCCGAAACGCGAGAGTCATCAAGCTCGAACGGCAGGGCTGCCGGTACGCCGCGTAGCCCTGCCACAAATCCGTTGACAGCTCAGGTCCGCCATCAGGAGAATTACAACGCGTTCGCGACCCCCGCCAAACTTCGTGCGGCTTGTGAGCCGCGCTCGATTATCCGCGGAAAAGGGCGTAAGCGAATCGGAGGCTTTGATATGACTCGGGCTGCAGGTTGGATTATCGGGCTTTCTCTTATTTTGATCGAACTTGGCTCAACGGCACTCTCGTCACCTCGATGGCAAGCCAACTCGGATGTTGGAGTTTCGGACGAGGAGTACGAGATCTATGCGGCTGTGATCAAGCAGATTTACGTCCTGCCCGAAACTAAACTACTAATAATCGAGGAACGAACGTTCCGATACGACTTCGCAGATCAGAACGATGAGCCGTGGCGAGACAAACGGAAGGGTTTGACCATAGATGAATCAGCGGTCGCGGACTATGAAGCCAGGAACAGCAGGCAGTGGCTGCTGAACAGGGCGTCGTTCAAGCTCCCGGTGAAGTTCAATCTCATAACGGACCTCGATTTGAAAGCGATCTTCCACGGGAACTGGGGGGAGCTTGAATGGATCCAATATTACAGACGCTTCCCGGATTCGAGCGGCTTCGTCATGCTTTCCCGCATCGGCTTCAATACCGGGCGGACGCAGGCTCTGCTGTACGTGGGAAGCCGATGCGGCCCGCATTGCGGCGATCTCCACTTTCTTCTCCTGGAAAAGGCCAACGGGACCTGGACAACGAAAAAAGAAATCAGGAAGAAGAGTTTCGGTTGATATCGCCAAAGCTCGCATGAGACGTTCACCTTGGCGCTGTTACCGATAACAGCTACAATTGCGCTGGTATGCCGGTAACTCTGTCCGACATCGCGCGTGAGTTGGGCGTCTCGAAGATGACCGTCTCCCGCGCCATTAACAACAATGCGTTGATCAGCCCCGAAACCCGCCAGCGCGTGCTCGAAGTCGCGCGGCGGATGAACTATCAGCCAAACCAGCATGCGCGTGCGCTGGCGACCAATCGCTCCTACCTGATAGGCGTCGTCGTCCCCGATCTCATGAACCTGTACTTCGCGGAGGTTGCGCGCGCCATCGAGTCA
>Ga0247671_1000493_pt1 | contig 12510 bp, 23 predicted proteins | sample CNK12_metaG_FD_183039 | JGI IMG/M metagenome (GOLD analysis project Ga0247671, IMG submission 183039) | Soil microbial communities from Purdue University Martell Research Forest, Indiana, United States - CNK12 | ecosystem: Environmental > Terrestrial > Soil > Temperate forest > Bulk soil...
TTGAAACGGGAGGGCGGGGGGGCTGCTTTCTCGTCGCGGAAGGACGGGATGACGACGCACCTACAGTTCACGGTTTCGGCGGCAGGTGCCCCGAGGGTCGAGTCGCCGGGGAAAAGCATCTTGTAGCCGCCGACCTCGAAGGGCTGATCGACGCCGACGACCTGCCCCGAGGCCTCAACGTGCGTCGGGCGCACTTCGCCGTCAGGCGAGGCCAGCCATTCCTTCAAGGCGACGCCCGTGTCCTTCATGCCCTCATTGCGCGCGAAGCTGTACGCCCCGCCCGTCTCGGTCTGCGCAATCGTGTCGGCGCGGCCCTTGTTTATCGTATTGAACGCGGCCCGGATGCGCGCGGACAGTTCGTCCTTGCCCTCGCCGGCCTGCATTCCCGCGTCAAGTTCGCGCTGGATCGTCGCGTGCATTTCGTCGGGCACGTCGGCCAGCAGGTTATCGCGCTCGGCCAGGTAAACCGAGGTGCGAGCGTCGGACAGTTCCCAGGCATTGTCTCCCGGCAATTCCTCCACGAATTCGACGGCGGCTTTGTTCAGGTTGAACCGGATCGCCTTGCCCATGCTGTCGTCAAAGGCCTTCGCGAACTTATCGACGTTGAAGTTGAGGCCTTTCGAGACGGCATCCTTGTGCACGGCGCTTTTCCCGAGGTCGTCGGGAAGGCGGGCAATGTTCGCCAGCACTTCCGCCCGCGCGGTCATTAGGTTTTTGCTGATCGCGCTATGCGTTACCTTTTCGCCCGCGCGCCGGCTGGCCTCGTGCTTGCGCCAGAGGGCAATGTCCGCGGGGGATTGCTTGGCGTCGGGATGCTGGGCGCACTTGGGCGCGAGCGCCCGCGCCTCGACCGCCCTGCGGATCGAGGCCATTGCCTCGGCGACAACGCCGCTACTGTCCTGCGCGTCGGGGTTCTCGTTCCCGTCGGGGTTCCCGGTCGGTTCGGGAAGTTCTCCCACGCTGACGGGAGAAACCGAGAACGGAAGATAGCCGACCTCCCAGCCGGGGAAACCCTCAATGCCGAGGTCGAGGTATCCGTTTACCTTTTCCATCGGCATGCCCGTGCCCCAGAGCTTTATCCCGGCGTCAATGCGCCCGCGGCGAACCTCCTGCATTACCGGGTTTTCGTCCCAGTCCAATTCTGCCAGCAGTTTCTTGCCGGTCTGCCGGGAAGCCATCGGGCCGAACGGCATCGTTATCTTTTTCCCCAACGGCATGCACGTTGAGGAAATCAGGGCGTAACGGTCGGACGCCGAGCCGATGCTGTAGCTTGCGACAACGTCGGCCATCGACGGCGGGACGCCGAGGCCGATAAAGATTTCGTGCCGGTTCTGCACGCGCGAGGTCTGAAAGGCCGCATCGGGTTGCGCGGCCTTCGCGTCCTCAATGGTGATGTCGCCGCCGAGGAAAATGGGTTTGAAGTCGCCCGAGAACGCTGCCGCGCGCTTGTCGCGCAAGGCCGCAACGATTTGCTCCTGCTGCTTGTCGTCGGGCAGGCCGTCCTTGTGGATAACGTACACGCCTTGATCGCCGTTATTCCGCATTAGGTTTTTGACGTACAGGCCCGCCAGGTAATCGGCTTCCGCGGCATTGAGGATCGAATCGACCGGGGCGCAGCCCTGCAAGGTGGTCGAGTACGGGTCAGCGTATGGATTCCAGAATTGCTCAATGACGACCTGCTCGGGCAGGAGATTCCATGTCTTGCCCGCGCCATCGGTGAACGTGTAGCCGACAATTTGCCGCCCGCTGAATACGCGCCGGACCTTGTCGGGCTTTACGATGATGAAGGGCGCGGACTTTGCCGGGTCTTGGAAGGGCAGAAGCCAGGTGTCATCTAGCACGATGACGGCAAGCCCCTTCAAATCCAGCCAGCCAATCAGCATTTGTTCGACCTCCTGCAACGCAATGCGACGCTGTTCGACGCCGTAAGCAGGATGTTCCCAGAACGCAGCGAGGGCTTCGTCCTGATATTCTTGGTCGCCGTCGTAGAATTTCAGCGGGGCCATGGCAATTTCGTTGGCCTTGATATTTATCGCGCGCTGAATCCAAGGGCTTTGCCGGTACGGTTCCGGCATGACGGCACTTGTCGCGCCGCCGCCGCCGATGCGATTGAAGAACTCGCCGCCGTACCCGTTCCAGAGCTTGCGGGCAATGCCTCGGATGCCCGACCGGGCGAACGTCTCGCGGATAGAGGGGATTAGGTTCACGTTTGAAGGGGCGGCGTGCCATAGATTTTCTCACTGAAGGCCTGAAGCTCGGCGACATGCTCGGGCCGGTTGTGCGCAATCAGGGCTTGGACAATGGCGCGCTGACGATGGGCGGCATTGTGGGCGAGGCCGACCAGCCGGACGGCCCGCACGCGCCATCGGCCTTCGTTGTGCCAAAAGCCGTTTGCCTTGTTCACGGATGGGCTGACAACGATTTGCTGACTGGCGTCGTCAAAGTCCTCCTCGACCTCATAACGCCAGGGCCGGCCTTCCTTGAAATGCGCCGGCAAGCGTTCGCCGAGGACCGCGGGGGCGTCCGCGAACAGCAGCGGCAATTCATCCCATGACACGCCGACCACGTTGCGCCCAATGTACAGGTATTGCAGCCATTCGAACTGACTGCCCGGTCCTGAAACAATGACCGCAGTCCCTATGACTTCGTCGGCGGTCTGCGGGTTCAACTGTTGGGCGGGGGAGGTAGCGGGGGCAGTGGCGCTGTAAGGGATCGCGCAACCTTTCGCTATGTTTCAACCGCTAGGTGTGCGGGTCGCCGCGTGTCAAGCCCGGTGTATCCAGTATCCTGATACGAGACATAATAATTATTATGCGCGCCGCGCCGGGATTCGGTTTTTAGGCCTTTAACCTAAAAGCCTAAAAGCGATTCCTCAGATCGTCAGCGCGCCGACGCGAGGCCGGGTCGCCGTGAATTATGCCGCGCCGCGGGCCCTCAAATCACAACCGCGCCCGCGCGGGGCCGGGCCGTCGTGAATTCCTCGTTCGCGAGCGCGAGCGAGCAAACGCAGTCGTCATGCATTCCCTCGGGCGCGGAGTACCTGACGCCGCCCTTCGTGTATTGGTATTCGAAGGCCTCCAATTCGCTGACGATGACGCCCGCGGGGTACGCGACCGCCCGCGATTGGATCGCGACCGCCAGGCCTTCCATAATCTTTTGCTTGCTGCCCGAAGTGAAAACCAAGCCGCGGTAATTGCTGCGCCCCTCGGCCTGCAACGCTTCAAGGATCGGGTCGCCTACGCCCGTCGAGTCAACCAGCGCCCGACAGCGCCCCGTCTCGGCCAGGATGCGCCTGATAGTCGCCTGCCATGGCAGTTGGAAGCGCACGAATCGGCAGGCATGGCCGTTCAGGTCCAGCCCTATGCCAACGGTCCAATCGTGCGACTTCGCCAAGTCCCAGCCCCAGGCGACCGGCTGCAATTCCGACAGCGGGACGACGCACGAGGTAATCGCCGCGAACCCGAACGGGTTGCCGCCGTCCTCGCTGGCCTCGGCCTCGTACAGCTCTTTGAAAACGTCCGCGGGAAGCACGCGCTTGGCGTCCTCGACCTCGTCGGCCTGCATGATGCCGCCCGCCACGGCGTCCTTCCAAGTCAGCTTGCTGTACGACATGGCCGGGCTGCCGGCCTCGGCCTTGCGGCACAGCTTGAAAAACCAGTTCTTGCGGCCCTTCACGTTGCCGATGATGCGAACGGGCCCGCGGGTCGCCGTCAGGGTCGAGCGCAGCGCATGCCAGCTTTCTTCTGCAATGCGGCTGGCTTCGTCCATGACCGCGGCAAAAACGTCCTCGCCGTATAGCGTGTCAGGATGATCGCCCGACTTGAACCAGATGACCGCGCCGTTAACCAGGGTAACGGTCCTTTCGGTTTCGTTCGCCGTGTAGGTTTCCCGCGGTAGCCCGCGCTTCAGGCGGCGGAACGCAATCATCGCTTGCGCATAGATCGGGGCGACCCACCAAAAGTTTTGCCCCGGCTTCCCCTTCATCGCCTGTTCGGCCAACCAGACCAGACAGCCAAACGTCTTGCCGGCCTTCGTCGTCGCTTCAATCAGGCCGTAGCGTTCGGCGCAGAAGATCGCCGCCTTTTGCCGCGCGTACAGCTTCGGGCGCTTGAACGTCAGCCGGCGACGGGGCGGCGGCGCTGCCCGCGTTGGCGTCGCGCTCGGCCTGTTAAAAGGCGTCAGGATCATTTGCCGGGTTTCTCGGCGGGGGTCAGGTCAAGGACTTCGTCGGTCGCCTTTATCGTGAATTCAACGTCGCCCGTGAAGTTCGCCTTCAGGTCAACGGCAGAGATTGGAATTTGCCCCAGCAAATGCTGCCCGAGGTGAATCAGCATCCGTTCGTTTCCAGCCAGCGCCAGGGCAAGCTGCGTCTTGCGAACGTCTCGGCACGCCGACGCGCGCCCGCGCTCGTATGCTTCCAAGAACTTGCCCCAGTCGTCGGGCAGCAGGTCGCGCTGATCCTGCCTCTCGGGTTCGACCTCGGTCATGCGGTCATGCAAGACCTGTTCCGAGGTCGAGAACAGGGAGGCCATTTCCCGCAGGGAACAGCCAAGCCGCCCGTACTGCTGGACCCGCTTCAGATCGAACATGCGGCGCGGCGGCGCGGTATGCCCCAGGGCGGCGACGGTCAGGGCTTTCTGAAGCCGGGCGCGGACCTGTTCTGCCTTTGGGCGGCGGCGCTTGTGCGCCTTTACTTTCGCGAACGCTGCCATCGTGACGGCTTCGGCGTTGGCGGCGGCGTCGGGTCGATCTCGCTCTTTGCGTACTCAGGGACGGGCCCGGCAGGGTCGGCGGCGGGGTTGCGGATCGTCTTGCCGGGGTCATCGAAGGCAGGGCTTGCGGCGACAATCGCCGCAACGGCTGCATCGCGATTCGCCCGATACGCTGGCAGCAGCGAGCGGACTCGGTTGAAAGATGCGTTGTGCAAAAAGGCAATGCGTTGGACATCGCCCGAGAGGAGGACCGAACGCCCGCAGATTTCTTCGAGGGCGGCGCGCTCATTGCGCGAGAGGGACGCGAACGGATCGGGTTTTGTCATGGGTGAAAAAGCGGAGGGCCGGCCAGCGCGTTACGTTCGCACCGACCGGCCCGAGGATTTCCCGCCTGCGCAGTTGCCGGGGGATTGCCCCGGCACGGCCTTGCCTTTGCGCGGATAGGAAGCCGGCAAGGGCTGGCTGTCAATGTCGCGCGGGATAACGCGGCCCCGGCCAATGCCCCGCGGCGAGCTTCAGCCCTCGCCGCGGGTTTGGCCGGATTTGCTTTCGCCAGTGTCGGCGTCGCCTTCGCTTGGTGTGCCGCGGGTCGCCCGCTTCTCCCTTTCTTCGTCGGCATAAATCCGAACAGACCCGAGCGGTCGGCTTTAAGTCAACACCGGGAAATTCCCATTGGCCTAAAGGCTAACATGCCGCGCCGCCGCGCGGGCCGCCTATACTACGGGACGCGCGGCCCCTTTATTCCTGCACGCCGGGCGGGGCCGGGATCGGTCTGCACGCGCAGGCCTTGTCAATGATGTCGTCCAGTTCGCTATCCAGCAGCGTCAGCTTGTGTTCGCTGTGCAGCAGTTCCCACAGCCTGAAGCGCGGGCCATGGGATGACGCCGGCAGGCAATGCGCTTCAACCGTCCAGTGTCGAACCTGACGCTTGACGCAGAGGTCAAGCAAGGCGTCATCCTCGGTCGGGCCGAGGCCTAGCCGCATGTCGCCATTCGCGGCGATTTCCTGCGCGAAGAAATCCCCCGCGTCCTCGTAGCCCGGCCAATCGCCGTAATCAAAAGCGGCGTACCAAAAATGGCGCGTGTCCCGGTCCTCGGGGCAGGATTGATAGGTGACGACCTTGTGCCGCTTCATCCAGCGCAGCCGCGGGGAAAGCACGGGCACGACGGGGAAAAGGTCGGGCTGTTCGCTCATGGCGGCGGGTTGAGCGGGTTGACGCGGTCACAGGGCGGCGGGGCGGTCAATGAACTGGATGACGTTGACGGCCTTTCCCGCGCCGACGTGCTCGGTATAGAGCATCCAAGGGTTTACTTCCTCCCCCTCGAAACCGAATTCGTGCAGGATTAAAGCCATCGCGTGTTCATTTGGCACCATACCGGGCGCGGGAACGCTTACGCTTAGATGCCGGCAATTGCCTTTCGCCTGCTGTTCGATGGTGAAGCAGCAGCGGTAGCCCATGGGGATTATGATCGTCGTTTTATCGAAGTTGAGCGAGCCGGGGGCGCGACGCCCGTCAGCGTCGCCCATGCGGCGAACCAAGGAGGAAAGCGGTTCAATGTTCTGTTCCGCCCAAATGCGGATTGCCGCGATGCGCTCGCGGATTTCGTCAGTGATGATAAGGGGGCGACTCATGGCGGGGGAAATTCGAGCGGTTTTGTTTCAGCGCAGGTCCGCAAGACTGCGACGCGGGGCCACACAAACGGCTATTGCCGCCCGGCAGTCGGTGAGCACACACGACCGCTCGCGCCCAATCCCTTACGGGGCATGGCAAAGTTTTTCATGGGGGGAAATCATACAGCGATGATCGGTGGCCTTGGTAGCTCAATGCCGACCGGCTTCCACAGGTGCAAGACAAACGGATGCACGTTGACCCACTCGGAGCGCGGCGGGTGGTACTGCACGACGCATTCATCGTCGTTCCAAAACTGATCTTTCAGCCAGCACATTTCGGCCCAGGTCGGCACGCGCTCCTTGCCGTTGCGCTCGATTGCGCGAGCGCTGACATGCTCCCACGGCATCGACTCGTCGCCTGCGCTCGCGAGCGTGATGATCGTCACGCCGCCGCGATAGAAATAAAATGCGCCGAAGTGGTCGCCCGCCCGCGAGGCATATTCGCCCTGCAGCTTCCGCTCGTGATCGAGATGCGCGAAGCTCGGCTTCACGGGCGGGGCAGTCGCTTGAGGTATTCGATCAGCTCAATGCACAAACGCCCGCGAGTTGCCTCGTCCATGTCAGCAGAGCCGCCGAGCATCGAGTCGTTCGTCTTTGGCAGGCCGATCCAGAAAAAGCAGGGCAGATGCAAAGGCGCGACCCTCGCGGAGAATTCCCGCAGCGACCGACCGGCGACAGCCTCCTCGGTCTGCCCCTCCTGCGTCAGCGCAGCGACACGCCCGCGCTCGTAGGCAATCGCGGCGTGCCAAACGCCCGCCGTGGTAGCGCAGTCCTCCCCTGCCCCGTCCTCCCATTCTGCGCGGGCACGTTCGTCGTCTGCTCCGAGATCATCGCTCATCGGCTACTCTTTTTCCTCGGCCTTGATCTCATCCTTTACGGCCTCGATCTGGCCGTCGAGGTCGGCGCTGATTTCTTCAATGGCTTCGAGATATTCAGCTTTCGAGAGACGTTTCGGATGCGTCTCGCTCGCGATGGTGTCGCGGATCTTCTCAACAGCGGCTTTCACTTTTGCATTCATGGAATTAGAACCAGCTCTCAACGATGCAGAGCGGGTCGCTCTTGTCTCGCTCCTGCCGGTAAAGCCCGCGCACGGGGATCGACGCCCGCGCCTCATCCAGAGTCGGCGCGACTACAGCGCGAGCGCTGCAGAGGATCTGCCCCGTGTAGGCCTCGGCGTACTGCGGTCGCATGACATATTCCGCGCCGGGAATGTCGGGCGGTCGGTGATAGATCACCCAAAAGATCAGCGCGTCATTCGCGGGCAGCGGATTGAAAAAGTCTGCGGTGGTCATCGGCGTTTCCTCTTATCGATCCCGAGCGCTTCGACCTTCGCCTGCCATGCCTGATCGGTCGGCGCATCGATGAACCCGGTCGAATGAAATGCCGCGAGCTGAATGTCGCGAGCGCCCCGGCAGAGGCGCGGCGGTTTCCCGGTGCGCTGGTTGATCGCATTACTGCCGGTCGAGTGGCAGATGCGTGAGGAGTTACTGAGCGCGCTCATCGCAAGCTCGGGCGCAAGGGCGGCGTACTTGCTGCCGGGCCGGAAGGGGCAGGTCGCGCATTTCGTCGGGCTAACGTCGAGGAGCTTCGGCATGGCTCAACTGTTTTTCTCCCAAGCAACGGGCAGGAAGATCGCATCGACCTGCATTTTCTCTTTCACGAAAACGCTGATGCCTTTCCCCATATGGCCAAACAGCCCATAAACTTTCCAATCGCATTCGACGCCGGGGATCTTGTCGGCGGTTTTGCATTCGTAGGGCGACCGGCTGACGCCCGCGCAGGCCGGGCATCGGAAGCCGCCCTTGCCGACCGACGCCAGCAGCTCGGCTACCGTCGCGAACACGCGGCAGCGTTCGCCGATAAGGGGCTGGTTCGCGTCCTGATAGTAATTCATGTACCAATAACTGCGGGACTTCTCCCATGCGTCCAAGATCGCGGCGGCATCGAGGCCGGTCTTTTCCGCGTAGTGCTCGGCACGGGCAACGATCCAGTCGATCTTCGTTAAGTATTCCGTGCGGTTCGGCTCGCTCTGCGCGCATTGCTTATATTCCGCGACTATCCTTGCGTAACCCGCGCTGCCGAAAATGGGGGGCGTGCTCATGGCTCAACTGTTTTTCTCGCGCCGATGCTGGTCGCTGATCGCCGCCTCGGCAGATAGCTTTTTGAAGTAGGCCGTGATGATCGGGATGATCCTCAGGATATTTTTCGGCGAGGTCCGCAGCATGTATGACGCCCGCGCTGCGCCTTCGCAGTCAGGGATCAGCACGACGACGACAGCAGGCAGGCCGTGCCTTTTCATGATCGCTTCGATCTCCTGCTGCATGGCAGTCGCCTTCGCCGCATCGGGCGAGGGCTCGAAGGGGATAGGATGGTCGGGATTTTCGTCAGGCATTTGAATTAGTATGTGCGCGGCAAAGGGCGCGTGCCTCCTTGCGCGTGCGGCAAGGGATGATCGCGCAGGGAAAGATCAGTTTTTTTTCTTCGGCGCTGAAATAGTCGCGGACCTCGCTGGTCGTCCATCCGATGCGCTTTAGTTGCGGGATCAAGCAGCAGAATGAGGTGCGCGCCTTCGGCAGCTTGCGGGGTTTCTTTTTCATCCGTGAGGGTGTTCCAAGCCGCGCTTGTCGCGCTCGATTTGATTCGCAACGTCGCGCAGGATGTTCGGGACATCCTCGGCAGCAAAGCCGGGCATCTGCGCGGAAAAGCCGCTGCCCTTGTTGCCACCGATGACGATCAACAGGCAGACCTTCGCGCCTGCCTTTTTGCGGACCTCGCTGCAGAGGTCGTCGTATTTGCCGGGCTCGCTCATTGGCTCGAAGGGAGGGAGAGGAGCGCGCCGGACGCAACCGCCCGCTGATAAAAGGTCTGCTTGCCGTCCCAGAGGTACGCCATGAACACCTGCAAGAAATCCAGTTTTTGCAGCAGCAACAGCGAGAGCTGCACGCGAACCCAATCTTCTTGCAGCTTCCAGGCAGTGCGCTCGGCCTGTTGGCGGAAGGATTGATAGCTCTTGCGCTTGCGGGTTGAGTACAGGATCGCCTTGCCGTCCGCGCTCAGGCGGTCCTTGCCGACGTAGTCCTTCCAAAAGGTGTCATGCACGCCGTCAACGTTCGCCGTTAGGCGAATCGAATATTGCCGGTCAAGTTGCACATGGAACAGCAGCGCGGAGACTTCGCCCGCGGGGCCGTACTCCATGGTTATCCCGCTTACCCGCGCCGCAATCAGCAGGTTTTGAATGCGGTTTATCGTGACGCCCGCGGGCACGTCACTGGTATAATTTTTTAGGTTCATTCGGTCGGGTTTGCTCGCGTCAGTTATTGTCGCCGGGGCGGTCGGCCTCGGGGGGAAGCGGCGGGTTGGGTTCGTGCTGGGTGTAATGGGAAAATTCAATCTTCGTCTTAGTCGCTATCGTCTCGGCGACCGCGGCCAGGTTGCGCCGCATGCTTTCGCAGCAGTCGGTAAAGCCGAGGATCATCCCAATGGAATTGCCCAGCGCCTCAACGTGCGCCGCCTTGCTGGGGAAGTCCTCGCGCTTGGCTTTGACGCGCATCGCCTTTGCGCCGTTGCCGTAATCCTCAATCCAGCAACAGGACCAGCTCGGCGCGATTGCCATGATGTATTCCAAATGCGACGGCGATTGCAGCATGACGATGCCCGCAATGTCGTGCTTTTGCAGGATCGCTTCGATTTCCGCGGCGGCGATTTTTAGCTTCGGGTCAGGCATCGGGCGGCGGGGTTGCGGGTGGCAGTTGCGCTTCCAATTTCATGCCCATCGTTGCCGCGGCCTCAATGGACGGAAGCCAGGCGATGAAAACCCCGTTCAGGACAAGCGCCCAATTATTCCCGTCCGCGTGGTCGGCAACGTTGCGCTGGACCGCGTCAGGATGCGACCCCAGCCAATCCAGCACCCCGCGCAGCTCGCGGTTGTGCAACGCCTGCGCCTCAATCTTGCTGCGCTGTTCGCCGTTGGCTTGGATTAGCGCAATAATATCGTCCGCGTTCTCGCTGTTCGTGCGGCATACCGCGGCGAAGTCGCTGCCGAGCTTTTGCAGTTCGATTTCCAGCAGCCGCGCGAAATCCGCCATAGCCTCGCGCCGGTCAATGTTCGTCAGGTCGAAGTCCAGCAGGACGCGCGCAAGCTCGGCGTCGGTTCGGGGGGTCGGGGCGGTACTCATTGGCGGGGGTTGAAGGTTCGCGGCGGCGGGGTTCGCGGCGGCGCGTTGCGCAGCGTATGAAAGTATTCTTCCCCCTCTTTTTGCAGCGCGCCTAGCCGCGCCTCGGCCTCGGCGTCGTCCGCAATGGTCGCGATTTCGTTCAGTTGGTGAATGAAGCACGCGACGAAGCCGGAATAAAACGCCCGCTTCATTTCCTCGCGCTGCGTCGGCCCGGCGTCGGGCGGGATGCAGCGCGCGGCCCATTCAGCGTATTCCTTCGCGATAGCGTCGCTCATTTGCGCGTCCTTTTCTTGGCAAGGATGCGCGCGGCTGGCCGCAGAATCTTCTTTAGCAACCGGGTAAGCGGTTCCGGTTCGCGTAGCACGCAAGCGGCCCAAAGGCAGAGCACGTCGCTTTCCGTCATGCGAACCCGAACGATTCTTGATTTTTCAACGGCCCTCATTTGCGCGCCTCTTGGTAGCGCAGGAAGGCCTCGGGCGTGCCGCCAAGGGCGGCTTGCAGGATCGTCGCGCGGTACGCTTCCGCGCGTGCGCTCTCGCGCTTGTAGTAGGCGGCCAGGTGAATCAGGGCGAACAGGGCCACGACGCAAACGGCCAGGCCGACAAGCGGCGCGAAGGTGCCCGACGGTCGGGGGGCGGGGGAATTCATGGGGGGTTCGGGTTGCGGGGACATGGGTAAAATGGTTATGGGCCGCGGCCAATGGTGGCGCGGCGGGTTGGCTTTGAACGCCGCGCGGTCATCCGACAAGCCCCTTCGCGATGCGATAGGCTGCAATCATGTCGTCATCACTGCTGATCGCCTTCGCCGCGGCGAAACAAGGGTGTTCTGCGCCGTGGGAAATCGCCGCCAGGGCCGCGCGCATCGCCTCGTTTCGCATATGCAGCGACGCCGCTTCAGTTCTGGCCGCGCGGTACAGGGCCGCGAGGTCGGAGAACGAAAGGGAACTTGGGGCGGCCTGCATCATTGGGCGGTCCACAGGTAGCCTTCGAGAAGTTCGCCGTCAGGTTCATGGATCGAATGAGGGCGGAAGCCGTAGCGCCGCAGGATCGCCGGCAAGTCGTCGTTCCAGATCGCCCAAATGCAAATTGAGTCGTGCTTTTGCTTACATGCCGCAACGAAGCGCCGGAATTGGCCCTTCCCAGGATCGCCCGCCGTGACGGCGAGAAGTTCCAGGTCGTGCCCTTTGATTCGCATTAGCCCGTCTATCCCCTGCGCGGATTTGAAGGACCGCCAGCCGGTTTCTTTCCCGGTCAGCAGGTGAAACCGTTCGGACCAAATGAAGATTGCACTCATGGCGAAACGCCCGCGGGGCATGCGGCCAACGCCCGCGCCCGCCAGGACGCCGGCAGAAAATGAAACGCCCGGCAGGAATGGGCGGCCAGCAGTTGCCCGTGTGCGGGATCGTCCTCCCCTACCCTCGCGAATTCGACGGCGAACCAATCGAACCAGCCGGGCGGGCCGGGGGGCGGCGGGGGGCGCAGGCCGTTGGCGTACAGCGCGCCCGCGGCCTTCGCCGCGCGCACGCGCTCGGCCTTGCGCAGCCAGTTCAGGCAGCGCGCCCGGCCCGCGGGCTTGCGGTGTATCCGGCGCGACCAGTCATCGCAGGCCGCAAGCTCGCGGCGGATATTCAGGAATTGGAATCGCGGTTCAGCCTGAAGCGCGGCAAGCCATTCGTCGGCAGTCATGTCCGGGTTGGGTTGGGGGCATGAAGGACCATTCAGCGAACAATTGCAACGGGTTCGGACCAATGGCGAACGCCGGGCAGGGTCGCGCCCTCGGGCAGATTCTTCAGGACGCTTTGCAGGACGCCCGCAACCGCTTCCATCTTCACGCAATGCGGGGCCGCGGCATACAGGGCGCGAATGTCGGTTACTTCGTACTTCTGGACCATGCGGGTAGCGATGCCCGAGGGCCGCGGGCCGACCTTTTCAAGCGCGTTCGTTTTCAGGGTG
>Ga0247671_1000512_pt1 | contig 12155 bp, 9 predicted proteins | sample CNK12_metaG_FD_183039 | JGI IMG/M metagenome (GOLD analysis project Ga0247671, IMG submission 183039) | Soil microbial communities from Purdue University Martell Research Forest, Indiana, United States - CNK12 | ecosystem: Environmental > Terrestrial > Soil > Temperate forest > Bulk soil | place...
TGGCTCTACGAGTGCATCCTGTGCGCGTGCTGCTCGACCTCGTGCCCGTCGTTCTGGTGGAATCCGGACAAGTTCGTCGGCCCGGCGGGCCTGCTGCAGGCGTACCGCTTCCTCGCCGACAGCCGCGACCAGGCGACCAACGAGCGCCTCGACAACCTCGAAGACCCGTACCGCCTGTTCCGCTGCCATACCATCATGAACTGCGTGGACGTGTGCCCGAAGAACCTCAATCCGACGAAAGCCATCAACCACATCAAGGAATTGCTGGTCAAGCGCTCGGTGTGATGGACCGCCTCTCCCGGGATCGGCTCAAGTGGAAGTGCAGGCGGGGGCGCCTCGAGCTGGATCTCGTTTTACAGCGCATCGTCCCCACATTGGATGATGCGGATGTTTCTCCCTTGAACGCGCTTCTCGATCTGCCCGACGACGACCTCTGGGACATCGTCACAGGGCGCAGCGAAAACTTCGACCCGCAGCTCTCCCGTATCGTGAAGCGCCTGCGCGCCACCTCCGTGGCGCGCCCGTCCGGCGCCGCTTAGGATGACCACCATGGCCGACAAGACCGCGACCCTCAAGCTTCCCGACGGCAACACGCTCGACTTCCCCGTGCTCGGCGGCACGCTCGGGCCCGACGTCGTCGACATCCGCACGCTCTACGGCAGGTCGGGCATGTTCACCTACGACCCGGGATTCCTGTCGACGGCGAGCTGCAGCTCCTCGATCACCTTCATCGACGGCGACGCCGGCATTCTCCTCTACCGGGGCTACCCGATCGAGCAGCTCGCCGAGATGTGCGATTTCCTCGAGGTCTGCTATCTCCTGCAGTACGGCGAGCTGCCCAACCGCAAGCAGAAGGACGAGTTCGTCGACATCGTCACGCATCACACCATGGTGCACGAGCAGCTCGCGCGCCTGTACCAGGGCTTCCGCCGCGACGCGCACCCGATGGCGGTGATGGTGGGGGTAGTCGGCGCGCTGTCGGCCTTCTACCACGACGCGCTCGACATCAACGATCCGCACCACCGCGTGATCTCGGCGTTCCGCCTGATCGCCAAGATGCCGACCATCGTGGCGATGTCCTACAAGTACTCGATCGGCCAGCCGTTCGTCTATCCGCGCAACGACCTCTCGTACACGGCGAACTTCATGCGCATGATGTTCGCGGTGCCGGCCGAGGAGTACAAGGTGAACGACGTGCTGGTGCGCGCCATGGACCGCATCTTCATCCTGCACGCCGATCACGAGCAGAACGCGTCGACCTCGACGGTGCGCCTCTGCGGCTCCTCGGGCGCCAATCCGTACGCCTGCATCGCCGCCGGCATCGCCTCGCTGTGGGGGCCGGCGCACGGCGGCGCCAACGAGGCCTGCCTGCAGATGCTGGAGGAGATCGGCGACGTGTCCAAGGTCCCGGAGTTCATCCGCAAGGTGAAGGACAAGAACTCGGGCGTGCGCCTGATGGGCTTCGGCCACCGCGTGTACAAGAACTACGACCCGCGCGCGAAGCTGATGCGCGAGACCTGCCACGAGGTGCTGAACGAGCTCGGGCTGCACAACGACCGCATCTTCAAGCTCGCCCTCGCGCTGGAGAAGATCGCGCTCGAGGACGACTATTTCGTCTCGCGCAAGCTCTATCCCAACGTCGACTTCTATTCCGGCATCGTGCAGCGCGCCCTCGGCATCCCGGTGGCGATGTTCACCTGCATCTTCTCGCTCGCGCGCACCATCGGCTGGATCGCGCAGTGGCAGGAGATGATCACCGATCCGGAGTACAAGATCGGCCGGCCGCGCCAGCTCTTCAAAGGACCGACCAAGCGCGAAGCGAAGCCGATCGACCAGCGATAGAAACGAGGAAACTGAGGCCATGGCGAGCGTGATGCGCGACTTCCTCGACAGCTCCTACCTTTTCGGCGCCAACGCGCCGTTCATCGAGGAGCTCTACGAGCAGTACCTCGTGCACCCCGGATCGGTGCCCGAGGCGTGGCGCGACTACTTCGACCGCCTGCAGCAGGTCCCGGGCTCGAGCGCCAAGGACGTGGCGCACGCGCCGGTCGTCGAATCTTTTGTTCAAAGAGCAAAAAGAGGAGAGCTGGGCGGGTCGCCCCGGACGCTGCCGCAGGAGCCCGTGGCCCCGGAGCGCCTGCAGGTGGCGGCCCTGCTGCTGGTCACCGCCTACCGCATTTCCGGCGCGCGCTGGGCCACGGTGGACCCGCTGAAGCGCATGCCGCGGCCGCCGCAGCCCGAGCTCGAGCCCGGCTTCTACGACCTGACCGAGGCCGACCTCGAGCAGGTGGTCAACTCGGGCTCCTACGTCGGGCTCGACCGCGTCTCCTTGCGGACCCTGATCCAGGCGCTGCGCGACACGTACTGCCGCAACATCGGCTTCGAGTACATGTTCATCAGCGAGCGCACCCAGCGGCAGTGGATCCAGGAGAGGATCGAGCCCACGCGCGCCACGCCGCAGCTCGGCGACGACCAGAAGCGGCGCCTGCTGCAGAAGCTTACCGAGGCCGAGCACCTCGAGCGCTACCTGCACACCAAGTACGTCGGCCAGAAACGCTTCTCGCTCGAGGGCGGCGAGAGCCTGATCCCGTCGATCGACGAGCTGATCCAGCGCGCCGGGGCGAACGGCGTGCAGGAGATCGTGCTCGGCATGGCGCACCGCGGGCGCCTGAACGTGCTGGTGAACGTGCTCGGCAAGATGCCGGCGGACCTGTTCCTCGAGTTCGAGGGCAAGCAGCCGAACGAGCTGCCGTCGGGCGACGTGAAGTACCACAACGGCTTCTCCTCCGACATTTCGACGCCGGGCGGGCCGGTGCACCTGTCGCTCGCGTTCAACCCCTCGCACCTGGAGATCGTGAACCCGGTGGTCGAGGGGTCGGTGCGCGCGCGTCAACGGCGCCGGGACGACAAGACCGGCGACCAGGTGCTGCCGATCCTGGTCCACGGCGACGCCGCGTTCTCGGGCCAGGGCGTGGTGATGGAGACGCTCAACTTGTCCGGTACCCGCGGATACGGTACCGGAGGGACCATTCATTTGATCGTGAACAATCAGATCGGCTTCACCACCTCCGACCCGCGCGACACGCGCTCCACGCTCTACTGCACGGACGTGGCGAAGATGGTCGAGGCGCCGATCTTCCACGTCAACGGCGACGACCCCGAGGCGGTGCTGTTCGTGACGCAGCTCGCGCTCGACTTCCGGCACGCGTTCCACAAGGACGTGGTGATCGACCTGGTGTGCTTCCGCAAGCTCGGCCACAACGAGCAGGACGAGCCGGCGGTGACGCAGCCGCTCATGTACAAGAAGATCGTCCAGCACCCGGGCACGCGCAAGCTCTATGCCGACCGGCTGGTGGCGCAGGGCCTCGTCGGCGCGGACGAGCCCGAGCAGATGATCCGGCACTACCGCGCGACGCTCGACGCCGGCAAGCAGACCGTGAGCCCGGTGCTGTCGAACTTCAAGAGCAAGTTCGCGGTGGACTGGGCGCCGTTCCTCAACTCCAGGTGGACCGACGCCGCCGACACGCACGTCCCGCTCGACGAGCTAAGAAGACTTTCGGAAAGAATTACTTCCATCCCGGAGAGCTTCAAGCTGCATCCGACGGTGGCGCGCGTGATCGAGGCGCGCAGGCAGATGGCGGCAGGCAAGCTGCCCGTCGACTGGGGCATGGCCGAGACGCTCGCCTATGCGTCGCTCCTTTCCAACGGCTACGACGTGCGGCTCTCCGGCCAGGACTCGGGGCGCGGCACGTTCGCGCACCGCCACGCGGTGCTCCACGACCAGGAGCGCGAGCGCTGGGACGAGGGCAGCTATATCCCGCTGCAGAACATCGGCAAGGACCAGGGCGACTTCGTGGTCATCGACTCGGTGCTGTCGGAGGAGGCGGTGCTCGGCTTCGAGTACGGCTTCGCCAGCGCCGAGCCCAACGCGCTCGTCATCTGGGAGGCCCAGTTCGGCGACTTCGCCAACGGCGCGCAGGTGGTGATGGACCAGTTCATCGGCTCGGGCGAGACCAAGTGGGGACGCGTGTGCGGCCTGGTCCAGTTCCTGCCGCACGGCTACGAGGGCCAGGGTCCCGAGCATTCGTCGGCGCGCCTGGAGAGGTATCTGCAGCTCTGCGCCGAGCACAACATGCAGGTGGTCGTGCCGTCGAACGCGGCCCAGATCTTCCACCTGCTGCGGCGGCAGATGCTGCGCCCCTTTAGGAAGCCGCTGATCGTCATGACGCCGAAGTCGCTGCTGCGGAAGAAAGAGGCCGCATCGTCGATCAACGAGCTCGCCAACGGCTCCTTCCAGACCGTGATTCCCGACACCACGAGCGTCGACGAGAAGGGGGTGAAGCGCATCGTCGCCTGCTGCGGCAAGGTCTATTACGACCTTGCTTTCAAAAGAACGGAGCTTCAAAGGACCGACACGGCGATCATTCGCGTCGAGCAGCTCTATCCCTTCCCCCACAAGCAGTTCGAGGCCGAGGTGAAGCGCTACCCGAATGCGACCGAGGTGGTGTGGTGCCAGGAAGAGCCGCAGAACCAGGGCGCGTGGTACCAGACCGCCCACTACTTCAGGGAGAACATGCGCGACGAGCAGAAGCTCCTGTACGCCGGCCGGCCGCCGTCGGCGGCGCCGGCGACCGGCTACATGGCGCGCCACAACGAAAGGCAGAAGCAGCTGGTGGAGCAGGCTTTCGGCAAATACAAATGAGCCTGAATCAGGGACAGACCACGTTTTTCTTCGCCGCCGCCTCACTGAAGCGGGGCGAGCAGAGGTTTCGTCTTGGAAAAAAACGTGGTCTGTCCCTGATTCCGAAGTTGAAGTAGTCCCGGCGAGTTACTCGCTGGTTTTTCGTGAACCCGGTGGACGCTCAGCGAAAGCCGGGGAAAAACTGAACGGGGTGCAGCATGATCGTCGAAGTGAAGGTGCCGCAGCTTTCCGAGTCGGTCGCCGAGGCGACGCTGCTCGACTGGCACAAGAAGGAAGGCGAGCCGGTCCAGCGCGACGAGAACCTGATCGACATCGAGACCGACAAGGTGGTGCTCGAGCTGCCGGCACCGGCCGACGGCGTGCTGGTGAAGATCCTGAAAAACGCGAAGGACGCCGTCGGCTCCGGCGAGGTGATCGCCCAGATCGACACCGAAGGGAAGGCCGCTGCTCCGTCGGCGGGCAGAGCGGCCGCGGCTCCCGCTCCGGTGCCGCAGAGGAAACAAACACCCCCGGTGATGCCCGCCGCTCAGAAGATCGCCGCGGAGCAGGGCGTCGACACCTCGAGGATCCAGGGCACCGGCCGCGACGGCAGGGTGACGAAAGGCGATGTGCTGCAGCAGGCTTCCCGATCGTCGATGGCCACGCCGCCCGCTGGAGTTCCTTCCCCCGTTCAAAGGCAGGCCCTCCACCAGCCGCCGCCGCCGGTGGACGTCGAACAGCTGCTGTCGGGCCGCCCGGAACAGCGCGTCCCCATGTCGCGCCTGCGCCAGCGCGTCGCCGAGCGCCTGGTGCAGTCGCAGTCGACCGCCGCCATCCTCACGACCTTCAACGAGGTCAACATGGCGCCGGTGATGGAAATGCGCAAGAAATACCAGGAACGCTTCGAGAAGGAGCACGGCACGCGCCTGGGCTTCATGTCGTTCTTCGTCAAGGCGTCGGTGCATGCGCTCAAGCGCTACCCGGTGGTGAACGCCTCGATCGACGGCGCCGACATCGTCTACCACGGCTACTTCGACATCGGCGTCGCGGTCGGCAGCCCGCGCGGCCTGGTGGTGCCGATCCTGCGCGACGCCGACCGCATGAGCTTCGCCGAGATCGAGAAGAAGATCGCCGACTTCGGCAAGCGCGCCCAGGACGGCAAGCTCGCGATCGAGGAGCTCACCGGGGGCACGTTCTCGATCTCCAACGGTGGCGTGTTCGGGTCGATGCTCTCCACGCCGATCATCAACCCGCCGCAGTCGGCGATCCTGGGGGTGCACGCCACCAAGGAGCGCGCCGTGGTGGAGAACGGGCAGGTCGTAGTGCGGCCGATGAACTACCTGGCGCTGTCCTATGACCATCGCATCATCGATGGCCGCGAAGCCGTCCTGTTCCTGGTAGGCATCAAGGAAGCGCTGGAGGATCCGGCGCGGCTGATCCTCGAGATATGAAGGCCTTCGACGTGGTGGTCATCGGCGGCGGGCCCGGCGGCTACATCGCCGCGATCCGCGCCGCGCAGCTCGGGCTCGCCACGGCCTGCATCGACCAGTGGAACAGCCCGGACGGCAAGCCCATGCTGGGCGGCACCTGCACCAACGTTGGCTGCATTCCGTCCAAGGCGCTGCTCCAGTCCTCGGAGAACTATGAGGCGGCCGGGCACCACTTCGCCGAGCACGGCATCAAGGTCAAGGGTCTCGAGCTCGACCTCGCGGCCATGCTCGGGCGCAAGGACAAGGTCGTGAAGGCAAGCAACGACGGCGTCGCCTACCTCTTCAGGAAGAACAAGATCGAGTTCTTCCACGGGCGGGGCAGCTTCGGCAATAGCACCTCGCAGGGCTATGAGGTTTCTGTGTCGGGTAAAGAAACAATTCTTGGCAAGAACGTGGTAGTCGCCACGGGCTCCAATCCCCGGGCCCTGGCCGGGGCCGAGTTCGACGAGAAGCTGATTCTCAGCAACACCGGCGCGCTCTCCATTCCCGAGGTCCCCAAGCGCCTGGGGGTGATCGGGGCGGGCATCATCGGTCTCGAGATGGGCAGCGTGTGGCGCCGCCTCGGCGCCGAGGTGACGATTCTGGAGGCGTTGCCCTCGTTCCTGCCGATCGCCGACGAGACCGTGGCGAAGGAGGCGGCGAAAGTCTTCGCCAGGCAAGGCCTCAGGATCGAGCTGGGGGTGAAGATCGGCTCGGTCGACAGGAAGAAAACCGTCAAGGTCCAATATGCGGTCTCGGATGGCTCATCCAAAACCCTGGAGTGCGACAGGCTCATCGTCTCCATAGGGAGAGTGCCGAACACGGAAGGCCTGAACGCCGCCGGCGTCGGTCTGAAGCTCGACCAGCGGGGCTTCATCGAAGTCGATGACGCCTGCCGAACCAACCTGCCGAACGTCTGGGCGATCGGCGACGTGGTGCGCGGGCCGATGCTCGCCCATAAGGCCGAAGAGGAGGGCGTAGCGGTCGCCGAGCGGATCGTCGGCCAGAAGCCGCACGTCGACTTCAACACGGTCCCCTCGGTGATCTATACGACTCCGGAAATCGCCTGGGTCGGCAAGACCGAGCAGCAAGTGAAGGCAGAAGGCATCGAGTACCGGACCGGCAGCTTCCCTTTCGCCGCCAACGCGCGGGCGAGGGCGTTGGGCGATACCACCGGGCTGGTCAAGTTCGTGGCCAGAAAAGAGACCGATGAAATTCTGGGCGTGCATATCATCGGCCCGTTCGCCGGCGAACTGATCGCCGAGGCGGTGGTGGCGATGGAGTTCCGCGGCTCGGCCGAGGATATCGGCATGATCTGCCACGCACACCCGTCGCTGTCCGAGGCGATGAAGGACGCGGCGCTCGCCGTCGACAAGCGGTCCCTGAATATCTGATCGCAAGCTAGACTCCTTGCGCGCCGGGAGCCGCCCCGGAAGGTCGCGGGTGGAAAATCAGGATGTGAGGAATAACACAAAAGCCTGTCTATTCAATATAATAGCTATAGGGATTCGAGTAAAATCTTTGAGAGTGGCGGGCTGCAGCTTCAGCGACGTCAACAAGAGCTAAGCGCAAAAGAAATGAGCGCAGGCATCAGAGCGGTCGTTCTCGGCATCGTGCTCCTGACAGGCTGCTCCACGGGGCTGCTCTACTATCCGAAGGTGAACGAGCAGGTGATCTCGCTCGCCAAGGGAGACCTGGAGGCGGCGGGCATCGCTTTCATGACGCCTTCGACCGTCACCGGCCAGGAGCAGGAGAAGGAGGCCGTCGCGCTCACCTTCACCGACGTGCTGAAGAAGGAGCGCCCGGGGCTCAAGGTGATCCCGCTCGCCGGGACCCTGGGCGCGGTGAACAAGTCCGGGCTCGCCGACACGTACAGGCGCATGTACGACGACTACCGCGACACGGGGCTCTTTCCAGCCGAGCCGCTGCGTCGCGTCGGCACGGCAACCGGGACCCGTTACCTGGCGCAACTCAAGCTGCAGAATTTCAGCGAGAACTCGAAGAACCGCTTCGGCCTTTTCGGCTTCAGGTTGGTCGACACCCAGTACGCGGACCTGCGCCTGTTCTTCCAGATCTGGGACACGCGCGACGGCTCGATCGCCTGGGAGGCGATGCAGGAGCTGCGCATCACCCGCGAGAGCACTACCGAGGAGCCGCTGATGCTGCGCCGGCTGGTCGAGCGCAGCGCTGAGGAGCTGATCGCGAAGCTTCCGTGACGCAGGATGTCGTCTCGCTCTACCGGCAGCAGCTCGACAAGCGCGGCTTCGTCGCCGACTCGTCGCAGTGGCGCGCGGTAGAGCGGCTGCAGCAGCTCTTCGAGGAGTGGAGCGCCTACAAGGCGCGGCGCTCGAGCGCGATCAAGCGCCTGATCGTCAAGCCGCCGCTGCCGCGCGGGGTGTACCTGTGGGGCCCGGTCGGCCGCGGCAAGAGCTTCCTGATGGACAGCTTCTACCTGTGCCTGCCGCTGGTGCGCAAGCGCAGGGTGCATTTCCACCACTTCATGCGCGAGATCCACCGCGAGATGAACCTGCTGAAAGGGACCGAGGACCCGATCGCCGAAGTCGCGGCGCGAACGGCCCGCCGTTATCGCCTGGTTTGCTTCGACGAGTTTCACGTCTCCGACATCGCCGACGCCATGATCCTCGGCCGGTATCTCGAGCAGGTGATGGACCGCGGCGTGGTGTTCTGCATGACGAGCAACTATCGCCCGGACGCGCTCTATCCGAACGGCCTGCAGCGCGAGCGCTTTCTGCCCGCGATCGAGCTCATCGAGGAGCGTCTCAACGTGATCGAGGTCGACAACGGCACCGACTACCGGCGTCTCAAGATGGAGCGGCTCAAGGTCTACCACATCGGTACGGACAGCGAATTTCCAAAAATATTTGATGCCTTGAAAGACGTGGAAGAAGAGCGCCATCCCCTCGACGTGGAAGGGCGCCCGATCCCGTACCGCAAGCGCGCCGGCGGGTTGGTGTGGTTCGATTTCCAGGTGCTGTGCGGCGGGCCGCGCTCGTATGCCGACTATGTCGACCTGGCGCACCGGTTCCACACCATCATGCTGTCCGGCGTGCCCCGGATGTCGCCGAAGAACGCCGACGCGGCGCGGCGCTTCACCTGGCTGATCGACGTGCTGTATGACGATCGGGTCAACCTGATCGTGTCCGCGGAGGCCGAGCCCGATCAGCTCTTCACGGAAGGCGCAAACAGCGCCGAATTCCAGCGCAGTGCGAGCCGGCTACTCGAGATGCAGTCGGTGCAATACCTGCAGGCCGAGCGGCGCGCCCGGATTCCTCAGCTCCAATAGGGGGCGAAGGCAGAGGTCTTCTGCTCGGCTTCGAGCACGCGCAGCATCGCCGGCCACTCGAGCACGCCGTACGGACGGCGTGTCCCGGGCTGGTAGAGATGCGCGGTTTTCTGGAGGACTTCCCTCGAAGGCAGGGTGAGCTCGGTGCGCGCCGACATGGCGTCGACCTGCGTGCGGCAGGAGAGCTCGAGCTGGTACATGGTGTTGAACGCCTGCTGGATGGTCGCGCCGCAGGTGAGCAGGCCGTGATTGCGCAGGATCATCGCCTCGTGCGCGCCGAGGTTCTTCACCAGCCGCTCGCGCTCGGCGAGCTCGATCGCCGGGCCTTCGTAGTCGTGGTAGCCGATGTGGCCCTCGAAGCGGATCGACGTCTGGCTGATCGGAAGCAGGCCGCACTTCATCGCCGCCACCGCCATGCCGGCGCGCGTGTGCGTATGCAGGACGCAGGTCACGTCGCGGCGCGCGCGGTGGATCGCGCCGTGGATGACGTAGCCGGCGCGGTTCACGTAGTAGTCGCTGTCGGGTTTCCAGATCACCTCGCCGTCGAGATCGATCTTGGCGAGGCTCGAGGCGGTGATCTCCTTGTACGTGAGACCGTAAAGGTTGATGAGGATATGATGCCGCTCGTCGCCCTGCCGTCCGGGGACGCGAGCCGTGATGTGGTTATAGGTGAGGTCGGTCATCCCGTAGTAGTCGACCAGGCGATAGCAGGCCGCGAGATCCACTCGGGCCTGCCATTCTTCGGCGCTGACCTCGCCCTGGATGGAACGGAAGTTGGTCTCGTATCGCATGAGTGCAAGAATACAGCCGGAGCCGCCATGACAGCGATCTCTAAAGTGGTTACAGGGTTTCTCGTTTGCCTCGTGTTCGCGGGCCTTGCGGGGGCGCAGCCGTACCCATCCAAGCCGGTGCGGCTCGTGATCCCGTTTCCGCCCGGCGGCAGCAACGACGTGGTCGGGCGCGTGATCGCCGCGCAGCTTACCGACCGGCTCGGCCAGACGATGGTCGTCGAGAATAGCCCTGCCGGCGGGGGCATCGTCGGCATCAACGCCACCGCGAAGGCGCGCGCGGACGGCTATACGGTTCTGCTCGTGTCGGTCGGCTACCCGGTGAGCATCGCGCTAGGGCGCATGCAGCTCGAGTCGCTGCAGTGGTTCACGCCGGTGGCCACGGTCGCGACCGGCCCGAGCCTGCTGGTGGTGCCTGCCGCCATGCCGGTGAACTCGCTCAAGGATCTGGTCGACCTGGCCAAGCGCAAGCCAGGGGAGCTCAACGCGAGCGCGGCCGGCCCCGGAAGCTTCCAGCACCTCGCTACCGAGCTCTTCCGGCTGCAGGCGGGCATCAACATCGTCATCGTGCAGTACAAGGGCGGCGGCCCGGCGCTGACCGATACGATCGCGGGCCAGGTGCAGATGAACGTCGGCAGCGTGATCCAGAACCTGCCGCATGTGCGCTCGGGCAAGCTGAAGGCCCTCGGGGTCGGCGGCGCCCGGCGCCTGGTGGCGTTGCCGGACGTGCCGACATTCGCCGAGGCCGGACTGCCGGGCGCGGAAGCCACCAATTGGTGGGGCATCCTCACCCCCGTCGGCACGCCGGCGAGCGTGGTCGAGCGGCTGCAGCATGACATCGCCGCGATCCTCGACTCCGCCGAGACACGCAAGCGCCTCGAGCTCGAGGGCGCCGAGCCGCTGCGCATGGGCGGCGCGGAATTCGGTCAGTTCATGAGCGCCGAGACGGCGAAGTGGACGCGTGTGGTCAAGGAAGCCGGCATCAAGGCGGAGTAAGGAGCGAGCGCGTGGAGAAACCATTGGAGAAACCATTGGAGAAATTCAGGGCCTACAAGCTGACCGAAACGCCCGAGAGGAAAATCCGCGCGGAGTTCGTGGAGTGCAGCCTCGAGGATCTCGATCCCGGCAACGTGGTGGTGCGGGTGGCGTACTCGGACGTGAACTACAAGGATGCCCTCGCCGCCACCGGCAAGGGCAGGATCCTGCGCCGGCCCTCGTGTATCGGCGGGATCGATTTCTCGGGCACCGTGGTGTCATCGAGCGATCCGAGGTTTTCGAAGGGCGATGCGGTGCTCGGCGTGGGCTACGACCTCGGCGTCGCGCACCACGGCGGCTACTCGCAGTACGCGCGCGTGCCCGGCGACTGGCTGGTCGCGCTGCCGCGCGGCATGTCGCTGTGGGAGGCGATGGCGTTCGGCACCGCCGGCTTCACCGCGGGCATCGGCATCGTGCGCATGGAGGAGAACCGCCTGCGGCCGGCCAACGGGCCGGTCATCGTGAGCGGCGCCACCGGCGGGGTCGGCTCCATCGCGGTGTCGGCGCTCTCCAGGCTCGGCTACCACGTGGTCGCGCTCACCGGCAAGGAGAGCGAAGCGGACTGGCTGAAGAAGCTCGGCGCCAGGGAGATCCTGCTCCGCCAATCGCTGAACCTGGAGAAGATCAAGCCGCTCGACAAGGCCACCTGGGCCGGCGCGGTGGACAATCTCGGCGGCCCGGTCCTGTCGTGGATCGCAAGCACCATGCAGGACAACGGCACCATCGCCTCGATCGGCCTCGCGCAGAGCGCCGAGGTTCACACCTGGGTGATGCCCTTCATCCTGCGCGGCGTGAGCCTCCTTGGCATCAACTCCGGCGAAAGCGTGCCGCCCGAGGTGCGCGCGAGCGTGTGGCGCCGCCTCGCCGGCGACATGAAG
>Ga0247671_1000522_pt1 | contig 12030 bp, 7 predicted proteins | sample CNK12_metaG_FD_183039 | JGI IMG/M metagenome (GOLD analysis project Ga0247671, IMG submission 183039) | Soil microbial communities from Purdue University Martell Research Forest, Indiana, United States - CNK12 | ecosystem: Environmental > Terrestrial > Soil > Temperate forest > Bulk soil | place...
AAAGAAAGGATTATCCGAGAGCATGTGATTTTTGTTGTGATCGGGGAGCGCCGAGGAAATTGCAAAAACGTTGTTAATATCCACCCCATGTTCGAGTTCGTATCTTACGCTATCCAGTAGGGGGATCCACCAGTTCGATGATTGGGAGCCAGAACACGCGACTCCTATGTCTACTTTTACGTTTGCCATTATTTTATGTTTCTCCCGTAATAATCAAGTTTTGAATTGTCTACCACATTGTAGATCGTGGTGGCTGGGTTTAGTTCATTGGCGAGAAATTCAGCCTCACGCCCTTGCGAAGCGTACCAAGTTCGCTTCTTTTGGCAGGGCGGACATAAGGCGATTTTCGCCAGTCCTTGCATGAACATCTTTAATTTTTCGGCATCTTCATCTTTGCCCTGAGTGGAAAGATGCGTCACATAGACAGGCGTTCCGCAAACCCGACATGCGTAGACTGGTACAGTTGCCATTTGAGTCATTGCTTTTTTGTTCCATTTTTTGATTTATTAATTTTATCCAAAATTTCTTCTGTTACTTCTCTTGGAAGAATATAAACCTTTCCTATTGCCAGGGGTATTTTACCCAGATCAGCAAGAGTCTTGGGTTTCTTCTTTTTGGTTGCCATTTCAGCCATAGATACTCTTTCTAAAAGGGAGGGCGTAATGCCCTCCCTTTACACACTATTTTTCCGCTTTTTCTTCGGCGGCTTTCTTTTTGGCGATCTTGACGTTTTGATCATGCGCTTTCATGTCTTGCTGGATGACTAGTTTTTCTTGGGCGAGGGCGCTCAAGCGGGCGGAGAGTTCCGCGAACGTCGGGTAGACGTGTAGCACAACAACCGGCTTGGGATTCTTGATAAGTTCCTCCTGATTCTTGTTGTACTCGTCAATCAAATCCTTCGTCCATTTGAGTTCCGCTTCCACGCGTTCGAGCGGGGTTAAGTCCTCGTTCTCCCATTCCCATTTATCGGGGGGAGTTCCAACGAGTACCGGAGTGGGACCGGAAAAGTCCCACTTGTAATCACCCTTTCCACCGGATTTTTTGGATGACTTGGGTTCGTCGTAAGTGGTATTAGTAGGCATCTTCAATTCTCCTAACTCACGTTGGTCAAAATTGCATGGGCGGCGTTCTGCCGTAATGCCAACGAGTATTCGCCTACCACTTCGCTCTTGTCGTAATCGCCGCCTTTGGCGAGTGCTTCCTGAGTGAAGGGGTAAAGCGTGACGAAACCGGCGTGCTTGGGGTCGATCAATGGAATTTCGGTAGCGCGTGCCCAGCGGTCTAGTACCAAATCGACTTCACCGAACGGGGTCAGGATACGTTCAATGACCAGACCCACGGTGTTTTCGGTTCGGTCAATGCGCAGGAAGTTGGAACTATCGTAGAAGTTCTTTACCTTCTGGAAGTTGACGGGCTTGCAGTACGCCTGCCACGGTCCAGATCCGCCCGCTGTATAAGCGGACATGATCGCATTCTCAAACTGGCTTTGCGCCAGGGTTGCGCCACTGACTTTGTTGGTGGACACGAACGCCTGATACCCGCCCATAACGCGCGGGGTTGTGGCAGAACCAGCCTTGCCGACAGTGTTAGTGAAGAAGTGACTTTCCAGCAAACGCACCAGGGACGGGATGACCTTATCGCCTTGATACGCCATTTCATCCGAAATGCCATATTGCGCGACTTGTCCCTGTGTGCGGGATACCTTGACCTCCTGATGGAGAATGGAAGTAAAGTTGCTGTTTGAGGTGCGATCTGTGAAGGCGACATCATCGGACTCGGCACCTTCCAACCGCGCCATGCCGGTAATGGTGATCGCGGCAACATCCGCATGTGAAGCGGACGAACCTTGGAACGCGCGGGTTACGGTGATGACTTCGGTGGAGTTGTTCACGGAACTGACCCACATATATTCAGAATCGATCAGAAGGATTTGACCTTCCTGAAAGTTGTCACCATCGGTGGCAGTAATGGTGGTGGCGGTGGATGTGATGGAACCGTTGAGTGTACCCGTCAAACCGATCAGGGTATCTTCCAGCCATTCAATGAGTTTGCCGTTACCGTTCACAAAACGGAATTTACTTGAAGCCCCATCCAGTCCGCCGAGTGCCTCAATCATGGGCATATCGGAAGGGTCGATGAGGGAGATTACGTCAGTGATGATGCGCTTTTGGGGCGTGGTATCGCTGTACGTGGTCAGGGGAGAAGTTAAATAAGCCATTCGGCTCTCCTAGATGTTGAGAATGAAACCCTTCTCCTTTGCCAATGCCCGATATTTAGCTTTCAAGTTGGAAACCGCCATGGTTTGCCCGCGCGGGATTTTCCTGAGTTCAGTTTCATAGGCGCTGGTTACTTCGTTAACGGAATCGGTGGATACAGGTGTGCCGCTGGTTTGCGGCAACATCGTGGCAGTGGAGGGGGAAGGTGAGGTTGCCTGAGCGAGTCGTACTTCTGCCGCTGCTTTCAATAATCCTTGCGGATCATTGGAGTATTTCACTTTCAACGCAGCTAGAGTTACGTCATTATCAGGAAATTGTAAGGATTTCAAAATGGGTTCTACATCCAGACCTGTGTTCTGCGTCCCGCTGCCAGCAGGAGTTTGAACGGGCGGGTTCTGCCCCTGAAGTAAATCGTCAAGCATAAGCTCCCGTTGAATCTGGCGCTCATCCATGCCGCTTTCCTTGAGTTCTAAAATCCGCTTTACGTCACTGCGTACCTGCCCAATCTGTTTATCGGTGCCCTTTTGGACGCCTTTGACTTGAGTGGTCAGGCTTTCGATTTGACTTTGCAGGTTCTTAATGTACTCCGGTAAAGGTTGGTTCTCACCACCCGAAACGGGCGAGGCTGGCTGCCCCGGTGTTCCTGCCGGTGTTTGAGAATTTCCCTCATTGGGATTTTGGACTGACATTTGTTAATCTCCTTTTTGAATTATGTTTTGCATTATACATCACTTTTAGGGTGAAGTTTGCGCGAATGGGTTGTAAGCACTTTGTGACTGCTGGGTGTATGGGTTGGATCCCTGTGTTTGGACTGCCTGACTGCTTCCTTGACTGTATTGCTTCAGTGACAACGCCGCTACACGTAACAGGTCTGCGCCGCTGTAATAACCGCTTTGTTTGGCAAGGAAGTCCAATTCGTTGTTACCGCGATACGAAACCGCCTTGCCAGTTTGGGCATGGTTGGCGATTTCAGTTTGTAACCAAGACGGCATACTTTGAGAGATGTCCTGCCATTGTGGAATAGGTGCCTGGGGTTGTAAGGCATTGGCGATGTTCTGTTGTGCGCTGGATTGAGGCGTAAATCCGGTTTGGAATTGCGCTGGTTTGCCTTGAGGAAGTTTGGACGCCATATCATAAAACATCTGATCGCCCTTTTTATCCAGCACCTTTTTGTAGTCCATAAAAGCTTTGAGTTCTGGATGTTGACGCAGGAAAACTTTTTGGTTAGGCGCATCATAATAGGCGGTTTGGGTGGCGTAAATATCCTTCCCGAATTTATCCTCCAACTGCTGCCGAACATTGCCGGAGATATACGCCTCGATGTTATCAATGCCGCCATAATACGCGGAGAGGATGGGCGAGTTGGCTACGATCCCGCCTTTGATTTGCAGGGCTTGCGAGACTTCTGGATGTTGGTCACGGAACGCATTAGCCTCATCGACATTGGTATCTTTTAGGTCATAGTAATGCGAGACCTTATCCCAAATGTCGGAACCCAAAGAGTTCTGTATGCCCTTGGTTACTAACTCGCCGTAGGCATTCCGCGCCGATGTCCACTCCTGACGAGTGGCAGTATCGGGCACTTGTAACATACTGGCAATATCCACACTCGCCGCGATCAAACGCCCTTTCTCGCCAGGCGTGAGTTGCGATAGGTCGCCTTTCACATCGTAAAAACTGGATACATCTTTCGGGTCAATCCCAAACTGTTTTAGCAAATCGCTTTGACTGCCAGGCGGCAGGCGTCCCATAACGTTATAGATATAGGCTGAGTCGCGCTCCGCTCCGCCTTTCTTTGCCAGTAGCAAGGTGTCCATGAATGGGTATTTTTCCTGTAACTGATCCATGTGCGCCTTGTAATCTTCCGGGGAGATATTGGAGGCAGTTGCCCGCACGGTGTTGTAATCGGAATAGAACTGATCAATTTGTACATCGGCTTCAGTCCGTGCCTTGAAACCGATACCCAACACGCCCGCCATGAGTTGCCCGGGTGCCCGCCAGGTGGTTGCCATTTGAATTGCCTGATCCCAATTATCGCCTTGCTGATTGCGGGCATCCTCGATCATCTGCGCCTTGACTGTGCCAATTGCCGCGTTCTTATCCTGTATATTGGGGTCGTTGTTAATTTGGTCTATTTTCTGTTGTTCGATATACGACAACGCCCGCCCAACGCGGTTACGCTCGTAGGGGTCTAATCCGCCTTCCAGCAGATTGACGAACGGATCGACTTCGTTGTTTTTGATGGCAGGTCCAAAGTTCAACATGCCCACAGGCTTACCTTGTATCTTACTGAGTAAATTTTGGCTTTCCTGTAATCCCGCTTTGACGAGCGTGCTTTGCGGTAACAGACGCGAGAACCAACGCTGACCCGCTTCTTCGTTGCCCTGATTGTACAGATGCGCTCCAACTGCCCACTGAATAATCGGGGAGAAGGTTGGACCGAATGAGTTGAGATCGTCCACCGATTTTGAGAGCCAATCCGCGCGTTTATACGGGTCGTTGAAGTCCTCGCCAATCAGGTTATTCATCGGATTGAGCGAGGCTTCCAAGTTCATAAACAACGGATGCGTGGAATCGCTGCCAAAGATATTGGGGATTTGGGTGTTGTACTTCCACCAACTAGGTAGACCTGCGTTCGCCTTCTCTTTGAAGTCACGGTACTTGGCATAGTCCGCCGCCAGTCCGGGGTTCTCAATCACCTTCTCCATCCAGTTCATGTAGGTACGATCAGTCCAGTAATGGAATGGCATCAGATAACCGAGTGCGTGATCGAGATACGTCTTATCATACGAGTGCAGCAGGAAGTCACGTTTCGCAGTCGCCAGTGCAGAGGCATTGGTTCGCACCACTGCCATACGTGCGTTATAGGCATCCTTGAAACCATTCAACGCGCCTTCCGCTTCTTTGCTGAATTGGTTGAGAGGTACAGTTTTACCCCAGACTTGCGCCGTGCTATCGGCTACGCTTCTAATGTCCTTCTCGAACCCGTCCAAATTCTTATACAGCGCCATCGCGTGCGTAGGGTTCTCGCCCGTATAGGGTGGTGGAAGTTTCTTGATGGGCGGCAAGCCTTTTTCTTTCAGGCGCTTTTCAAAGGCGGCTTTGGCGGCTTCGGGTGAGATTTGCGAAATGTCAGTGTATTTCACGGGTTGCGTAAAGGTAGCTGAACTAGCCTCGGGATTCCTGATAAAGTCACGGATGAAATTCGCGTCTTTGGCTTGGTCAGCAGTGATGTACCCATGTTCCACCAACAAGCGCCCAGCTTCATCAATGCCCATGCCTTGTTTTTGGAATAGTCCCGGCAAGACACCCTGTTTATCCACACCTGACTTACCACTTATCACGTCGCTAAATTCTTGAATATTGACGCCGCCGTGTTCCTGTATTAACTTCGTGGGACTCTTGGTTACATCGTTCGCAATGGTGGCGGTCACAGGTTCAGAATACTTGTTGACCGTGTTCACAATCGCGTTGCTATCTACCCCGTACTGGTTGGCAAGGCTTTTCAGGGCTTTGGTGTTTTGTCCCAGCACCTTTGCCCGTTCGGTAGTTTGCAGAGCTTCGACCTGCTTTTCAGCGCGGGCAACATTGTACTCATCCACCCGCGCCCCAAATTCGTGCATGGAATTGTTGACCTGTTCAAACAGACTTTCATCCTGCCCGTCTGTTTTTCCCAACAGTGTTTCAATGTCCGTGCCTGCCTGTTGCGCGTACTTGTCGTAAATTCCAAGCTTATCATTAAAGTTTTTGGCGTTCGCGTCGTGATAGGTTTGCGCCGCCCAATCATAATACGCCTGCCAGGCTTCATTGGTAAATTGTTTGGCGGAGGTCGTTTCGGGGTTGAGATGCGAGAGCGTTTCTGCGAGATTGAAATCTGAGGTTGCCGCGCCTTTCATAATTTGCGCCAGATCGCCGCCGTTGCGGGCTTCCTGAATCGCATAGCGGACTTTGTTTCTCGCATCCGTGATGGTATTGAACATCTCGCGCGTCGTGGAGGTGGTGGCTTTCAATTCGGTTGCCATGCCAGTCGCTAAATCCGGGGTAAGCAAACGCCCTAAACGGGTTTGCGCGTCAATCGCCAGATTATCCAACTGGTTCGACATATTGTAACCCGCCTGTGTCATGGCGGTAAATTCGTTCGCAGTCTCGTAACTGACCTCACCTTTATGATATAGACTTTGCGCTTCGAGTGCCGCGTCGCCTACCTGCGCGAATTGTTCATCCTTCATCAGTTTTTCACCCAGCGAGGCGGACTGCTTACTGAGCGCATTAGTCACCGTATCCCGATGACGGTTCACAAAATCGTCAACGGCTTGGGTATATTCGTCCAAACTCATGGTAGATGAGTTTTTCTGCAAAGTTTGAAACTCGTCCAGTAGATGATTTTCACCAAGATACTTTTGTAACTTATCCGGCATCTTGACATATTCCTGCACATTCAAATGTCCAACGTTGAATGCTTCACGCAGATCCCCAATGGCTTTATCCACATTACCATTGTGCTTCTTTAGGGAACTAAATAAAATTTGCTTTGCCCCGCCTGCTTCTTTTTCCAGTGCGTCCATTTCATTCAATGGTATCGCGCCGCTTTTCAATGCCTTCTGAATTTCATCGGTCACGGTACGGATCACAATTTCAGACGAGGTAATTTTTTCCGCATCCGCCGCCGCTGATTTTCCGACTGCCGAACCAAAACCACGGATCGCCGCCTCATGCACAAAACCCAGCATGTCCGTCATCTTGGCTTCGTTCTCGCCCAGGATGCGTTCGGATTGTCCAAAGGCGGCTTGCGCGGCGCGTCCTGTAATTTCCAGCGCGGCTTTCGGTCCCATTTCCGCGAGGATGATCACGCCCTGCCCTTCGAGGTTTTTGGCAAAAAATGCCGGATTCCAACGGATGTAAATATTGCCCATCGCGCCAACAATCGGCTGATGGATTATGTCAATTTTACGAGTTACATCCCGCACCGCCAGCGCCAGTTTCTCGGCAGGCGTGCCGGTCTTTTTGATGTCGTTATATTTCTGGGCAAGTTGCGCGGTTTTCTCGTTGACCTGTGCGCCAGTCTTAACTTCGTTCGCCGCCTTCCACATATCATCCACGGACGGGAAAGTATCATGTAAGACAGTCTCATAATGCTTGAATAAATTTTCCGCCAGTTTGGTCTTATCGCCTTCCGCACCTTTCACCAAATCCGATAACACATTCCCTTCCATCAGCTTGCCTAAAAAGTGTCCGGTCTGTAAGCCCTTCTCCGAGGTCAAAATGGGTGCCAGTGAATGACTCATGAGTTCAATCGCTGCAGCATCTTTTTCGGCTTTGGTGGCGGTACTGCCAAATAACACACCGTAATTCTTGGCGATCTTGTAGGTGTCTTCCGTATCGCGTGACCCCACGATCATATTCATAAGAACAGTGTGCGAATCCCTGCCAAGTTGCGCGGCTTTGCCTTCGCTGTTGAACGAGAACGCGCCGTAACTTTTGGTACGATCTAAAATCGCCTGCGTGGCTTCGCTTGCAGATTTGATGAGCGATTCCTTCGCCGCCACTTCGTCAACACTATTGGAGGCTTTACCCAGACTATCGATAAAGGTTTGTACTTCCTTGGCGGGTTCAGTAAATCTGGAGGCTTCTGAAACTTGCGCGGCTTTGCCGACATTGATACCCAGCTTCCCCAGCACATCCCCAAAAGTGGGTAGGTGATCCACCACTTCCCAAGGTAACTTGCCGATGACCTTGCCCGCCAATTGTTCCGGCATCAAAGAGAGTGATAGTGTCTTTCCAAATATCTTCACATCACCCGCGAGGGTGGGGAGTTTCAAAATCGTTTCACCCTTGCCCAACACCGGCGCACCTTCCCACGTCAGCGGATCGCCCGCCAGTGATACCGCGAGTTCCGCCCATGGGTTTTGTAATTCCTGTGTCAACAATTCCGCGTTCTCGCCTTTGGCAAGCCGTGATAAAAATTCATTCTTCTTGGCATCGTTGGTGATCATCGTGCCCAGCATGGCAGACCCCGCCATATCCGCGCCGATCTTACTTTGCACATCCTTGATATTGGTTTTGCCTGTGACCAGCGCCGTTCCTAATTTGGCAATATCATATAGCGCTCCCATTGGGTTCATCAGTACCGCGCTATCGATACCCTTCTTGAAACCCGTCAACGGTTCGGGGTTTTCGGTATAGGCTGAATTAGCCGCATCATGGATACCCTCTCGAAAAGAATATACTTTGCGGGCGGCAAAATCCGTCAAGCCCACCACGCCCGTAAAGGCTGCCCAATCGAACTTTACGCCCGCCTTCAGTCCGCGTGTGGCAGACATAATATCTTGTTGCAAGGGTGTTGCGCCTTGGTCTGCGGCTTTCATTGTTTCAGCAAGTGAGGCGGTTAGTCCTGTGGCAAGTTCCTGAGAACTGATCCCTAATATTTTCTCGCCCCAATTCTGCCAGCCGGATTGATTGAGTTGTTCGGTGGCGGCTTGCACGCTGGAATCGAATTGATTTTCCACGTTCTTATCACCGTGATAATCAAAGAGTTGCGGGTCGTAGATCGAGGCAAAGGTTTTACGCGCCCAGCCTTGAAAACCTTCCCCGTAATATGCGTTGCCGTTGGCGTCGACTTCCTTTGCCATGAATGGCATGGTTGGCAGGTCGATGTTGGCTTGGTCGGTCTGAGTTCCACCAGTCGGAACACCGCCCGGTAAGGCTGTGTTTTTGGGTGGCTTTGCGCCCCCTGCGAACGGATTATATGGTGCGGCAGGTTGTGCCGCCGCTGGTTTGGGTTGCGGAGTTTGTGGTTGTTGCGGTTCCGCGCCCTGAGTGGGTGGTGGAGTTGCCCCGCCCGCTGTATCTTTGGCGAAAGGATTGTAAGGCATTATCCTGATCCTATGTGCAGACTCAATACCCGGCTGGGCGTAGAGGTATCATTTGTTTGTGCGCTAGCTTCTGCCGCATGTTTCGCGCGGGATACCCATGTACCCTTGCCGCTATGCAAGCCAAGTATCTTCTTTTTTCCGTTTCCTAAATATTGAACGTGCTGTAATTTTCCGTGAATACGCTCCCAACGCATCGCGCCTTTTTGAATAAACCGATCCCCGTAAATATCCCGTGTGGCGGTTTTAGCGTCCCACGGATTACCCTGCGCGTCCACTGTGCGCGGAGTACCGCCCGGTCCGTTGATTTGTCCGGGTTGAGATACGCCAGGTTGTGCGCCTGTGCCTTTCTGTTCGTATTGTCCAGTAAGATTATTCGCCACATACCCCATCGCGGCTTTTTCTGCATCAGTAAGAGGTTGTCCAGTTTGGGGGTTGATCATCGTATTCAAGACATTGAAAGGAATGGCAACCGGAAAAACGCCAGTACTTAACTGTTGTGTGATGCTAATTACCGACGACTGTAAGGCTCTTTGGTTGTATACCGAAGAATTGCCGCCGCCTAAACCAAGCTGGGACGGCATGGTTTGATTTACTGTGTGTCCAGGTGTGACACCATGCGCGGCATAATACCCGTTCAAGTTTGATGATGCAATCGCCGGGTCGAGATTGGCGGGCAGGTTGATATAACTGCCCTTGGGAGGCGGCACCAGCATCCCGTTATTCGCGCCTTGAATTGCCTCGGGTGTTAAATTATTGGCTTGGGCAATACTGGCAAAGGTGTCATTGGGCTTGACCTGATAACCTGCTTGATAAGCCTGGTAGTTTGGAGAGGCGTAAGAGGTCTGTCCGCCAATGGTTTGCTGAGGCTGACTCGCATAGGTACTGTTTAGCTTCTGTTGGAAGTTTGTATTTTGCTGATCGAATGTGCTGCGTCCGTTACCATTTGGAAACATACTAACCTCCTGCCACGATAGCTTGCCCGTCCTGGGTTTGTCCGCTAACCGTCTCGCGCGTCAGTCCGGGTTGAAAATTGGAAGTCGAAGCGCCGCCCGCCGCTGGATTGAAACCCTGCCCGCCGCCAAGCGACCCCATCGCGGATTGGGACATACCCTGTCCCGCGTTCGGCATGGAAGTCATGGGACCGCCTTGCCCGTTGCCTGACTGTTGTGCCTGTTGCTGGGCTTGCGCGTCCTGTTGCATCTGCTGTTGTGCCTTCGCCATCATCTGTTGACTCATGACCTGAATGGCGGTTTGTACCTGCGCGTTATGCAATAACTCATCTTCATATTGGTTGCGCAGCAACGGTACATTCTCGATCCCTACAAATTTTTCCAGCAAATAATCCAAGGGCACCTGCATCTTATCGTGCAACTGAATCGCAGATAATACCTGTTGTTGAAAATCAGTAGGCGTCTTGGGCTTGATGGATACGTTGACCTCGCACAGATCCAAATCAAAATCATCGGCGGTAATGGTGACTTGTTCCCCGACATCCATTTGCAAAGTTTGTCCATTGGCAGTCATACTCTTGGGTGCCCGGCGATAGGACAATAACGGCACCTTGGTTAAATCCACCCAGCGCAGCATCAGCAGGGCGTCATCCTGTATGGAGAGTTCGCCGCACATCCGGTTCCGATCCAGCCGCGACATGGCAATCTGGAGCATGGCATTGATGGAGGCAAACGATGTGCGCGTGCCTGCGGAAATATCGAACAGGCTATTGACGCCCGTGGTACGCGCTAGTTCCTGTTGTAAGTTCTGAACGATACTCAACGCCTGCGGGTCGAGTGTAGCAGGCGGCAGGTTGTGAGCTTCGTCGCCACGCTGCCCGACAATCACGCCATCGTCACTCTCCGGCAAGCGTTGTCCATTCTGTGTTTGTTGGAACTGATGTGGTTCAAAGATGCGGCTGATGGGTTCACTCATCACCAGACTACGCACAACGTTGATGGTCTGCCAGGTATTGCCCCAGTGCAGAGGAGCCAGCATTGGGTTGACTTGATAGGCAGGTTCCTTTTCCATGCGCGTGCCGCCAATACGCACCGACCAGTTGATAAAACCCAGATCGTTCTCAGAGTCCGCAAAGACAATATCATTCGCGGAACTGGTGTAATTATCGTTTATCAAATTTGGGTCATTGAGCGTATCGCCCATTTTGAAATGACCATGTTTTAGGATTTGGTCGTCATTGATAAATTCGTACATGACAAAACGCAGGTCGCGGACTTCGGTGGGTGTTTTGTCCATAAACATCGCGTCCATCTGTGCCAGCGCCCGCGCCACTCTTTTGCCGTCGTCCGTTTCGTTGTTCTCATACAACTTCCAATACGTGTACACATCCCACGCCCGCATATTCTCGACATGCAGCAGGGTTGAAAATGTACCCATGGATGTCTCGGTGTGAATGGTACGCGGATCAAAACACTCACCCAGAAAGCGACCCTGCGCCCGTACCCGTTTTTGTAACGGCGATAACTTCCTAACGCCCTTGAATTGAAATTCCAGATCATCGATGCGCGTGACAATCTGATCATACAACAGCGAAGAAAACATTTTGTCATACAGCAAACTGCCGACGCCCGCCTGATTCATCTTGCGAAAGTGTGTATCCAGACAGTGTTCTAATTTCTCCGTCCGCTGGAACTCCTGCAAGCTGCTGGAATAGGGCGAGACTTCCCAGAGGGGGATATGGTTGGACAGGGCAATCGAGGCATTCGTGATCGCATCTGAAGGCGAGGAATCGACCAGCGTGCGGACATTCTTCATCTTAGCTTTATGTTCCGGCAGGAAGTCCCAATTCAAATAAACCATGTTCCACAAGGCATTATACAGATCATTACGCTTGCGGTCTTTACGGATTAAGTCATGTTCATAGGCGCGGATATAGGCAAAATCTCTTTTCACTGTTTGACTCCACTGTAATAATAATTGGGCGACCACCG
>Ga0247671_1000524_pt1 | contig 12004 bp, 29 predicted proteins | sample CNK12_metaG_FD_183039 | JGI IMG/M metagenome (GOLD analysis project Ga0247671, IMG submission 183039) | Soil microbial communities from Purdue University Martell Research Forest, Indiana, United States - CNK12 | ecosystem: Environmental > Terrestrial > Soil > Temperate forest > Bulk soil...
CAAGGCGCTCGCCGCGATAGCAGATGCCCTTGATTGCGATGTGCGGGTATCGCTTCGCAGCAGGAAAGGTAAGTCGTTATGAATATCAGGCGCGTGTCGTGTTCAACGATGGCCCTACTTGTCTGCCTTGCGAGTCCAGCCTTCGCCCAAGAGCCGCGCTACCTCTATCCCGCCCTTATCGGCGTCGAAGCGGGCGACATTGACTCCACACTGAAAGGCTTGCACCAGGGCGCGCAGGAAAGTAATCTCCTGACCCGCGCGTTCTGTCTGGGGCATGCGGGGCCAAAGTGCACTACAGGCGTGTCGGTGGGCAAGACGGCCTTTCTGCTGCTCGCGGCAGAAGGGGCGCGAAAGCTCGGACCGGAGCGCAAGCGGGCGGCCTTTGTGCTGGTGCTCGCGGCGACGGCGTTGGATGCCGTGGTCGTGGGATTTAACTACGCCCACCTGCGGGGGCAGCGGTGAGTTGTTTGTTTGTGTTGTTCTTGGTGACAGATGTGTTCCATGCGATGACTGGTCGTCGGCTCACCGACTCAATGGGCGCTGGCGAAACAGTAGCCATCTTGGGATTTGCTGCACTGTGGGATGCGTGGACCATCTACGACACGATTCGGGGTGCGAAATGAGTCTACCGCCGATGTGGCGCGATCCCTATGGGCGTGCGGCACTGGTCTGCTTTGCCCTCTTTCTGCTCGTGGTTGCCGCGTGTGTTGCGGAGAATGGTCACTGATGACGCGCCTGCTGTGTGCTCTCGCGGTGGGGCTTTTGCTCTCGAGCCCTGCCTTCGCCCAAACCGCCACGCCTGCAAGTAAGTTTGTGGTGGATCAAGCCGCGCCCTCGTTGGCGGTGGCGAGCAGTTACGTCTTCCGGTTGTATCTGGATACAGCGAGCGGATCACAGATAGGCATGACGTGCGTGGGGACCGTCTCGCCTTATCAATGCTCCGCGACGATTCCCGCTATGACACAAGGCACACATAGTGCGGCCTTCACGGCGGCTGATCCGGCGGCTCCGACGCTGGAATCGGCTAAATCGAATGTGGTGACGTTCACGTTGGTGATCGTGCCGCAAGCCCCGAGTAACGCGCGGATTCAGTGACGGAGGCGTTGATGGCCCTGTATCTCCTCCTATGGTGTGTCGGGTCGGTCCCCTGTTCGATTGTCATGGCACGCTGTATCGCGTTCGGGCAGCGTCCAGAAGGAGGGGAGTAGATGGCGACTGACATGGTAATTGGGCGCATTGAATTTTCCCCGGGTCCGTGGCGTGTTCGCGACGGCAGTGCTGGCGTAGTTGGTCGCAATAAAGTTGGCGCGTTTGAAGTTATCGCGCATGTCGCACAGCGCAGTCAGATTGAAGCCAATGCGCGTCTCATCGCAGCCGCTCCTGAACTGCTCGCCGCGCTGAAAGACATCGTGTGTGAAGTGCGCGACAACAATCCGTCGAAGCTGGCTGCACTCGCCGCCATCGCCAAGGCTGAAGGGAAGTAGCGATGTCACAGCCTATGACTGAAGTCGAAATCCCGCGCTGCATATGCAGCCAGCCAGCTATTCAAGGTGATAAATGCGCGATCTGCTGGCAGTTCTATAACGCCCAGCTCGTGGCGAAGGCCATCGCGGCGTTGACCGCGCCGAAGGAGGCGACACATGAAGCGCATTGAGTACGAATGGGATCAGACCGCCGAGTCCATTCGCCGCGCCAAGGCCCAGCAACAGGCAGAGAGAGCCGCCACCGGCTTGCGCTTTGACGGGGATCGCGTCGTGTCTCCGATGCCGGCGTTTCGCATTCACTGCACCATTCATGGCTGCAAGTTCGTGGCCTCCGCACGCGGCGAACAGCGAGCGATGAACGAACTGGCGGCGCATCTGATCGCGGCGCATACCGTGCCTCTGGATGGAAAGGCGGTTGCATAAATGCCTGTCACCACAAACGACACCATCAAGAGCGATCTTCGCGCGAGTCTCGCGCTTGTGGAGCGGACGCAGATTGATGCTACGGTCGTGGAGTCCGTGCTGCTGCATGGCGACCTCGCCAAACTCACTCCAGCGCAGAAGATTAGCTATTACAACTCAGTGTGTCAGTCGCTCGGCTTGAATCCGCTGACGCAGCCCTTTGCCTATATCAAGTTGAACGGCAAAGAAGTGCTCTACGCGAAGCGGGATGCCGCGGAACAGTTGCGGAAGGTGCATGGGGTCAGTATCGACATCAAGGCCCGCGAAGTCATTGAAGGCGTCTACGTCGTGACGGCTGGTGCCTCATTGCCGAGCGGCCGGCGCGATGAGAGCACGGGGGCCGTTACCATTGAAGGCTTAAAGGGCGAGAACCGCGCGAATGCGATGTTGAAGGCCGAAACCAAAGCCAAGCGACGCGCCACGCTGTCCATCTGCGGTCTCGGAATGCTGGACGAAACCGAAGTCGAAACCATTCCACGCGCCGAAGCGGTGGAAGCGCCAGCGGCCCCACGTCCCAAACTTGAGCCTGGACAAGTCTACATTCTGGCGGTGCAGCCGAAGCAGTATGGGGCTGACATCGCTGTGGTAGACGCTGATGGCGAGGAAATGAGTTATCCAGTGCCCGATCGCCAGTGCGCGGAACTCTGCGAGCAGTTGGTGCAGGAAGGCTGTCCCGTGACCCTCACGTTGGTCAAGGGCGCACGGGACGGCAAGGTGAAGGTCAAGGCGGCCCATCGCATTGGTTTCAGCGCATCTGCCCACGCATCGATAGATGAGCCTATTCCAGTGGCCGACAATGCGGCGTTGGATGCTGAAGTTGCAGGCGAAGGTCTATCGCCTTTCTAGGGAGCCATGCCAGATTGTGACTAGGGATGGCAAATAATCGCCTCATGCTCAAGTGCTCGCGTTGTAAGGCCGATGTCGTTATAGCCAGATGGTGCGCTGGTGATAGCGCATGGTCGCCCAGTCGGACTCCGTTAAATGTGTATGAGGATTGGCTCGAGGTGCATACGTCCTGTCAGGATGGCACATGGCTGCAAGTGGAACTCTGCGCGGAGAATAATTTTGGCGTGAGACTCAATGCGGCAGTGGAACTCGGTCGCAGAGGCGGAGCCTCTAAGAGTCCCGCCAAACAAACCGCCGCTCGTCTGAATGGCAAGAAAGCCTGGAGCAAGCGCAATAAACAGCCGGATCGCATGAAAACTTCGCCATCTTCTGCTATTGCAAAAGTCTAAGCGGTTGGGTAGGATACTCCCATGATGAATAAAGACACGGCCTTTGCGTTTGATAGATTCACGGCGAATCCTGACAACCATCCTGATGGCGACTCTCGACCATTGGCGCAGGTCTGCCGCTTCTGCGGTGAAGACTGCGAGGCTGACGACTGGAATGACGCCACGCAGCAGTGGACCTGCGTGCATTGCGAGGACGAGCGCAACGACGCGCGGATTGAAGCATGGGAGCGTGGGGAATAGTGAGCACGATCCGCGAGCGCATCCGTGGCATTCAGAAAGAACTCCGCGATGGCGCGTTGACGCCTGACCTTGCTCGAGAGTCGCTGGTGGAGCTCACGGCGTTGATGGGCAATGTGAACGATGAGATGCGGCTGGCGGATTTGGACTATAAGAAGCTGCTCCTCACCATGCTGAGAACACACGAAAAGGCGAATCGGGCGCGCATCGAAGCCGAAACTACGGGTGAGTATTCCCGCGCACGCGAAGCCAAAGACACGCGCGATCTGGTGATTGAAATGGTGCGGAGCTGCAAGGCTTATCTCCGTAGTCTTGATGAAGAAATGCGGTTGAGCCGATGACAGCCTCTCCTGCTCGGCAGACACGGAGTGCGGCATGAGCCCAATGATCTACATCACGAATGACGGCGTGGATGTAATCGTCAAAGTGGAGTCAGACATTCCGCATGCTGAAGGCGGTAAATCGTACTTCACATTCCGGTTTGCCACGTCTCAGCACTATACCGCGTGGCTGCTCGCCACACATTTGCGCGAGCGGTTTGAAGGCCTCGTGAAGGCCATTCGCCAAGAGGAATACGAGCACGGCTGGAGAGACGCGAAGGCTAAGAAAGGCAGCAAGCGTACGTGGTTCTCGATGTTCTTCGGCAAGAGGAATCAGGTATGACGGATGCCCTCGTCGCCCTCGCCACACTCACGATCTTAGCTGTCTTCGGATTAGCCGTGTGGGGACTGGTAGAAGGTATCAGGTTTCTCGCGCGGTGTATTCGCTGCCGCTTTGTCGAATGGCAGACGGAGAGATGGCGATGACGTTCTTCTCTCGCTGGCTCTGTGCCCTCCGTGGCCATGATGCGGTCCTGCACTTTGGACCGGGCCGATTGTCGATGCAGTGTCACTCCTGCGGCTGGTCATCGCCTGGATGGAATCTGCACAAGCCAGCGAAGGTGCTCTATATGAACTTACTCGTGGTGCGCGACAAGCGCAGAAAGGTGGCGTAGGTGGATCAGTTCGCAAGCGCAATGACGAAGGAGCAGTACTACGCAATGGACAGTGCGCGCAACATGCAACAGGCGGGCTCGCTCGGCTGTGCGTCGAAGCCGCCGCGTCCTGTGAGCGGGATGGACATGCAGTTGAATCGCCTTGATTCCGTGTCAGAGGCGTTGCATCAGGCGCTCAACGAGCTGGAAAACCGCATGGCGCACGTCGTCATGCCTGAGCCGCCATCACCTGCAAGAACCACCAGTGAGCCATCCCATTCGCCGGTCGGCATGACGAATCGCGTCGCCACGCTGAATGATCGAATCGAAGGCGCGCACCGTCGCATCGTGTCATTGCTGGAGCGGATAGACCTGTAGCCATGTGTCTCAAGGTTGTGCGCTTTCAGCGGCGAGAGAGGCGGGTGGCGTGATGTTGTTCCCGAAGCCCTCGCGTGGCACCGCCCTGCTCGAGCGCGAGCACCGCAAAGCGGCGCTGAAGGCTGAGGAAGACGCTGTGATTGCCGACGCGAAGCGCCTGGATGGCTTCCGCTGTCGCTGGCCTGAGCAGCATAAGTGCCGCGGCGGCTTGGAAGGCGCGCATGTGTTTTTACATCGGGGTATGGGCGGGAACCCGGCCGGCGACCGCACGACGGTGGAGGCGATTCTGACGGTGTGTGCGTGGATTCATCGACGCGGGCCGGAGTCCATCGACGGCAAGCAGTTGAAGGTGGAAGCGGAAACGGCGCAAGGCACACGCGGGCCTTGTGCGTATTACCGGAGCACGCCGGACGGCTGGCACATGGTGGCGCGAGAGCGCGCGCCGTTCATTTACGAAAGGGACTAATGACCGCACTGATTACCTACCTTGGCAAGCCGGAACTGAAGACGGCCTTCCTCGGCGAGATCGGCAAACACGAAGCTGCGGACGCACTCATCAAGGGCAGTTACGGTCGCATGAACGGGCACTTCAAGGGCTGCGCGATCGGCTGTTCCCTGTTCTCGCTCGGCATCATCAACGGCAAGACGCCGAAGGCCGCAGCAGAGCATGTCGATCAGCATGACCGCGTGCCCGTGGAGCTCGGCTGGCCGCTCTGGCTCGCGTATATGGAAGACAACGTCTTTGAGATGTTGCCGACCGACCTGTCGAAGACCTGGCCGCGCCGGCTCGCTGAGGCGATGCCGGTGGGTGTCACCGACGCGATGCTCGAACCGGTGCTCGCCAAGGTGCTGCTCTGGACGCTCATGGACGGCCGCTTCGGAGTCGTCCATGCGGCCGACTCCAAAAAACTGAAGGCCGTAGTTCGGGCGATGGGCGCGATCTTCGAGCGCACCCTCGCCGGCGAAGTGGTGCCAGAAGCCGAGTGGAACGAGGCTGCGCGGGCTGCGCGGGCTGCGTGGGCTGCGCGGGCTGCGTGGGCTGCGCGGGCTGCGTGGGCTGCGCGGGATGCGTGGGCTGCGCGGGCTGCGCGGGATGCGTGGGATGCGTGGGCTGCGTGGGCTGCGCGGGATGCGTGGGCTGCGTGGGCTGCGGAAACTCGCGACGCCTTCTACCCGGCACTCTCGGAATACCTGCTCACGTTGCTCCGTGAATTGAAGCCGGCCGAATCTGCGGTGGCGTAGATGCCGAAGCGCGCAGCGGCCCCATTATTCGACGCCGAACTGGAATGGACGACGGTAATTGTCGAGTGCGAGACGTGCGGCGATTCGCAGATTGAGATTCAGATCAAGGAACTGATTGAGCAGCAGCCGGAGTGGACGTGTCCGATGTGCAACGAGCCGACCGGCCAGAAAACGATTGTGGATGCTGATGCCTGATCGTCCTGAAGCCATCCGCCGTGCGCGCAATGTGGATCGCGTTCTCGCACATCTGCAAGCCCACGGACAGGCGACCAACGTGGAGCTCGTGGCGATCGGGGGAATGAGAGCAGGCGCGCGGATTTTTGAGCTCCGCAAGCAAGGGCACGTGATTACGTCAGAGCACGTCACTGATGGCGTGTGGCGGTTTATCTATCGCGGGTATGTGGCACCAGGACAGGCGGCGTTACCGCTGTCGGCATGAGGAGATATGGCAGCGTCGGCGTGGATGGTGACACGCAAGATGCCAACGGTGCGGGACGGCTTTTCAGCGAGCCAAGACGTGTTACCTCGGACCTGTCGAGGGTGAGCGCGACCGAAGGTGCGGTGTAGTGCTAGCACAGAAGACGCACTGAAGTTGGTAAGCCGTTGGAAGCAAGGCGCGGGGCTATTGCTGTTAACTCCGCACAGCCGGGTCAGAACCGGCACGCTGCCATCAGATTCCTTGCGATGGGATGCGAGGAATAGGCGGTCGCTGTGACGCTCAGACCACAGCGGGGTAGGCCGGAATCAGGGGGACGCCTCCGGTGCTCGATCAGTCCCAGTCGGTGAAGTTAAGGGTTCCTTGACCACTCCGACCAGGCGGGCTGAGAGGTCCGCACACACTAGACTACTTGTGGATACATAGTATACACCGCTAGATTTTGTGGCTTGTAAATGCTGAGGAAATTGCTATTGTGGTCGGGAAACGCGGAGCTTTTAGGAGCCCCGCGTCCCCTCGTAAAGACCGGCTGCTGGAACAGCGCGGGCAGAACTTACCGCCCATTCTACTCCCACAACCGAATTTTTGCGAGTCTCGTGACGAATGACGGGTTGAACCGTCTGAACGGCGCGAGCGGTAGCTGTTCCGGTGAGGCGGGTGGTGGGGGCATGCGACGGCGCGTGTCTAAGCCTGGGCAGTCTGCTGATTAATCTCTGACGACCGACGCAACGACGACCGACCGACGGCAGAACCGGCACGACGCAAGACGTTTTCTTGCGGCCACGGGACTGAAGGACTCACTAGAATACACGTTCTCTGAGGACTGCCGGAGGGAGAGAGGCGAGCAGAGGGAGGAGGGGGAGCCCGTGTGTCTTTAAGAGTGCGAGAACCTTAGATTATGCGGATATTTGCGGATACATCTGACATTCCTACGGGCAGCGTTTTTCGCTTTCCTACAGTGGGGGTGCCCTCATCATGGGAGCTCACGCAGGATCAAATCACCCGCTGGCAGCAGTTGTTTCCTCGGATTGATGTGCCCACGCAGATTCGGTATGCGCTGGCGTGGAGTTTGGCAAATCCGGCGAAGCGAAAGACCGCGCGAGGGATGCTCCGCTTTTTGGTGGGGTGGTTAACGAGAGCGAGTGAGCGCGTGACGCTAGAGCCGACGAGAACCTATACGACGGATTATTGTCCCCACGTCGAGCATTGCTCAAATCGTGGCGAGTGCCGAGTGAATATCACCCTCGGGAAGAAGTTGCTGAAATCGAGTGTGTCGGCATGAGAACCTGGGAGCGAGCGACGCGGCGGATGTTCTGTGGTGGCGCATGCCGCACGGAGGCTCCAATGCTCATTGAGAAAGGCACGCCCATGCTCGTGGTGGGAACCGATGCCACGCGGAACATTCGCTGCTCTGCGTGCGCGTTGCGGCGTTTTGGCGAAGTGGCGCCGGACCTCTCAGAGATTCCACAGAAGCGCTCTGTCGCTCATGAGCACGGATTCGTGCGTGTGGGAGCGTCGGTGCCGGACTTTAAGCGCAGGCAAAGCGGAGAGAACACATGACCTGCCCCTGTGGTTGTCTGCAACCCGTGAAACCCGGCAACGTCTGCGCCTCCCGGACCTGTGGGCCTCGACTCCGACTCCTCATCACCACGAAGGAGGATCGCAGCGCAGCCAGTAAGCACGGCTGGGCGAAGGTGACGCCCGAACAACGGCGCGCCCGGTTGTTGAAGTCCCATCTGGCCTCGCAAATCAACCGCTATGAAGCCTTGATGGATCGCTGGTTACAGTGGGTGATTGAGCAACACGACGTGAGAGGAGCGATTGAAGGGGCCTATCGACAGGGGTATAAGGCAGGCCTCTTAGCGAAATATCGGCGGCAGCGGAACTCGGAGGTGGCGGCGTGAGGCGCGGTCATCACGGCAAGGTAGACGCCAATCAGCAGGCCATCGTGAGGGCACTGCGCGCCGTTGGGTGCTCAGTTCAGTCAATCGCCTCTATCGGTTCAGGGTGTCCAGATTTGGCCGTTGGGAAGAACGGACGCACCTATCTACTGGAAGTAAAGCGACCTGGCCGGGTCTGCACAGTGGCGGAATGCAAATGGATCGCCGCGTGGAAAGGCCACGTCGATATTGTGCAGACGGTCGAGGATGCGTTACGGGTGGTCAATGCCTAACACATTCATCGCCCTTGATCCTCGCTATCTCGACATCGCTGGAGAGTACCTCCACGCACAGTTATCAGAGGATGTGGCCTTGTCAGATAAGCAGCTCGAGGCCTTGCGCGACAGAGTAGCCAGAGCGATGCAGCAAGCCGCTGAGCAGGAGTGGCAGGCGGTGCAGCGTGAACTGGAGATAGGCCGATGACGGATCGGCAGGTCATCTTGGCAATTCGTCGGTGCCATCTGAAGGCGAACATCTCGCAGTTTGAGGGTAAGCGCGGCATCAAAGTGCTGTGGCTGCAGGCGACCGTCGATCCCGGAGGGACATTCTTTGGTCCTGGGCCGTACCTGAAAGTGCCGATTAGTGGGGGCGATTGGGACGGCACACGGCAGCGTGTCTATGCGCCAGCGCGCCTCCGGCGACGACTTGAGCGCGCTTGGACGCCGTATCAGAAAGTAAGCGCCCGATGACCTATTCTCTCCTCTCCGTTGATCCACGAGACGGAGGGAAAGAACAAGAAGAAAAAGATTTTGCGCGCGTGGTCCAGTCTGGTGCTCCCACCAGCCATATACCGCAGCGAGCAAAGGAGTAATTCCAACATGGGCAGCGTGGCACTTAATCGGAAAGTCCAATTTGAAACCATGAGGTGCGGGGAGTGCGGCATCGTCTTCGCCCTTGAAGACTGGCTGATGGCCAAATGGGTAGAAGAGAAGCATGGCTTCTACTGTCCCAATGGACACTCGCGCCGATTTGTCGGTGAGACTGAAGCCGAGCGACTTGCGAAGCAGCTTGAAACGGCGAAGCGTGATGCGGAGTGGCAACGCCAGCGTGCGGAGAGCGCCGACAAGCGGCTCATCGCCGCGAAGGGACAAATGACGAAGCTGAAGAAGCGCGTCAATTGCGGCGTGTGCCCACATTGCCAGCGCACCGTTTCTCAAATGGCGCGACACATTGCCACGAAGCACCCGGAAGCATTGGCCGATGCATCCAAGTCAGTTGATGCGGTAGCTCGCCCTGTCGGAGGTACCACGGAATGACCACGCGCGCTAAATCTTCTTCCTCTTCTTCTTCTGATCCTTTGATCCCCCTGATCGCCAAGTGGCGAGAGAAGGCATGCTCAGAAGGATGGGAATCTGCTGATCCAGGCGGGAGCAGCTTTAGTCCGAATCCTTGCGTGCGCTGCGGGTGGTCACGCGAGGATCACGCGCGCCGTGAGCGCCTCACTAGCCCCACTGCCGATCCGTCGCCAGTCTTTGTAGTGGGCGACGTGGTGCAAGTGCTGAATGCGATCCGCTTGCCAAAGGTGGAGCAGGTCATTCATACCGGCAGGATTGAGCGCATCACTCAAGGGGCGTCAGGGAATCCGCTGTATTGGATTTCAGGCATACGCATCGCGCGGTCTGCTCGCGTGCTTCGCCACGCGCCCATTGTTGACCTCATGGCGGCATTGAAGGCCGCACTGCCGAAGGAGGGCTAACTCACACCATGCAGGACGCCGTAGATTCGATGAACGCTGTGATCAAGGAATGGCGAGAGGCCGCAACAGTTTGCGACCAAAGCACCGACAGTCATTGCGCAGAAGACTTTGAGGCCGCGCGCATCTATCGGAAGTGCGCGGACGATCTCGCGGCTTCCCTCTCGCGCGATCCCCTGCCTGATGAAGTCACCGTGACGGCGCAACCCGCCACAGAGGCCGACAAGCAGGAGTGGGCACGCTTAGCCGCAGATCCCCAGACGATCTGGCAACCATCCGTAGTGCTGTTTGCCTTTATGGGATGGCTGACGAGTCGAGACGAGCGCACGGTGTTGAGTGCCACGGACGACGCCGCGCCCGCTGCCGATCTCGTCAAACAGTTCTGCGACCACTACGGCTTCGCGGAACCACGGGAAGGCTGGCACCACATGATTAAGTCGCTCCCGGCGTCTCCGCTCCCTACGGGAGAGACGCAATGAAGTACATGACGTTCTGGTATTCCGTGCACGATGACACGCGCTACTCGCTGCGTACCTCGGTGAACAGCGACCCGTCCGATTGCGCCGTCGAAGCGGCTGAGGACTATCACCACAATCACGACGGCTGGGAGGCGAACTGGCCGTTGGAAATCACGTTGTACAGCACTGAGGACGGTCCTGCGGTGCATCTGTTTGAAGTGGAGCGCGAAACGGTCCCTGAGTTCTACGCGCACAAACGAGAGCTTGGAGACGATCCCTCGCTCCCTACGGGAGCGCAGCCGTGAGCCACGCCAAACCGATGGAGAAGCCAGAAGCCTATTCCGCCTTCCTGACCAAGTGCACGACGTTGGAGCAGTTGCGGGCGCATGTGCTGGCCTATGAGGATCTGGCGCTCGACGCCGTAGACATCGTGCATAAGATGACCACGGCGGACTTCAAGGAGTTCGTGCGCGGGCTGAAGATGGAACGGCGCGGGAAGTTCGCTGGCGAAGAGTGGGCCAAGCGGTTCATTGCGGTGCTGATGCCTGAACCCATGTTCACCATTTCGGCGATTGCGGACGAATACAAGGTGCCGTTCGCCGTCGCATGTATACGGCTGAAGGAAGTGCAACCGGAACTGTTCGAGAGGCACGCATGATCGATCCCCTCCGTGCCGTGCTTCAACCGCAGGACGAGTGCTGATGACACATTCATATAAAGACTTCGCCAATCCGCTCAGGTCGCTGGCGCTGGAATGCGTTGTTATTGGCCAAACAGAGGAGCGGTACTGTTCCTGCGATCAGATCGATTTTACGGATTGGCCGAAAGACCTTCGTGCCGCCTGCGGATTCTGCCGCACGGTGGACCAGGTTGAGAAGCGCATTCGTGATGCGTTTGCTGAATCTGGCGGACTCGATCTCCTCCTCCGGCAGGCGCAGGAGACAGCTTCGGTCGCAACGAACGTCCTTCCACTGCCGGACGCCATTGCGACACCTAACCGTGTGATCCCGAGCGGTGGAGATTCGGGATGTATCAAGTGTGGCGCGAACCTTATTGTGGGCGCGACGTTGACCGTTGGCCCGTTCTGTCGCCGTTGTTGGGACGACATCAAGGCCAAGGTGCGAATCGTGGATGCGGAGAATGCTGCGGCTGATGCTGATTCTCCTGCTGTTGGGCAGGCGCAGGCGCCGCTATGAGCGAAACACTATGCACGAATGACATCCACTATTGGAAGCCGGATTCCACGGTCTGTAACTGCCGAATGCGGATTCGATTTCCTGAACCTGTGGCGCTCCCCTCAGCGGGGTCTACGACCGCACCAGCCAGCGAACAGCGCGCTGTTGAAACATTCGTGGATGGCATTCTTGATCTCCATGCTGCTCGGCAGCGCATCGCGGAGTTAGAATCCTCCCTGCAAACAGGTCGAGACGTGGCCGCCGATCTCGGTGACAAACTGGACGCTGCGG
>Ga0247671_1000543_pt1 | contig 11695 bp, 10 predicted proteins | sample CNK12_metaG_FD_183039 | JGI IMG/M metagenome (GOLD analysis project Ga0247671, IMG submission 183039) | Soil microbial communities from Purdue University Martell Research Forest, Indiana, United States - CNK12 | ecosystem: Environmental > Terrestrial > Soil > Temperate forest > Bulk soil...
CGCGGCGCGGGCAGCATCAAATGAATGCGTAACTTCGAGTGTAGCGGTCATGCGAGTGTTTGCTCCTTCGAATTCGCGAGGCTCGACCTGAAGGCCGGCCACGGTGGGAGGGGGATTGTATCGCATCCGATGGTGCACCCATACAATGGCGTCTGCTTGGGGAAAAAGGACTCACGCGGAGGCGCGGAGTACGCGGAGAAAGAAGTTCTCATAATCTCCTCCGCGTCTCCGCGCCTCCGCGTGAGCTCAAGTCATTGGTTCCAGCGTCAACTGACACGCTGTTAGACCGTAGGCTTACCCACAAACTACGCGTAAATCCGGCGACATGGTGTCAGGCGTGAGCAGATCGTTTGCGCAATTCACAAGAGTCGAAAGAATTGAGCTGGTCGTGACGAGCCGGGCCGATTACCCGCCAACTGTCTCCTGAATGTTCGCGAAAGACATCTTGGTGCAGGACATTGGCGATCGATACGGGCCGCATTTCGAGAGTTTTTGGGACCAACCTGCGAACGGCGACCAAGACCGCTGTCTGGCCGAAGGAGTCCAGCTCCACCCACCGCGCACCGTCACATCGAGGTGTGACGGAGACCGGTTGACTCCGGCCGGGGAGACCGGTAGACTCACGTCAGCAACTGAGACTCAGTCTCAAACTACCAAACGCAAGGACGACATGACTCTACGCCGGATCATCACCACGCTGTCCATTCCCGCGCTCGCTCTGATTGCAGCGGCGCCTGCCTCCGCCCAGGAGAATCCCTACTTCATCACCTACACGCACCACATGGAGGAACCGGGCAATCTGGAGGTCGCGCTCAATCCGGTCTTGGGTGTGCCGAAGGGAGGGGCGAGGCAGTTTGTGGCGTCGTCCGTCGAGCTCGAGTATGGGGTCAATGGATGGTGGACCTCGGAGTTGTATCTCGATAGTCAGAAGACGAGCAGGGAGAGCACGCTGTTCACCGGATATCGGTTCGAGAACCGTTTCCGGCTGCTGATGAAGGAGCACGCCATCAATCCCGTTCTCTATTTCGAATATGAGGACATCACCGGCGCGGACAAGATTCTCAAGGAAGTGGTCGGGTTTGACTCGTTCCGAGACCTGTTGGAGCCGGCGGAGGATCTGCGGCACGAGAAAAAGCGTGAGGTCGAGGCAAAACTGATCCTGTCCAGCAATCTGCGCGGCTGGAATCTCGCCGGAAATCTGATCGCCGAAAAGAATCTGAGCGGCGAGCCGGTCGAATTCGGCTACGCCGCCGCGGTAAGCCGTCCGCTTGCACTGGCGGCATCACCCCTCCCCTGCTCCCTATGCCCGGAAAACTTCACCTTGGGCCTCGAGCTTTACGGCGGCCTCGGCGAGCAGCATCAGGTCACTCTCTCCGGGACTTCGCACTATCTCGCGCCGTCGGTGGCCTGGAGTCTTCCCAATGGCGTGACCTTCCGGCTCAGCCCGTCGTTCGGCATCAATGGAAACAGCAACCGCGCCCTCATACGGTTCGGAGTGGCCTACGAGTTCCCCGTGATCGCTTCAAGGATGAAATAGCCATGAATTCCAATAAACAGACGTTGATCGTCCTCGCCTTTCTGATCGGCGCCGCCGGTTGCGCCGCCGGCCCGGCCAACACTGCCGCTCCCGTCACAGCAGAACATGTCAGCAATGACGTCCAAGCCGGCCGAAAGCTATTCTCGCAGCACTGCGCTACCTGCCACGGAGACGAGGCACAGGGGACGACACGCGCCCCGAGCCTTCACACCCCCTCGGTGCAGACGAGGACCGACGATGCTCTCGTTCAATTCCTGACCGACGGCGATCTCCGGAAAGGGATGCCCTCCTGGTCACGGCTCCCCGAAGAGCGCCGCCTGCAGTTGACGCGCTACCTCAAGTCGCTCCCGCGATGAAGAGCTCGATCCCGCGCTGGATTACGGTGTGCACTGTATAGATCACCCAGGTGCGCCCGATGACGCACCGTGTGCGGCCGATGACTTACCGCGTACGCCCGATGACTTGCCGCATGCGCCCGATGCCTTGCCGCGTACGCCCGATGACTTGCCGCGTACGCCCGATGACTTGCCGCGTACGCCCGATGACTTGGCGCGTACGCCCGATGACTTGCTGCGTACGCTCGATGACTTGCTGCGTACGCTCGATGACTTGCTGCGTACGCCCGATGACTTGGCGCGTGCGCCCGATGACTTGCCGCGTGCGCCCGATGACTCACCGCGCGAGCCCACTGGCTCATCGCCCAAGCCGACCGGCGCACAGCCCAAGCCGATCGGCGCACAGCCCAAGCCAACCGGCGCACAGCCCAAGCCGACCGGCGCACAGCCCAAGCCGACCGGCGCACAGCCCAGGCCGATCGGCGCACAGCCCAAGCCGATCGGCGCACAGCCCAAGCAGACCGGCGCACAGCCCAAGCCGACCGGCGCACCGCTCAAGCCGACCGGCGCACAACCCAATCCGACCGGCGGACAGCCCAAGCCAAGCGGTGCATCGTCAAACCGGCTGGCTCAACGGGCAGCCTGCCGGCGCACCGCGAAAACCGGTCAGCTCACTGCGCAAGCCGAACGGCTCACCGCGTTAGCTGGGCGGATGTCATCGCTCGCACCGCCGTTCACGGCTGCCGGACGGCGCGGTGACGAAGCGGCAGCGCGATGTCTCCGGTGAAGAGAAGCCGGTTCAGGGAGCCCGGGCCGGCGTTGCTTACTTTGTTCACCGAGGCGCTCGAGATCAAGGCCAGTGCGACGACTGCCGGGCTTGCGGACGGATGGTCCTGCAGGTAGAGCGCGGCGGCGCCGGTCACGTGCGGGGTGGCCATGGAGGTGCCGCTATCGATCGCCACGGCGGTATCGCTGCTGTACCAGTCCGACTCGATCTGCACTCCCGGCGCAAAAAGGTCGACGCAGCTCCCGTAATTCGCGAACTGGGCCTTCGCGTCGGCGATGGTGGTCGCGCTCACGGTAATGGCGTTGGTCACCCGGGCTGGGGAAATCGTGCAGGCATCCGTGGCCACGCCGTTGTTTGCCGTGCCGTTGCCGGCGAGTACACAGACAGTGATGCCGTCGGCAATGGCAGCGTTGATTGCCGCATCGAAACTGGCCGAGGGGTTGTCGGTGTAGATGGAGATGTTCATGACCGCGGCCTGGCCGTTCTGGTGGTCGCCGATGACCCAGTCGATTCCCGCCACCATGTCGCTGACAAAGCCGCGATTCTGGCAGTCGAGGACGCGTACCGAAACGAGGGAAACCTCCTTTGCCACCCCGTGCACCGTTCCACCGACGATTCCGGCGACATGCGACCCATGTCCATTGCAGTCGGCCGGCGGCAAGGTCGTACTGAAGTTGAAACCATTCCTCACCCGGCCGCCGAAATCGACATGAGTCGGATTGATGCCGCTATCGAGGATATAGGCGGTCACTCCTCGGCCCGTATTCTTATAAACGTAGGTCTGATTGAGCGGCAAATCGCGTTGATCGATCCGGTCCAGCCCCCATGCAGGCGGCGCGGTCTGCGTGACGAGCGGCGAAGGCTGCAGTGTCGACCCGCCCGAGGCGATCGAATCGTGCTCGACGTACTTGACCCTGTCGTCATTGAGAAGATCGAGTGCCGAGGACTCGGGCATCTCGATGACAAAACCGCGGAGCGCCCGGCTGAATCGATGACTCAACCGGCCGTGGTGCTTCATCGACAATTCATCCGCGACCGAGTTGACGTCCTCCACATCGTCGTTGAGCGCGACGATGTACCGTGCGGGACCGTCAGCAGCAGCATTGAGGATGGCTCGCCGGGACGTTGCGGCGGACGCTGGGAGGCAAAGCGCGGCCATCACCACCGCCAGTATCATTCGTTTCATTCGATTGCATTATCTCCTCTTGCCGTTCCGTTTCCGTCCCGAATGGGGGAGGCCGGGACGGAGAGCGGGCGTCTCGCCTGCTCCCGACGTGGCGTCTCGCCCGGCGGTGGTCCCGCCGACAGCACGGTCGAAATCTGAAAACGCGGACGGGATCGTCGCAGTCTCTGCACAACATTTACGTTTGCCTTCGTCCCCACCGTCGGGCGAGACGCCCGCCGGGAGCAGGCGCGGACGCCCGCTCTCCTCGCGTGGGGACATCCTCCTTCCCCACTCCGGCTTCTCGGGATATAAAGCGCGGCCATGCTGAAGAACTGCATCGCCGTGATCCTCCTCATCGCCTCCTCCGCCTTCGCGCAGGACGTGAAGACCACCCCGCAGCCGAAACCGACGATCCGGGAGTTGACGCTCGAGAACATCTTCGATCCGAAGGCCAAAGTGTCGTTCGCCGGAACGCCGCAGAGCGGGTTCCACTGGCTGGATGACAAGACCTTCGCCTGGCCGCGCACCGAGGAGGGGAAGGTGGTCGAGCAGGCGGTGATAGAGACCGACACCGGCAACAAGCGCGTCCTCTTCAACGCCGCGAAGCTCGAAGCGGCAGCGAAGAAGATCGCCGGCGTGTCGTCCGACGAGGCCAGCGGGTTCGCCAAACAGCGGAGCTGGAACGTCAGCCCGAACAAGAAGAGCGCCCTGCTCACCATCGGCAACGACGTCTATCTGTACACCTTCGATTCCGACTCCATGACCCGGCTCACCTCCTCCCCCGGCGAGAAAGAGGAAGTGATGTTCAGCCCCGACGGGCGCTTCGTCTCGTTCGTGCGCGAGAACAACATCTACGCCGTCGACGTGGCCACGCAGCGCGAGCGGCAGCTCACCACCGACGGCAACGCCAACCTCCAGAACGGCATCCTCGACTGGGTCTACCAGGAAGAGGTCTACGGGCGCGGCAACTTCCGCGCGTACTGGTGGAGCCCCGACTCCACGCGCATCGCCTACCTGCAGCTCGACGAGCGGCCGGTCCGGCACTTCGCCGTGGTCGATCACATCCCCTACCAGCAGAACGTCGAGTCCGAGCTCTATCCGAAAGCGGGGGCGCCGAATCCGATCGCAAAGCTCTTCACCGTCAGCATCACCGGCACGGCGCCGAAGGAAGTGAGCACGGAGAGCTACAGCGGCGCCGACTTTCTCATCGTCCTGGTCGACTGGTCGCCGGACAGCTCCAAAGTCGTCTATCAGATCCAGAACCGCGAGCAGACCTGGCTCGACCTCGACGCCGCGGACGTGCGCGGCGGCGGCGCGCCGAAGACGCTCTTCCGCGAGACGACGAAGGCGTGGGTGGACATCACCGGCAACCCTGTCTGGCTGAAGGACGGCTCGTTCCTCTGGCTCAGCGAGCGGACCGGTTTCAAACACCTTTATCAATATGCCGCGGACGGAAAACTGATCCGGCAGATCACGAACGGGCCGTGGGAAGTGCGCACGGTTCACGGCGTCGATCCCGCCAACGACTGGATCTATTTCTCCGGCACTGAGCGCTCGGTCCTGGGCACGGACATCTACCGCGTTCACCTCGACGGCAGCGGTCTGAAACGGCTTTCCGAAGCGCTCGGCCAGCACAGCGCCAACTTCAATCCGTCGTTTACGTCGTATCTCGATACGTTCTCGGACGTCTCCACGCCCCCGTCGACGTCGCTGTACCGCGGCGACGGAACGCGCGTGCGCGTGGTCGATGCGAATGAGACGCCGATGATGCGCGACCTTCACATCGCCAAACCGGAGTTCGTGCAGGTGAAGACGCGCGACGGCTTCGTCATGGAAGCGATGATGATCAAGCCGCCGGACTTCGATCCGTCGAAGAAGTACCCGGTCTACGAGCACACCTACTCGGGTCCGCACGCGCAGCAGGTGCGCAATGCGTGGGCCGGGCAGACCTATCTCTGGCACCAGTTCCTGGCGCAGCACGGCGTGATCGTGTGGGTGTGCGACAACCGCAGCGCCAGCGGCAAGGGGGCGGAGTCGGCCTGGACGTCGTACAAACGGATGGGCGAAGGGGAGCTGCGCGACCTCGAGGACGGGCTGAAGTGGCTGACGTCGCAGCCGTACGTCGACGCTTCGCGCGTGGCGCTCAGCGGCTGGAGCTACGGCGGCTTCATGACGTCGTTCGCCCTGACGCACAGCACGATGTGGAGCGCCGGCCTTTCAGGAGGAACGGTCTCCGACTGGCGCGACTACGACTCGATCTACACCGAGCGGGTCATGCTGATGCCGCAGAACAATCCCGACGGTTACAAGGACACGGCCCCGCGCTGGGCTGCGAAAAACCTCCACGGCAACATCCTGCTGATGCACGGCACGATCGACGACAACGTGCACATGCAGAACACGATTCAGTTCATCTACGAGCTGGAGAAGGCGAACAAGCCGTATCAGCTTCAGGTCTATCCGAAATCGCGGCACGGCGTTGTCGACCCCGCGCTGAACGCGCACATGCGCGCGGCGATGTGGAAGTTCATCGAGGAGAATTTGGCGGTGAAGTAGGGCGGGGTAGCGCGGTCTCGCGGTTGCGCGGTTTCGCGGTTGCTGGGTTACTGGGTTGCTGGACGAAATTGACAACCTTCGTAAACGGCAACCCGGCAGCTCCGGTAACCGAGCAACTCAGCAACTTAGCAACCCTCCCCACCCCGAGACCGCGCAACTGCGAGACTCCGCAACCCCGCGTAAACGCCGACAGTCCCCGCACCGTCTGCTGGAAGAGCCCATAACAGGAAGGAGGAGGATTCATGCGTAGTCGTGTCTTTGTGTTCGTTCTACTGGTCATCATCACTCTCACTGGAGGCTATCTGGTCGGGTGCGCAACGGGCGGAGGGCAGCCGCATATGAATGCGGCCCTCGATGAGCTCCGCGCGGCGCGGTCGGAACTGGAGGCCGCCAACAGCGACAAGGGGGGCCATCGGGCCAAGGCCATCGGTCTCGTCGACGAGGCCATCGGCGAGGTCCAGGCAGGAATCGAATTCGCCCGTACGCACTGACATTGAGGAGAATGTGATGAAAAAGCAATCGGTTCTTGGTGCCCTCTTTCTCTGTCTGACGCTCATCGGCGGCATCGTCGCCGGCCGGGCGCACGCCGCGCAGTCGCACATGGTGGCGGCCCGCGGTCACCTTCGCTCCGCACGGCAGGAGCTCCGCGATGCTCTGGCCGACAAAGGCGGCCATCGCGAACGGGCGATCGTCCTTGTCGACAGCGCCATCGGCGAAGTCGATGCGGGGATCGAGTACGCGCGCGGACGTTGATTAACGACGGTCTCGAGGTCGCAGGGGCGCTGGATTCAGCGACCCTGCGACGAGGCATCGGCCTCCTCACCTCGGCAACCCGACAACGTTGCAACCAAGTAACCCAGCAATGCAGCAACGCCAAAACTTTGCAACAACTCGACGGGGTGATCACCGTCACACCTCACTGTATCGGCGTCTGATTCGCGTACGCGTTGCATCACGCCCTTCGTCTATGTGTCGGGTCCTGGGAATCGCCAGGCAACACGCATGGAAAGGAATCGATGATGAAGAGTCGCACGATTGGAATTGGAATCGCTCTTGTGATGATCGCCGGAATGGCCTTCGCGCAAGCTCCGGCAGGCCCGCCACGCCCCGGGCTGGCAGCTCTGGCAAACTATCTACAGCTCACACCAGACCAGAAAACAGCCTGGCGGCAGATCCATGAGGACACGGCGGCCCTGATCAAGCCCCTCAGGGAAAACGCCATCGATCTCACGAAGCAGCTTCATACCGCGATCGCCGCCAGTACGCCCGACCACGCGGCGATCGGCAAGCTCGTTCTCGCGCTGCATTCGGTCCGGGACGAGATTCGGGCAACGAGGAAGAGCAGCGAGGAGAAACTGGCGGCCGTACTCACCGCGGAGCAGAAAACGAAATTCGAAGCGTTTCTTGCGGCTGGCAAGGCCATGCGCCACCGCGGAAACTAGCCGCTCCGCCGCCGAACCGCCCCGGGTTGTCACGCGAGCCGTCCATCACGGTTGGACGGCTCGCCGTTCGCGGCTCTGTGCAGATCCGCGCCTACCTCCGGCGCGGTGATGTGTGTTCGTCCCGACAAGGAGTACCGCTACGGAATCGGGTGAAACTCCGGGTGAACATCAGGATGCTCCACGGGGTGTTCGATGTCGTGGAGGCCGCCTCCTATTTCGTGAACTGCTTGTGCTTTATCCTGGGCGATCGCACTCTCAATCCATTGCCATTTCTCCCGATGGTAGTGGAACTGCATTGGATCTTTGTAACGAGAAACGTGTCCTGATCGCACTGCATTGGCGTAAGCGACCACATCCTGAAACTGCTCGTCGGTCAACATTGGGTTCTTTTTTACGAAGTCGTGGATATCCTTCAGGTGCTCGTCGAGCTCCTCGACTCCCGAGATCCCGAGCTCTGCTTCGCGGAGGCGCATGCGTTCCTCGGCAAGACGCCTGACGGCCGTGCGCTTTTCGGCCTCGGACGCGGCACCATCGGCGATTGCGGAGTATTTGATGAGGTCGAAGTGCGGCGTGCCGCCGGCAGACGATCGAAGGATGTCGACATTCGCGGAGAAGACCGCGTCGGGCCGGAAGAGATGCTCGATCCACGGTCCGTAAAGACGCTCGGCAAGACCGTCGATCATCTTTCCGGCGAACTTCCCCGCGTAGCCTCCGAGCTCGGGAAGGAATGCCGCGATCACTTCTCCGACGATCTTCTTTGCGCCCTTTTCCGCTTCGGCAGCCCGCAGATCCTCCACCGTGAGATCGTGCTCAGCCTGCGCGTACTCGGCGCGTGTGCGCGGCAATGGTCCGGTATCGGTGCCGGCGGGAGGAGGCGCTTCGTGCAGGCCTTCCTCGTCGAGGATCCTGGCCGCGGCAAGACCGATCTCCGTGCCTTCCGGAGTATCGATTCTCTGGAAACGCGTCACGAATGCCTGCAACGCTGCTTTGCCAGCAGGAGGTATCGCGATGACTTCGTCATGAACCGCCTCTGCGGCGGCCGCGCGCGCGACCGCGGCCTTCTCGCGGCGCAGTGACGCTTCGAACCGCGTCATGACGTCGTCGTACCGTTTTTCGAGCAGATCGCCTGCCGGCAACTGTGCGAACAGTGTGAAACTCGTAAGGGCCGTCAGTACGGCCACGAATTGGCCCACGCGCTTTTTCGTTTCCAGAAAAACGGTCACCGCGCGCACGTGTGCGGCATTGGCGATTGCGATCATCAACAGGATCACGCAACAGAACAGCCAGGGAGGCATGTGTAACGCCCCGGTGACCGCAAAGCGAAGATCGATCAGAAACTGCTCGACGATTTCGACCTGGCGATCGCTGGCCGAAAGCCGGAGCGAATTCAGAAAAATCAGCAGCGCCAGGAGACCGCCGATCGCCACGCCAACCGGGCCGGCAATCGACGTGATCACCTTTGCAATCAGCCAATCGCGGTGTCGCGCCAGCCGCCAGACGATGAAAACGCCGATTCCGAGGAACAACAGTAAACCCGTGCCCTCCAGAATCTTGAACAACTCACCGATGAGAAACACCACGCCGAGAAAAATCCCCAGGAGCGCCACGCACATCGCCCAGCCGAGGAGCGATCCCAACGGGATGCCGATTAGCGGAGCAAGGATTTGCATGAGGCAACCCTCACCCTTGGTCGTGTTCGTTTGAATAGGATCTCTCATCGTCAAAGGTGTGTGCCGTAGCCCGGTTTTCCCTACCCCGGGGTAAGATGACGGACAAAATCGTCCGGTTTCGGGAAGACAGGTAATCATGTTCGAGTCCGCTACATCCCCGCCCCGCTTCAGGCCTTCGTTTCCCTTCAAACTGCCGCCGCTCCGAGGAGGGCTCGTCCGCTTCCTCCTTCGCATCGGCGTGCTCATCGTGCCGCTGATTCTGATGCGGGCGTGCCTCATCACGTACGTGCCGCTCGATCAGATCGGGCTGCGGCAGGTATCGTTCGGGATGAACAAGGGCTTGCAGAAAGAGCTCGTGCAGCCAGGCTACCGGCGGGCCATCAGCGGATACGAGACCATCCGCACGTTCCAGCGCAACGTCCAGGCGGTCGAGTTCACCAACGATGAAGCCGAGCGGGGCGCCGACCATCGCACCGTCGCGGCCATCAACGTCCCGACCGTCGACGGATACCCGGTGGCGGTCGACGTCACCGTGCTCTATCGCATCGCCGATCCGTTCCTGGTCGTGTCGAAGTTCGGCTTCGGGCGCGGTTACGAGGACAACGTGGTGATGCGTTTTACCGATCCCGCGGTCAAGCAGCACCTCGGCGAGCTTCGCGCGGAGGAGTTCTACCGCGACCAGCGCATCGCCAAGGTGCATGACCTCAAGAAGGAGCTGGCCGACAAGTTTCGCCAGAACGGCCTGGAGCTGGCGGACGTGCTGATCCGGCAATACGACTACCCCGACACATTCCAGCAGCTCACCGAGCAGAAGAAGATTCAGGACCAGTCGGTGCTGACGAACCGCGCGCTGACCAAGCAGGCCGAGGTCGATACGCGGCTCAAGCAGACCGCGGCCGAGGGGCAGAACTCGATCAACGTCCGCAGCGCGGAGTTTCAGGCGCAGATCACGGGGCTGAACGCACAGAAGGACAATTACGAGCGCTCCAAACACGCCGAAGCCGATCTCCTCGTCAAGAGCGCCGAGGCGCAGGGAACGGAAGAGATCAACCGGGCCATGGAAGGCGCCGGCTCCGACAAACTGCTGCGGCTGCGCAAGGGCTTGGCCATCCTCAACGGCATCAAAGGTCCGATCTACATCAGCGAAGACCCGACCGATATCGGGAAGATCACCGGGTCAGGGAAGCACTGAGGCGAATGATGAAACGACTGCTCGCATTGCTCGCCACCCTCCCCCTCCTCGCTGCCTGCACGCCGCATACGACGCAGGCCACCCAGGTCGGCGTCCGCTTCAACAAGATCACCGGGGCCACGGAGACCTCCGATCCCGGCGCGACGTACTTTTTCGCGCCGATCATCAACGACTGGACCACCTACGATACGTCGACGCAGAACCTGGTGATGTCGGCCAAAGCGGCCGAGGGGGATCGCAAGGAGAAAGACGACCTGCGGTTCAAGACGCGCGACGGCAACGACATCGAAACGGACGTCACCATCCGCTGGCGGATCGATCCGAACAAAGCGGCGTACATCTGGCGCACCGTGGCGCCGGACACGGTCTCTCTCAAGGAACGCCTGGTGCGTCCGCTGGCGCGCGCGTACGTGCGCGACGTCCTCAACCGGCTCGATTCCGAGGAGTACTACAACCCCGACCTGCGATTCGCGGCGGCGAGCGATGCCACCAAAGTCATGGCCACCCAACTGAAGCCGTACGGCGTGATCGTGGAGCAGGTCATCCTCGGCGATTTCGCCTTCAAGCCCGACTACCAGAACCTCATCAACAAGCGGAAGGAAGCGGAGAAGCAGGCCGAGAAGCTGGAATCGCAGATCCTGGCGACCCTGGAATCGAACAAGGCGAACGTGCAGCAGAAGGTGGCGGAGCTGACCGAGCAGCTCACGCGCGCGCAGGGCGATTTCGAGCAGGCCAAGCGCGCCGCGGACGCGTACGTCGTGCGCAAGCAGCAGGACGCGCAGGCGACGCTGTCGGAGAAGAGCGCCGTGGCGCAGGGGATCAAGAAGGAGCGCGCCGCGCTCAATGGAAGCGCCGGCGACGCGTATGTCTCGCTCCAGTTGATCGACGCCCTGCAGCAGAAGGAGATCCGCCAGATTCCGAAGCTGCCGAATGGCAACGTCATCATCGACGGCAACAAGCTGCTCGAGCAGTTGGGCGTGATTCAGTATCAGCAGCAGAAGCCGCCGGAGC
>Ga0247671_1000544_pt1 | contig 11693 bp, 7 predicted proteins | sample CNK12_metaG_FD_183039 | JGI IMG/M metagenome (GOLD analysis project Ga0247671, IMG submission 183039) | Soil microbial communities from Purdue University Martell Research Forest, Indiana, United States - CNK12 | ecosystem: Environmental > Terrestrial > Soil > Temperate forest > Bulk soil | place...
AGCGATGCGACAAGATTCAGATCACCTTGTTCCCGGTCGCGTATATAGGCGCTGCAGTGATAAGCGTTCAGCAGTTCAGAGGCGCGGCGGGTGATGACGTCCAGAACGCGCGACAACTCGCTCTCGGCGCTGATCTCCAACTCGATTTCGTGAAGCGCAGCGAGCTGAGCAGTCTGCCGCCGGAGCAACTGGTCCACGCGTTTGCGCTCGGTTATGTCTTGCCCGATGCCGATACTATTCCCATCCGAAAGATGTACGATGGCCCAAGTTGCTTCGACGGCACGCCCATCCCGCACTTTGGTTTTTAAGTCGGCCCACTCACCATTCGATGTGGCAAAGAAATCCAGAACCTTTTGGCGATATTGTGGATCTGGGTAGCCATCGGCCAATAAATCAACGTTTTGCTTCCGTATTTCTTCGAGAGTCCACCCCCGCCAGCGCTCCCATTCTCGATTAAGAAGCTTAGGGCGCCCATCCGCGCCGAAGAAACCGATCATTACCGGAACATGGTCGAAGATGCTCTGCAGAATCTCCTTCTGCTTTCCTAGATCATCTTCTGTGCGCTTGCGCTCCGTTATGTCAGTGGAAATGCCGCCCACGGCGTAAGCCTTTCCGGCCGCGTCAAGGAGTGGGAACTTATGGACAATGTAAGTATGGAGGCCGTTTGCGTAGGCGGCCGATTCTTCAAACTCCAAAGAGTGGCCGGCCTCGAGCACACTGCGGTCTGTAGCCCGAAAGGCGGCGGCCAGTTGCGGCGGGAAGAGTTCGGCGTCCGTTTTCATAAAAACCTGTTGGGGCGTAAGGTTGAAAGTAAGTTCGAATTGTCGATTCACTTGCAGATAGCGACCGTCCGAGTCCTTCAGAAATATCATTGATGGACAGTTGTCCAGAATCGCCCGCAGACGCGACCGGCTTTCGCGCAGCGCTTCCTCCGCGCGTTTGCGCTCAGTGACGTCCTCCAATAGCGCGATAAAGTAATCGACTGAACGATCCGAGCGCCGCACGCAACTCACAGAGATGGTCGCGTTGATCACCCCTCCGTCCTTTCTGATGAATCGCTTGTCCATCGAGTAGCCTTCGGACTCCCCGGATAGCGCGCGCTCGAAACTGGCGATGTTTGCAGCCAGATCATCGGCGTGGGTTAACTCCGCCCAGGTCAACTGCAGCAGTTCGGTCCGTTCGTACCCCAGGATTTCGCACATCTTATCGTTGACTTCGATAAACCCTTTGGCCGGCGACGTGATCGACATTCCGATTAGCCCGAGCTCGAAGTATCGGCGGAATCTTTCCTCGCTCTGCCGCAGCGCTTCTTCCGCGCGCTTGCGCTCAGTGACATCACGGGCGATGCCCTGTATCCCGATGGGAACACCGTCTTGAAGGACGAGTCTTGTATTGACCTCAACTGTGATCCGTCGCCCATCTTTCGCGATGATCTCCAGGTCGTACACTGTTTCTTTCTGACCGGCGAGCTTGGCGGCGATCATCTTGCGCGCCGTCTCGAGATATTCGGGCGCGACGGACTGTTCAAAGTTCAGCGCGAGAGCTTCTTCGCGGGTATAGCCGGTTATCCGCTCGACTGCCTGGTTAACCGATGTGTAGTTGCCCTTCAGGTCATGCGTGTAAATGATGTCCTGGGCATTCTCCACCAGATCCCGGTAGCGCTCCTCGCTCGCACGCAACGCCTCATCCGCCTGCTTGCTCGCGGTGACATCACGTCCCACGCCAACCAGCCCGGTCACGGCGCCAGTCTGATCTCGAATGGGAGACAACGAGGTTTGAAAATGAAATGCGCCCTGATCATTCGCCATTGACCACTCATAGACGACCTGTTCGCCCTTCAAGGCGCGTGCGATTGCCCCATCGTCAATATGTGCCGCTTCGACGCCCTGAATCTCGCTTGCAGTCTTCCCGATGAAGACCTCGCGTTCAATGCCGAACCTCTCAATCCAGCGGCCGAAAACACCTGTGTGCCGTTGATGCCGATCCAGCGTAAACACTATGTCGTCCATTGAGCCAACGAGAGTGCGGAACCGCTCCTCGCTGTCGCGCAAGGCCCCTTCCGCCTCGCGGCGCTCGGTCACATCTGTCCACGAGCCTATGGTCTCTACCGGTTTGCCTGACTCGTCTCGCAGCAGTCTTGATTCATCATGTACCCACAGGTATCCGCCGTGCTTATGTTCGAAGCGGTATTCTAGAACCAGGTGGTTATCAGTCAGCAGACGGGGCAAGCACGCAAGCACGCGCTCCCGGTCCTCAGGGTGCAAATGATCAGCCCACCACCCCTCACAGAGTGCCTCGCTCTGCTCATAACCGGTCAGCCTGGTTACACCCTCACTCACCCATTCCGCGGTGAAGTGCTCGGTTTCGATCCGGCGCACATAGATCGTTGTCGGGCTACACAAGAGCACGTGTTGCAACCGCTCTTGAGTCTCACGCAGAGCCTCTTCCGCCAGCTTTCGCTCGGTTATGTCGAAAGCGGTCCCCAACACGGCGGGCTTGCCTTCAAACTTCATAGAAGCGGCCGCGAAATCGACCCAACGCTCCTCGCCGCTTTTGGTGATGAGCTTCAACTCATAACGCGAGGGAACCCTCTCTCCTCGAAGCCGCGCCAGCCCTCGTTCTTTGGCCATCTGACGATGATCGGGATGGACCATCTCCCAAAAGTCCATCGAAAGGAGCTCCTGCTCCGAATACCCGGTATGGGATTCTGAATGCGAATTGACGTACACGAGTTTGGAGTCCTGGAAGATGACGATTGCCGACGGTACGGTCTGGGCCAGCAGCCGAAATTTCGCTTCGCTCTGTCGAAGGGCCTCTTCCGCTCGCCTGCGTTCGGTGATGTCAATGTTGACGCCCAGAATGCCGCGGACTTCTCCATCGACGCATATCGGACCAGTTACGTGGTAGTAGTGTCCTGCTTGCTCGCCCTCGGTGATTTTAGACTCGCCCTTGACCACTTCGCCGGCATAAGCCCGCCTGTTGATAGTCTTCCACAAGGCCAGGGTTTCGCTGTCCGGCGCTATATCCTCAGGGAGCGTTCCGATAAAATCTCCCCACTGCAAAATCGAATACGGATTTTGTATGATGCATCGTCCATCCTTGTCGCGGGCCCATAATTCAAACGGCAAGTTCTCGATCGCCGCCTCCAGACGCGCTTCGCTTTCCTTCAACGCCCGCTCCGTCCTCTTCCGCTCGGTTATGTCGATGAGCATGGCGAGGCCACCCACGAAGACACCCTCGCCGTCGAATAAGGGTGTGGTGGAAACCATAGTCCAAAGCTCCGAACCGTCTCTGCGGCGGAAGCGGAAATCACGCTGCTCCTTGATTCCGCTTTTGCCGCGTTCAAGATATTGTCCTGCCTCAAGGCGGTCCGCCTTGTCCACGAAGTCGAACACAGACCGGCCAACCATTTCCTCGGTTGTGTATCCCAACATCTCCGCCAGGTGTTGGTTCACATACGTTGTGTTGGCTTGCGCATCGACCATCCATATGGCTTCCAGAGCTGTTTCGATAATCTTGCTGATTGGTGGATGGTGGTTGGTTTGCGGATGCTCTGCGTGCTCCATTTGAGCAACCCGCCGCCGCAACTCTTCCAACTCGCTTATGAGCTGCGCTTTTGTCTTACGCTTGTCGTCCATACTTGCTCCACGTCGAGCCTCGCGAAAAGGGGAATCTCAAAGCGAGATTCCAAGGCGGCAATGGTGTAAATCACTCACAAAATCCTCCTTGTGGCTCGACCTTGCAAGTGGTTTGCGCACATTTTCCAATTCCAACCGGGGGGTGAATGAGGGCTTGGCCCCCAACTCTGTAGCCCCGACTGCCAATTCGGATTTGCTTCGACATCGCCGGCGAAGTCTCGAGTGAATTGGCTCAAAGTTCGGCGTCGTCAACGTCTGGGAGGTCGACGCGCAGGTTGATTGAACTCTGGGAACCTTGACCCGGCCCCAAGAGAATCGATGGCGGCTCGAGCCTCGCTAATTAGCCGTTTTCGTACGACTGCGCGGAGGCGTTCGCTTCGCCCTTCGGTCAGGTGATCGATTAGCAGCATCATTCGATGCCAGCTTGATTCAAGCTCATCGGCGATCGACGATATCTGAGTGATATCGTAAGGCACGGCGATGAGGTTGCAGCCGAGCCTCGCGAACACCGACAAATACCTCGCCGTCGCCAGATCGGGGCACAGGAGTCTGCGGTTGCCGACCTTCAGCTCGATGCCCAGCAGCGTGTGCAGGACCTCTACCGACGATTTCTTTGCGGGTGCGCGAAGCTCGTACTGGCGCGTTCTCTGTGAGCGAATCTTGTCCCGATAGATGGCGGTGATGGACACGTCACCCAGTTGCTGCGAAACCTCGGCGGCGATGTCTTCGGCTTTAACGGGGCGAATACCGCGGGAGAGGTGGCGCTCGATTGATTCTATCTTCTGCCGTTCAGTCTTCATCGAATGAGTTGTGAGTTGCATTGCTTGTGGCGAGGTGAACTCAAAGATCCGCTTGTCAGAAAGCCGCCGCGACTACATCACTTCCGCGTTTGCGTCATCTGATCGCGCGCGCTCTCGAGCGTGTCCAGCACTCGCCCAGGCAGAATACCAAGGTAAAGAGTCCCGAGCAGCGCCAACACGATCGCCGCAGCCATCGAACGTGCTACCGCCGGCGCTTTGAACCCGGTTGCGGCCTCGGCGAAGAACATTGCTACAATCACGCGCAGATAGTAGTACCACGAGATCGCGCTGTTGATCACTGCGATCACCACGAGCACATGGAAGCCTCCAGCCCACGCCGACTTGAAGACGAGGAGTTTTGCCACGAATCCGCCGGTAAGAGGGATGCCGGCGAGACTCAACAGAAACAGCGACAGTGCGCTTGACAAGCCCAGCGACTGAAATCCGATCCCGGCATAGTCGGTAATCTCGACCCGTTTGTCGCCGCGGCGCGCGATCAGTTCAATGACTCCGAACGCACCGATGTTGATCAGTACGTAGCTCAACAGGTAAAACGCTACCGCTCGCCAATCCCCGGCGACAATCCCGATGAGTGCGTAACCCGCGTGCGCGATTGAAGAGTAGGCGAGCATGCGCTTGATGTTGCTCTGTACGATCGCGACCAGATTGCCAATGGTCATCGTCAGGATCGCCATTACGACCAGCGCGTCCGTCACGGCTGACTGCAACGTGTGCGCCGCACCAGTGCTCAGCGCGAACGGCATGGCCGCGAAGGTCAGTATAAACACGCGAGAGAAAGACGAAAACGCGGCGGCCTTCGAACCAGTCGAGAGGAACGCGGTTACCGGGGTCGGCGCCCCTTCGTACACATCCGGCGACCATACATGGAATGGAGCGCTCGCGATTTTGAAGCCGAAACCGACAATCATCATCGCCGCTCCCGCCAGGAGCATCGGCCCTGAGAATAGCTGTCCGGGCGCTGCTATCCGCTCCCTGATAAGTTGTAGATTCGTGGTAGCAACGGGGTTGGCAGCAGGGTTGAACGTCGCGCCGTAGACGAACGCGATTCCGTACAGCAGGAAAGCAGTCGAGAAAGAGCCGAGGATGAAGTATTTCATCGCCGACTCGTTCGAGCGCAGGTCGCGCCGCCGATATCCGCACAACACATAAGTCGATATCGAAGTGATCTCGAGCCCCAGGAAGATCATCACCAGATCGTTCGCCGCCGACATGAAAAGCATCCCGGTCGTTGCAAACATCAGCAGCGCAAAGTACTCGCCAGTCGGCAGCGATTCGTCTTCTACCCAGCGAAGCGAAATCAGAACGGTCAGGAACGTCACTATCAGAAAGATCATTGCGAAGAAGAGCCGAAAATCATCGGTGATAATCATGCCCTTGAAGTAGGTTTCAACGGGTCGTCCCCAGAGGCTTGCGACTGCAACGGCGGCTGCAATCAATCCAAGCAGCGACACGGTCCCTGCGACTCGGCGTTCGATCTTGCGCGCCATTGCGTCGATCATCATTATGAGCACCGCAACCGAGGCCGTTATCGTCTCAGGCAGGATCGCGTGATAGTTTATTCTAAGGCTTTCCATTTAGCGTTCTTCTACGGCTGACCTGGGGGCGCAGGCAGCCCTGCCTGGCTGGTTATTGAGCCAGAAGATGCAGGCAGGGATGCCTGTCCTCCCAGGCGCGCCTTGATGGATTGAATGGTCTGATCAGTGCGTGAAAGGAAAAGGCTCGGATAAACACCCATCACCAGAACCAAAACGGCAATCGGGGCGAGCACAAGCTTCTCTCTGAAGTTCAAATCGGCGAGATTCAGGTTGGAGGTATTGCGCACCTCGCCGAAGATGACTCGCTGATACATCCACAGCATGTAGACCGCCGAAAGAATCATCCCGAGCGCGGCGAGCGACGCGAATAGCTTCGCGTGCGGAAGCAGAGTCGACGTGAACGTGCCGATCAGTATCAGGAACTCACCGACGAAGCCGTTGAGCAACGGAAGCGCGATTGACGACAACGTCACGATCATAAAGAAAGTCGAGAAAACAGGCATAACGTTGGCCAGTCCGCCGAACTCGGCTATCAAACGCGTGTGCCGCCGGTCATAGATCATCCCGACGATGAGGAACAACGCACCGGTCGAGACTCCGTGATTGAGCATCTGATACAACGCGCCCTGCATGCCCTGGTCGGTGAAAGAAAAGATGCCCAGCACGACGAAGCCGAGATGGCTCACGGATGAATAAGCGACGAGCTTCTTCAAATCAGGCTGGACCATCGCGACCAGCGCACCGTAGATGATCCCTACCACGGCCAGTGACGAGATCAACACCGCCCACTGATGCGCCGCGTCGGGGAAGATCGGCAGGTTAAATCGCATCAAACCATAGGTCCCCATTTTGAGCAGCACGCCAGCCAGAAGCACCGAGCCGGCGGTTGGAGCTTCGACGTGCGCGTCCGGCAGCCAGGTGTGAAATGGGAAGAGCGGGACCTTTATCAAGAACGCCAGCGCGAACGCCCAGAACAGCCAGCTCTGCGTCTCCGGGTCCAAAACCAACGCGTGCGTCCTTACGTCGTTGGTTATCGTCGCGATATCGAACGTGAAGTTGAGCGTGGCGCTTCCGTGCAAGTAGTAGAGCGCGATGATTCCGGCAAGCATAAGCAGGGAACCTACAACGGTGTAGATGACGAACTTCACCGCCGCGTAGATGCGCCGCTCGCCGCCCCACACTCCGATCAGGAAGTACATCGGCACCAGCATAACTTCCCAGAATAGGTAGAACAGGAACATATCCATCGCGACGAACACGCCGAGCATTCCGGTTTCCAACGCAAGCATTGCGACGAGAAACTCGCGCAGGCGTTTGTGGATCGAGTTCCACGACGACAGCATTGCGAGCGGTACCAGTAACGTCGTAAGGATGACGAGCCACAAGCTCAAGCCATCAATTGCGACGTGATAGCGCACGCCCAGGTTGAACGCATTGATCCACTCGACGTTCGTTTCAAACTGAAGGCCGGCGCCTTTGCTGAAACCGATCGGCAGCGCGAGCGAGACTAGGAACGTCGCGAGAGAGAAGAGAAGCGCCGTCCATTTGAGGACGTTTTCGTTGGATTTGTCGCCCCGCCCGATTAGCAGCAACGCAATCGCGCCGGCAAGCGGCAGCAGAATAATGATTGTTAGTAGGTACTCGTCCATCTCGACCTGTACGGGCGGCCCCCCGTGGCCGCCCCTCGCTCCCTAACTTCCGAGAGAGTGGTATGCGAATGAGGGGCGGTTACGGAGGGCCGCCCCTATATGCTCACCTGATCACGAAATAACCGATTATCAGCAGCGCGCCGAGTACTACGAGCGCGACGTAGCTTCGCGCGAGCCCCGACTGCAAGTAACGCAAGGTCCCTCCGAAAAGATCGGCTAGCTGGCCCGCGCCGTTCACTGCGCCGTCGATGATGCGAACATCGATGAACTTCCACAGGACGTTGATCGAACCCTGTTTGATAGGCTGCACGACTGCCGCATCGTACACTTCGTCCACGTAGTATTTGTGTTCGAGTAAACTCGGCGGCTCCCAAAGAGGCTTGCGTTTGAACCACACCCAACCGAAACCCATTCCAATGAGCGCTATAGCAGTCGATACTATTAGCAGGATCCATTCGACTCGTTGCTCTTCAATGAACTGCCTGTACCAATCGCCGCCGGCATCCGCTGCATCGAATTGGGTCGTGGGACCTTCTACGGACTGGTGAATGAAATGCTCAAAGTAATTCCCAGTCTGACCTACGGAGAGGATCTCTGGTACTCCGACGAACCCAACCAAGATCGCGCCTGCCGCCAGAACAATCAGCGGTATGAGCATTGACTTTGGCGACTCGTGCGGTTTGCCTGCATGTCCGTGTCCTTCGTTTGAATGCGAGGAAGCGCTGTCGGCGTCCATGAACCGTTCATCACCCCAGAACGTGAGCACGATCAGTCGAGTCATATAAACAGCAGTCAGCAGCGCGGTTACTGCCGCAATGAACCATAGAATCCGCGGCCACGGCGCTGGAAGGACCACACTGGTAAAAGTCTTGAAGAGGATCTCATCCTTGCTGAAGAAGCCGGAGAGAAGCGGAAATCCTGAGATCGCGAGCCAACCCGCTAGCATCGTCAAACAGGTTATTCGCATATACTTCTTCAAGCCGCCCATTCGTCTCATGTCCTGCTCGTGATGCATACCGATGATCACCGAGCCCGCGCCGAGAAACAGCAGCGCCTTGAAGAACGCGTGCGTAAAGACATGAAAGATCCCTGCGCCAAAAGCACCTACGCCGCACGCCAAAAACATGTAGCCGAGCTGCGAAATCGTCGAATACGCCAGCACCTTCTTGATGTCCCACTGCGCCAGTCCGATCGTCGCTGCGAACAGCGCAGTCGCGGCTCCGATGATCGCCATGATCATCATCGCCGTCGGTGCGTGAGTGTAAATCGAACTTGCGCGCGCAACCATGTAGACGCCAGCGGTCACCATCGTAGCTGCGTGTATTAACGCGCTCACCGGCGTCGGTCCTGCCATTGCGTCCGGCAGCCAGACGTAAAGCGGTAACTGCGCGCTCTTGCCGGTCGCGCCGACAAAAAGCAACACCGCGATGGTCGTTATGCCTCCAGCGAAGATCGCCGACAAAGCTAACGGGTCGTGGACTTGTGAGAAGGCCCAATTGAACGCGCCGTGAATTCCCCGCGCCGGATCGTCAAAGTAAAAAATCGAACCAGCTTTCAGAAATAGAAGCATCACTCCAAGCGCAAATCCGAAGTCGCCGATTCGATTGACGATAAACGCTTTCTTTGCGGCGTCGTTTGCGAAGTCCTTTGTGAAGTAATAGCCGATCAGCAAATACGAGCACAGACCCACTCCTTCCCATCCTACAAACATCAGCAGGAAGTTGTCGGCGAGCACCAGCGTCAGCATCGAGAACATGAACAGGTTCATGTACGCGAAGAATCGCCAGTAGCCCTTGTCCCCACGCATGTAGCCGGTGGCGAACACGTGAATCCAAAACGCTACGAACGTGATGAACAGAATGTAGATTGCGGAGAGCGAGTCTAATAGCAGGGAGGCATCCGCCCTGAATGTACCGACGCTGATCCAGGTGAAAAGATAGTCGTAGAACTTCTGTCCTTGTTCCAACTCGGCGTGATGCTTGAAGAAGAGGTAGAACGAGAGTATTGCCGACATAGCGACTGTCGAGCAGGCGATCAGCCCAATCAGGCGCTCGCCCATTCGCTTGCCTAACAAGCCAAGGATTGCCGCGCCAATGAGAGGCGCCATGATGATAATGGCCAGTAGCGGTTCCGTATGAAAGAAGTTCATCTTACGTCAGTGTCCTCGGCACCGCGAACTCTTCATCTCTGAATAAGCTGTTCCAAGGTCTTACAGCTTCAGCGTGTCCACTTCATCGACGTTAAGCGACTCGCGATTGCGGAAGATTGAAATAATGATCGCGAGCCCTACTGCCGCTTCGGCCGCCGCTACAGTCATCACGATGAAGACAAAAAGTTGACCTCCGACGTCGCCGAAAAAACCAGACAACGAAACAAGCGTGAGGTTGACTGCGTTCAACATCAGCTCGATACACAAGAATATCGTGATGGCGTTGCGCTTGATGAAGACCCCGACTGCCCCTATTGTGAAGAGCATAGCTGAGAGTCCCAAATACCACGATAACGGAACCATAATGAATTCCTAGTCTCCCTCGCGTCTTGCCAACACCATCGCTCCCACCAGCGCCATCAGGATCAAAACTGAAGTCACCTCGAACGGAAGCAGGTAATCTGTGAACAACGCCGTGCCAATGCTCCATGTTGTACCCACCGCCTGCTCGGGATTTCCCGGTTGGATCGGCAGTGTGGTAAGACGAATCGGTCGAAGAACGTAGAACATTTCAGCGATCATCAGCCCCGCAAAAGGGATCGCAAGATAACGCAACCCCTTTTGTTTTTCGATTTGAGGCTGGTCCTTCGGCACGTTCAAGAGCATTATGACGAATATGAAGAGCACCATTATTGCGCCCGCGTAGACGACTATTTGAACCGCAGCGATGAACTGCGCGTGTACCGTCAAGTAAAGGGCAGACAGAGATAACAGCGTTCCGATCAGCGACAACGCGCTGTAGAGCGGGCTCCGTTGAAGAAGAATGTTCAACGCGCTCGCGATCGCGATAACAGCGAAGATTATGAATAGAACTTTTTCGTGCCACATGTCAGGGGTCTAGCGCATGAACAAGATCACTGTTGACGAAATGATGATGTTTACGATCGACGCCGGCAGCAGAAATTTCCAGCCGAACCGCATAAGTTGATCGTACCGGAAGCGCGGCACCGTGTAACGAATCCACATAGCCATGAAAATCAACACGAACACTTTGACTGTGAAATAAACGGGCCCGAGATACGGCAACCTCCCAACGAACGGGCCGTTCCAGCCCCCGAAAAAGAGCGTCGTCGATATCGAGGACGCGGTTATGAGATTCAAATACTCCGCCATCTGAAACATCACGAACTTCATCGAGGAGTATTCAGTGTGATATCCGGCTACGAGCTCGGAGTCCGCCTCGGGCAAGTCAAAAGGAGTGCGATTCGTCTCGGCAAGCGACGCGATGTAGAAGATGATGAAGACCAGAATCAACAGCGGGTAATGGAAGATGTTCCAGGCCAATCCGTGGAAGCCTCGCTGTGCATCGACGATCTCGACCAGGTCCAGCGTGCCGGTGTAAAGCAGGACGCTGACGATCGACAGACCCAACGCAAGCTCATAACTTATCATCTGCGCGCTCGACCTCAAGCCTCCCATCAGTGAATACTTGTTGTTCGACGACCACCCTGCCAGCACGATGCCGTAGACGCCCACTGATGTCAGCGCAAGCACATAGAGCAGTCCGACGTTCATTCGTGTGACGTGCAGCTCGATCGCGTAGTTGAACAGAGTGATCTGGCTTCCGTATGGAATCACGATGAAGGTCATCAACGCGGGGATTAGGGACAGCGCCGGAGCCAGCACGTACAGCCACTGGTTTGCTTGAAGCGGGATGATGTCTTCTTTGAAGATCATCTTGAGTCCATCGGCCAACGGCTGCATTAACCCCCACAGGCGGAACTTGCCCAGGCCCACACGGTTCGGCCCGACACGCATCTGTATCCAGGCCATGACCTTGCGTTCCATGAGCGTCACGTATGCGACTGCGGTGACTAGTATCAGGAGTATTACGATGGTCT
>Ga0247671_1000573_pt1 | contig 11300 bp, 10 predicted proteins | sample CNK12_metaG_FD_183039 | JGI IMG/M metagenome (GOLD analysis project Ga0247671, IMG submission 183039) | Soil microbial communities from Purdue University Martell Research Forest, Indiana, United States - CNK12 | ecosystem: Environmental > Terrestrial > Soil > Temperate forest > Bulk soil...
AGAGAAAAACAGCAGCCGTCCCCGTACGCTGAGAAGCCGTGGCTCAAGCACTATGACTACTGGGTGCCGGAGCAGGCGAACTTCGCGCGACAGCCGGTCCACCAGATCCTGAATCTTGCCGCGGCTCAGTTCCACGATCGGCCCGCTACTGTTTTTCTCGGCGCGAAGTTGACCTTCAGCGAGTTGAAAGAGCGAGCCGACAAGCTGGCGATGGCGCTTTCGCGCCTGGGCATCCGCAAGGGAGATCGAGTTGGGATAATGCTGCCGAACTGCCCGCAGTACTTGATCAGCTTCTTTGCGATCGTCCGGCTTGGCGCAATCGTTACAAACGTAAATCCGATATATACACCGCGCGAAGTGGCGCTAGTCGCGAAAGATTCAGGGATGCGCGTGATGATCACGCTCGATCTGCTGGCCGGGACAGTGTTCGGTGTTCAAGCGGAAACTCAAATCGAACAGATCATCACGACCGGCCTCGATGAGTACTCAGCGGATCCGGAAACGGCAGCGGCACCGGAAGGCGCGCTTTCATTCTCGGAGATGATCGCCGGAGTGAGCGCGCCCGAGTTGCCGCACGTGGAGATCGACGCCGAAGAAGACATCGCAGCCCTTGTCTACACAGGCGGAACGACCGGAGTGCCCAAGGGCGCGATGCTGACGCACTACAATCTCTACGCCGCGGCTATTCAATGCACGCTTTGGGGCGGGCCGTTTGTGCGGCGCGGAGAAGATCGCTTTCTGCTGGTCATTCCCTACTTCCACGTTTACGGATTGGTGGTTGGAGTCTTGTTTGGCGTTTGGCAAGGCGCGATGCAAATACCCATCGCTAAGTTCGACGCGAACGTTTTGCTCAAAGCCATCAAGGACTACGCCCCGACTTATTTCCCCGGCGTGCCCACTCTATTTATCGCGCTGCTGAACCATCGCGACGCGAAAAAGAGCGGACTGGATCGCGTACAACGCTTCAACAGCGGTTCCGCTCCGCTTCCGATTGAAGTGATCGAGCAATTCGAGCGAATGAGCGGCGCAATGCTGTTTGAAGGCTATGGCATGACCGAGACGGCAGCGATGGCAACTTCGACGCCGACGCTCGCGAAACGCAAACCGGGCAGCATCGGTCTTCCAGTCATCGGCACCGAATGCAAAATAGTGGATCTTGAAAACGGCGTTCGCGAAGTGCCACAGGGCGAAGAAGGCGAGTTGTGCATCCGTGGCCCGCAAGTGATGAAGGGCTACTGGAACAAACCCGAGGAGACCGCTAAGACTATTCGCGACGGTTGGCTTTACACAGGCGACGTCGCGCGCATGGACGAGGATGGTTACTTCTACATCGTCCAGCGCAAGAAAGACCTGATCCTGGTGGGCGGGTTCAACGTCTACCCCACGGAAGTTGAAGAAGTACTGTTCACTCACGCCGTAGTGAAGGAAGCCGCTGTGATCGGCGTCAACGATCCATATCGCGGCGAATCGGTGAAAGCTTTCGTGGTGCTCAAGGAAGACGCTGAGCCAGCATCACCCGAACTCGCGGAAGAACTGACCGAGTACTGCCGCGGCAGACTGGCGAGATACAAAGTACCATCAACCATCGAATTCATTGAGAGTCTCCCGAAGAGTGCCGTCGGAAAAGTCTTGCGGCGTGAGCTGAAGGAGGCGGAAGACGCGAAGCAGTAGAATACGGCTGGCGGCTGATCGTAAATCTCAGATCTCAGATCTCAGACTTAGATCTCAGATTTCAGATCTCAGATCTGAGATTTGAGATTCCCGATAGCAAGCCGGCGTGGTAACAACTTTTTTTCAGAAAGGACTAAACATCATGACAACGAAATCAAAATCGACGCACAAGGGTAGCGCAGGCAGCCAGTCGGCTGCTACAGAACAGGCCCCCGAGACCAGCGCGGCCGCGTGGGCCCAACAGGTCGTCGAGCACCTGGTCGACGCGCAGAAGAAGTGGATCGACCTTACCGCTCAGCAGAACGCCCTGGTCCTCAAGGCAATCGAGGAAGGAATGGAGTTCTACCGGAGCGCGCCGACACCGGCGTTGGCCGATTGGGCGCGTCAGGGAGTCGAAGGCATCGTCGAGGCGCAAAAGCGCTGGGCCGAGATTGCCTCGCAGCAAAGCGGCCAGCTTTACGACGCCATCAGAGAAGGCGTTAGTGTGACGCCGTCAGATATTTCGCGCGCGGTCTCGGACTACGCCGGCCAGGGGCTGGAGGCTTTCGTGAAAGCACGGACTCAATGGCTCGACTTCGCGGCTCAGCAGAATGCTCAAGTGATCAAAGCGGTGAAGGACGGCCTCAATCTCGACGACAATTCTCCGGCGGCAGCGCTGGCGGACTTCGCGCAGCAAGCAGTAACCAACTACGTGGAAGTGCAGAAGCGCTGGCTCGATCTCGCGACACAGCTTCCGTTTTTGGGAGCTCCCGGGAAACAGAAGTAAAACCTTCGCCGCGCTTTAGCCGAGAATGAGGGATGAGCGGGCAGCCGTCCGCTCTTCTTCATTCTCGAGTTCGTACTGTCTTCGATCTCCAGGGAGCTCACAGTTCAAGCTTTAGGTTGCTCGGCACCATTGAACTACTTCGTGGGATCGGGCAATCTAAACCTTGAAACTCTGAACCAGGCGTAATTCAAACATCGAAACTTGAGCCAGGAGATCCTGATGGCCAACGACTCGAAGCGAACCTATCCGTGGACCAAGACGCTCAGAGATAAACAGATCACGCTGCGATTGATGCGGCCCGATGACCGCGAAGCGTTGATGGGTTTCGCGAAATCGCTGCCCGAAGACGATCTGCTTTTCCTGGCGGTGGACATTACCAGACCGGAGGCCCTAGATCAGTGGGTCCACGACATCAAGACCGGACAGATCAAGACAGTCCTCGCCGAATCAAATGGTAAGCTGGTCGGTCACGGAACACTAAGCCACAATGCGCTTCAGTGGACGCGGCATCTAGGAGAAATCGTGTTGCTCCTCAGCCCAGAGTACCGAAGCATTGGACTGGGGAGCTTGCTGGCAAACGAACTGTTCTCTATCGCACGAGAGCTGGGACTTCGGAAGATCGTCGCCCGAATGGCTTCCGAGCAGCAAGGTGCTTTTCGCGCTCTCGAGCGACTGGGCTTCAGAGCCGAGGCGTTGTTGGGTGATTACGTCATCGATCGGGAGGGACGCACGCACGATTTGATCGTGATGTCTCACGATGTGACCGGACTGACTGAATAGCCAGGAGTGCCAAATGTTTCTCGGGGGCCTTGACCGTCTCGAAGCCGATTTTTTCCGCGGGCTGAACCAGGTCGTCGAACCACTCGTGCGAGCCGGTCTCGGCGCGCCAATGCTCTTTCCCGCAGGGGCGATCGTCATAGAAACGCAGGGGCGCAAGAGTGGCCGCCGTTCGAAAGTGCCTCTGATGGCCGCGCTTGTCGGCGATCTTGTGGTAGTCAGCACAGTCCGGCGGCGCTCGAACTGGTTGAAGAATCTGTCGGCGCATCCGGAAGTTCGCTACTGGCTCCGAGGCCGCGAGCGAGAGGGCACAGCGTTCGCGATCGGACCCGACATCGAAACGCCGGAAAAACTGCCGACGCGCGTCAGTTGTTTGGCCGACGCGCTCAAACAACATAGCGCGCTGTTCGGGACCGGCTTCGCGATCCTTATGCCGCACGAATCTTCGACGAATCAACCTTAGTGGTGAACGCTATGTCAAGCGCAACCAAGACAGCAATCGCAAAGAACAAGTCGGAGCGTAAACTCGCTCCAGGTCCGAAGCGCAAGGCACTGGGCGATCAGCTTATGCCGATGAGCCGCGATCCGCTCAAGTTTCTGCTAAAGATCGCTCACGAACACCCCGACATTGCAACCTTCAAGCTCGGCCCGCAGCGCACTTTTCTGCTCAGCAAGCCCGAATACATCGAGGACGTGCTGGTCGCGAATGACTGGAACTTTGTCAAGGGGCGCGGACTCCAGCGGGCGAAGAAAGTTTTAGGCAAGGGCCTGCTCACGAGTGAAGGCAACTTTCATCGCCGTCAGCGGCGCCTCTCACAACCCGCGTTTCACAAGCAACGCATCGCAGGATACGGGGCGGTCATGGCCGAGTACGCCGCTCGGGCTCGGCATTGCTGGAAGGAAGGCGAGACGCGAGATATCGCGCAGGACATGATGCGATTGACTCTGGCGATCGTCGCGAAGACTCTTTTCGACGCCGATGTCCAGGGTGAAGCCCAGGAGATCGGTCAGGCGTTGACCGAAGTGCTCGAGTTGTTTGCAACGTTTTCTTCGCCGCTAACCGAGATCACTGACAAGCTGCCAACCGCGAGAAATCGCCGAGTGAAGCGGGGCAAGCAGCGCCTGGATGAAACTATCTACCGAATCATCGCCGAGCACCGGGCCGCGGGTGAAGATCGCGGCGACCTACTGTCTATGTTGCTTCTGGCGCAGGACATCGAAGAGGGCAGCGGCGGGATGTCCGATGAGCAACTGCGCGATGAGGTGATGACTCTGTTTCTCGCCGGGCACGAGACGACTGCCAACGCGCTCGCGTGGGCGTGGTACTTGCTCTCGCAGAATCCCGAGGTCGAAGCGAAAATGCACGCCGAAATCGACGACGTGCTCGGCTCCAGACTGCCAACGTTCGAGGATGTGCCGCGATTGAATTATATCGAGCGAGTGTTCACGGAAGCGATGCGGCTTTATCCTCCGGTGTGGGTGATGGGCCGTCGTGCGGTGAGCGCTTGCAAGATTGGCGGCTTCCATGTACCCGCCAAATCAATCGTGCTTCTCAGCCAGTTCGTCATGCACCACGATGAGCGCTATTATGTTGAGCCCGAGAACTTCAATCCCGATCGGTGGCTTCCCGAGGCCAGGGCCGAGCGGCCCAGGTACGCTTACTTTCCATTCGGCGGTGGGCCGCGCATGTGCATAGGCGAGCAATTCGCCTGGATGGAAGGCATCCTGTTGCTTGCGGTTATTGCGCAAAAGTGGAAGCTCCGGCTCGTGCACGGGCATTCGGTCAAGCCGCAACCGCTGATCACACTGCGCCCGAAGCACGGGATGAAGATGGTGGTCGAGGGAAGGTGACAGGTTGCGCGGGATGCGTGAAAGAATAATAACAGGTCGGGAAGGGAGGCTTGCCCCCGCTCCTGCGTTGCGAAACAAGACCTTTCAAGAAGCGGGGGCAAGCCTCCCTTCCCGACCTGTTATTCTTTTACGGTAACTCAAGGCCTCATTTTCAGGCATCACGTTTCACGGATCAATCATGTCACACCCAAATCTCAACCACCGGCTTACCGCAATAGACGCTAGTTTCCTCTACTTCGAGAAGAAGGAAGCGGCGATGCACATCGGGAGCGTGAGCCTGTTCGATGGCGAGATCCCCTTCGATAACTTCGTGGCGATGATCAACTCCAAGATGCATTTATTGCCGCGATACCAGCAGGTCGTGGTGCCCGACCCCTTTGGCATCGGCCACCCTACCTGGGAATTCGATCAGAGCTTCGACATCAAAAAGCACATCTTCAAGGTTCAGATCGACGCTTCCGGCGGCGAAGCCGAGTTGATCGAGTTGGCCGGCCGCATCTTCACTCCAATGATGGATCGCCGCAAACCGCTCTGGGACATTTATCTCGTTTACGGCCTGGCCGGAAACCGCACCGCAATGATCGCGCGAGTGCATCACTGCATGGTCGATGGCGTCTCGGGCGTGGACCTGCTCAAGATCGTTCTGGATATCTCACCGGAAGTGCCGAAGATCATGCCTGCTCAGGAGCGACCGCCTCAGCCCCCGCGGCCGGACGCGACTCGGAGATTCTTTGATACGCTGCTCGGGAATATGCAGGAAGGCATGAACAGATTGATGGAGTTCCAGACCGGCCTGATGAATCTGACGCAGGCTCTCACCAACGAACAGACCCGCCGGTCGATGCTCGAAACAAGCTCGACAATTCCGCAACTCGCTTCGCCGGTATCGATGTTGCCCTTCAACCGGCCTTGTTCGGGAGATCGCAAGCTTGTATGGAGCACGTTCTCATTCGCCGAAGCGCGCGCGATACGCGCAGCACTTGGCGGGACTGTCAACGACGTAGTGCTCACGGCGTTATCAGGCGCGGTATCCCGATACGTTCAGCTTCACGGCCAGCAGACCGCGGGTCGGCAGCTCCGAGTGATGGTGCCGGTAAGCCTGCGGCAACAAGATCAGCGCGGCGCGCTCGGCAATCTGGTTTCCATGCTGCCGGTCGAGATCCCCCTCGATATGGCGAATCCGGTCGAGCGATTCCAATTTATCAATCGCAGGACCGCAGCGATGAAAAGCGGTCGTGTGGCGGAAGGCTTGAACCTTTTCTCGGCATTGATGGGAATCCTGCCTGCGCCGGTGCACGCTTTCGCGGGAGCGCTGGCTACGACGCCGATCCCGGCATTCAACATGGTCTCGACCAACGTGCCTGGCCCGCAAGTTCCGCTCTACGCGATGGGCAAACGAATGATCGCGTATTACCCTTATGTTCCGGTCGGCTATGCGATCGGGTGTGGGTGCGCTATCATGAGCTATGATCAGAATCTGTACTTCGGGCTGACTTCAGACACGCAGGCGATGCCCGATGTCGAAAAGCTCAAGGAAGCGCTGGATCAGTCGTTCATCGAATTGCGCGCCGCCGCGGGAGTGGAAGAGATCAAGCCGAAAGTCATGAAGGCGCGACGAGGCAAACGCCAGTAGGGAGCAGCAAACAAAGGCACACCGTCCATCGATTCGAGAGGAGCGTGTTAGTGTCCGCATCGACCTCACCGGAAAACTTCCTGAAAGATCAGCAAGTCTCTCAACGGCCTCTCTGGCGAGAAGCATTCGTCGGACTCGATTGGCTGGCGTTGCGCTCATCACCGGTCTACTACGGTTTCGGCATTCCGCGCGGCGACGGATCAGCGGTCATCGTTATCCCCGGATTCATGGGGACGGACATGTATCTGCAGGAGATTTACAATTGGCTGCGGCGCATCGGCTATCGACCTTACATGTCGCGCATCGGTTGGAATGCGGAGTGTGTCAACACGCTGGTCGATCGGCTATCGGAGACGATCACCACAGCTCAGGCGCAAACCGGAGGCAAGGTCCACCTTATTGGGCACAGCCTCGGCGGAGTCATTGCGCGGTCCGCAACCGCGCAGTGGCCTGATCGCGTGGCTTCAGTGATCACCTTAGGCTCGCCCTTTCGCGGCATACGATCTCATCCGCTGGTGCTCGCGGCGGGTGAACGCGTTCGCGCGCGCATACGTCGTCAGAACGGCCACCTCCAACCAGATTGCTACACGGGTTACTGTGGCTGCGACGCGGTGGTAGCCGTGCAGAGAGGCTTGCCGGAGGGCGTTCTACAATCTGCCGTCTTCACTAAGAGCGACGGGATCGTCGACTGGCGCGTCTGCGTGACGGACGATCCGGCGACGAACTTTGAAGTATCGGGCACGCATGTGGGACTGGTGTTCAACGCTAGCGTCTATGAATTGATTGCGCAACGTCTGCACGCGACCCAAAGCAAGTAAGATTGTTACTCCTCTTCGCCATCACGGAGTTTCTTCTTTGCCTGACTCCTGGCCCTGCGGTCTTGCTGGTCATATCCCAAGGTGTCAGGAGCGGCTTCAGGTCGAGTCTGAAATCTGCCGCAGGGATACTCACCGGCAATACCATCTACTTCGTGCTGTCAGCCCTTGGACTTGGTGCGCTTCTGATGTCGTCAGCGACTGTATTTCAGATCATCAAGTGGGCCGGCGCGGCTTATCTGGTCTTCATCGGTCTGAGGATGTTGCTCGCGAAGGGAACCCTCGCCGGCAGTGATCAAGATGTGGTCACGCCGAAACGTTCGGTGAGACTTTTCTCTGAAGGGCTTGTCACCCAGCTATCGAACCCAAAGGCAATAGTGTTCTTCAGCGCCCTCCTTCCGCAGTTTGTGTCGCCGGACGGCAGCGTGGTCGAGCAGTTCGCCGTGTTGGGAATTGTTTCTCTTGCAATAGAGTTTGTCATATTACTGAGTTATGGATGGGTGGCAGAACGCGGCAGTAAGCTCATTCTGAAAGGAAAGTTCTCCTTGCTAACGGATCGAATTGCCGGCGGCTTCCTGGTGTGCGCGGGATTAGGCCTGGCAGCGACGCGAAGGCTATGAATTAGTGCTTGACGCGATCGGATGAGAATGGCTTTGACTAGAGTAGCCTTGTTGCAGATGACCGGCTGCGGCAACGACAAGACCGCGAATCTTGCCAAAGGAGACGCCTTCTGTCGACGTGCTCGCACAATGGGAGCCGATATCGCCTTGTTCCCGGAAATGTGGAGCGTCGGCATGACGTTCTACGATCCAAAGCGCGAGGGCGATCGCGAACGATGGCAAGCGCTCGCTATCAGCCGAGATGACCCGTTCATCATCCACTTCCAACATCTTGCCCGAGAACTGAACATGGCAATGGCGCTGACCTTCCTTGAGAAGTGGAACGGGGCGCCTCGCAATTCAGTGTCTCTGATAGACCGTCACGGCGAGATCTTGCTGACCTATGCGAAGGTCCACACTTGCGAGTTTGACGTGGAGGCTGCGCTCACTCCCGGCGATTGTTTTCCAGTGTGCGCCCTCGACACCGAGCAAGGCGAGATCAAGATCGGGTTTATGATCTGCTATGACCGCGAGTTCCCCGAAAGCGCGCGGATTCTGATGCTCGAAGGCGCGGAACTCATCTTGACGCCAAACGCTTGCACTTTGGAGGAGCATCGTCTGAGTCAGTTCAAGACTCGCGCCTATGAGAACATGGTCGGCGTTGCGATGACCAACTATGCTGCTCCGCAGAACAACGGGCACTCAACTGCTTTTGATGGGATGGCTTACCTCGTGCCCGATGGCGAACCGCGCGACACGCTCATCATCAAAGCAGGCGAGCTAGAAGACGTCTACATCGCGGCGTTCGACATGGACAGGATCCGTGCTTACCGTGAACGAGAGACCTGGGGCAATGCTTATCGTAGACCGCGTCTCTATGGAAGGCTCACGTCTGAGGAAGTCGAGCTGCCGTTCGTTCGCCCGGATGCAACAAGGTGATTACAGGTGATATGGTTATGCGGCTCAAGACAAGCTAGAGGAGAAAACCTATGTCGAAAGCTACGAAGCATTGGAAACGCGGGCGCGGCAAGCTCGGCATTCTTGCTCCGCTAATCGGCAGTTGGCAGGCAACAGCATCGACTCCGATGGGGCCGGTAAGTTGCACTCGCACATTTGAACCAGTACTGGGCTCGAACTATGTGCGGCTGACGGCTCGTTGGGATTTTGGAAAGGGCGCCTACGAAGAGATCTCGATGATTGGAGTGAACGCCGAAGGGAAGGTGGCTTTCTGGTCATTCACCTCGGACGGCAAAAACTCGAACGGCAATGTTGCAGACGTCACGGACATACACCCCGAGGCCATCGGCTTTGAAGCCCGGATGCCTGCCGGGCTCGCTCGAATGGCATACTGGCCGGATGAAGCGGATGGTTTCCACTGGTCGGTTGAAGCCAGGAACAAGAAGGGGTGGAAACGATTCACCGAACATCACTACATTCGGAGGTGAGATTGTGGCATCGTATACGTTTACAATCGAAGATGCTCCAAGAGGTGAAGACGTCCAGGTTCTCTCGCAGGGGTTGACCGCCCATTCGCTAGCCTACACACAGGTAGCGGGTTTCAAACCGATCGGCGTGTTCATGCGTGACGAACACGGCGCTCTGGTGGGGGGCGTGTGGGGATACGTCAACTGGAACTGGTTGTTCGTTGGACTGGTGTGGGTCTCGGATCTCCTCCGCGGCGGTGGATATGGACGGCAATTGATGGAGGCGCTTGAAGACGCCGCACGAGAACGCGGCTGCAGGTACGCGCATCTCGATACATTCAGCTTCCAGGCCCGTCCGTTCTACGAGGGCCTGGGGTATGAGGTCTTCTGCACGCTCGACAACTATCCTCCAGGGCATCAGAGATTCTTCATGAAGAAAGCGCTGAAATGAAATTCAGCACAGACAGTGACATCTGTTTCAAGGACGCCGTCGAGCTCGCAGCGATGATTCGACATCGCGAAGTCTCCGCCACAGAAGTAATGACCGCCTTCCTTTCGCAGATCGGGCGGGTCAACCCCAAAGTAAATGCCATCTGTACCTTTGTAGGTGAGGAAGCCGCACTTAGTGGTGCCAGAGAAGCCGATGCGCGTCTAGCGAAAGGGCAAACGCCGGGTCCGCTGCACGGGCTTCCGCACGCGGTGAAGGATCTGGTTCCGACCGCGGGCATCCGCACGACGTTTGGCTCTCGAATCTACAAAGACTTTGTACCCGACAGTGACGGCCTGATCGTGAAGAGACTCAAGGCGGCAGGCGCAATCATTATCGGCAAGACCAACGTTCCCGAGTTCGGCGCGGGGTCACACACGTTCAACGAGGTCTTCGGCGCGAGTCTCAACCCGTACGACCCAACGAAAACTTGTGGTGGAAGCAGCGGCGGCGCGGCAGTAGCGTTGGCGTGCGGCATGGTTCCGCTGGCGGATGGCAGCGACTTTGGAGGCTCGCTCAGGAATCCAGCCGGGTTCTGCAACGTCGTTGGATTTCGGACTGCGCCGGGCCGTGTTCCCGTTTATCCCTCGACCTCTGGCTCGAGCGAGCTTTCAGTGGAAGGGCCGATGGCGCGCACGGTTCAAGATGCGGCCCTTCTGCTTTCTGTAATGGCCGGCCCCGATTCGAGAGTGCCGATCTCCATCGATGAGCCCGGCTCGGTGTTCTCCACATCCCTTCAACGTGATTTCACAGGGACACGAATTGCCTGGAGTCGCAATCTGGGGCGGTATCCGGTGCAGCCAGTCGTCAATGAAGTATGCGACCGCGCTCGCGAGACTTTCGCGGAGCTTGGTTGCCAGGTAGAAGACGGCGAGCCCGACTTCCGTGACGCCGATGAAATCTTTCAGGTTCTCCGAGCGTGGTCGTACGCAAAAACCAGAGGTGAAGATCTCAAACGCCATCACGATCTGGTCAAAGACACGGTGGTCTGGAATATCGAACAGGGCTTGAAGCTGACCGGTCTCGATGTGGAGCGCGCGGAGGCAAAGCGAACACAGCTCTGTCAGCGCGTGAGAGAATTTATGGAACGCTATGAGTTTCTAGTCCTTCCGGTGTCTCAGGTTGCGCCCTTTCCGGTAGAGGTGGACTGGGTCAAGGCGATCAACGGCACCCGAATGGAAACATACATAGACTGGATGGCGACCTGCTACGCGATTACGGTGACCGGACTCCCGGCAATCTCTATTCCCTGTGGCTTCACCAAAGACGGGCTTCCG
>Ga0247671_1000586_pt1 | contig 11043 bp, 9 predicted proteins | sample CNK12_metaG_FD_183039 | JGI IMG/M metagenome (GOLD analysis project Ga0247671, IMG submission 183039) | Soil microbial communities from Purdue University Martell Research Forest, Indiana, United States - CNK12 | ecosystem: Environmental > Terrestrial > Soil > Temperate forest > Bulk soil | place...
GAGTGGTCCGCGTAGTTGTGTCTCCTTGGGCAGTCGGCATCACCGGGCGCCCGCGGCCTCGCCTCGGCCGCGGGCGCCTTTTACCGTTCCGGAACGAAGTGGTGCACCCAGAGGAGCGCCGCGACCGATTTCGCGTCGCTGAGCTCGCCGTCGCGGATCATGCCCAGCGCCTCGTCGAAGGGCCTCACCAGGGTCTCCAGGAACTCGCCCTGGTCGAGCTTGCGCTCGGTGCGCGAGAGGCGCTTGGCGAGATAGAGGTGGATCGCCTCGTCGGTGTACGCGATCGCGGTGTGGATCACGCCGAGATAGCGCCAGTCCGCCGCGGCGTAGCCGGTCTCCTCGGCCAGCTCGCGCTTCGCGGTGGCGAGGTGCGGCTCGCCCGGCTCGAGCTTGCCGGCCGGGATCTCGATGAATTCGCGCCGGTGCGGGTAGCGGAACTGGCGCTCGAGCAGCACCGAGCCGTCGTCGAACAGCGCGACGACCGCGACCGCGCCCGGATGGCGGATGTACTCGCGCACGCCCTCGGACCCGTCCGGCAGCCGTACCCGGTCGCGCCGCACCTTGAGCAGCGTGCCGTCGAGGACGAGATCGCCCTCGATGAAATGCTCGGTCAGATCCTTGTGGTCCGGCACTTACAGCGACGCGATGGCGACGGTGCAGAGGTCCATCAACGGCCCGGGGACGATGCCGAAGAGGAGCAGCGCGAGCCCGTTGACCGACATGAGCACGCCGCCGTGCGCCGGCGTCGCCGGTGCTGCTTCTTTGGGCTCGTCGAAGTACATGAGCTTCACGACGCGCAGGTAGTAGTAGGCGCCGACCAGCGAGAGCAGCACTGCCGCCACGGCGAGCCAGATGTAGCCCGCCGAAACCGCTGCGCTGAAGACGGCCAGCTTGGCGTAGAAGCCCGCGGTCGGAGGCAATCCCGCGAGCGACAGCATGAGCACCAGCATGAGCGCGGCGTACCAGGGATTGCGGCGGTTGAGCCCGCGCATGTCCTCGAGGTTCTCGCAGTCGAGGCCGGCGCGGGACAGGAGGCACAGCATGCCGAACGCCCCTACGGACATGACCGTGTAGATGATGATGTAGAAGAGCGCTGCGCTGTAGGCGGCGTCGCGGTTCAGCCAGTTGCCCTCCACCATGCCCGAGAGCAGGCCGAGCAGCATGAACCCCATGTGCGCGATCGCCGAGTAGGCGAGCATCCGCTTCAGGTTCGACTGCGCGATCGCGGTGATGTTGCCCACCGCCATCGACAGGATGGCGAGAAGCGCGAGCATCTGCTGCCAGTCCGCGGCGAGCGCGGGCAGCGCGTTCACGAGCAGGCGGACCGCCATCGCGAACGCGGCGAGCTTCGGCCCCGCGCCGATCACCAGCGTTACCGGGGTCGGCGCGCCGTGGTAGACGTCCGGGATCCACATGTGGAAGGGCACCACGCCGAGCTTGAACGCCACCCCGGCCACGACGAACACCAGCCCGAACACCAGGAAATTGTGATCGCGCGAGGCGAGCGCGCCGACGCTCGCCGCCACGTCCGGGATGGCGAGGGTGCCGGTCGCGCCGTAGATCATCGACATGCCGTAAAGGAGCAGCCCGGAGGACAGCGCGCCGAGCACGAAATACTTCATCGCCGCCTCGGTGGCGAGCGCCGAATCGCGGTTCAGCGCCACCAGCGCGTACAGGCACAGCGACATCAGCTCCAGGCCCAGGAACACCGTGAGGAAGCTGTTGGCGCTCGCGAGCAGCATCATGCCGAGGAGCGAGAACAGGAGCAGGCTGAAGAACTCGCCGCGCAAGAGCCCACGGTCGAGCAGCCACTGGCGCGAGTAGACCAGCGTAGCCGACACCGAGGCGTAGAACACCAGCTTGATCAGGTGCGAGAGGAAGTCGGCGACGAAAAGGCCGTTGAAGAGGTAGTACTTTTCAGCACCGGTTTGTGACACCACGAACAGGGTCGCAGCCGCACACAGCGCGAGCGTGCCCTGCGAGATCCAGTAGGTGAGCGCGCGCCGCTCGTCCTTGACGAAGCTGTCCGCGATCATCGCCACGCACGCGCCCAGAAGCAGGAGCGCTTCGGGAAGAGCGCGCGCGTGGCTCAGGACGGTGAGCAAAGTCATAGCTTGGATGCGGAGACGTGGCGCAGCAGCTCGCTCACCGAGGCATGCATTACCTCGGTGAAGGGAAGCGGGTAGACGCCCATGAAGAGAACCGCGGCCGCGAGCGAACCCAGGACCGCGATTTCCCTGCCGTTGAGGTCCTTGAGCGCGGAAACGTGACCGTTCGCCACGGCGCCGAACATGACCCGCTTGTACATCCACAGGGTGTAGGCGGCGCCCCACACCAGCGTCGTGGCGGCGACGAACGCCAGCCAGAAGTTGGCCCTCATCGCGCCCATGATGACCATGAATTCGCCGACGAAGCCGCTGGTGGCCGGCAGGCCCGAGTTCGCCATGGCGAAGAGCATCATCAGCGCGGCGAACTTCGGCATCGTGTTCACCACGCCGCCGTAGTCGGAGATCATGCGCGTGTGCATGCGGTCGTAGAGCACGCCGACGCAGAAGAACAACGCCGCCGAGACGAAGCCGTGCGAGATCGACTGCACCAGCGCGCCCTCCACCCCGTACGCGTTGAAGATGAAGAAGCCCAGCGTGACGAAGCCCATGTGCGAGATCGACGAGTAGGCGATCAGCCGCTTCATGTCGGTCTGCACCAGGGCCACGAGGCCGATGTACGCCACCGCGATCAGCGACAACGCGATCATCAGCCAGGCGAGCTCGCGCGAGGCGTCGGGCAGGATCGGCAGGGTGAAGCGCACGAAGCCGTAGGCCCCGAGCTTCAGCAGGATCGCGGCGAGGACCACCGAGCCGCCGGTGGGCGCCTCGGTGTGGGCGTCGGGCAGCCAGGTGTGCACCGGCCACATCGGCACCTTGACCGCGAAGGCGAACAGCATGCCGAAGAACAGCAGCACCTGCGCGGTGAGCGTGAGCGGCAGCTTGTACCAGTCGAGTATCGCGAAGCTGCCGCCGGAGGCGTTGTAGAGGTAGAGCAGCGCCACCAGCATGAGGAGCGACCCGAACAGCGTGTAGAGGAAGAACTTGACCGCCGCGTAGACGCGGTTGGGCCCGCCCCAGATGCCGATGATGATGAACATCGGGATCAGCGTCGCCTCGAAGAACACGTAGAACAGCACCGCGTCGAGCGCCGCGAACACGCCGTTCAGCAGCCCCGACAGGATCAGGAACGCCGCGAGGTACTGCCCGACCCGGCTCTCGATCACGCTCCAGCCCGCGATCACCACCGTGATGGTGATGAAGCTGTTCAGCAGGATGAACAGCACCGAGATGCCGTCGACCCCGAGGTGGTAGTTGATGTTGAAGCTCTCGATCCACGGCGCGAGCTCCACGAACTGCATTCCGGCGCTTCCCAGTTCGAATTTCGTATACAAGGGGATGGTGACGAGGAAGCCGAGGATGCTGCCCGCGAGCGCGACTTGGCGCTGCAGCGGCGCGCGCCGGTCTCCGCCCAGCGCAAGGACCGCCACGCCGGCGAGGATCGGGACCCAGATCGCCAAAGAAAGAAACATCGGCGCGTTTTCCGTGTCGTTTTCCTATTTATGCCAGAACCAGAACGTGAGGATGAGCACGCCAATCAGCATCGCCACCGCGTACTGGTTCACCAGCCCGGACTGCACCAGGCGGATCACGCCGGAGAACCAGCCCACCACGCGCGCCGAGCCGTTCACCATGAGGCCGTCGATCACGGTCTGGTCGCCGCCGCGCCAGAACCCCTTGCCGAGGCTCCGCGCCCCGCCGGCGAACAGCCACGAGTACAGCTCGTCGAAGCCGTACTTGCGCTCGACCAGCGCATAGAGCGGCCCGAACGCCTTCGCCACGCGCTGCGGCAGGTCGGTTCGCTTCAGGTACAGCACGTAGGCGGTGGCGATGCCGGCGAGCGCCAGCCAGAACGGCAGCGCGGCGAAGCCGTGCGCCATGTAGCTGGCGATGCCGTGAAACTCTGCTTCAGCGGGCGGCAGCGCGTGGCCGAAGAAGTCGCCGAACACGACCGGGCCGACGTAGTACCCGGCCACTACCGACGGGATGGCGAGGAGGAGCAGCGGGACCGTCACCACCGCGGGCGACTCGTGCGGCGGATGCGAGGCGTCGAAGCGCGGCGCGCCGTGGAACGCCATGAAGAGCATGCGGAAGGTGTAGCTGGCGGTGACGAACACGCACGACACCAGGCAGAGGTAGCCGAAGAGCGCGCCCGGTGTATGAGACTCCTTCAGCGCCTCGATGATCGCGTCCTTGGAGAAGAAGCCCGCGAAGCCCGGGATGCCGGCCGACGAGATCGCGCCGATCACCATGGTCCAGTAGGTGATCGGCATGTATTTGGCGAGACCGCCCATGCGCCGCATGTCCTGCTCGTGGTGCAGCGCGATGATCACCGAGCCGGCGGCGAGGAAGAGCAGCGCCTTGAAGAAGGCGTGGGTGACGAGATGGAACATGCCCGCGGAGTACGCCGAGGCGCCGAGCGCTGCGGTCATGTAGCCGAGCTGCGACAGCGTGGAGTAGGCGACCACGCGCTTGATGTCGTACTGCGTGAGCGCGACCAGGCCCATGAAGAGCGCGGTGATGGCGCCGATCACCAGCACCACCGATCGCGCCGTCTCGCTCAGCTCGTACAGCGGCGACATGCGGGCCACCATGAAGATGCCCGCGGTCACCATGGTCGCAGCATGGATCAGCGCCGAGATCGGCGTCGGGCCCTCCATGGAGTCGGGCAGCCAGACGTGCAGCGGGAACTGCGCGCTCTTGCCCATGGCGCCGACGAACAGCAGGATGCAGATCAGGGTGATCTGACCCGGGTTTGCTTTTGCGCTTTCGAAAACCGGACCATAGTCGAGCGTGCCGAACTGGGCCAGCACCAGGGCGATTCCCAGGATGAAGCCGAAGTCGCCGACCCGGTTCACGAGGAAGGCCTTGAGGTTCGCGTAGATCGCGCTCTCGCGGGTGTACCAGAAGCCGATCAGCAGGTAGGACACCAGGCCCACCGCCTCCCAGCCGAAGAAAAGCTGCAGGAAGTTGTTCGCCATCACCAGCATCAGCATCGAGAAGGTGAAGAGCGAGATATAGGCGAAGAAGCGCTGGTAGCCGGGGTCGTCCGCCATGTAGCCGATGGTGTAGACGTGCACCATCAGCGAGACGAAGGTCACCACCACCATCATGAGCGCCGAGAGGCGGTCGATCTGGAAGCCGAGGTGGAGCGCCGTATCTCCCATCGTGACCCACGTATAGAGATTGCCGTTGAACGAATTGCCGTTCAGCACGTCGGCGAACACGACGCAGGAGGCGCCGAAAGAGACAGCTACCGCGACGATGGTCGCCCAGTGGGCGCCGGCGCGGCCGATCGCCCGCCCGAAAAGGCCCGCGCTCAGCGCCCCCACCAGGGGAGCGAACGGGATGATTAGGTAGAGTCCTTTCATTGCCTCTTTTCTTGTCCCTTGAGTTCTTATCCCTTGAGCGAATCCAGATCTTCGACGTCGATCGTGTTCAAGTTCCTGAACAGCACCACCAGGATCGCAAGCCCGATGGCCGATTCGGCGGCCGCGACCGTGAGAATGAAGAACACGAACACCTGCCCGCCGAGGTCGCCGAGGTAGTGCGAGAAGGCGACGAAGTTCAGGTTCACCGCGAGCAGCATCAGCTCGATCGCCATCAGGAGCACGATGATGTTGCGCCGGTTCAGGAAGATCCCGACGACGCTGATCGCGAACAGAACCGCCCCCAGCACCAGATAGTGGTTGAGGGAGAGCGTCATGCTGTCGCCCGGAACAGAATCAGGGACAGACCACGTTTGTTCCCCTGCCTCCCTCCAACGCGGGGAGCTGGCCCGCGGTCATGGCGGCGGCGACCCCGGTGTGGGGGTCGCAAAGAAACGTGGTCTGTCCCTGATTTAGGGGTCATTGGTCCTTCTCTGCCGGCATCGACACCAGGCGCACCCGCTCCGCGCGGCGCGCCTTCACCTGCTGCGAGGGATCCTGGTGGCGCGTGTCCTTGCGCCGGCGCAGCGTGAGGGCGATCGCTGCCACGATGGCCACCAGCAGGATCACCGCCGCGACCTCGAACGCGAGGGCATAGTCGGTATAGAGCACGCGCCCGAGCTCGCGCGTGTTGCTGTAGTCCGGCGGCACCTGCCGCGGCGCCACGCCGAAGTAGCGGAAGGCGAGGATGGTGATCATCTCCCACACCATCACCCCGCCGACCACGAGCGCGAGCGGCAGGTTGCGCCAGAAGCCCTCGCGCACCCGCTCCAGGTTGATGTCGAGCATCATCACCACGAAGAGGAACAGCACCATGACGGCGCCGACGTAGACCACCACCAGCGCGATGGCGAGGAACTCGGCGTTGAGCACCAGCCACAGCGCCGCCGCGGTGAAGAACGCGAGCACCAGGAACAGCACCCCGTGCACCGGGTTGCGCGCGGTGATGACGGCGAGGCCGGACGCGAGCAGCACGGCCCCGAAGGCGTAGAACACTGCGGCTTCGAACATTCTTGTTGTGCCTCAGCGATAGCGCGAATCGGCTTCGCGGTCGCGGGCGATCTCTTCCTCGTAACGGTCGCCCACCGCGAGCAGCATGGGCTTGGTGTAGTACAGCTCTCCCCGCTTCTCGCCGTGGTACTCCAGCACCCTCGTCTCGACGATCGCGTCGACCGGGCAGGCTTCCTCGCAGAAGCCGCAGAAGATGCACTTCACCAGGTCGATGTCGTAGCGCGTGGTGCGGCGGGTCCCGTCCTGCCGCTGCTCCGACTCGATGTGGATGGCGAGCGCGGGACAGACGGCCTCGCACAGCTTGCACGCGATGCAGCGCTCCTCGCCGTTCGGGTAGCGGCGCAGCGCGTGCAGGCCGCGGAAACGCGGGCTCTGCGGCGTCTTCTCCTCCGGGAACTGCACCGTGATCTTGCGCGCGAACAGGTGCCGGCCGGTGAGCAGCAGCCCGCGCAGCAGCTCGAGCAGCAGGAACGAGCGGAAGAAGTCGAGCACGCGCGTCATGCCGGGCTCATCTCCAGATGTTCCACGGCGTCTGCATCCACACGCCGACCACCACGATCCAGACGATGGTGAGCGGGATGAACACCTTCCAGCCCAGGCGCATGATCTGGTCGTAGCGGTAGCGCGGGAAGGTGGCGCGGATCCAGAGGAACATCGTAACGATCCCGATGATCTTGACGATCAACCAGAAAGCCGGCCACTTGAACGGAATGACTTCCGTAAACAAATACGTGTCGATCGGAGCCTGCCAGCCGCCGAAGAACATCACCGCGGTGAGCGCGCTGATCAGGTACATGTTCACGTACTCGGCCAGGAAGAACATGGCGAAGGCCATGCCCGAGTACTCGATCATGTGACCGGCGACGATCTCCGACTCGCCCTCGACCACGTCGAAGGGCGCGCGGTTGGTCTCGGCCACGCCGCTAACGAAGTAGACCACCAGCATCGGCAGGAGCGGCAGCCAGTTCCACGACATGAACGTGACGCCCCTGGAAGCGAACCAGCCCTTGCCCTGCGCCTCGACGATGTCGGAGAGGTTGAGGCTGCCCGAGACCATCAGCACCACCACCAGCGCGAAGCCCATCGCGAGCTCGTAGGACACCATCTGCGCCGCCGAGCGCATGGCGCCGAGGAACGCGTACTTCGAGTTCGAGGCCCAGCCGGCGACGATCACGCCGTAGACCCCCATCGACGAGAGCGCCATGATGTAGAGCAGCCCCGCGTTGATGTCCGAGAGCACCAGCGTCGGCGACCACGGGATCACTGCCCAGGCCGCGAGCGCGGGCGCGATCATCAGCACCGGCGCGAGAATATAGAGCCCCTTGTTGGCGTTGGTGGGGAGGATGATTTCCTTCACCAGCAGCTTCAGCACGTCGGCGATGGGCTGCAGCAGCCCGAGGGGACCGACGCGGTTGGGACCGATGCGGATCTGGATCCAGCCGATGAACTTCCTCTCCCACAGCGTGAGGTAAGCCACGCTGAGGAGCAGCGCCACCACGACCACGACGATGAAGACCAGGCTCGAGCCGGCGAACCACACCACCGGGCCCCAGGTCGGGCCGAACCAGGCGCTCGACTGGCTCTGCAGCCACTCCATCTACGCAGCCCTTTCCACGTCGATTTTCTCGAGCTTGACCGTGCCGAACATCGGTCCGACGCCCGCGGTCGACGCGTGCGCGGCGGCGATGCGCACGCAGCCGTCGGGCACGGCGGCGTCCAGGCTCGCGCTGAGCTTCGCGCCGTTCGCGAGGACCGGCCGGCCGGCGGCGAGGCCGAGGCTCTGCATCGTGCGGGCGTTCATCCGCGCCGTGGGCGCACGCGCCTGCCTTGTCTTCTGCAGCGGCGGCGAGCGGCGCACCAGCGGATCGGCGAAGTACGCCGGCACGTCCGCAATGCGCTCCAGTCCCGTGGAAGACGCGCGCACCGGCGCTGCAACGGTAGAGATACGGTTCGAAAGCCGCGCAGCGATATCCTCTGCGCCCGGGCACGCCGCGCGCACCTGGTCGATGGTGTCGAAGTCGAAGCCTGCGACACCGAGCAGGCTGCCGAGCACGCGCAGCACCTTCCAGCCCGGCCGCGCGTCGCCGAGCGGATTTACCGTGGCGTAGAAGCGCTGCGCCCGGCCTTCGATGTTGACGAAGGTGCCCGAAGTCTCGGTGAACGGGGCGATGGGAAGAAGCACGTCGGCGTCGTCCAGCGCCGGCTTCCACGGCGTAAGCATGACCACGAAGCCCGCCTTCGCGAGCGCGCCCGGAGCGGCGAGGTCGAGCCGCGGCTCGACGTTGAGCAGCACGAGCGCATCCTTCCGCGCGACCTCCGGCAGCGGCGCGCTCGGCAAGCCGGCGAGGTACGCGCCGACCGAGTTCGCGGCCTCGCCGATGAAGCCGAACTTGAATCCCAATTTCTGCACCTCGGCATGAATCGCGCCGGCCTGCGGGTGCCGCTGGGCGAAGTTGCCGATCAGCACCGCCGCGTTCTTCCCCGATTTGAGGGCTTCCTGAAAACCGCCGATGGCGCCGACCAGGCCTGATGGGGGAACAATCGTTTTCGAGGCCACGGGCATGAGCCAGTCGTCGTCGATCGAGTGCAGCATATGGACCTGCGCACCGCGCTTCGCCGCCTGGCGCAGGCGGTGCGCGATGAGCGGCGCCTCCTCGCGCAGGAACGAGCCGACCACGAGCACGCGGTCGAGGCTGCCGAGCTCAGCGATCGGCATGCCGAGCCAGGGGATGCCTTGGCGCGCCGCATCCGCCGAGAAATCGGAGTGTCTCAGGCGGAAATCCGCCGGGCCCAGCCTGCCGGCGAGGTAGAGCTCCTCGAGCGTGGAGTGCGGCGAGGCGAGCACGCCGAAGTCGCGCCCCTTCAGCCCCTTCACCACGGCGTCGAACGCCTGCTCCCAGCCGACCTCCTGCCACTGCCCGCCGCGCTTCACCATCGGGCGCTGCAGGCGGTCGGGCGAGTTGAGCCCCTCGTACGAGAAGCGGTCCTTGTCCGAGAGCCAGCACTCGTTGATCGCCTCGTTCTCGAGCGGCAGGACGCGCATGACGCGGTTCTGCTTCACCTGCACCACGAGGTTCGAGCCGAGGCTGTCGTGGGGCGCGACCGACTTCCTGCGCGAAAGCTCCCAGGTGCGTGCGCTGTAGCGGAACGGCTCCGAGGTCAGCGCGCCCACCGGGCACAGGTCGATCATGTTGCCCGAGAGCTCCGACTCGACCGCCCTGCCGACGAACGACACGATCTCGGCGTTCTCGCCGCGTCCGGCGAGGCCGAGCTCCATGATCCCGGCGATCTCCTGCCCGAAGCGCACGCAGCGCGTGCACTGGATGCAGCGGCTCATTTCCTCCGCGGCGACCAGGGGCCCCAGCTCTTTTCTCAAAACAACTCGTTTCTCCTCCTGGTAGCGCGAGTTGCTGTGCCCGTAGCCCACCGCGAGGTCCTGCAGCTGGCATTCGCCGCCCTGGTCGCAGATCGGGCAGTCGAGCGGGTGGTTGATGAGCAGGAACTCCATCACCCCGTTCTGCGCCTTTTTGGCGTTGAGAGAGTGCGTCCAGACCTTCATGCCCTCGGTGGCCGGCGTGGCGCAGGCCGGCATCGGCTTGGGCGCCTTCTCCACCTCGACGAGGCACATGCGGCAGTTGGCCGCGATGGTGAGCTTGCGGTGGTAGCAGAAGTGCGGCACGTAGACGCCGAGGCGGTTCGCCGCGTCCATCACCGTGGCGCCCTGCGCGACTTCGATCTCTCTTCCGTCGACCGTGAGCTTGGGCATCAGGCCGCTTTCATCTTGATCTCGGGGTCGCCGGCATGCGGCTCGTGCGGCACGTCGACCCGGGCCCGGCCCCACCTGGGTTCCACTTCATTTTTTACCAGACAGCTCTTATGTTCGATGTGGTGCACAAACTCGTCGCGGAAATGCTTGATGAAGCTTTTCACCGGCAGCGCCGCGGCGTCGCCGAGGGCGCAGATCGTGCGGCCGGCGATGTTGTCGGAGACGTTGTCGAGGAGCGCCAGGTCCTCCATGCGGCCGCGGCCTTGCTCGATGCGATGCACGACCCGGTAGAGCCAGCCGGTGCCCTCGCGGCAGGGCGTGCACTGGCCGCAGGATTCCTCGAAATAGAAGTACGACAGCCGCTCCAGCGCACGCACCATGCACGTGCGCTCGTCCATGACGATGACCGCGCCGGACCCGAGCATCGACCCCGCCTTCGCGATCGAGTCGTAGTCCATGTCGGTGGCCATCATGATGGAGGCCGGCAGGACCGGCATGGAGGAGCCGCCCGGGATCACCGCCTTTAGCTTGTTTCCCTTGTACACCCCGCCGGCCATCTCCAGCAGCCTTGCGAACGGCGTGCCGAGCTTCACCTCGTAGTTGCCGGGGCGGTTGACGTGCCCGGTCACCGAGAAGAGCTTGGTGCCGCCGTTGTTCGGCCGCCCGAGCGCGAGGAAGGCGTCGCCGCCGTTCCTCACGATCCAGGGAACCGCGGCGAAGGTCTCGGTGTTGT
>Ga0247671_1000593_pt1 | contig 10896 bp, 5 predicted proteins | sample CNK12_metaG_FD_183039 | JGI IMG/M metagenome (GOLD analysis project Ga0247671, IMG submission 183039) | Soil microbial communities from Purdue University Martell Research Forest, Indiana, United States - CNK12 | ecosystem: Environmental > Terrestrial > Soil > Temperate forest > Bulk soil | place...
TCGCGACGTACTGTGGAGCCATCGGCCCAAACCGTTCACTACACGAGGCCGCACGGAACTGTGGCACACGCGATTGCAACTAAAAACGCCGGCCGGCCCGGCGGAACTTTCGCGCCAGAATAGCGCGCCGCTGCGCGCCGTATGGTCGCCGGATTACAACCCGAACCAGCGTCCGGATCCGTTTGCCAAGGATCCAGACCTCCAGCGGACGGCGATGTCTCTCGATGACCGGCATCAGATTGTGATCCTGACGTCCGCATTTCACGGCTACGATGTCGAGGTCGAGCTGGGCATTTTCCAGGCGCCCTTCGCTCCAGGCGTCAATCCAGCGCTGGCCGTTCAGTCAAAGCAACTTCCGAGGTTGAAGGTCCGTGTGCCTTATGTTCCCCAGCCGTTCGAGGCAGAGCAGCTGATGCTGACCCCGCTCGGAGGCTGGCTGCGATCGCGCGGGCATTGGAACCCGCCGCGCACCGCCCCGCCTCCGGTGATCCGTCCGCGCCCTGATTTCACTAAGGTCTTCGCGAACCTGCAACGCGTTCAGGACGCGCCGGAAGCCGCGCTCGCAGGAGCGGCTCTCGCTGAAGAGTTTGTGTTCTTTCCAGGCATCTTCAAACGTCCCGAACCGCAGCAGCTCGATCTGTCGGAATGGGTGCACGTGGCGACCCAGGGGCGCGATCATTACGTCCGCATCGTCTACGAGGGCGAGCTCTGGCCGTTCCGGCATCGCGCCGCGCTGATCAAAGTCACTGAGCGCAAGTTCAAAGAGACGAACGGCATCATCGTCGCCTACCAGATGCAGCGCATGTTCATCGTCGTGCGCGAGCCCGAAAAGCTTTTCGCCAACCTCGGCAGCCCCTTCCGACGCGTGCGGCTCACTACGATGGTCACGCCGGACATCGCCGATCCGAAGTCAATTCCGCCCGGGTCTCCTACGGTTAATCGCTCGTTCTGGGTCGAGGTGATGACCAGCGCGACTACACGCGATAAGTTCAGGTTCCACGCCATCGGCACGGACCCCGCCGGCAATGCAGTCGATTTCACCATCCCGCTGATGTTCGTTTCGATAAGCGACCTTCCGGACTTCGCCCCGCAAGCAACGAAAGCGGTGTCGATTGAGTACAACGACAAGAACAACATCGCGATGCGAAGCGCCGTCATCCCCGGTCAAAAGGTGGTGTTCGCCGAACGCGACCCGCTCAAGCCAACCGACAACACGCAACTCGTGACCAACTTCGTCAACTTCGTGGTTGACGCCGCAGGCAATCCACCTCAGATGCTAAAGGCCGAGGTGAAGATTCCGCAGGTGCAGGAGCTGCTGGGCACCGATACGCCAACGACTATTCGCTTTTTCAAAGACTACGTAGCCAACAGCTTCGACGCGGCGACGGGCGTGTTCGCCGAAGTCGCCAGGGAAGACCTCTCGAAGTTCAAACCTGATGATCCGTTCGCCGCGATGGTGGCCGATACGCTGGGCGTCGAATTCAGCTCCGATAAAGCCGGCGGGTTCGCTACGCCGAACCTGGGAGTGTCAACGCTGACGCGTGCGCTTGGACCGCTCGCGGGCAAGGTCGCGGACGCCGTCGCCAACACGTTCAATCCCGCCGAGTTCTTCAAGGGGGTGACGGCGCAACTGTTCGGCAGTTTTGATCTCTTCAAACTCTTACCCCTCGGCTCGCTCGATAAGAACGCGCCGAAACTACGCACAACGACCCAGGACATCCCCGGGGGGAAATTGCTTATTGCGACGCTGGACTGGGAGCCGGACTTTTTGGAGCCGGCCAAGAAGCTGGATCTAACCGTCGCTGCGATAGAAAAAGACCATAACGGGGTGACCAAACTTCTTATTCATGGGCGCATCGAGAAACCGCTCAAGCTCGACAACCTGGGAGCGCCGCCCGGCGACGGAGTGAAGTCCGAGATCACCGGCAAGCTGAACTCTTTCCGCGTGAGCGTGCTCAAATCCGTGTTCATCAACTTCGTCGAGTTCGGCTTCGACTCACGCACCAGCAAAAAGACGGACGTAAGCGTGAAACTCGATCCAGCCAAACCGGTCGAATTCGCCGGCGACCTGGCGTTCGTCGAAGAGCTGCGCAAGGCGATCCCGCCCGATCTGTTCGGCAAGGGGCCGAGCCTGGATATTTCTCCGACCGGCATTCGCGCCGGCTTTGCCTTTGCGTTGCCGCCGATCGCGGTCGGCGTATTCTCGCTGAAGGACGTGAGCCTGGGCGCCGCGCTCACGCTGCCGTTCCTGGACGGCAAACCATCCTTCGACTTCAACGTGTCGGAACGAGCGCATCCCTTCCTGCTGGCTATCTCCTTTTTGGGCGGGGGCGGATTCTTCCACCTCGAGCTCGACACGGCGGGGATCAAACTTCTTGAAGCCGCGTTCGAGTTCGGCGCGACCGCTGCGATCGACATCGGAGTCGCCAGCGGCGAAGTGCACATCATGGCGGGCATCTACTTCGCGATGCAGCGCAAGGAGGGCAGCACCGAGCTCGCCTGTATCCTGTCCGGCTATTTGCGAATGGGCGGCTCGCTCAGCGTGCTCGGCTTGATTAAGGTCTCCGTCGAATTCAATCTGAGCTTCACCTACGATGGAGTGAGGGACAAAGCTTACGGCCGCGCGACGCTGACGGTTCACGTCGAAGTGTTGTTCTTCAGCGCGTCGGTCGAGCTAACCATCGAGCGCGCGTTCGGCGGAAAGAGCGGCGATCCTCATTTCGCGGAATTGTTCAATACTGCAGACACCTGGAGCGAATACGCGCTTGCGTACGCATAGAGCGGAGGAAATATGGCGGCTCAGCAAACAGTTCTGTTCACAATCATCCCGCGCGGCATCAGCCTCGATAGCCCGACGATGCCGGTATCGGTCTTTGTCTCGCCCCGGCTAATAGGTGAAACCACGCTCGGCGAGTTTCCGGATTGGCTGCGGTGGACTCGGCGCCTAAAAAGGAACGGACTAGTGCTGGTAGTGCGCTGCGCGGGTCAGTCGTTCGACGCAAGCATCAATACCGACGTCTTGCAGCCGGACCTGTGGAAACAGTTGTTCAACCGCGACACGCTGGTGCGCTCGCACAAGTTCAACGACTACTCCGATCGCGGGATCATCTCATACTCCGTGCGCCAGGCCTTGAGCGCGCTGAAGACTATCTACCAGGAAGCCGGGCTGCGCCTGGCGTTGCCCGAGGGCGGGTCGCGTGGACAGGAGGGCGGAAACCGCGCGCTTCTGCGCGACCTGGTGGACGGCCTCGACGTGCATTGGAACGGCGACCGCGCAAAGCAGTGGCGCGACGCAGTGCGGCGGATGAATGCCTCAGAAAATTTTTCCCTCAAGCAGCAGGCATTGAGCGGCCCGCTCGATCGGGAAGGACTGTTCATCATTCAACGAAACCCGGCCGCCTTCCAGAGAGTAGCTGTGCCGTTCGCGGTCTTCCATCATATGCCCACGCCGCCGCGGGAAGACAAAGAGCTTCCGCTTGATGACCAGCTCGACAAGGACGGCTTGCTCGATTTTCATCAGGCGCTCAGTTCACTGAACGCCTATCCCGATCTGCAACGCGCGCTGGGTTTGGTGTTCGATCTCGAACTGCCCAGCGCTTTTGTTAAGGAGACGCCGTTCGGCCAGTTCGGAACGCTGTCTGTGCGAGGGACGAACTTTGAGTGGGCCGTGCCAACACAAACGCCGGAGCTTGCGACGGCTTACGTAAATTTCGCGCTCGGCCAGCAGCGCCTGTTTTTCACCGCTCCGCGCGCGATGAGCGACCCGTCATCGCCAGCGAGCGTGATTGGCTTGCTAAGTCTCGATTCCGCGCGCTTCGGTTTGGCGCAGGTTGATGTCGATGGCGCCATGCACAAAGCCATCATGCTGTCGGAGACTCTGAACAATCCCGATCCCGCGCGCAACCTCGATCCCAACGCGCAGCCCGGACCCGCGCCGCATCCCGAAGTGTTCGATCCCGGAGCGACTCTGCCCTCGTTGCGTTCCGGCGGTTTGTCCTTGTTTGCGGACCGGCGCGGTTTGCAATTGCTCGACTCGATGAAGCAATCGAAAGCATTCAACGACGCGGTCGAAAGCGGCGGGGCGCAGCCGCGCCCGTTCTTCGCCGAAGACCTCGTGCGCGGCTACCGTCTCGATGTCTGGGACTCGCATACAAATCAGTGGCATTCACTACATTTGCGAAAAGGCGAATACCAGATAGGAGGAGACGGATCGTTCACAACCGAAAAGGAAGAAGGCTTCGTTCAACTGGCGGCGATGCAACCGGCGAAGGGAGCGAACCCCGCCGACAAAGACTTCTATCTGCACGAGGCGATTGCGAGATGGGCCGGCTGGAGCTTGAGCGTCGCTCGACCCGGCAAGCACCTCAGCCGTTTCGCCGATCCGGACAAAGCCGTCCCGCCGGACGGCAACGACCCGGACTTTCGCGAGGACCAGCCGGACACGCCGTTCAAGATGACCGTTAAGTACAGGGTAATTCCAGGCTCGCTGCCGAGATTGCGCTTCGGCGCGCGCTATCGCATTCGCGCGCGCGCGGTTGACCTTGCAGGGAACAGCTTGCAACTTGGTGATCCGCTAGCCGACCTGCTGTCGTCGGTGTTTGCGCTGCCAGGCGATCCTGAGGGCTTTGCTTATTTGCGCTACGAACCGGTCGGCGCGCCGCTGGTTATCCTTCGAGACACACGCGCGGTAACCGATCCTGGCTCAGCCATAGATCGTGTGGTCATTCGCACGAAAAACGACGATACGGGACAGGACGCCGCCGTCGCCGACAAGACCGCTGCGGACACAACCGCGGCCGACCGCCACATCGTCCCGCCTCGCACCAGCGCCGAGATGGGCGAGCGGCTCGGGATGTTCGACGACGCAACCGGCAAACTGAAGAGCGATGCGGCGACGTGGCAACTCATCGCCGAGCGCGACGCGGGCGAATTCCAGCAGACGCCGCCGATCGACGTGGCCGGCCAACAAAAGATCTTCCCACTCGAGGCTGGCGCCCGAATCGATGCGCTGCCTCATCTGCCGGATCCATTATCGCGCGGAGCGGCGATTCGCGATCTGCCCGGCACGCCCTCCGGGGCGATCGGCAAGGCAGCGCCCGGGCCCGGCGCTGCCGCGCAAGTGAACTACGACTTGCTAAGCGATCCGAATCCGCGACCCGGCTCCGCGACGCTGCTCAGCTTCGGTGACAGCGGTGACTGGCAGCAGACGCTGGGTTTCCGGTTGGCGCTGGCTGAACCCCAACCGAATCAGACTGACCTGCGTCCAAACTGGGACCCCGCCGAGCGTTTGCTGACGGTCTATCTGTCGAAGGGACAGACCAGGGTTGTGCCGCTCAGCAGCTACTTGACGGCCGACGATCTGAAGTTGATGGGCGTGTGGCAGTGGCTGCGAGAATACATCGAGCGCATCACCGTGATTGATCCACAGCCGCAGTTCTTGCGGCCGGGCGACGCGGTTGACGAGATCGCGCACGTCTTGCAGCGCGCGGTCGAAGGCGGGCATTGGATGCTCACGCCGCCGCGGCTGATCACGCTGGTGCACGCCGTGCAGCAACCGATCGGCAAGCCGCTCTTCGCCGCGCTCAACGTTGAACATTCGAGCCTGCGCGAGGGTGCGGGTGGCTTGCAGACCGCGCCGATTGCCGGCCGCACCGATCCGACCGAACTGGCGCCGATCACCGCGTGGCGCAGACCGGGCGCGACCGACGCTTACCTGATCGGCGCGTTGCGGGTTCACGGCGCGAGCACCGCCAAGGTTGATCTCATAGCGACGTGGGATGATCCGATAGATGATGAACTACAAAAGACGTGGACGACGGCGCATCGCGCCGCCCACGTCGATGAGCTGCCGTTGCCCGATCTCTCGGAGAATTATTTAGTGGCGAGTGGCAAGGAATACCGTCGCGTCGGCTACTACGACCCCGAGCACGATCAGATCGGCTTCGTGCGCCAGGGCGACATTACCGGTAGTCCCGATGACGACAAGATCATCTTCGTTGACGCAGCGCCGCGCCATCTTTTCAACGACACAAAGCACCATCGTGTGAGCTACACCGCGGTTGCGACCACGCGCTACCGCGAATACTTCCCGTCCGATCAGGATCTGAAGTTCACCCGCGAGAGTGAGCCGGTGTTGGTCGATGTGCCGGCATCGGAGCGGCCGCTCGCGGCTACCGTGGCGTATGTGCTTCCGACATTCGGCTGGGAGCGGCAGACTGACACCAACCTGAAGCGCAGCGTGCGATTTGGAGGCGGCTTGCGCGTTTATCTGCACCGTTCCTGGTTTTCCTCGGGCGAAGGTGAGCTGCTCGGCGTCGCGTTGTGGAACTACCAGAACGGAGTGCTCAACGACGATACTCGAGAAAAGTACAAACCATTCTTCACTCAGTGGGGTATGGACCCGATCTGGCAAACCGGCAATCTCTACGGCGTGCCGGCTACCTACGACTTCCCGGACGCGGTGTCCAGCGAGAACGGCGTGACACTGGAAGAGCGGACTGCCAGGAATGAGAAAGGCGAACCCGGGCGCGTCGATGTGGCGGGCTTTCCGGTCGAGTTCGACGAATCCCGCGGACTTTGGTACAGCGATCTCACCATCAACACGTTTGGCGAAACCTATATGCCGTTCGTGCGATTGGCGCTGGTGAGATATCAGCCACACGCGCTGGCCGACGCCAAAGTGTCGCGAGTGGTCCTGGCGGACTTCGCGCAGCTTACGCCGGACCGCTCGGCGATGGTCACTTCAGATCCGCATCATCCGCGCACGTTGCGGGTCGTAGTCTCTGGCGTCGCGCCTCGCGGACCGCGCGCGGTGGTTCGCGCTGAGCCCCGCCCCCAGGAGATCAGCAAACGCCCAACCCAGATTCGGGTGCGAGTCCAGGAGCGCGATCCCCAGATCCAAAGCGATCTAACGTGGCGCGACGTCGCGCCCGAGGTGGCTGTGGTGAAGGCGGTTTTCGACGATAATCTCGGCGGTCAGCCCCAGAATCAACCGGACCTCGAGATGTGGGCGGGCCTGGTCACCTTCGCGAAGGCGCCCGAGACAGGCCGGTTTCGCTTGTTGATCGAGGAGCACGAATACATCTCGTCAAACTACGCTCTGGTGGAAGGCCGGACGGCGCGGCAAGCGGGACGGTTGATCTATGCTGAGGCGTTCGAGCTGGATGACGCGCTGATCAGCGAGAGTTAGGATGAGCTCGCTGTAGAGGGGTGAACCAAGTTGGAATATGAAACTTGGTCGAAGGGCGAGAAGGCCATTGCGCGCCGCGCGTTCGAGCAAGCGTACGAGCGCGAGTGCACGGCGCTTGCCGGCGAGGTCCGTCGCCGCGCGATTAGGATTAAAGAGCCGAGCGATATGTGGGCTTTGCACGACCTTCTAACTCGGGAGCGAAAGACAACCGACGAGAAGTATGACTATCGTTATTCAGTTCTGATCTTCGTCTTCGCGCGACTGATCAGAGAGGGATTGCTCGACGAAGCAGAGCTCGCCGGACTGGCTGAGGAGAAACTTGCAAAGATTAATCTGATATTGGAAATGTGATAGAGACCGATCACATCCAATCACGTCCAATAGATGTGAGCTGATTCAAGGGACCTCATCGAAGACCGTCGTGAATAGAGCGAGAAGTGCGCCACTTGCCGTTAGTCTTAGCATGTCGAGAGCGACAATGAATCTGGGAACGTTTCGAGTGGGTACGCCTCGCAAACCTGGCGAGGGCTTGCGAGTCGGCACAGTGCGCTTTCTCCCGCGCGGCGTGAAGAAAGAAGACTACGCGCGACTGGACTACTTCGACGTCTGGTTTCCGTTGCTGGCTCCAAGCTCCGACTTGCTCAAGTGGCTGAAGAGCCGCGACTGGCCGAGCGAGCAAGTCAGATGGTCCAGGTTCAGAGAGCGCTACGTTGCGGAGATGAAGAAAACCGACGCGCGCCAGGCGATCAGGCTTTTGGCAGAGTTGGCCAAAGCTACTCCGTTGAGCATAGGGTGTTACTGCGAGAACGAGTCCGCCTGTCATCGCTCGATACTGCGTGAGTTGATTGAACGCGCAGCCGGCCGTTAGAGCACCGCATTTGGTGAGTGGTCTCTGGGCCGCGATGCAGGTGACGATCTCAGTGAGGTCATCCCCGGCCGCCCTCAGCAGGCGCACCGCCGTTTCATTTGTTCCGTAGGTTTGAAATGGGACTTATGACTGGCATGTTCTATCTCCGGACTGATAACGCAGCAAAACTAAATCATCCACGGAAAGTCTGAATTGATCGGTGGGTGCGCGTCAGTTTCTCGCGCACGCTTGATCGGCTCGCTTTATTGGTTTGGCTCAGGCGGTTGAAATAGCTCAGGTATGCTTGCGATTTGAGCGGAAGTCAGCGGCTTCACTCTGAGTTGCTCGCTCAAGAAATCAAGGCGGTCGCGGCGCGCTTCGTCGTTGAGAGCATGTGGCGCGTCGTAGAGCTTGAAGCGCTTTGGCTCGCTCACGATTGCTGCATACTGGCGGGCTACCTCAGGCGTCAGATACTTTTCCTGCGTGGCGTACTGCACGAACACTACGGCCGGCGCTGCGTGAGACACGAACTTGCCGGGATCAAGCCAGGTGTACTTCGCTACAAAAGCGTCGAATCGTTCCGGACCTATTTTCTGGCGGTACGCTTCGTATTCCTTCGTTTTCATGTCGACTTCATCTGACAGCCCGCCAGCCATCAGTACGAACGCTTTGAAGCGCCTATCGATGCCGCTGAGGAAGCCGCCTACCGTCGCATTGTAGCTGTGACCGACATATGCGATGCGCTTGGGGTCGATATCCTTGCGGGCCACCAACAAGTCGACACCGCGCCGCACGTCTACGATCTGCTGAACGAGGTCATCGGCTTGCTGATCGTTTAGCGGTTCGCGGTTATTTACGTGACCGGGACGCGCTACAGGTCCGTCCGTGAGCAATGAGACAACTCCCGAACGTGCGAGCGCCACCGCTTCGTCGAGAAACTCTTTGCGATTGCGCATTGTCGAGTTCTCCCAATACCAGTGTCCCCAGATCACCGCGGCGAACGGGGCGGTGCCTTTCGGCACGACGAGGTAGGCGGGAACGCCCCCACCTTTTGGACTCGCGTAGGAGATGTCGTGGATCGCGATGTCCCTTCGGCGCTCGACGCCGATTTCCTTGACGTCAAGTTCTGCGGTCCTATCGTAGTCAAAGCGGCGAAGCAGATCCGCGTCTTGAGCGACCAACGGTAACGCACCGATCAACAGAATGAAGGTGAGTGTGAGCCGCATCGTCGGGCCTCCTCAGAAAATGTAACGTAGAGTGTCCTGTCTGGCGAGTCGCCGAATCAGACCAGGTGCGCGTCAGGTTTACGCGCATACCCACCTCGGAGGTGGGTACCAGAATTGGACGAGCGCTTGATATACGTTTAGCGGGCGGGGCGGGCGGCGAACTTGACGCGGCCGTTGTCGACTCCGACGACGAAATCGACGGCATCGGTTGCGAGGCTATCTTTGATATGCTCGGCTCGCGACGTAAGGAATTGAGTGAACACTTCGAGGCTAAGCGCGCCTAGTTTTTCATTGCACTTTCGCTTGGCGGCTACGAGCTGATCATAAAGCTCGCTGACTTTTTCCGGTTCGAGTTTGGGATCGTGACATCGTATAACCGCTAACTGCTCCCGAACTGCCATCTGAGCCTCAGGCGTGGGAGGCCGCCCGATCTCTTCGCGGTCCTGCGTCTGCCGGCGCCAGAGCTCGCGCATGACGTTGTAGCGCGCAACCAGGCTGTTGTAACGAAAGCGCTGTCCGAAAGAAATGCCGCGCGCGTCGTAGATGCGCTTGATCGCAGTCTCGACGCGGCCCTTCGTGTCAACAGGCGGGCGAAGCGTTCCGCCGTTGAAGAAGATGTCGTACTCAACCTTCAAGCGGCGAATCTCGTATTCGAGCTTGTCGAGTTCCAAGTCAGTAGGACTGTCTGCTTTAGGTTCCATTTTCTTCTACTCTGGAGGCCTGAGTGTTATACGTGGGGGTTGTGTTAGAATGTACGTTAGACACTGACCGGTGTCAACGGAAATCACATGCCTGATCAACTGCTTAGATCGCTGCCCTCGATCGAGCGGCTGCTGGAGAGGCCGTTGGCGTCCCAACTGTCGATCGATTTGAGCCGCGACCGCGTGCGCGATCTGCTGCGCGAGATCACCGACGAACTGCGGGAAGAAATGGTCAATGGTAAGTGGCCCGCGGCCGGCGGAAGTCAGCGGTTGATTGAAGAGGTCGAACTACGACTCGAATTACGCGCCGCCGCATCTGCGCAGCCTACGCTTCGCCGAGTCATCAATGCTACCGGCGTCATTATTCATACGAATCTCGGCCGTGCGCCGCTCGCTCGACAGGCGATCGAAGCAATCTCGGAAGCCGCCTCTTGCTACTCGAACCTCGAATACGATTTGACGGTTGGCGAGCGCGGTCATCGAGAGACGCATTGCCAGGAACTGCTGGCTCGACTCGCGGGAAGCGAAGCTGCGGTAGTCGCGAATAACAACGCAGCGGCAGTCCTGCTGCTGCTGAATACGCTGGCGGAAGGCGGAGAGGTAATCGTCTCGCGAGGAGAGCTGATCGAGATCGGAGGCAGCTTCCGAATCCCCGATATAATGGCGAAGAGCGGCGCTACGTTGCGCGAAGTCGGCACCACGAATCGCACTCGGATCGCCGATTACGAGCGGGCGATCAACGAGCGAACGAAGCTGATCCTGCGCGTGCATCCGTCAAACTATCGCATCATCGGATTCACCGAGCGTCCAACTGTAAGGCAGATCGCTGACCTCGCTCGCCGTGTTGGCGTCCCGTCGTTTGAGGACCTGGGCTCCGGCTGCTTGATTGATCTTTCACCTTACGGCGTGAAGGACGAGCCGGTGGTTTCCGAG
>Ga0247671_1000601_pt1 | contig 10813 bp, 9 predicted proteins | sample CNK12_metaG_FD_183039 | JGI IMG/M metagenome (GOLD analysis project Ga0247671, IMG submission 183039) | Soil microbial communities from Purdue University Martell Research Forest, Indiana, United States - CNK12 | ecosystem: Environmental > Terrestrial > Soil > Temperate forest > Bulk soil | place...
CGCGGCTCGGACGGCAACCTAACGTTCGCGTTTTGCCGCGCTGTATGCGCAGCGTAGCGAGCTGGAGGCGTCGGTCAACAACGCGCTGTTAGACGACACGGCGCCCCTACTTGGCAATGGCATCTTTAAGACCCTTCGCAATCAACCAGCAGAAGCCCGCGCATAGCGCACCGATACCGCCAAAGACAATGTGCTCAACGTTCAACGTGAAGATGCCACTGAGCAAGAACCCCACTGCAGCGAGCCCAGGCAGCATGACCCCAAACACCAAGTCCAAGTAGTACAAGGCCTCCAACATTCCGCTGCCAGGCTGCGGATCACGCTCTTTTGCGCTGGTCGTTCGCTCGGGCGCGGACATATAGGTGTCGTCTAACGTTAAATAGTCCGAATCACTGTCCGCCTATCTTAGCTGCGCGCTCCGAGCAGGTCGCGGCAAATCTCCCGGAATCAACGTCTTACAGAGCTGCGATGCATTCAGCGGACGTGTTATTCAGATGATTTAGGGACAAGAACCTGATTCGGCTTACGAATCGCGAGCACGACAGGACAGGGAGACAAGTAGCGAAAGAGCACTCGGCAAACGAGACCGAGGCTGAGCTGCATTTCCTCTAGCGCGAGAGAAACTCTCAAGAGCGGAGGTATTGCGCAATGCGCACGTAGTCAGCGGGAGAGAGGTTCTCGGGTCGAGCGCTCGGGTCGATACCGAGCTTTGGGAAGTCGGCGGCTGCCAAGGGCAAGGCGTTGCGGAGCTGCTTGCGGCGCGAAGAGAAGGCGCCGCGAAGGAGGTCGTCGAAGCGCGTGCCCTCGAGGGCCGGAGGGTCGGCGAGCGGCTCCATGCGCACGACGGCGGATTCGACCTTGGGCGGCGGGCGGAAGGCGCCCTTCGACACGTTGAAGAGCTTCTTCATCCGGAACCGCACCTGCAGCGCAACGGACAACCGGCCGTAGTCTGCCGTGGATGGTGAAGCAACCATGCGCTCCACAACCTCGAGCTGAAGCATGAAGTGCATGTCTCGAACTCGGTCGGCGTAGCGAGCGAGATGAAAGAGGAGCGGCGTGGAGATGTTGTACGGCAGGTTGCCCACCAAGCGCATGCCGCGCGGGAACTGGCCGAAGTCGAAGTCGAGGGCGTCGGCTTGATGCACGACGATCTTGTCGTCCCGCTTCAGCGACGCGGCGAGGTCGCGGTCGAGCTCGATTACGTGAAGCTTGGCAACTCGCTCAAGAAGGGGGTGAGTGAGCGCGCCTTCGCCGGGGCCGATTTCGACCATGAAATCGTCCTTCGTGGGCGCGACTGCCTGAATGATCTTCTCGAGAACTCCCCGCTCGTGCAGGAAATGCTGCCCGAACCTCCGCCGTACGCGGTGAGGCCGCTTAGGAGGCAGCGGCCGATGCGAGCTCAATGGCGAGCTTCACCGCCTCGATCAGGCTGCCGGGGTCGGCCTTGCCGGTGCCGGCGAGGTCGAGCGCGGTGCCGTGATCGACCGAGGTGCGGACGAACGGCAGGCCGAGGGTCACGTTGACGCCGCGGCCGAACGAGGCGTACTTGAGCACCGGCAGGCCCTGGTCGTGGTACATGGCGAGCACTGCGTCGGCATGCTTCAGCCGCTCCGGAACGAAGAGCGTGTCGGCCGGGATCGGTCCGGAGGCGTCGACGCCGGCGGCCTTGATGGCCGGGGCGATGATGTCCTGGTCCTCGCGGCCGAGGTGGCCCGACTCGCCGCTATGTGGATTCAGCCCGGCGACGAGGATGCGGGGCTTCGGGATCCGGAACCGCTTGCGCAGATCCTGATCGAGGACCTTGAGGGACTTGACGATGAGGTCTCGCGTGATGGCTCGCGGAACTTGGGCAAGGGCCAGGTGCGTGGTGGCGAGCGCCACGCGCAGGCCGCCGCCGACCAGCATCATCACCACGTGGTCTGCGCGCGCCTTCTCGGCGAGGAACTCGGTGTGCCCGGTAAAGGCGATGCCGGCGTCGTTGATCACGCTCTTCTGCACCGGCGCGGTCACCATGGCGTGGTATTCGCCCGAGAGGCAGCCGGCGAGCGCACGCTCGAGCACCGCGAGCACGTAGCGGCTGTTCGCCGGATCGAGCCTGCCCGGGACGCGCGGCCGCGCGAGCGGAACGTGCTCGACATCGGGGAAACCCGCGAGCAGGGCTCGGTCGCCGATCGCCACCAGCCGCGCAGGGAAGCGCTCGCCGGCGAGCCGCGCGCAAAGCTCCGGGCCGATTCCCGCCGGCTCGCCGGAGGTGAGCGCGATGACCGGGCGGGCGGCTATCGCTCCTCCAGGCGCAGCTCCACGTAGGCCTGGTCGCGGAGCTGCCTCAGCCATTCCTGGTAGGCGTCCTCGCTCTTTCTCTCGCGCAGCACCTTGCGCGCCTCGAGGCGCCGGCGCTCCGAGCTGACGTCGGACGCGCGGCGCTCGAGGACCTGGATAAGGTGATAGCCGAAAGGCGTCTTCACCGGCTGGGAGATCTCGCCGGGCTGGAGCTCCTGCAGCGCGCGCTCGAAATCCGGCACGGTGTCGCCGGGATAGATCCAGTCGAGCTCGCCGCCGCGGGCGGCGCTGCCCGTATCGTCGGAGTGCACCTTGGCCAGCTCGGCAAAATCGGCTTTGCCGTTGACGATGCGCTCGCGGATGTCGGCCAGGCGCCTGCGCGCCTCGTTCTCCGACACCACCTCGCTGGTACGCACCAGGATGTGGCGCGCCCGCGTCTGCGTGACCGGCGCGGCGCTCGCGCCGCCGTCGCGCCGCTCGTTCAGCTTGACGAGGTGGAAGCCCGCAGGGCTGCGCAGCGGCTCGGTGACCTCGCCCGGCTTCATCTTCTCCAGCGCCGCGGCGAAAAGCTCGGGCAGCCGCTCGTGCTGGCGCCAGCCGAGGTTGCCGCCCTCCAGCGCGTCGGGGGCGTCGGAATAGCTCGCCGCGACCCGGGCGAAATCGCCTCCCTCGCGCGCCTCGGCGAGCGCCTTCTGCGCCCTCGCGCGCGCCTCCTCGATGCGCTCGGGGCTTGAACCCTCCGGCACGCGCACGAGGATATGCGACACGTTGTACTCCGAACGCGCCGGATTCGCCTTGAGCTCTTCGAGGAAGAGGTCGATCTCGCTGTCGTTTACCTGGATCTTGTCCTCGACTTCACGCTCGCGCAGGCGCGTGACCAGGATCTGATCGCGCAGGTCCTGGCGCCAGGCGTCGAAGGGGACGTTGTCGCGCTCGAGGGTGCTGCGGAAGTCGGCGAGCGTCATCTTGTTGTTTTCCGCGATGCGCTGGACCGCGCGGTCGACCTGGAGGTCGTCGACGCGGATGCCGGTGTCGCGCGCCTTCTGCAGCTGCGCCCTGTCGACCACCAGGCGCTCGAGGATCTGCCGCTCGAGCACCGCGCGCGGCGGGGTCGCGGTCCCCTGCCGGCGCAGCTGGCGCTCGGCGGAGGCCACCGCGGCGTTGAGCTCGGAGAACGTGATCACCTCCTTGTTCACCACCGCCACGATGCGGTCGACGAGCGCCGGCCCCTGCGCCGGCACTGTCAAGGGCAGCAGAAGCAGGAACAAGAAGGACGTCACGCGCATAGCTCGATTCCTAGTACGCCATCGGGAACGGCAGAGGCCGCTGCATGCTCGGCGGGCCGGCCGCCGGATTTCTAGGGTTGGTCACGTTGTAACCGGGAATGTTCCGCTGCAGCAGGCCCACCACGTCCTCGGTGCCCACCTGGCCTATGCCGTTGAACTCGATCTGAAAAAACAATCCGGTCGACACCACCTGTGTTGCGGCCTGCACCTTGGTCACGACCGCGCGAAACGCCCAGCAGCCCGCGTTGTACTCGACCCCAGCCAGCCCCTCGAGCAGCCGCCCGTCCAGGAAGGAGTAATTGTAGCGCCCGATGCCGTACCAGCCCGCGGCGATCGGCCACTGACTGGCGATGTCGATCTGGCGCACGGAGCCCCGGGTAAAGCGGTAGCTGGCGTTCAGCACCTTGGCGACCTCGGGACTGTACTTGAACGAGACGCCGAAGCGCTCGGTCTCCTGCTGCAGCCGGCTGTACTGGGCGGTGGTGTCGAAGGTCCAGTAGCGGAACAGGCGCCCGCCCACGGAGCCCAGGATGTCGGACGATTTCGAGGTGCGCAGCGTCGAAGTCGGCGTGAGCCCGACCCGCTCGTCGGCGAAATAATAGCGCTGGCCGATCGTGGCGCGCAGCGACTCCTGCCCGTTCTGCGCGAGAAAGCGCGAGCTCATGGCGAGCGTCAGCTGGTTCGCGTCGCCGAAGCGGTCGCCGCCGGTGAAGCGGTTCTCGCTGAAGAGCTGCGTGTAGTTGAAGTCGGCGAGCGCGGTATCGAAGATCGGAAACGCGTCCTGGTTGCGGTACGGCGCGTACACGTAGTACATGCGCGGCTCGAGCGTCTGGGTCAGCGCTTCACCGAAGAATCGCGCGCTGCGCTCGAACACCAGTCCGCTGTCCAGGCTGGTCCAGGGGATCGTGGCGTGCGGCGACATCTGGGCGCCGGGATCGGTGTGGTCGAGGTTGTAGCTCGCCGCGCGCAATCCGACCTTGGGCGTGATGAACCAGCTCGGAGCGAGCATCGGCAGCGCGGCCACCGGGTTGATGCTCGCGCGCGTGCCTTCGACCTTGACGTCGTGGGCGAAGCGCACCACCTCCGCCGGCAGCGTCGAGTCGAACAGACCCGCCACGTTGCTCTGGCTGGAGCTGAAGGTGAGCTGCGGCACGCGGTGGTACGGCGGGTCGATCGGCGCCAGCGGATCCTGCAGCGTCTGGAATTTCTGGACCCGGACCTGCGCGCTGTAGGGATAGCCGCCCAGGGTGCTGTTGTAGGTGAGGTAGCCGTCCTGCTGCAGGTTGCCGATCGTTACCACGCGAACCTGGCTCGCGAGGTCGGTGAAATAGCGATCGTCCGAGACCCGGTTGTAGTCGAGGTTGCCGGTGAAGTTGGGCGCGAAGCGCTGCGCGTGCTGCCAGGACACGCCGGAGCGGCTCTTCCCGAACTCCTTGTCGTCGGGCAGGTACTCGAGCTTCATCTCGCCGGAATAATTGGGCTGGAGATAACGCCCCCAGTTCTTGAGCTGCACCCCGCGCTTGGTCATGTACACCGGAGTGATGGTCAGGTCGGCCTCGGGCGCGATGTTCCAGTAGTAGGGCACGCCGATCTCGAGGCCGCGCTGCGAGGTCTGCGAGTAGTAGGGCGCGAGCAGGCCGCTGCGGCGGCGGTTCTCGAGCGGGAAGGTGGCGTACGGAAAGGCGAGGATCGGCACGTCGTAGAAGCGCAGCCGTGGATGCTTCGCGGCTCCCTCCTGCTTGTCGTAGTCGAGCTCGATCTCCGTAGCCTGGAGCACCCAGTCGTCGCGCCCCGCCTCGCAGCTGGTGAAGGTGCCGTTCTTCAGGCGGTAGTGCTCGCGGTCGACGATCTCGATCTCCTCGGCGCCGCCGCGCGCCGTGGCCTCGCGCTGGATCAGGTACTTCGGGCTCTCCACGGTGCCGCTGTCGTCGAGCGTGTTGAACCGCAGGCGCGGCCCGTAGAAGCGGTCGCCGTCGCGCTGCAGGCGTACCCCGCCCTCGCCCTGCACGCGGCCGAACTCGGAGTTGTAGCGCAGCACCTCGCCGAAGATCGTGACGTCGTCGCGGCGGATCTCCGCCTTGCCGCGCGCGGTCACCTCGAGGTCGCCGACGCCCTCGATCGTCTCGGCGTCGACGGTGGTAGTGCCCTGCGCCTGCGCTGGTGGAACGCTCTGCGCAAAGGCTGGCACGGAGAAATACAATGCCAGCAGAGCAACGCGGTACCGCATGGAGCGCGGGACCTTTTTTCGTTGATGTTAGAATTTTCAATGATACACGCCGACCCTCGCGGCGAAGCGCTCGCGCGCTGGCTCGGGCGCGAGCTCGGCGGCAAGCGCTTCACCCTGACCCCGGCATCCGAAGACGCGAGCTTCCGCCGCTATTTCCGCGCGACGCTCGACGACGGCTCGAGCCTGATCGCGATGGACGCGCCGCCGGACAAGGAAGATTGCCGGCCCTTCGTGCACGTGGCCGGGCTGCTGCACGAGGCAGGAGTGCACGCGCCGCAGGTCCGCGCCCAGGACCTGGCGCAAGGCTTTCTGCTGCTCACCGACCTCGGCACCCGGACCTATCTCGGGGAGCTGGCGCCGGGCACCGCGCCGCGGCTCTTCGCCGATGCCACCGGCGCGCTGATCCGCTGGCAGCTCGCCACCCGGCCGGGCGAGCTGCCGCCCTACGACGAAGCCCTCCTGCGCAGGGAAATGCAGCTCTTTCCGGACTGGTACGTCGCGCGGCATCTCGGCGTCCAGATGCAGGACGAGCAGAAAAACAGGCTGGAGCAGGTCTTCGCGCTGCTGGTGCAGAGCGCGCTCGCACAGCCGAAGGTCTACGTGCACCGCGACTACATGCCGCGCAACCTGATGGTCTGCGATCCGAACCCCGGGGTGCTCGATTTCCAGGATGCGGTAATCGGACCCATCGCCTACGACGTGGTGTCGCTCATGCGCGATGCCTTTCTCAGCTGGGACGAGGAGTCGGTGCTCGACTGGACCGTGCGCTACTGGGAGAAGGCGCGCACCGCGCAACTGCCGGTCGCCGCCGACTTCGGCGAGTTCTGGCGCGCCTTCGAATGGATGGGGCTGCAGCGCCATCTCAAGGTGCTCGGCATCTTCGCGCGCATCAACTATCGCGACGGCAAGCCCAGGTACCTCGGCGACACGCCGCGCTTCATCCGCTACGCCCGCGAAGTCGCCAAACGCTACACGGCCCTCGCTCCCCTCACCCGGTTGCTAGACGAGCTGAAATGCGAGTAATGATCCTTGCAGCAGGCCGAGGGGAGCGCCTGCGTCCGCTCACCGATACCGTGCCGAAGGCGATGGTGCAAGCGGGCGGCAAGCCGCTCATCGGCTGGCACCTGGAGCGCCTCGCCGCGGCAGGCTACGGCGAGGCGGTGATCAACGTTTCGCATCTCGCCGATCGCATCGTCGAGGGCCTGGGTGACGGCAAACGCTATGGCGTGCGCATCACCTACTCGCGCGAGCGCGAGCCGCTCGAGACCGCGGGCGGAATCGCCAAGGCGCGCGCGCTTCTCGGCGAGGCGCCGTTCCTCCTGGTGAACGCCGACATCTACTGCGAGTTCGATTTTTCCGCCCTGCGCCGCGTTTCGCTCGGCGCGCGGCTCGCGCACCTCGTCCTGGTCCCTAACCCGCCGCACCGCAGCCGCGGCGACTTCACGCTCGCGGACGGGGTGGTCGGCGACGGTGCCGAGCCGCGCTACACTTACGCCGGCATCGCCGTCATGTCGCCCGCCATGGTCGCCGGCGTAGCAGCCGAGCAAAAAGCCCCTCTCGCCCCGCTGCTGTACGCCGCCGCCGCGCGGCGGCTAGTGGGCGGCGAGCTCTACCGCGGCCTGTGGCAGGACGTCGGCACGCGCGAGCGTCTCGCCGAGCTCGAAGCTCATCTCGCCCCCGGATCGGCCCAGCGATGAAACCGAACGACGCCATCTCCCACCATCTCGAGCGCCGGCGGCGCCTCGCGCAGGCCCTCGCCGAAGGTGTCGCGCTGGTGCCGACGGCGCCGGAGCGCCTGCGCAACCGCGACACGCATTTCCCCTACCGCTTCGACAGCCACTTCTATTACCTCAGCGGCTTCGCCGAGCCGGAGGCGGCGCTCGTCCTCACCGCCCAGGGCAAGAGCATCCTCTTTTGCCGCAGCCGCAGCGAGGAGCGCGAAATCTGGGACGGCTTCCGCTATGGCCCGCAAGCCGCGCGCGAGCGCTTCGCCTTCGACGAGGCCTACCCCATCGAGGCGCTCGACGAGAAGATGATCGAGCTGCTCGAGAACCAGCCGGTGCTGCACTATCCGGTCGGCGCAGACCCCGACTGGGACGCGCGCGTCATGCGCTGGCTGAATGCGGTGCGCGCCAAGGCCCGCGCCGGCATCATGGCGCCCGATCGGGTGCAGGACGTGCGCGCCCTGATCGACAACATGCGCCTGGTCAAGGACACGCAGGAGCTCGCGGTCATGCGCCGGGCCGCGCGCATCGCCTCTGCGGCGCACCGGCGCGCCATGCAGGCCACGCGGCCGGGCCGCCGCGAGTACGAGATCGAGGCCGAGCTGCTCCACGAGTTCCGCCGCAACGGCGCCCAGTTCCCCGCGTACTCTCCGATCGTCGCCGGCGGGCCGAACGCCTGCGTGCTGCACTACGTGTTCAACGACGCGCCGTTGCGCGACGGCGAGCTGCTCCTGATCGACGCAGGCTGCGAGCTCGACGGCTACGCGTCCGACATCACGCGCACTTTCCCCGTGGGCGGGCGCTTCAGCCCGGGCCAGCGCGAGGTCTACGAGGTCGTCCTCGCCGCGCAGAAGGCAGCCATGGACAAGGTGCGCCAGGGGAACGCGTGGAACGAGCCGCACGAGGCCGCGGTGCGCGTGCTGGCGCAGGGCATGATCGATCTGGGATTGTTGAAGCCGGGGCTTCAGGAGATCCTGGAGAAAGAGACCTACAAGCGCTTCTACATGCACCGCACCGGCCACTGGCTCGGGCTCGACGTGCACGACGCGGGCGAATACAAGCGCGCCGGCCAATGGCGCACGCTCGAGCCGGGAATGGCGCTCACGGTGGAGCCCGGCCTCTACATCCGCGCAGCCGACGACGTGCCGGAACGGCTGCGCAACATCGGCATCCGCATCGAGGACGACGTGGTCGTCACCGAGGGAGCCTGCGAGGTCATCACGGCCGAAGCGCCCAAGGGCGTCGCCGAAATCGAAGCGCTGATGCGCGATGCCCGCCCCAGGGACTGACGTCCTCATCCGCGGCGCCGGCCCGGTCGGCTGCGCACTTGCGCTCGCCCTTCGCGGTTCGCACCTGAAGGTCGCGATCCTCGGAAGAACCGAGGCCAGGGCGGCGTTCCGGCCGCTCGCGCTTTCGCACGCGAGCCGGCTGATCCTCGAGCGTCTCGACGTGTGGCCTTCGCTCGAGGCCACGCCCATCGAGACGATCCGCGTCTCGCAGCAGCAGGCCTTCGGGCGCACGGTGATGCAGGCGGCCGACGCCGGCGTCCCGGCGCTCGGCTACGTGACCGAGTATTCGGCCCTGGTGTCGCTCCTCCAGGCGAAGTGCGAAGGATTGTTTGTCCAAGGCGAGGTGCAGGCGCGTTGCGTAGTGCACGCCGAAGGATCGCCGCCCCAGGCGCGCGAGAAGCGCTACCCGCAGGACGCGCTGGTCGCGATGGTGCGCACCGAGCCCGCCTCCGGCACCACCGCATTCGAGCGCTTCACGCCCGAGGGGCCGCTCGCGCTGCTGCCGCTCGCAGGGCGCTACGCGCTCATATGGAGCTGCCGCCCCGAGCGCGCCGCAGAGCTCGCGAGCTGCGAGGAGAGGCTGTTCCTCGCCCGCCTCGGAGCGGCGGCGGGACGCCGTCCGGGCGTGCCGGTGCAGGTCGAGGACCGGGCGCTGCAGCCGCTCGCCCTGCGGGTGCATCCCGCGCGGGTCGCGCAGCGCGCCGTGTACATCGGTAACGCTGCGCAGACGCTGCACCCGGTCGCCGGACAGGGACTCAATCTCGGGCTGAGGGACGCATGGGATTTGTCAAGAGGCTTTGTCGAATCGCGCGATCCCGGCGACGCGGTCGTGCTCGCGCGCTATGCCGCAAGCCGCAGGTTCGACGCACGGGCGACGATCGGCGTGACCGACGCGCTCGCGGGCGCGTTTCTGGGCGCGAATCCGCTCGCGCGCGCCGCGCGCGGCCTGGCGCTGACGGCGCTCGATCTCTTTCCGGCGCCGAGGCGATTCTTCGCGCGCCGCATGATCTATGGGCCTTCCGCGCTGCCGTGAAAAAACAACAGTGGTCGCGGTGGACGATTCTTTTTGCGGGGCAAAGCGGATAAAATTCGCTTCCCTGTTTTTCCGGAAGACGCCACGGCCAATGAGAATCGGCGCGCACGTTCTGCGCAGCGGATTGTTCGTCGCTCCGATGGCAGGCATCACCGATCGCCCCTTTCGCCGCCTCGCCCGGCGCTACGGCGCGGCCGTCGCCGTGTCGGAGATGGTGTCTTCGCGGCCCGAGCTGCGCGAGTCGCGCAAAACCCGGTTGCGGGTCGATCACAGCGGCGAGCCGGGCCCGATCGCGGTGCAGATCGCGGGCGCCGACCCGCAGATGCTGGCCGACGCGGCGCGCCACAACGTGGCGCTGGGCGCGCAGATCATCGACATCAACATGGGCTGCCCGGCGAAGAAGGTCTGCAACGTGCTCGCCGGCTCCGCGTTGCTGGAGGACGAAGCGCTGGTCGCGCGCATCCTCGAGGCGGTGGTGAAGGCGGTCGAAGTGCCCGTGACGCTCAAGATCCGCACCGGCCCCAGCCCCGAGCGGCGCAACGCGCTTTCCGTCGCCCGCATCGCGGAGGAGGCCGGCGTGCAGATGCTCGCCATCCACGGCCGCACCCGGGCCTGCGCCTTCCGCGGCCACGCCGAGCACGAGACCATCGCCGAGGTGAAGTCGCGGCTGCGCATCCCGGTGATCGCCAACGGCGACGTCGACACGCCCGAGGAGGCGAAGCGCGTGCTCGAAGCCACCGGCGCCGACGGCATCATGATCGGCCGCGCCGCGCAGGGACGGCCGTGGCTGTTCCGCGAGATCTCGCAGTTCCTCGCGACTGGAGAGCCGGCGGCGCCCGCGGCACCTTCCGAGATTCGCGCGGTGCTGCTCGAGCATCTCGAAGCGCTGTACCAGCTCTATGGCGAGGAGCAGGGGACGCGCGTGGCGCGCAAGCACATCGGATGGACGGTGCGCGCCCTGCCCGGCGGCGACG
>Ga0247671_1000614_pt1 | contig 10616 bp, 9 predicted proteins | sample CNK12_metaG_FD_183039 | JGI IMG/M metagenome (GOLD analysis project Ga0247671, IMG submission 183039) | Soil microbial communities from Purdue University Martell Research Forest, Indiana, United States - CNK12 | ecosystem: Environmental > Terrestrial > Soil > Temperate forest > Bulk soil | place...
CCAGCTGAACGCATAGCAACCCCGGCCCAATCGTTCAGCTGGCGAAGGACGCCAGCCGTATCTGGCTGATGGCCGGCGCGATTCAGAAGCCGGTCGATCCGGCGGACGTCATTGATTGGACGATCGTGGAGAAGTTGAGCGGAACGAAATGAGCGTGATGACCGAACAACAGGTGACGTCTAAGGGCACGCGTAGTACGAGCGAGCCTCTGATCAAGGAAATCGAAGAGCAAGTTTCGGCCGCTTTGAGCGAAATGTTCCGGCGAGCGGTGAAGGATCGTGCGGTCATGGATCGCAAAGATGAGCGGGAAGAGAAGAGTCTCCCGTCTAGCGGTCTTGTTCAGGACTGTGAGTTCGGCATGATCCTTCTACTGGGCCGCGACTGGCTGGAAAAACGCCGCGCAGTCCCGCTCGAAATGACTGACGACGCGGTGCGCGCTGTGGTCTTGAGCCTAGTCTCCGACATCGTAAAGACACTGCTAAGTCGTAAAAGGTTCGACATTGGCGGTGAATACGGCGAGGCCGTATTTTTCTCTGGCGCGCCGTACACACGCAACTCCAAAGCCGGCTATGCGGCGAATCTCGACGCGGCGATGCTTGTGCTTGGGTTCCTGGCGCCGGCGTTGAAGACCTACCACAACGAATTCACTCAGATCGAGACACCTATCAAGCCTGTGGACGCGGATTGGGTCCAAAACCTTCGCGATCTAGCGCTGTACGTTTGCAAGGCGGGTATCAACTACGCGACGGCGTGTCAGGTACGTCTTCCTGCGTTCGGCGGCTTCTCGTGTGACCCTAACAGCATAGAGAGCGATGCAGAACGGTCAAAACCGTACCTTCATGAATTCGACCGGCTATTCTTCACCTGGACGGCTGCTGAGACAATTCACGATCTACTGGAGTGGGAGGGAAGCCTGACGCAGATTGCCCACGGCGTGCCCGCAAGCGAGGTCGAAGGGCTTAGGAAAGGAATTCAGAATCTGAAGGGAGTCATCGAGGAAGCCGCAGTATGGTGCAAGAGTCAATTCCTCGAGCGATTTCTTACACTGAAGCAGGTCGAAGTCGGGTCGGTGGTCTCGGCCATCGGACCGCTGAAAGACGCTTGGCTCACCAAGGAGCAGGATGATCTGGTCAAGCCGATGGCCGAGTACGTCCAGTACGTCTACCACATCTCCCAATACGCTGCGATTCGATCCTTATGGCCGACGCAAGTAACGATTGATGAAGTATCTGACCTTTGCGACCGGCTCGATCTGCTTGTCAGCGACGATATCCTGAAGAGCAATCTCGATTCCTCGCGGCAGTCGACGTTGTTCACGACCCTGACACGTAGCTACCGCCTCGGGAAGGGCGTACCAGAGACGTTGACATACGACGACGACGCGTACTATCCGCTCGTCGTCAGATCGATGGCCGCTTTGCTGACACGAACAATGGATCGCCTCGTAGAGCACGCCACACGCAGTGACATCTCGGATGTAGTCGTCGCTTTTCGGCGTGTCCTGCGCAACCACCACAGGAATCTGATCGGCCGCAGGCCGGCAGATATTGCGGATAAAGACCTCTGGTCTTTCGCTGACGGCCAGCCGTACATTCTTTATGCCACACAGCGCACCATCTTCGCCCTCCTGGCATACGCCGCGTTTCTGGAGAAGATGGATGACTGGGACAAACCGGAATCGAACGCGGCGCTAGAGCTCGAAGTCAAGAACGCGTTGAGCCGCGCGATGGTGGACAACGTCTTCGGGAAGGCGATCAAAGAAATTGTCAACTTGGCGATGACGCAGGCATCCGGGCGCCGTGGTCAAACCGACGGTGCGCCGCCGCTTCCGAGTCCGGAGTGGGCCGCGCAGGCGATCCGTCAATGGCTGGAAGGGCTGCCAGGGGATTTTGAGGTCCAGCGGTTCGCCGACACCCTCACAGCACAGGCGGAGGCTTTGCTTGTGGAGTATCGGTGGGCCACCACTGCAAAGACGCCGGCAGGCGATAAGAAGCTCGTCAGGCAACTGGCAGAATTGAAAGCGTCGTTTGAGAGACTGTTTTCGCGCTACGGCTTGGGGTCAAAGATTGAACCTGCGACCGAGGATCTGCTACCGCATCTGTTTCGGGACCTCCTCGACAAGGCCGTCCAGTCCGTCGCTCAGTTGAAAGTTGAGGAGCCCGAGTGGTTCGAAACGATCAAGAGCGCGCGGGGCCTCAAGGAGCTGATCAAGATTCGCCAGGACCAGGAGGGGAAGGTCTCATGATCACGATCACCAGCTTCTCGTATAAGGGTGGTGCCGGCCGGACGGTAGCCTCGGCGAATATCGCTGCCGCGCTGGCATCCAGGCAGCCGAGGGCAGCCGTGAAGCAGGCTCTCGACTTCAAGGTCGCGCTGATCGACCTGGATGTGTTTTCCGCCGGCACTCATCGTGTGTTCGAGATCTCGAACAAAGAAATACGCGAACACGGCATGTGTGTGCAGGATTACCTTCTTGACGAGATCTCGCCAGCAAAGTACGTGGAGCTGGGCGGTATCCGAATGACCGACCCACTGATGCAGTCCTTTGTAGGCCGAGGTGCCATGGCCTGTCGTGAAGATTTCACGCTATTCCCGGCCTCTCCGAATCCCGATAAGCGATTTACGGTTCAGAAGTACCACGAAAACAATCTTGCCAATCTCCTGTATCACCTCGAGGAGGCTGGCTTCGACTACGTCATCATCGACGGCGAGTCTGGAACGCGCGCAATGGCTGATATCGCTGTACGTCTGGCCGATGTAGTCCTGATGTTCTTTCGACTTACGTGGCAACACATCGAGGGCACTCTTGCGGCTATGAAGTCATTCCTCGACAAACCCGAGCCACCGTCGTTCTATCTGATTCCGACCTGCGTTCCGCTCGTCGCCAGGGAGGATGGTGTCTATCAATTCGAACCGGAAGCGCCGGGCCTTCGCGTTCTGCGCGACATGACTGCAGACATTCCGAGATTGTCAGAGCTCGACGAGTTGGCCGAGAGCCGAAAAGATGCCGAGCACGGTCAGCAGGCGTACGGGCATTTCTGGGCTCGCGGTATGTGCATTCACGACAGTCTCGTGCTCAAAGGGGCGGAGCGCGTTGTTGTTTACGACCCGATGGCAGCCGACGAGCGGGCAGCAGCCGATTACTACCAAGTGGCGGAAGCGCTCACTAGGCTCCATCCGGGGAAATGATGGGACTAACCATGGACGGCCACTCATGACGCGTCACTCCTTTCTGATCATTCTTCGCTTCAACAAGGACGACGACCAGAACCCACTTCGCTGTGGCGTCATCGATCAGTCAGGCAAGTTCAAGCAGATGGCGCATGGTCACGCCTCACTCGTGGTCGGCATTGTTGATCCGTCGATGCGCTCAGCAATGACGCCGATGATGATGATTCCGCTGACCGGTCCGACCTGGAGGCTGTACAACAAAGTTCTGAAAGCGGTCGAGGATCTCAATGGTCTCTATCGCGGCGCGAACGGCTATCTCCGTGATCCCACTTCATTGAATAACGCGCAGAGCCGCCTGGTGCTCCGAAGTATCGAAAATGTCGGCCACACTATCTTCGACATGCTGAAGAGCTCTGACGACTCGGCAGCTGTCTGTAATTGGCTGGACAGTCTATTCCGCGACTATGAGCGCCGCGGACCAGCGGCAGAAGAGACGGCCCATCACGTCACGATCGTAACCAATGACTTCAGTATCCCGTGGTACTGGCTGGTCGCCCACGATCTTTTCCTTTGCGAGATAGTGGCTCTGGGAGTGCTGCAGCTGTCATCGTATTACGCAGGGTACCGCGGCGCCGCCGATCCCGCGGGGCTCGCAAAAGTCGCTAGAGAAAACCTATTCAAGGCGCTGCTGATCAATGGCTCGCCGGACCTGCCGTTTGCGCGGGCGGAACTGGACGCCGTGATGGCGGGACTGGCCGGTAACGCCAGTGACTCGGATGGCGTCAGCCGGGTGGCGAGCCAGGAAGTATCAACGAAAAGGATGTTGAAGGACCTCTGGAACAATACGAAGCTTGGTGAGCGCGTGGAACAATATCGCGTCGTGCACTTCACAGGACACTATTCGAGTGGGACGCTGATGATCGGAGACGAGGAAATCGAGGCCAATGAGGAGCTCGACCAATTCGTCGATCATTCGGTGCTTGTGCTCGATGGATGCAGCAGTTCCGAGGGATTGAAGGCATGGACGGACATGGACACGGTCACGGCCAGATTGATTCACGCAGGTGCCATTGGATGCGTGGTCACCGCACTGCCCTTAAAGAATGATCCCCTCATTACGGAATGGTTCTGGAAGGCGTTCTACGAGAAGTTGCGCATCAAAGGAACGTCCGTTGGTCAGGCCCTCCGCCACGCCCGTGCCGTATTGAAGGATCGGCTCGAAGAGCAGGACGTATCCAATCCGGCTTGGCTTTATTACCAGCTCGTCGGCAATCCGACGGTCGATCTCTTCGCTGAATCGGTCGAATGGGCGGGACCGCGATGACCGAGGCCGCCGTCGGCCGGCATGCCCCGAAGAATCAGGCGATACGCCTGCGACACCTGTCTAAGGTGTTTCCCGGAGAGCCCCAGCCTGTGGCTGCACTGCAGGATTTCAGTCTCGACATCGCTCAGGGCGAGGTGGCGATCATTCTCGGCCCGTCGGGATGCGGCAAGAGCACAGCTGTACGGATCATCGCCGGACTAACGGCTGCCACTTCTGGGCTTGTCGTCGTCAATGAGGAGCCGGTCTTCGGTCCGAGGCGCGACTGCGGGATGGTGTTCCAGGCCTACACATCGTTTCCATGGCTGTCCGTGGTCGACAACATCGCCTTCGGGCTACGCTACAAGTCGAACGCGAGCGCGGCGGAACGGTGCGCCATCGCCCGCCAGTTGGCGTGCGAGGTCGGGTTGGAGGAGTTTCAGAGTGCGTTCATCGGCAAACTGTCCGGCGGCATGAAACAGCGTGTGGCCATCGCCAGCGCGCTGGCAACCAATCCCGAAATCCTCCTCATGGACGAGCCGTTCGGTGCGCTCGACTCACAGACGCGCATGGTGATGCAGGAGCATCTGCTGACCATCGTGGAGCGGACGAAGAAAACCGTGGTCTTCGTCACGCACGACATCGAGGAGGCGTTACTCCTCGGCGACCGCATTTACGTATGCAGTGCCCGGCCGGCGCGGGTTCTCGCGGAGCTCGAAGTGCCCTTCGGGCACCCGCGGACTGCGGCCACACGGAACAAACGTGAATTCTTCGAAATGAAACACGAGATCTTCTATCTCCTTCGCGAGCACATTTACAACCGCATGGCGGAGACTGCTCATGGCCAACGACGACGCCGCAAAAGCTGAGCCGGCACAGTCGGTCCGCGACGTTCAGCGATTCCTGCCGGGCGTTCTGCCGTTCGCGGCCGTGGCCCTTACATGGCTCGTGCTTACTCATGGCACGGATATCCCGGAGGTCTTTCTGCCTCCTATCGAGAAGATGCCCGGCGTGGTCTGGCGCATGTTCGCCGAGGAGGGCATTCTCGGCGATGTGTTGGTCAGTTGTGGCCGCGTTCTGGCCGGATTCCTATGCGCGGTGGCGCTGGCCACGCCGGTGGGAATTCTCATGGGCTACAGCGCGCGCGCCGCGCGGCTGTTCGATCCGATCGTCGGATTCGTCCGCTATATGCCTGTCCCGGTGTTCATCCCACTGTGCATTCTCTGGTTCGGAAGCGGGAATACGGAAAAGATGGTCATCCTCTTCATGGGTGTCTTCTTCCAGCTCGTGTTGATGGTCAAGGATGCCGTCACTTCAGTACCAACCGAGTTTTACGAGGCGGCTACGATGCTCGGGGCGCCGCGCAGGGATCTGATCCTGCGGGTATTGTGGCCCGCCGCGTTGCCGCAGATCTTCAACAATTATCGAATCTGCATCGGCTGGGCCTGGACGTATCTGGTCGTGGCGGAGATCGTCGGCGCGAACTCCGGCATTGGCTATTACATCATCAAGGCCCAGCGTTATCTGATGGTGCCGCAGATCTTCGCGGCCATGGTCCTCATCGGGGTCCTTGGAATGGCCACCGATTTTGGCATGGCCGCGCTGCACGGCTGGCTGTTCCCGTGGGAAGAACGCAACGCCCGAGCCCAGGGTAGCTAAGGGGGACACGAATGGCAATGGAACCAGAACTGACTGATACCTCTACGTGGCTTCGAACGCTCGGCGGCGTGGAGGACGAGCTTCGGGAATTCACGGAGAAAACCGACGATCAGGCCTTGGCGGAATACGCGCACAAAGCCCTCGGCAGGATCGACTACCTGAAGTCGATCGAGTGCGAGCTCCCGCAGATGCACGAGACGATGATCGCTTTCGCACGGCGCGAGAAGCCGACTGATGAGCGTGCCGAGGCCCTTCGTACATTTCAGGAGGCGCTTGTCGATGTCGGGCGGGCCATGATCCACCTGAGGCAGGCCGGCGAAGGTACCTTCGTCACGACCACACTGCCTCCTTACGATCAATGGCTCCCGTTCAAGGACGGGATCGGTGTTCACTGAAGCGGATATGAATCGTGTTCTGGTGCAGCTCGATGTGCTGCTTCCATATGCATATGCTCAGTTTGTCGCTGAAGACGCCACCACTCGAGACTATCGGGTCGTTGCGGAGCGAATCCCTGGCGGAAGTGCCGGCTATTCGGTCGCGCACCGCACCGGCGTCATCGGGCAGGTGTTCCGCCGTCAATGCGCGATCATCGTTCCGGACACTCGGAACCATCCGCTTTACGATCCGTACGACACGGCGGTCGATTGGGAAATCGCGATCCCTCTGTTTCGCGAGAATGCCCTTGTGGGTGTGCTCAATGTAGAAGGTTGCGGCACGCTGGCTCCGCAGCCGGAACAATGGAATGGAATTCTACGACTCGTGGCCGCTGAGACCGGTCACGGCATGCCTGGATCGCCTCCGGACGCGCAGTCGGGCGTCCTGGTGCAGACTCAGTGCTCGTTCTTTGCAGATGAACGCGAGCTTGTCGAGACCGCCCGGCATCTCGCGAGCGACGGCAGGTCGGTGCTCATGATCGGCGCCCTGCCCGAATTCGCGCCGTCGAGTCATCCGACGCTCAATGACGTGGAACAAGGCCGCATCCCACTTGCTGAATGCATACGCGGCGTCGATCGCTGCATTGACGCGCTCATACTCAACGGCGGCGGCCTCCGCTTATTCGAGAGCCTCGGAGGTTGGCCGCTCGTGGATGGCAGATACGAATTCGTGCTTGCGAGGGAGTGATCGCTGATGGCCGACGAACCCAAACCCGCAGCGGAAGTATTCATCAGCTACAAGAGCGAGGACCGGTCGCGCGTGCTCGAGCTGCGTGACGAGTTCGAGAAGCGCGGGCTGTCAACGTGGATGGACGTCAGCGGCATTCTCGGCGGAGAGTACTACGCCAAGGTGATCATCCCCGCAATTCGCGGCAGCAAGGTGTTTCTGCTAATGTGCACGCGGAATGCACTGGCGTCGCCAAATATCGTGGAGGAAGTCGAAAGCGCGCACCAATTCAAGATTCCGATGATTCCGCTGCGGCTCGAGAATTACGAAATCCCCGACAGTTTGCATCTGCACCTCGGGACCCTCCAGCACATCGATCTCGTCGATCGCCCCTTAGAGAAATGGCTCCCGGACGTGCTTGCGGCCCTTACAAAGCATGACCTTCGCATCCAACCCCAGGGCGCGAAACGCATCTTCGGCTCTCTGCCTCACAGGCTCGTCGACTGCTTCCAGGGTCGCACCGAGGAACTGCGGCGGCTCCGCCAGAAGCTGGATAAGCCGACGGTGAGGCTTGTCCTGGTCAGCGGTCCGCAGGGCGCGGGAAAGACTGCGCTTGTCATGAGTTTCGTCAAGACGCAATCCGAGCCGGGCACGGTCATCTATCTCTCTCTAAAGGAATCGTCAGCGCTTGACTCTCTCGCCGCGCTGCTGAGTGAAACGCTGCCGCCGAAGGCATCGGACCAATGGCGAGAGAAATGGAAGGATCAGTCGTCGCTCAGTGACAAGTTCGAATTCCTCTTCCGAAGTCTCGTTACTGAGCGCCTGTGGATCGTGCTCGATGATCTGGAGAAGGTTCTCACTGGCAGCGGCGCCATCGCGCCCGAATGGATGGCATGCATCGAACCGTGTCTCGCCAACGACCATCAGGCTCAGGTCATTGGCTTGGCCAACGAAGATCCGAAATTCTCTCCGGAGTTCGAGGCAGAGTACGGGACCCGGCGGGCAAGACTGCCTTTCGATAAAGGGTTGGACGACGCGTCTGGCATTGCTCTTCTCAAGGCACTTGAGGGCGACGAACTTCTCGGCATCCGCGATTCGTCTGACGATTTTCTTGGAAACCTGGTGAGGCGCTGTGGAGGACATCCCGACTCGCTGAAGATGCTGTTTGGGTATATCGTCAGTCAGCGCGAGACGCTGCGCGAGTTTGCCGCGGACGATGAGGCATTTGCGAGATTCCTGAAGCGTCCGGTACAGGCCGTCTATGACAATCTGTCGGCGGCCGAGCGCGAGGTTGTGCGGGCGCTAGCTGTGTACGATGCTCCGACGAGCAAAGAGGCCATCAAACACACCCTGAATCGATCATTGTCGGCGGAGCTCGATATTCTCGACCGGCGATACGTGGTGTACGGCCGCACGCCGTCCATACAGCTTTATCCGCGATACCAGCAATACGCATACGAGGAAATCGCGAGGGAGGAACGTCCGGCGCTGCACGGCACGGCGGCCGAATGGTTCCGTAGGCAGTGTAAGAAGGCGGAAGAGATCGAAACGCTGGCGGACGTTGAGCCGTACGTTAGTCGATGTCACCATCTGATGCGAGCGGGCCGGGCGGCGGAAGCAGAGGAACTGCTATACGGCGTCGAAGAGATCATGATGCAACGCGGCTTCGCCGGCCGCGTGGCTGCGATCCGTGCTCAGCTCATTGACCTGCTTCAGGAGCCGGAGCAGCGAGGGCGTAATTTCCGCTGTGCTGGTCTCGCCCTGTCCGAACTGGGCGAGCATCAAGAAGCGCTTCACCGCTACACGCAATCACTCGAGATCGGCGTGGCAACCGACGACTTGGAAATGCAATCGGCAGCGTTGATCTCGATGGGCTGGGCTAACAATGCGCTGGGATTCCATGATGAGGCTCACAAACAACTGGCTAGGGCGAGGGAAACCATTCCGGACTCGAATCGCTCGACCCGTGCGATCGGCGCGCTGATCGGCAACATGGGAGACGCGGCGCTTCATCTCGGCCGGATCGACGAAGGAATCGAGCTTACGCGCCAGGCACTCGAGCTCCACGACGGATACCCCGCCGGGAAAGCGGTGTGGCTCGGAAACCTCGGCTTTGCGTACCAGTGCCTGGGTAAGGTTGCCGATGCCATCAAGTACTTCAAAGAAGCGGTCACCATCGACGAACAGCAAAATTTATCGCATCGTCGGCGGGTGGACCTTTGTCGGCTGGGCCGCGCGTACCTGGACGACAACTGCATCACTGACGCGTTAAGCCGCTATCAGGAGGCAAATAGGCAGGCTAGTGATATCGCCGACAAGCCGGCTCAATCGCTCGCGTTTTTCGGCATCGGCGCGGTCGAACACGAAAATGGCGATCGCGACGCGGCGCGCCGCAATTATGAAAGTGCCCTTGCAATCGCTGGTGAGAGAACGAGCCATCATTGTCACAACAGGCTCGGGATCCTCTGCCTACAGGAGGGGCGGCATTCGGATGCGCGTCTGCAGTTTGATCGCGCCGTTGAGATCTGTAATGGACTTTTTGCCAGGGGGAGCGCCTTCGACCCGCTTTATCAGTTGGCACTGGCCCATCTCGGCAATGCGTCGCGCGACGCGCTGACCTGGTATAGCCGCGCGGTGGAACAGTGTAATGCCAGGGGCGTGATACTGACGGCGCTTCGTGACCTGCGACTACTTCTGAGAGCAGCGGACACGGGTGACGTGAGGGAAGCAATCGCGCTCTTAGAACGAGCCAACTGATTCGTTATCGAGCCGCGCAACGTCGATCGTAATTTGCCTTACAAGTCACTTATGGTGATTTCCGGCACCGACAAGAGTATCTGTGCCGCCTGCGCGGGCATAGTTGGAACGACCGTGCGTCTATCTAGATGGGTGGGTGTCGATGGCTCAGTCGCTACGCGGAGCTGTTAGGCGTCTTCGATACAGGCCTGCTGCGTAATGGATCGCCGGGACAGGAAGACCGTCGGCCGGCCACGCCTCCGCGAAGCGTCGTCTACGGCTACCCAGCGGTATGACCGAGCATGCAGGATGATGCATTTTCTGCATGACACGAAACTCCTTTCTTAGCCGGTTGGAATGCGAGAAGGGGCACGGCCGCGCGGACGCGCGGCCGTGCCCGGGTCTTCTATTAGCCAATCCCTCCCTGCTCGGCGGGATTACCGGGGGCCGGAGCCGGGGCCGGCTTTTTCTTCCGTTTTCCCGATCTTCCGAGGTCGCGTCTCAGGTTGCCGACGTGCTCGGCGGCCGTGGTGGCCTCCGCATCACGGGCTACCCCTTTGGCGATCTCATAGGTCTGCAGCGCGTCGGCCACGATCTCGGCACGCTTACGATCGATGGTGAACTTGACGTTCTTCGCCGCACCATTCAG
>Ga0247671_1000621_pt1 | contig 10507 bp, 5 predicted proteins | sample CNK12_metaG_FD_183039 | JGI IMG/M metagenome (GOLD analysis project Ga0247671, IMG submission 183039) | Soil microbial communities from Purdue University Martell Research Forest, Indiana, United States - CNK12 | ecosystem: Environmental > Terrestrial > Soil > Temperate forest > Bulk soil | place...
GTTGCAGAACTTCGTCCAACAACTTTGCAGGATACTGAACGGCTTTTATCACAACTCGCGCGATTACTTTTACGTGGCTCTCGCCGGGCTGTTTGTCGCGATATTCCAGGAGTCAAGGCGCGCGATCAAGCATGGCGGCCGTTATTTCGTGGAACGCGCTTCGACTCACGCGATAATAGTTGCCCCGCTGGTTTACTTTGGCTTCTGCATGATTGACATAGAGGGCGGAGCTGACCTGATTCCGTTAGTGCCTTTCGTCGCAATCTTCGCTGCCGTTGCGATCGAGGTCGTAGTCGAGCAGACAGCCAATCTCTTCTCGCGGCTGGGGAAGAATAGCGGACCGATTGAAAGCTGGGCGCCGGTCGCGATCGTAGCGTTTATTATCTATCGAAATGTTACAGGCGCGTTTTTGTTTGAACGTGGGTTTCCCACTCTCAAAGACCAGCGCCCGGCAGTTGAAGAGATAACGTCGCACCTCGAACCGGGCGACAAGATATTCGTTTACGGCCGCACTGAGATTCTCGTTCTTTCCGGGCTGACCAGTGTCAGCAAATACTTTCTTCTGGATAGAGGCAAGGCTCAGTATCTGAACCAGGTGGAGCCGGGCGGCTTTGACGGTTGGCTGGAGCGCCTCAAGGCGGAACGTCCCAAAATTGTAGCCCTGGATCGGCTCGGCACAGACGGCAGCCTCCAACCGCTGGAAGAATGGGTCGCCACCGAGTACGAGCCGAGGAACAACCAGGTCTTCGTCTACTACATCAGGAAGGACAACAACAGGTGATCAGGTACTCACCAGGGCGTGCAGGGTGTAAACACGGCGCCACTCCGGAAAAGGCGGGAGTTCGGCGCTCCCGCCTTTGTAATGCTGCACCCAATGAGCCTGCCGGTAATCAATCTTCTGGTCCCGGTAGAACTGTAATCACACCCATCATTGGGGTGCCGAAGTTACCGTTGGCGTCTTGAATCCCACCGTCCGGCCCCGGCGCAACCGGCTGGTGGTCGCTATCGAGATGCGCGTGAAAGCGGCAGTAGTAATGAAACGTGCCTGGCTTTGAGAAGTGGAGTCTGAACGTACCGGGCGTTCCATTGTTGTTATCTGTGCCGACCAGCACAACGTTTGTCCCGTTGTGGCCAGCCGTATTGAAGAAGTCATTGCTCACAACGGTGTGATCATCGGTGTCCATGTTGACCCACTCGACGTCTTCTCCGCTACGGATAGTGAGTGCGAACGGGCTGAAACGGTCTTCTTCTGGGACGATGACCATCCTATTGACGTGAGGTTTGTCAGCAGCCACGATACGATTTGTTATTGTGTTCCCGAAGGTAAGCGCAAAAAGGAACGCGAGCAACGTCAGCGAGCAAAATCTTACCGATCGTATCTTAGAAGCAGCCATGAGGTGAATCTCCTTGCCAGGTATTCCCACAGGCGCCCTCTTTTCTTGTAAAGCCTTCTCCTCATAAACGTCAAGCCGAAGGTCCGCGCCGATGCTGGAAAATCTCTGCGCTTTGGTCTTTTCCGCGCCTCTCTAGTATTTTCGCGGGCATTTCCGACGTACTTGACAGGGTTTCACATGAGAGCTTATAAGGCTAGCCATCTGAAAGTTTCCACCATTCTCATCCCGGATCGGAGGAATCATGGCCGGATATCGAAGTCTTAGAATTGTTCTCCTATCACTCTCTTTAGCGTTGCTCTCGATACACCTTGTACGCGGTAACGGCTTTACGCTCGAACAGGTAATGAGCTCGCCGTTTCCGTCCGATCTGATCGCCTCGGCGAACGGTGACAAGGTCGCATGGGTGTTTGACGCCGAGGGTAAGCGGAACATCTGGGTGGCTGAGGCGCCCGCCTTCAAGGGTCGACAATTGACTCACTATGATAAGGACGACGGGCAGGAGATCACCGAGCCGGCGTTCTCTTCCGATGGAAACTGGATCGCGTTTGTCTACGGCGGACCTCCCAACGGCGAAAAGGACATTCCTAATCCGGCCAGCGATCCGGCGGGCGCAAAACAAGAAGTACGCGTCGCCAATGTGCGCACCGGCGTCGTGATGAAAGCCGGAGAGGGAACCGGTCCTTTCTTCTCGCCCCGCAGCGATCGGGTGATCTTCAGTCACGAGAATCATCTCTGGTGGACGCCCGTGCCCATGATGCCAGCGGTGAAAGGCGCGGCAGCCAAGCCAATTGGAACCGCGAAGAAAATGTTTGAGATCCGGGGGCAAGTAGATTCGCCGGTGTGGTCACCTGATGGCTCGCAGCTCGCTTTTGTTTCCGCACGAGGTGATCACAGCTTCATCGCGATCTACGAACCGGAGGCCGGGAGCATTCGCTTTCTCGAGCCGAGCGTCGATCGCGACATCGAACCTCGATGGTCGTCTGACGGAAAGCGACTCGCCTGCATTCGTCTGTTCAACATCACTGACGTTCCATCCGCGGATCGAGAGCGCGTCGCGCCGTGGGCGATCAGAGTCATCGATGTGCAGACAGGGCACGGCAAGGAGGTCTGGAGGTCCGGCAGCGCATGGATCGATTCATTCTCGCGATTGCCGCTGGGAGACAATATTCTTCAATGGGCGGCTGGTGATCGGCTCGTGTTCGCGTCGGAGAAGGACGGCTGGGCGCATCTCTATTCTGTGACGGCGAATGGCGGGCCGGAAACGGCGCTGACCCCGGGCAACTATGAGGTTGAAAACGCAGCCTGGTCTCCCGATCGATCCTACGTCATCGTGGCTTGCAACAATGGAGACATAGACCACCGGCATCTGTGGAAGGTGAACGTCGGCGGCGGCAAACTTGAGCAGCTTACGAGTGGCGGGAGCGTCGAGATGTACCCGGTGATTGTGAACGGAGGAAAACAGATTGCTTTCATGCATTCGACGGCGAAAACTCCGTTCCTGCCTTACATATCATCAGCGGATGTGAAGGGCAAAACGGCGCTTGCGCCGCAAGCTCTTCCACGCGAATTCCCGGCAGATCAACTGACCGATCCCGAACAAGTCATCTTCAAAGCGGCCGATGGGCTGGAGATTCACGGCCAGTTGTTCAAGCCGAAGGGCGCGACCGGCAAAGCGCCGGCCGTGGTCTTTATGCACGGTGGGCCCATTCGCCAGATGTTGCTGGGCTGGCATTACAGTTACTACTACCACAACGCGTACGCGATGAATCAGTATCTGGCGAGCCGAGGATACGCCGTGCTGTCGGTGAATTATCGAGCGGGCATTGGATACGGCCGCGCGTTTCGCGAAGCACAGCATCGTGGCGCGCGAGGCGCATCGGAATACCAGGACATCGTCGCGGGAGGGAAGTACCTGAAGTCTCGAAGCGACATCGATGCCAAACGCATCGGATTGTGGGGCGGATCGTACGGCGGCTTCCTGACGGCGATGGGACTGGCTCGAGACTCGGATCTGTTCGCGGCGGGCGTCGATCTACACGGCGTCCACGACTGGAGCGCGCGTGTGGGTCGCGGTCCCGGGGGTGGAGGCTCGCCGGAATTAATCAAGCTTGCGCGCGAGTCTTCGCCGATTTCGTCGGTCGACAAGTGGAAATCGCCGGTTCTGCTGATTCACGGGGACGACGACCGCAACGTGGCGTTCAGCCAAACGGTCGATCTGGTTCGCAAGCTCCGCGAACACCGCGTTGAGTTTGAAGAGCTGATCTTCCCGGACGAAATACACGACTTTTTGCGACATCAAGACTGGCTGCGAGCCTATCACGCGGCGTCGGATTTCTTCGACAGAAAGTTGAGGCAGGTTTCCCAGAACTGATCTGATTAACACCTCACTGACGTGAGGTGGACTGCGCGGCGTATCAAGTTAGTATCAAGTAGATAATCCCAGTCTAAACAGTTCCGGCTGACATCTGCGTCCGGCCACCACACTGAATTGAGGTATTAATGAAGGACCCTGACAAAAGCCCCTATTGATTATCTGCGTCCGGCGACACCTCACTGAAGTGAGGTGTCAATGAAGGATTCCCAGGCAAAAGCTCCTTTTGATTACACCCCTGGCGGCGGTGCAAACCGTGAGACCGGTCCTCCCGCAGCGCGGGAATCGACCCCGACGGAAGAAAATCCCTCCGCTTGTGTCTAATAGTCATGTACCACTAATCTGATACAACTCATGAAAGTTCGAGAATCGCAGCCCGACTTCGAAGAGCGAGCCACAATTATCGCCGTCCAACAGGGCGACCGCGAGGCCTTCAAGGCTCTCTATGAGCGCTACCGCGACCGCGTCTACAACATCATTTTCTATTCGATGGGTGATGAGTTAAGGGCGGAGGACGTGCTGCAGATTGTTTTCTTGAAAATCTATCGAGGCTTGGCGAACTTTAGATTCGAAGCGAGTCTTGCGACCTGGATCTATCGGATTACGTTGAACGAGTGCTTCAACCAGCAGAGGGGGCGCGGCGTCCAGTACATTCCCTTTGAAGCTCTGCTGGGCAGCGATGAGGAACTCGACACGGGCGCGGCCGCCGACCTTCAGCATGCCGAGGGCGAGCGGCGCGAAATCGTCCATCGAGCCGTGATGGAGCTGTCTCCCAAGCTACGGGCAGTTGTCGCGCTGAAATACCTCGATGGGCTCTCTTACGAAGAGATCGCTTCGGTGCTGGAGTGCTCGCCGGGAACGGTGGCCTCGCGATTGAATCGCGCGCTTAGTGAACTCGAGGCGCGGCTCAGACCGCTGAGGCGGCTTTTGTAACGAGTGGTGGAGTACAAGCTATGAAATGTTGGCGAATTGACCTGCGACGTAGTTTTTCGCTTTATGTGACCGGCGAGCTCGAGGCGAGCGCGGTTAAGCGAGTCGAGGACCATCTGCTTGATTGCGGTTCGTGCCGCACGCGGCTTGCGCGATTGCGCAACGGCCATCGATTCGCCCAGGAGATGCCGCGGTTCTCACCGCAGCGCGATCCGTGGACCACGATTGAAGCCTCGATCGATGCTCAACAGCCAACCCCGATTCCAAACGCCTGGGCCGCTAAGAACTTGCGCAAGTTGGTGCTCAAGCCAGGCTTCGCGCTTGCCGTGATCGGCGTGGCGGCGCTTATCGCCGCCGTGATTGTCGCGTCCGGCAGGCGCCCCCTCGAAGAGGAGCGCGCGGCGTCGCTTATCGCGGATGTGCTCGACTTTAGCGAATTTCACACGGTGAACATCGCCGACATTGGGCAAAACCGAAAGCCTCACGTGATGGCGGAGGGCTACGTCTCCGAGGTGCGCGTAAACGACGAAGACGGCGATCTCAGCTTCAAGCTGGTGGACGAGTTGGGCCGGCCGGGCCCGTTCATCATTTGTGAGATTATCGATCCGATCAAGCTGGCGCCGCCTTCAGTCGGGAGCCGCGTCCGAGTCTACGGCGTTAGCCGGTACGACGGCCAGGCGGATCACAACTGGTACGAGGTCCATCCGGTGCTCAACATCGAGGTGGTGCGGCGGTGATCCGATTGCGCCCTTCACACGGCGCGAAGAACGGCCCGCCCTGGCTTTAGATTCTTCAAGGGTCCCTGACGTGATAGCAGCGCCGTCTCTTGTCAGTGGGGAGGTATTGAGGACGGCGCTGCTTTTTTTTCATCGTACCGTCGGTTCTACCTTGGCGGTAAGGAAGCAATCATTACATGAGGAGGGTTGATCGTGGAGAAGAGAAGCATTGTGTTCTGCATCGCCGTGGTCGTGTTAGCGCTGACTTCGACGAGCAACGCACAATCAAATACCGCCATCGTTCGCGGTACGGTCTCCGATAAGGCCGGCGCGGTAGTATCTGGCGCGAAGGTGCGGTTGACCAATCCCATAACGAACTACTCCCAGGAGACTGTTACCGACAATCAGGGCGCTTACCGGCTCATAGACGTGCCGTTCAACGATTACGTGCTCACGGTCGAAACGACGGGGTTTGAACTTTCGAACCGAGAAGTGATAGTGCGAAGCAATCTTGCACAGCAGATTAACGTTCAGCTTGGAGTCGCACCCATTCGTCAGGAAGTGAGCGTGTCGCCTGGTCACGAGTTGCTCGAGCCCGAGAAGACAGCGCCCACAACGGTAATCGACCAGAACAGGATCATAAGATTTCCCACTTCTCAGCCGAGCCGGAGCGCCGAAAAGCTAATCGCCACCGCGCCCGGTTGGACCGAAGACGCAAATGGCCGCCTTCACGCGCGCGGCATTGAGTACCAGGTTCAATATTCAATCGACGGCATCCCGATCACCGACACGATCGCCGACACTTTTGCGAGCGCACCCGACCCGCGTAATTTCCGATCGGTTGAAGTGTCAACCGCGAATATTCCCGCGGAGTACGGTAACAAGCTCGCGGGAATCATCGCAGTCACTTCGCGCTCGGGGCTTGAGATTCCGAACGCCGGCAGCGTGACGCTGTCGGGAGGAAGCTTTTCGACGTTTGAAACTTCGTTTGATGTAGGCGGCCACTCGCGCAAGTTCGGTTATTTCATCAGCGCCGCCGGTTCGACATCGGACCGCTTTCTTGACCCGCCCGCGATTGAAAACTTTCACAACAATGGGCGGGCGATAAAAGGCTTCTTCAAATTCGACTACACTCCCAGCGAGAAAAATCTCTTCCGCCTGAATCTGCTCGCAGGCGATCAGCGATTCGACGTGCCCAATCTTCCCGATCAGCAAGATGAAGGGCAAGATCAGCGAAGGCTAACCAATGACAATATGGCGTCGCTATCGTGGGAGCACATCTTTTCGCCGAACCTTGTGAGCGACCTCGCGGGGTATGAGCGATACAACGCGGCGAAGCTCCGGAGCAACGCGGCAGCCGCTCCGGTTTTCGCGGAGCAATCGCGCCATCATTCAAACTATGGCTTGTTAGGCTCGCTTACGTGGCACAAGAGTCGCCACACGATCAAAGGCGGATTCGAGTTCACGCGCTTCCCTGTCACTGAATCCTTTACCCTGTCTATAACCGATTTGAATGACTTGCTCGGTAAACAACCCGATCTGCCCGAAGAGGCGCAGCATTTTATTTTTCCAAATGCCTTCTTCTTCAACGATCATCGCACCGGTTGGGAAGCGTCGTCCTACGTTCAAGACCACATCACTGCGACGCGTAATTTAACTTTCGACCTCGGCGTGCGCTTTGACAGTTATCATTTTCTAATCGAGAAGAACTTTGCCAGCCCGCGTCTGGGCGTTGCTTATCGAATAGAAAAGACGAAGTCCGTTTTGCATGCCGGCTACAATCGCTTTCTTCAAACACCGGCGCTTGAAGATCTGCTGCTTTCTTCGTCGGCAGACGCGCAAATTTTCAGCCCCGGCGGGGAAGGAGAAATGAATGCCTTCGGAGGACTGACAGGCGTGAAACGAGGGCTAGTCAGGGCCGCACAAGAAACAGGCGATCCCGACAAAGGCGCGCCCGTGGGTCCGAGTCGCGAATGGCAAGTCAATGGCGGCCTTCAACAACAGATGGGGCCATACCTCAGACTGGACTCGGATTTCTATTATCGCCGATTCAAAGACTCGCCCGACATCGCGAACTTTCTCGAAACCGGAATCGTCTTCCCCGTCTCACTTGCTCGCAATCGCTCGAAAGGCATTGAAACGCGCTTGGACCTTGTGCGGGTCGGCGGGCTGTCAGGCTTTGTGAGCTATACGAACTTGCATCTCTACGGATTCGCGCCGATCACGGGAGGCTTGTTCCTGGGCGAGGCGATTGACTTGAGCATGCGCGCGGGCCAGCGAGTTCACAACGAAGAAGATCAACGCAACACTGCAGTGTTCCAATTTATGTACGATCGGCTGCCGGGAAAAGTCTGGATGGCTTTTGGCGGCCGTCACGACAGCGGCTACTCCGTCGAGCTTGAGCCTGACACGAGTGCAGAGGACTTTGCGGATGAGTTTTCAGAAAAAATTCTGAATCGCGTGAACTTCGACCAAGGTTTCATCAAGCCGCATACTGTTTTGGACTTTTCAATCGGCCGAGCCTTTCGCCTCAACGAGCACGTTTCGCTTTCAGGACAATTCAACGTTCAGAACCTGGCAGACACGTTTTATCTGATAACTTTTGAAAGCGTGTTCTCTGGCACGACGATTGGGCGGCCGCGAAATTACAGTGGCCGGCTTAGCCTTAACTTCAAGTGAAGCTTTACGGATAGTAATGAGGAATCAGGCACTCAAGATAAAAGGGCGAGTCGCGAAACCCGATTTGGTTCGCCGGGTACGAGCTACTTCAAAAACGACGAGGTGAGCAAAGTGGCAAATAAGAATCGAATCCGCTTGCTTCTATTTCTGATTACGCTCTTTGCCATAATCGCGACACAAGTCGCCGCGCAGTCTCCCAACACGGCCACGATGATCGTTACGGTTGTCGATCAAACGGGCGCCGTTGTGAAAGACGCCAAGGTTTCGGTGGTGAACACCGCGACCGGCGCGGTGCGCGAGGCCGTTTCCGGAGAGGGGGGTTCTGCGACGATCGCGGCGCTCCCGCTGACCGGCGAGTACAAGGTCACCGTCTCCATGACCGGTTTTACCGCCGAGGACGTAACCGGTCTCACAATGCGTGCCGGTGAAACCGCGACTGTGAAGGTCAAACTCGTCGCCGGCGGCGGCAAGAGCGAAGTGACCGTCTACGGGACCGCCGAAGGCGTGCGCGCTGATCCGCAGATCGGTCTCCCGCTCGGCAGCAAGCAAATCGACGAGACACCGATCCTCGGCCGCAAGGTGACGACGCTCCCGCTTCTCAATTCGGCGTTTCGGCAGGGGAAGGGGACGGGAGATCTCTTCGTCAACGCGACATACTTCATCACCGGCGCCGGTTCACGCCGTACGACCACTTTCACACTGGACGGCGCGAACAACGATGAGGGGTGGGGCCGCCAGACCGCGATCGCGACCGTGCCGATCGGCGCAGTCCAGGAATTTGCGATCCTTACGAACGCGTTTTCTGCCGAATTCGGCTGGACCGCAGGCCCGGCGTTGAACATCGTCACCAAGTCCGGCACGAACGTACTCCACGGCGAGGGACTGTTCATGGTCCGTCCGGGTGATTGGCAGGCGGAGTCGTTTTCAAATACCAACTTCTGCCCTCCGTCCGTACTGAGCTGCCTGTTGCCCACCACTCTCAGGGCGATCAGCCCGGTGGACATTCCGGACGCGCTTAAACAGTACTCCGGCTCGATCGGCGGCCCGATCATCAAGGACAAAACCTTCTTTTTCGCCACGGCTGACTACACACGGCAGGATCGAACGACGTTCCTCTCGCCCAGTCTGCCTGCCTTCGTGTTGCCGGCGGATGGCCATCTCGACTTCACAGGTCACTATCGCCAGACGCTCATCGACGCTCGGCTTGATCACAAGCTCACCTCGAACCAGACGTTGATGTTCCGAACGAACATCGATCGGTTTGACGATGACAATCCGCAAGACGCGGTTGGCGGCACGAGCGCGCCAAGCGTCGCGCGCCGCTATGCTCGGCGGGCGTGGACGACTCAGCTCAATCACACGACGGTCTTCAGTCCGCATCTCCTCAATGAAGCGAGAGTTTCCTACCTGCATGGCGACCCTGTCACGCTATGGGAAGCTCAGGACCTCTCAACCACGTACACACGCAGTGGGTCTGTGCCGTTCACCATTGGCCAGTCGCGGTCCTCCAACATCTTTAGTCACCAGTTCCAGTTCTCGGATACGCTCTCGTGGTCGCTTGGCAAGCACTACCTGCGGCTCGGTGGAAATGTGACCCATCACACCTCAGGCGGTACGGGCAGCGAGCCCGGCACCGCGACCCTCGGCACGTTCACGTTCAGGAGCACGACGACTGCGCCCTTCGGTCAGTTGACACTCGCCGACGTGCAGAATTACACGCAGCCGATCAACTTTGGAATCAGCAGCTACGATCTGCCGCAGTGGTTATTGACCGGGTTCGTGCAGGACAGCATCCACCTGCGCCCCGATTTCACCCTCGATGCCGGGCTCCGCTACGACCGCCAGACGTTGACCGACGCGACGAAGGACTTTGCGCCGCGTGTCGGTTTTGGTTGGCACCCTGGGGGCCATTCGCGGCTGTCGATTCGCGGCGGCTACGCTATGTATTACACCCAGATTCGATCCAATCAGGTCGCCGGCTTCCTGGTGAACGGACTTGATGGTTTAACAACCTATACTGCGGTGCCGGGCCAACTCGGCTTTCCGACCTGTCTGACATGCGCCCCGGTGAACGTTGATCCGAAGACGCTCCCGGCTTCGCAATTGCCTGCGCGTGACATCACGATCATCGCGGGCAAGCGCTCTTTCTACCAGGCGCAGTTCGCGAAGTTCGGGCTGGATTTCGACAAGCTGCCGAACTATCCGGATGAGTTCGTGAATCCTCGCAGCCAGGTCGTTTCCATCGGCGTCGAGCACGAGTTGGTGAGAGGGTTGGTCGCTGGCGCAGACTACGTGCATCAGCACTGGACTAATCTCGATCGCACCGTCGATCTGAACGCCCCCTCGGTGTTCGATCGCACGGCGCCCGGACAAGTCCGAACGGTGGCCGCGGCAAATGCCACACGTCCGATCCTGCC
>Ga0247671_1000628_pt1 | contig 10409 bp, 9 predicted proteins | sample CNK12_metaG_FD_183039 | JGI IMG/M metagenome (GOLD analysis project Ga0247671, IMG submission 183039) | Soil microbial communities from Purdue University Martell Research Forest, Indiana, United States - CNK12 | ecosystem: Environmental > Terrestrial > Soil > Temperate forest > Bulk soil | place...
CGGTACGCACACCGTGTTTCTCGGGCAGGTCGAGCAGATGCTCCTCGGCCAGAAAGGCAAGGCCCTGCTTTATTCGGAAGGCCAGTACGCCAAGCTCGCCTCGCTCACCATCGGCGAGCCGCTTCCCGAAGGGCTGGATTACTGGGGTTTCTAGGCAAAGAGATCAGCGTCGTCCTGGCGGCGAACTTCATCTCGGTCGCCGCCCGGATGAGCCTGGTGACCTTCCTCGGCATCTACTTCGTGCGCGAGGCCGGCATCGCGCTCGCCATGGTGGGCGCGGCGTTCTTCTGCGAGAACCTGCTGCGCGGCGTGCTGGCGCCGTTTTTCGGCGCGCTCTCGGACCGCCTCGGCCGGCGCCCGCTCATCCTCGGTGCCTCGCTTCTCACGGCGGCCGTACTGCCGTGCTTCCTGTTCGTGCACGGTCCGCTTTCGCTTTTTGCCTGGAGCTTCGCGATGGGCGTGGCGAGCGCCGTCACCATGCCGGTGGGCAGCGCGCTGCTCCTCGATCTCGCGCCGGTCGGCCGGCGCCAGTCCGTGCTCGCGTTGAACTACACGGTCGTGAGCGTCGCTTATACCCTGGCGGTCACGCCGGCTGGATACGTGGCCGAGCGCGGCTACGGCCTGCTCGCGGCACTGAGCGCCGGCAGCTACCTGCTGGTGCCGGCGCTCTACCTCTTCGGGCTGCGCGGCCCGCTCCCGATCGAACGCGCCTCGTCCGGCGAAGACAGCCTCTACGAGGCCTTCGCCTCCGTTTTCCACGACAAGGTCCTGCTCGGCTTCGCCGCCATCGCGTTCGTGTTCCCGTTCAGCATGGGACTCGTGGTCTACGCCTCGCCGCTCTTCGCCGTGGACCGGGGACTCGGCGAAGGCTTCATCGGCCTGGTGCTCGGCCTGAACAGCGTGATCGTCGCGCTCTTCGCGGTGCCGGTCGCAAACCGGATGGAGCACGCCGGGCCGTTTCGCTGGCTCGGCGCGGCGGCGCTCATCGTCTCCGCGGCGCTCGCCTGCTTCGGCGGCTTGCCGCACGCCGGCACCGCGTTCGTCGCCGGGACCGTGGTCTTCAGCTTCGCCGAGCTGGTTTTCAGCTCGGCCGTGCCCGCCGCGGTGGCACGGCTCGCGCCGCCGGGGCGGCGCGGCGCCTACCAGGGCGCCTGGACGCTGGTGAGCTCGGTCAGCATGGGCAGCGCCCTTTTTGTCTCCGGGCTGCTCCGGGACGCGACCGGCTGGACCGGCGCGTGGATTCTCTATGCCGCGGTGGCGTTCGTAGCCAGCGTGCTGCTCATCCTCACGCGCGAGCGCTTCCTGCGCGCTTCGGCAGCCTAGCCGCGGCCGTGCCGCTCGGGGCGCTCCGGGCGCTCGGGCCGCTCGGCGCGCTCGACGCGTTCCGGACGTTCGCGCCGCTCGAATCTCTCGTGACGTTCGAAGCGTACTTTCTGGAAATCGGCGCGATGATGCTCGTGGTGCTTGAACTCGGCGTGGTGGCGGTGACGGTCGAAATCACCGTGCCTGTGGCGCAGCAGCTCGCCCAGCTTGAAACCGTTCGCCTGCGCGATCTTGCCAAAGCCCATGCCGCTCGCGCGCTGCGTGAGGATGCCGGTGAACGTCACCTGCCTGCCCGAGCTGTTGGTTACCGTGCCGCCGTTCAGCGCCGCCTGGATCTGCTGCGGCGTCGGCCGCGTGATTCCCTGCTGGGCGAGCGTCGCCTTCGCGAGCGTGAGCGAGATGTTCACGCTGCCGAAGCCCATCTTGTCCGTCTTGGGCGTAAACGACGTCGTCGTGCCCTGCGCCGAAGTGAGCTTCACCTCCTGGTCGTTGCGCAGGCCGTTCACCAGCGCCTCGGCGTTCGCCTTCGAGCCGGCGAAGCGCGTGAACTTGTCGACCAGCCGATCCTCGGGCGGGTTCGTGTCTTTTTCATGGGCCGGCGCGACAAGCGGCAGCGCAAGCAGAAATGCCGCCAGCAAAGCGGCGCGCGGGGCGTGGAGCATGCGAAGTCCTCCTGGTGCTATTTGCGGTGTCAGTCGTCAGTTACTTCTGTGGGCGCTCGGGCCGTTCCGGCCGCATCGGCCGATCCATGCGCTCGACGCGGTCGGGCTTCTCGGTCCGCTCTGCCCGCTCGGGCCGTTCCGCCCGGGCCTGCTGTACGCGCTCGGGTCGATTCGCGGCGCTCTTAATCTCGCCGAGGTTCAGGCCGAGCGAATGGGCGATCTCGCCCCAGCCCTCGCCGGCGGCACGCAAATTGAGCACCTCCAGCAGCGCAGCCTTCAGCTGCTCGGGAGTCGCATTGGCGATCCCCCGCTTTTCGAGCGAGGCTTGAGTGAGCGCGAGCGCGTCGTCGACGTTGCCGAAGCCCATCTTCTGCGTGGGCGGATCGATCGTGGTGACAGTGCTGCCGCTCTTCAGCGTGATGGTGCTGCCGTCGCGCAGGCCCGTCACCAGCGCGGTCGCATTCTGCGTCGAGCCTGCGAGATCGGTGTAGCGCTCTACCAGTTGCGGCGAGTTCTGCGCCGTTCCCGTCAAGGCGATCAGCGCGAGCGTAGCGCACGCGCCAATAATGGTCCGTTGTTTCAACATGGTGCCCTCCTTGGCGGCGAATCCTACTGCGTCACATGTTACGGAGCCATACATATGGAGGGGCGTTCATTCTGTCGCCGGGAGGCGACAGAAAACCGAGGAAATTCTATATTTCCGGACGCTCGGGCCTCTCCGGGCGCATAGAGCGGTCGGGTCGTTCGGGGCGCGGCGGCCGATCCGCCTCGGGCTTCTCCGGGCGAATCGGCGTTGACGCCCGAGCCTCCTGCATGCCCTCTCTCCGCTCGCGCCGGTCTTGGGCATCCTTGATTTCGCCAAGGCTGAAACCGAGCGAGTGCGCGATTTCGCCCCAGCCCTGGCCGGCGGCGCGCTGATCCAGCAGGGCGGTCAGGGCGACCTTCAGCTGCTCCGGCGTGGGATGGACGATTCCCCGCTTCTCGAGCGAGGCCTGGGTGAGGGCGAGCGCGTTGTCGACGTTCCCCAGGGCCATTTTCTGCGTCAAGCCGGTCACGAGCGACTGGGCGTTTTCGGCCGAGCCGGCGAGGTCTGTATAGCGCTTCACGAGCTGCTGCGAAGTCTGCGCGATTGCCGGAAAGCTCAACGCCATGGCGATGAGAGCGGCGAGGAACATGGCTTGAACACGCATGATGCCCATGTTACTGCGCGGTGGATTTACCTAGACTTAATCGCGTTCATCTTTTCGTCGGATGCCGACAGCGACTCGAGGAAGGCTTGCAGATCCCCGGCTTCCTGTGCGGTGAGGTGTAGCGGCTTGAGTATTTTCTCGCCGTCGGCGTGCAGCCGCTCCTCGTTCAGCTCGGAGTAGAACTTGACCACGTCGGCGAGCGTGGCGAGGCTGCCGTTGTGCATGTAGGGCGCGGTCTGGGCGACGCCGCGCAGGCTCGGCACGCGGAACTCGCCGAAATTGCGGTGCTGGACCTGCACGTGCTTCGTCGCCACCGCACTCTCGCCTGATTTGTCGTCGTTGTAGCGGCCGAAGAGGTTGAAGGGATTGTGCTTCAGCTTCTCGATGCCGGCCTGCCGTCCGGGGTCCACCTTCCCCGGCGCGACGAAAAACGGCACGCCGGTGTCGGCGAATTCGCCGTTGGTGAAACGCGGGCCGAAGTGGCACACGCTGCAATTGCCCTTGCCGACGAAGATTCTGAGACCCCGTTGCGCCGCCATTGGGTAAGAGATTTTGGTTTCACCACGTTCGAGCGCGTCGCGAAAATCGTCGAAGGGCGTACGTCCGCTCACCAGCGTTTCCTGATAGGCCGCGAGCGCCTTGCCAACGTCCGCGAGCACTTCCTCGTCGTTCTGCGGGACGGGGCGGTCAAAGGCGCTTTCGTACTCCTTCTGAAAGAGCTTCTTGACCGTACTGGCAACGTGGCCCGCGCTCGCCTTCATTTCGCGCGGATCGAGGAGCGGGCGGATGCTCTGCGCCCACAGGCTGTCCTGCGCGCCGTCCCAGCCGAACCAGCGGTTGAAGCGCACGTCGAGCACCGTGGGCGTGTTGCGATCAACGAGCTCCAGCCCGAAGGCGCGCGCTCGCGCGTCCTGGAATTGGCGGAAGGGCGCATGGCAGGTCGCGCACAGGACCGAGCCGGTGCCCGAGAGCCTCGGCTCGAAGAACAGCTTCTCGCCGAGCGCGATGGCTTCAGGCTTGCCTGAGACGCGGTTGGTCGGGTCGCGCGCGAGCGGCGGCGGCCAGGGACCGTGTTGCAGGATCTTCGCGACCTCTTCCTTCGAAAAGTCCAGGCCCCCGACCTGGTAGGCGCCCGCGAGACGGTCGGTGCTTCCCGCGGCGCGCACCTCGAACAGGAATTCCCAGCGCCCGGGCATGTGGAACATGAGGCCCTCGGCACGCCAGCGTCCCGGGCCGAGCGTCTGCAGCGTCGGCGCGTAGTTCATGCCGTGGCGATGCTCCGGCATGTGGGCGTCGACCTTCAGCGCCTCGGGTACGGGTTGCCCGGACTTTGGGCAGACCGTTACGTCGACGGCGAAATGCTTCGCGACCTCAACCGCTTGTGCCTTGTAGGAGAGAACGAATCGCTCGGACTCGAGCCTTGTTCCCTCTTGTGGAAGGCTGCACGGCCAGGCCGGGAAGCTCAGTACGGCTGCAGCAAGGAACCAAAGACCTGTTCGCCGTTTTTCCATGCGATGCGCTCGGCCACGTCGCGCGGCAGGTCGCCGAGCCAGCGCCGCGACCAGTCGGCGTGGCCCTGGATGTAGTGCCAGCGCTCGGGGGTGTAGCTGTCGGTGCCGACCATGAAGCGGTCGGGGAACTGGAGGAACACCGCGCGCCAGGCGGGGTCGACCTTGTCGTTCGAGGCATGCTCGGTGCGGAACGCGAGGTCCGCCCAGAGGTTGTTGTGCTTCTTCAGCATCTCCGCGACGCGCTCGGGCCGGTCGAAGCCCGAGTGCGCCCACAGGATGCGCGCCTGCGGCCACTGCCTGAAAAGCCGCTCGACGGCGTCGACGTCGGAGTGCGCGTGCAGGAAGAGGCCGTGCTTGCGCGCGAGCTCCACCATCCTGCGCGGCACCGGAAGATCCGCGTCGGCGCCGTAGAGATGAAACTCGCCGATGCCGGCGTACTTGTATTTCCTCAGCCGGTCCTCGAGGTACGGGATGACGCTTTCGTCGCGAAACCACGTACCTACGTCGGCACGCGTGCGATAGGGGCGAAGCTCCGGGATGACGAGGTCGGGCGCCGCCTGGTAGAGGCGCTGCTGGCCGTCGTCGCCGGCGCTCGAGATGAGCGCGCGCTTCAGCCCCGCCTTGCGCATGATCTCGATCGCCTGCGGCACCGGCACGAGCTCCCACGCGTCGTGGCTGTAATGCAGGTGCGCGTCGAAGATCGGCAGAGGCTGCTGCGCATTCAGGCCCACACACATTCCGAGGCACAAAAAGAAGAAGAGCGTGCGCATATCGAGAGTGTAGCTCTAGCGGCCCACGAAGCGCGGCGTGCGCCGCTCGGCCATCGCCTTCACACCTTCCCGGAAATCCTCGGTGCGGCGCAACCGCGTCTGCTCCGCGAGCTCGTGCTCGGTCGCCTCGCGCACGCGCTCGGCGAGCCCCCGGCGCAGCGTCGCGCGCGTGGCCACGACGCCGAGCGGGGAGCATTCGGCGATCTCGCGCGCGAGCGTTTGCGCCGCGGCGCGCACCTCGGCGAGCGGCACGAGCACGTCGGCCAGGCCAATGCGCAGCGCATCCTCGCCTTTCAAGCGCCGGCTGGTATAGAACATGAGCGCGGCCTCGCGCCTTCCGACGAGCTCGGGAAGCGTCACGGTCAGGCCGAATCCCGGGTGGAAGCCCAGACGCGTGAAGTTGGCGCAGAAACGCGCCTCGGGGCAGGCGACGCGGAAGTCCGGCACCAGCGCGAGGCCGAGTCCGCCGCCGACCGCCGGCCCGTGGATCGCGCCGACGATCGGCTTCGCCGTGCGGAAGAGGCGCACCGCTTCAACATATAGGTGGACGCCGCGGTGCGCGGCGCCGGCCGGCAGCGCCTTCGCCTGGCCGTCCGCGTCCAGCGCCGCGCCGTCGCCGAAGTTGGCGCCCGCGCAGAAGGACTTCCCTTGCGCCGCGAGGACGATCGCGCGGCAGGCCGGCTCGGCGTCGAGCGCCTCGAATGCCTCGGCGAGGGCCCGGATCAGCCCGAGGTCGAAGAAATTGTGCGGCGGACGCCGGATCTCGACCGTGGCGACGTGGTCGGCGAGCTCGACGCCGAGCTCGGTCGTGGCAGGCAGGCTGGACATGGAGGCTCTTTCAACCCGGGGAGGAATCCTGCCGCTTTACGATCAGCGCGTCCACTGCCGAAGCGCCGTGGCCCGCCGGATGCACGATCACGGGATTGAGGTCGAGCTCCGCGATGCGCTCGCCGTGCTCGGCGGCGAACTGCGAGAGCGCGACCACCAGGCCGATCAACGCCTCCGTGTCTGCGCCCTCGAGCAACGCGTTGCCACGCAGGGCCGCGAGCAGCTTCGCCGCGTCGCCGCGCGAGACCGGCACAGGCGCGAGCGCGGCGTCGCGCAGCGCCTCGGCATGGATGCCGCCCAAGGCAAGGGTGAGCATCGGGCCGAACGTCGCGTCGCGGTGGATGCCGACCAGCATCTCGACGCCCGCCGGCACCATGGCTTGGACCAGCACGCCCCGGATATCGGCGCCGGCAACGCGCTGCGCTGCGGCGAGCACGTCTGCATAGGCGTGCGCGATCGTCTCGGCGCCTTGGACCCCGAGCGCTACCGCGCCCGCTTCGGTCTTGTGCGGGATCTGCGGCGACTGGACCTTGAGCGCCACCGGCCGGCCAAGCGCCGCCGCGGCTGCGATCGCTTCCTGCGCGCTGGTCGCCAGGCGCGAAGCGGCGAACCTGATTCCGTATTCCCCGAGCAATGGGGCCGCTTCGTACTCGCACAGCACCGCGCCGGCCGATTCGACGAGCCTTGCGCCGACCCGTTTGCACCTCGCCTCGTCGACCGAAACGGACGGAACAACAAACTTTTCTTTGACTGCTGCATATTCGGCCAGCGCCGCCAGAGCGCGGGCGCAATTGCGCATGTCGGTGCAGAGCGCAAGACCGGCCTCGGCGACGATGCGCGCCGTCTCCGCGGCCGGGAGGGTGTAGGACCACATCAGGATGGGCTTGCGCGTTTCGCGCGCCAGGCGGGCGAGGCTTTCGCGTTCTCGCTGGAACACTTCCGTGGCGCGCGCCGTGACGACCGAGACCACGGCGTCGACGCGCTCGGACAGGCTCACGAGGCGCGCCAGCTCGCCATAACCGATGGTGCGGATGGCCTGCGCGGTGCCGTCGACCGGGTTTTGAGAAGTGCCGTAGGAGGGCAGATGGGCATCGATGCGCCCGCGCGCTTCGGGCTCGAGCTCCGGCACCTCCAATCCCGCCGCCGCGCAGGCGTCGGCCATCCAGCCGCCGGCGCCGCCCGAGGCGGTGGCGATGCCCACGCGCCGGCCGCGCGGCAGCCGATCGCCGAAGCGCGCGAACGCTGCCGCGATGTCGAGGAGCTCGTCCGTGTCGCTGCCTTCGATGAGCCCAAAGCGCCGGAACATCGCGCGGTAGCTCGCGCCGGTTCCGGCGAGCGCCGCGGTGTGCGAAGCGGCGGCGCGCCGGCCCGATTCGCTTTCTCCGATCTTCGCCACCACGATCGGCTTGCCGGCGGCGAGCGCCTTGCTGGCGGCGCGGCGGAAGCTTTGCGCATTTCTGATGCTTTCCAGAAACACGACGAAGACGTCGGCGCCCGCCTCGTCGAGCAGGTGCTCGATGAAGTCGAAGGTCTCCAGGCACGCCTCGTTCCCGGTGGTGATGACGTGGCTGAAGGCGAGCCCCTTCGGCCGGCCGCGGTCGAGGAACGAGAAGCCCACGCCGCCGCTTTGGGAAACCACAGCGATCTTCCCCTGCCGGAATTCCCCTTTAGGGTGGGGTTGGGCGAAAAAGAGTTCATCTAGCTCCTCGAGCACGGGGCTGAACGTTGCACACAGCCCTAGCGACAGGTTGGCAAAGCCCTCCGCGTTTGGCCCGCACACCGCGATGTCGTAGCGCCGCGCGGCCTCGACGATGCGCGCCTGAAGCGCGGCGCCGTCCACGTTTGCGTCCTCGGCGAAGCCGGAGGCGAGGACGAGCGCGGCCTTCACGCCGGCACGGCCGCAACGCTCGAGCTCTTCGGGCACGAAGCGCGCTGGAATGATGAGCACCGCGAGGTCGACGCGCTCCGGCAACTTGTCGATCGACGGATAAGCCTGCACTCCCTGCACGCTCGCATGGCTCCTGCTTACGGCGTAAATGCGGCCCCGGTAAGGGTGGCGCAGCATCACCTTGAGCGTGCGCCCGCGCAGCCCGGAGAGGTCCGGCGAAGCGCCGATCACCGCGACCGAGCCGGGCGAGAGGAGCGCCGAAAGGTCGGGCATCCGGCCGCTGCGGCGCGGTCAGCGCAGCCCGAGGCCGCGCGCGACGATGCCGCGCAGCACCTCGGTCGTGCCGCCCTGGATGGTGAGCTTGGGCGCGATGAGGGTCGCGTACTCGAGGCGCTCGTCGAAGCTTGCGCGCGCGGCGCCGTCGGCGGGCGCGAACGCGGCGAGCTCGCGCACGCGCGCGGGAAGCTTCTGCTCCCAGAGCGTGCCCAGGTCCTTGACGATCGACCCCTCGACGACCGGTTCGGCGCCGGCCGCGAGCATGCCGCTCACCGACACCGACATGCGCCGCAGCGCATGGAGCTGCGCGACCAGCCGGCCCAGCCCCTCGGCTGCGCGCAGCTCGGGCTGCGGGCCGAGCAGGCGCACGAGCGCGATGAGCGCGTCGAGGGTCTCCAGAAAGCGCTCCGGACCGCTGCGCTCGTAGGCGAGCTCGCTCGTCGCCTGCTTCCAGGCGCCGTCGATCTCGCCCAGCAGGTGGTCCTGCGGGATGAAGGCGTCGGTGAACACGACCTCGTTGAAGTCGTGGTCGCCGCTCATCTGGCGGATGGGGTTGACGCGGATGCCCGGGATCTTCATGTCGACGAGGAACTGCGACAGGCCGTGGCGGCGGTTGTCCGCGGCGGGCGGCGAAGTGCGGAAGAGACCCAGCATGTAATCGGCCTGGTGCGCGTTGCTCGTCCAGATCTTGGTGCCGTTCACGACGAAGCCGCCGCGCGCGGGCACCGCCCGCGTCTTCGCCGCGAAGAGATCCGAGCCGGAGCCGGGCTCGCTCATGCCGATGCAGAAGCAGAGCTCGCCGCGGCAGATGCGCGGCAGGAGACTCGCCTTGATGTGCTCGGGGGCGTATCTGAGCAGGATCGGGCCGCTCTGGCGGTCGGCGACGAAGTGCAGCCGTACCGGGGCGTTGGCGGCGAGGAACTCCTCGGTGACGACGTAGCGCTCGAGGTGGCTGCGACCGCGACCGCCGTATTTCTGCGGCCAGGTCATTCCGATCCAGCCTTTCGCGCCGACCTTGCGGCTGAACTCGCGGTTGAAGTTCTCGCGGCGCCCGCGGCTCCCGGTGCCGAACGTGCCGGCGGCGCGCTCGGCCGCTAGAAAATCGCGCACCTCCTGGCGCAGGCGCACGCATTCCGCCGGCAAGCGCATGGGATCGAACTGCAACGAACCGTTCATCGCGCGGCGACCAGCGGCCAGAGCGCGTCCGCGCCGCGCTCCGCGACTCGCTTGCCCAGCTCCGCGGCCCACAGGCTCTCGTTGCCGAAGTCTTCGCGCCAGGCAAGGAGGCGCAGCGTGAAGCGGTGCAGGGTGTGCTCCTGCGAATAGCCGATCGCCCCGAACACCTGGTGCGCGATCGCCGCGCCCTCGTGGGCGGCTTCCGCGCAGCGGATCTTCGCGGCGACGGCTTCGAGGAACACGCCTTCGTCGAAGCGCCCGGCGCGCTCGACTGAGCGCTCTGCGCGCTCGATGGCGTCGGCGGCGGAGGCTGACGCAGCGAGCGCGGCCGAGGCTTCGCCCGCGAGGCGCGCGAGGTTGTGCTGCACCGCCTGGAAGCGCCCGATCGGCCGCTCGAAGGCGACGCGCTCGCCGGCGTAGCGCAGCGCAAGCTCGAGAAGCGCCTGGAGCGCGCCCGCGCTCTGCACCGCGCGCGCGACGCAGCCCATGAGGAGGAGTTGGGTCGCATCCATGTCAACGGCCGCGTGCGCGAGCGCTCTTGCCCGATCAAAGAGAACCGTGCCCTGCGAATCGCCGGCGAGGGTCCGGCCTGGGTCAATCGTGCAAGCGCGCGCCTCCACCAGCGCGACTCGCGCGCTGCTGGTCCCTTGCGCGAGCACCGCGAAGTGCGCCGCCTCGGGGGCGAACGGCACTGCCCGGGCGCGTCCGCTCAGCGTGCCGTCGGCGTCGAGTCCGATCGAGTCTCCCGGCTGCGCCGGAACGAGGCTCATGACGCCCGAAGGGCA
>Ga0247671_1000652_pt1 | contig 10089 bp, 6 predicted proteins | sample CNK12_metaG_FD_183039 | JGI IMG/M metagenome (GOLD analysis project Ga0247671, IMG submission 183039) | Soil microbial communities from Purdue University Martell Research Forest, Indiana, United States - CNK12 | ecosystem: Environmental > Terrestrial > Soil > Temperate forest > Bulk soil | place...
CTTTTGGATAATGGGCTCCGCTAAGAATCTATGAGGAAAGTTCCAAGGAATTCCGTGCCAGGATCCCGAGAGAGTTGCATCACGACCACGGATTGTTTAACTCTGCGAATGTCTCGCGGAGTTCTTGGGCGTTCACTTCGGTGGTGTCGCCGAGAAGCGGTACGAACAGGGCAAAGAAATAGATGAGCGGCAGCGCGAGGAAATCGAGCGGGTGCTGGAGGAGACGAAGGGGCGAGTGGGAGGACGGGAAGGGGCGGCGGCGCGGCTGGGGATGAAGCGGACGACGTTGCTGGCTCGGATGAAGAAGCTCGGCATCGATCCCAAACTCTTCTCCGGACTTCACCTTCGTAAGACGATGTGAGAAAGTTAAAGAGACGAGAACGTAATGCGGTCGGTTTCCAACCCGCCAACCATAGAGGAGCAATCGGTCGCGCACCTTTTTTAACGGCTGGCGCGGTTTCCCTTCGGTCCCGTTGATGGCCCACCCTTGAAACCCAGCCTGAGATCTGACACCGGACTTTGTAAGATCGAGTTCTGACTATTTCACCTCGCGAACCGGATCGCTGCAATTCGACTACAGCGGCGCAACACGCTTGCGAATCTCATCCCTCCTGGCTGACTCAAAATATCCGAGTGTCAATGTTATTGACTGCTAAAACTGACAACGACAGTTTTGACACCACCGTCACTTTGCTTGGCGCCCTGCGTTGAAACTCAACAAGTTACAGCGGCCGCACTTTGGCTCCCGGGTTGCCCTACTCTGGATCTGCACGTACTCGGCAGGCAGTCGGACGGCAAAACGAGCGCGCCGCCTGACCGGGAGTGGAGGCATAAAGTCGTGATACGAATCAGCGAAATTCGGAAAGGCTCAGCGCGGCGACTGTTGGTCGAAGGCACGCTCGCAGACGACTGGGTTGAGGTGTTGGAGAAAAGCTGGCTGGAGGCGCAGGCGTCGCGCTACGGCGACCCGATGCGCGTAGACCTGTCAGGGGTCACGTGGATTGATGATAAGGGCCGCAAACTGATCAAGCGCATGCTCCAAGACGGCGCAGAGCTGCGGGCCACGGGAATAATGACCAGGGGCGTCATTGAAGAGGTTATTGAAGAGATTAGTGGAGCGGACGCTACCCGACCTTCGCGGAAGCCTACAAGGTTGCCGCGCGGAAAGGGCTAACCAAACTCTGAGGAGCACCCGCCGCGGATGACTCGCGGGGGCCATTCTCGTCAAACGCAAACACAACTCTGGCCGCGCACGCAGCGTGGCCGCGGAGATTAGATTATGTGTATCCACAGATGCCGCTTTGTCATTCTGATCTTGACGATTTGTTTGCTCGGCTCCGCGCTTGAGGCGCTGGCGCAGTTGCCGGCCACACGCGACGCCGAAGAGCTGACGCTTGAGCAAGCGATAGGGATTGCGTTGCGTGACAACCGCCCAGTCAAGAACGCACAACTGTCAATCAGCAAAGCCGGAGACGAACTGGCCGCGACGCGCACCCTCCGGCTGCCTTCAATGAATCTTTACGCGCTCGCGTCGCAGCAGCTGGTGAAGCAAGATGCCAACCTCGATAATTCTTCATCAAGCATCATTACTGGCGTCGCGCCATTCTTCTCCATCGGCATCCCGCGCAAACCGACGTCGATCTTCGCCGGCCAGATTCTTCAGCCGTTGTCCCAGCAATACCGGATCGGCCTGACGATCGAGCAAGCCGGGTTAGCACGCGATGTGGAGGGCGAGAAACTGCGCCAGGTGAATCAATCCACGGTCAATCAGGTCAAGCAGACCTACTACGGCATTCTGCAGACCCAGAGCGCCCTCGATAGCCTTCTGGAAGCCATCCGGTACTACCGCGAGCTGGACCGTGTGATGGGCGATAACGTCGCCCAACAGGTCTCTTTGAAAGCCGACAGCCTGGAGGTCAAAACGCGGCTGGCGAAGGCCGAGTACGAAGCCCTGAACCTGACGAATCAACTGGCCACTGCGAAAGAGCAACTCAACAACCAGTTGGGACGCGACGTACGGACCGAGTTCAGGGTGGCCGCAGTTCCTGATGTCAATGGCTTTGACGCCGACCTCGCCCTCGCGCGAAGCCGCGCGCTCGAGCAGCGGCCCGAAGTGCGGGAGGTGCGACTGAAGGTCAAACAGGCCGAAGTAGACCGGCGCATTAAGAAGTCCGAATACATCCCCGAGGTCAGCCTCGGCTTCACCTACATGTCCTTCCGAAATTTCGACCAGGTGGTCCCAAAGAACTCTGCCAGTATAGGCGTGGTGGTGAAGTGGGAGGTCTTTGACTGGGGGAGAAAGAAAAATCAGCTCGCCGAAAAAGACCGGGCCATCGAGCAGACGCGAAACGCTTTGCACGAAGCCGAGAGCCTCGTCCTCATTGAGGTCGGCGACAAATTCCGCAAGCTCCAGCAGACCCGCCAGGCTCTTGTCGTCGCGCAACTTAATCAGGAAACGGGGCGGGAAAACATCCGCGTCTCAACCAACAAATACAAGGTGAAGGCGGTGCTACTTTCCGACGTGTTGCAAACGCAGGCCACGCTGGCCGATGCAGACTATCAATATCAACAGGCGTTGCTGGCTTATTGGACGGCAAGAGCCGAGTACGAAAAAGCGATCGGAGCAGACAAATGAAAAACAGACGATTGAAAGTGATTGTAGTGAGCATGACACTCTTGTTAATGGCTGCGGTGTCAGTGGTCGTGTTGAAACCGCAAGCCAAGCAGGTAGAAAAAACGCCGGTGCCGGTGAAAGTCGCGGCCATCGAGGTGAACGCAGCGACCGGCAGCGGCGAGCGGTATTCGGCGACGATCATTCCGCGCACGGAGGTGGAGTTGGCTTTCAAGGTGGGCGGCTATGTTGTCGCGCTTCAACAGGTGCGTGGTGTTGATGGAAAGATGCGCGACCTCCAGGAAGGAGACCGCATCAGCACCGGGACGGTGCTGGCGCGGGTTCGCCAGAGCGATTATCAGGTCAAATTCAACGAGGCGCAATCTCAGGCCGGCGAAGCCAGATCGGGTGTTGACGTCAGCAAAGCACAATATCAGGAAGCAGTCTCGGGCATCGCATCGAGCAAGGCCCAACTCAGTGAGGCTGAGGCGGCTGATAAAAAAGCAAAACTCGATTTTGACCGGGCGCAAAACCTGTTCGCCAGCCAGAGCATGACCAAGGCCAATTACGACGCGGCAAAGGCACAGCTCGATATGGCCGCCGCCAGGGTTGAGGCCGCACGGTCACAGGTGCGGATGATCGAGGCCAAAGCCGATTCCGCAAAATCGCAGATCGACGTCATCGAAGCGAAGTCAAGAGGCGCGCAGGCGGTCGTGCAGGAGACAACAATTCCCCTCGAGGACACCGCGCTCAGGGCGCCGCTAAACGGAGTCGTGCTGAAAAAATCGATTGAGAGAGGAACGTTGCTCTCGCCCGGCACAACAGGATTCGTCGTCGCCGACACGTCGTCGGTCAAAGCGGTCTTCGGCGTCGCGGACGTCGCCGTGCCGGAAATGAAGCTGGGACGAACGCTCGACGTCGAGACCGAATCCATGCCCGGCAAGGAATTTCGCGGACAGATCACCTCCGTCTTTCCCGCCGCCGACCCAAAAAGCCGAGTCTTCAATGTCGAGGTGACGATCCCGAATCCGAGCTTTCTACTGCGACCGAACATGATCGTCTCCCTCAGCGTGGGAACTCGGCAGGCCGCGTCAGCACAGCCGGTCGCGCCGTTGAACGCGGTGATGAAAGCGAAGAGCACCCCGGGCGGCTATGCCGTCTTCGTGGTACTAGAGGAAGGCGGGAGGTCGGTCGCACGGCTTCGCGACGTCAAGCTCGGCGAAGCATACGGCAACACTGTGGCCGTGATTGAAGGCGTGAAGCAAGGCGATCGCGTGATCACGACTGGCAACGCCCTGGTGATAGATGGCGATCAGGTAAAGGTGATTCCATGAAGAAGAAATTTCAAGCCCTATTGCTGAAAGCGCGCGAAGCTTCGCGCAGGCTGGTCAAGAAGTCGCCGAAAACCGCGACACCTGACCAGGCCAACGTGGCACACGCTCACGGCCATCATGACATTGACCAAAGCAAGCGTAACATCTCGCGCTTTTTCGTCACGCAGCGGCACATCACCTGGGTCATGCTGATCGGCGTCTGCGTCTGGGGTTTTTACAGTTATCGGAGTATGCCCCAGCGCAAAGATCCGGACACGCCGGTCAAAACTGCCGTCGTCATCACCCCCTGGCCCGGAGTGAACGCGGAGAAAATCGAGCAACTGGTGACCAGGAAGGTCGAAGAGAAGGTGGCGCAGAACGCCAACGTGGAAAAGATCCGCTCGATCTCGCGGACCAACGTCTCGGTTGTTTACGTGGATCTGGATGAGAACTTTCCCGGCGGCCAGATCGCCAAGGAGTTCGACGATATCGCGCTCAAGCTCGACTCGATCAAAGATTTGCCGGACGGCGCGGGGCCCGTGCAATTCATCAAGGACTTCGGCGATACGTCCGCCCTCATGCTCACCGTCGCCAGCCCGAAGGTGAGCGAGGCGGAGATCGATCTGCGCGCGCAGGCGATTAGTGAAGCGATTCCGCGTTACCGGGCGCAGTATGCGCCGGGGGGCGGGAAGCGGTTCACGATTGTCAGCAGCCTTACCCATCCAATCAGCCCCCGCGTCGTGCAGGACCCGCTCAATCTGTTAGCCGATTACCTCAAAGAGAAGGGCGTGGCTAGTGACCTGCACGTCATCACGGAGCCGGGGTTCGTCGGCGTGGATGGCGTATCCGATGCGAGCGATGAGTCCCTGCTGGGCTACACCCGGCAGTTCATCAACGAGCGGTTGCAGGCCACGGACTTTCATCCCGATAGCTGGCCGCCCGTGGTGATCCGCGACCCTCAGGAGACGCGCGAACGGCTGAGTCTGGTCGCGGGAGACAAATACAGCTACTGCGAGATGGATGATTTCACCGATCTCATTGAGAAGGCGCTCAAAAGCGTCCCGCAAGCTACGAAGGTGTCGCGCGCGGGCATCCTGTCCGAGCGGATCTTTCTCCTTTATTCCCAGGAGCGCATCGCCTCATACGGCCTGCAGCCCGGAGACCTGCCGAAGATTCTAGGCGCGCGCAACATCACACCGGCAGGCGGTGAACTGGAAGCCATGGGCAAGAACTTTTCCATCGACCCTTCCGGCGAGTTTAAGAGTGAACATGAGATCGGCGACGTGGCGATCGCCCGCACGCAGCAGGGTGCGCCCGTTTACCTGCGCGATGTGGTGGACGTCGACCGCGGTTATGAGAGCCCGCCGAGATACCTGAATTTCTACGACTGGCGCGACCCGCAGGGAAACTTGCAACGCAGCCGCGCCATCACGGTCGCCGTCCAGATGCGGAAGGACGGATACATCGGTCAATTCGGTGAAAGCATCGATCAGAAGCTGGCTGAAGTAAAGAAACAGCTGCCCGACGACCTGATCATGGCGCGCACCTCCGACCAGCCGCGGCAGGTCACGGAGAATGTGGACCTGTTCATGAACAGCCTCTACGAGGCGATCATCCTGGTGGTGATCGTCTCAGTCATCGGCTTCTGGGACTGGCGCTCGGCATTGCTGATGGGGTTGGCGATTCCGATTACGCTCTTCATGACCTTCGGGATGGCGCACATGTTGGGGATCGATCTCCAGCAGGTGTCCATCGCGACGCTGATTATTGCGCTGGGCCTGCTGGTGGACGTGCCGGTGGTCTCCGGCGACGCGATTAAGAACCAACTGGGGGCGGGTTTGCCGCCGCTCATCGCCGCCTGGCTGGGGCCGACAAGACTGATGACGGCGATCATCTTCGCCACCATCACGAACATCGTCGCCTATCTGCCGTTCCTGACTCTACCGGGGGGCACGGGCGAATTCTTATACAGCCTGCCGATCGTGCTGACGTGCTCTTTAGTGGCGGCGTTGATCGTGGCGATGACGTTCATCCCCTTCATCAGTTATTTCTTGCTAAGGCCAAAACTCCAACCTCCGATTGAGGAGCGGCGCAAAAAAGGATTCCCGGCCTTTTATTACCGGGTCGGCGGATGGGCGATCAATCACCGCTGGAAGGTGCTGCTCGGCTCGTTCATTTTCCTGGCGGTTTGCGGACTGGCGGCCAGCCAACTCAAAACCGACTTTTTCCCGAAAGACCTTTCTTACCTTTCCTACCTCGACGTGTGGCTGCCGGAAGACGCGCCGCTTTCGGCCACCAACGAAGCCGCACGGCGTGCGGAGGAAGTGGTGCGCGAGGTGACCGAAGAATACGGCAAGGAGCACTCAGAAAAGGCCGGCAAGCCGCGTGAGGTCCTGAAATCCCTGACCACCTTCGCCGGGGGCGGCGGCCCGCGGTTCTGGTTCTCGGTCTCGCCCGAGCTGCAGCAGCTCAACTACGCGCAGGTCATAATTGAAGTCAAAGACAAGCATGACACCAACCATCTGATCGGCCCCCTGCAGAGGGCGCTTGACGAGCGGGTCCCTGGCGCGCGGGTCGATGTGCGGCAGCTCGATACGGGCAAGCCCATCACGATGCCCGTCGAAATCCGTATCTCCGGCACCGACATGGTCGCGCTGCGCCAGGAGGCGGAGAAGGTGAAAAATATTCTGCGCGCTACTCCATACGCCCAGCGCGTCCGCGACGACTGGGGAGAGGATATCTTTACCGTCAAGCTCGAAACCAATTCCGACCGCGCGAACGTGGCAGGAATCACTAACCTTGACGTGGCCGCTTCCTCGGCGACGGGGATCAGCGGCAGCAAGGTGACGGTGCTGCGCGAGGGCGATAAGCAGATCCCGATCGTGGCGCGACTGCGGATGGAAGAACGCGCGCAACTGGCCGACGTGCAGAATCTGTACGTTTATTCCATGCAGGGCGCACAGAAGGTGCCGCTCCGGCAGGTCTCGTCGGTCGTGTACGGGATGCAGACTGAGAAGGTCCGTCGGCGCAATCAATTCCGCACGATCACCGTGTCCTGCATGGCCGAACCCGGTCACTTACCGTCTGAGATCGTAAGCGTCGCCCGCCCGCAGTTGACGGCTTTTGCCGCTCAGCTCCCCTCCGGCTACCACATGGATTTCGGCGGGTCGGAAGAGGAGCAGGTCAAGGGCTTCAAAAATCAGACGGTCGTGCTGATGATCTCGCTGGTCGCGATCTATCTGAGCCTCGTCTATCAGTTCAGGAATGCCATCAAACCGTTCGTCGTCTTTGCGGCGGTGCCGTACGGGATCGCGGGCGGGCTGCTGGCCCTCTGGATTATGGACACGCCCTTCGGGTTCATGGCTTTCCTGGGAATCATCAGCCTGGTCGGCCTGATCGTTAGTCATATCATCGTGCTCTTCGACTTCATTGAAGAGAAGCACGCAGAAGGCGAGCCGCTGAAGGAGGCGGTGCTGGATGCGGGCATCATGCGGCTGCGCCCGGTGATGATCACAGTCCTCGCCCTGGTGTTTGCACTCGTCCCGCTGGCGATGCACGGCGGGCCGCTGTGGGAGCCGATGTGTTACGCGCAGATGGGCGGGATGATGGTCGCGACGTTCATTACATTGCTGCTGGTGCCGGTGATCTATTCGATCTTCGTCCTCGATCTCAAACTGATTAAGTGGGAAGCCACCGGCCCGGCGGATCAGGTCGAGGCGGAAGCGAAACCGCAGCGAGAGGCGCTGGCTACAGGAGACTGATGCTGGCGGCCTTCATCAAAGAGATGGTGAGCAAAGGCATGGAAAGATGACGACAGAATGACGGATGAAAGGGAGTGAAGTGGGTATGGACGGTGGAGTAACAAGCGCTTTGGCGGCCATCACCGGTGCTTTCGTCGGGGGTCTTGCGTCATTGGCTAGCACCTGGGTAGGTGAACGAAGCCGGCAGCGGCGCGATCTCTTACAACGGGAAATCGCCAAGCGAGAGACTACCTATTCTGAGTTCATAGAGCGGGCTTCCACACTTTATGCGGCGTCGGCCACGCACCGTATCGACGACGACGACGCGGAGCTTGCGGGGGTGGTCTCACTTTACGCGGTCTCGAGCCGCATTCGGCTTTTCGCTTCTGAGCAGGTCATTAGGGAAGCCGAGAAGATCATCGATCGAATCGTCAGGCAGTATGGCGCTGACAATCTATCGGCTGAACAACTTCGGATGAGCGCTGAAAAGAGAGACGATCCGTTGAAGTCTTTCAGCGTTATCTGTAGGCACGAATTGCAAGACCTCCAGAGAGCAACCTAGGAGAGGCTGATTTATTCCTCCCCTCAGTAAACGTTTTCGGGAAGCCATGGGCACGGTGAAGAGGTCGGGCCGGCACGGCAGCGATCGGATCCAGCAAGGGAGAAGATCAAAGTATGAGTAAACGAAGGGTAATTATCATCGGCGGCGGGTTCGGCGGCGTGACGCTCGCGCAGCACCTGGAGCGGAAACTTTCTTCCGAGATTGAGATCGTGCTGATCAGCAGCGAGAATCATTTCGTCTTCACGCCAATGCTTGCCGAGGTGGTCGGGCGCTCGCTCTCCCCTTTGCACGTTGTCGTCGCCGGCCGCCAAATGGTGCGACGGGCGACATGGCTGACGGCGCAGGTAACCGACATCGACTTGCAAGGCAATCGGCTCAGGTATGTCGGCGCGGGCGGCGAAGGCGGCTCGCTTACCTATGATCACCTGGTCCTGGCCTGCGGCTCGGTCGTCAACATGAACCTGATGCCCGGCCTCGCGGCTTATGCCTACCCGCTCAAGACGCTCGGCGATGCGATCTTTCTGAGCAATGATTTGATTGCGCGACTGGAGCAAGCGGCTGTCGAAACCGATCCCGTGCGACGGAGGCGGTTGCTCAATGTTGTGGTGATCGGCGGAGGACTTAGCGGCGTAGAGGTGGCCGGCGCGATGGCGGAACTCGTGAGTGAGGCGGGTCGCTACTATCCTACACTCCGGGATGAGCGGCCGCACATCACTCTGTTGCAACACGGCGACCGCCTGATCCCGGAATTGCAGGCCCTCTCGCTCTCGAAATTCGCCTGTAACAAATTGCGTCAAGCCAGTGTTGATGTGCGCCTGAACACTGGTGCGCAGGAAATCACCGCCGCAGGCGTGCGGCTGAAGAGCGGGGAGTTGCTCGAAGCCGCGATGGTCGTGTCAACCGTCGGGACGTCGCCCAACCCGCTGATTCAACAACTAGGCCTGCCGCTGGAGAATGGCCGTCTGGTTACCGGCCCTGACATGCGGGTGACAGGCGCCACGAATGTCTGGGCGATCGGCGATTGCGCGATTATTCCAAACGCGTTCAATCAAAAACCGAGCCCGCCCACCGCGCAATTCGCCATGCGACAGGCTAAACAACTTGCGGCAAATCTGGCGTGTAGCTTCAAAGGACAACCCACCAGACCCTTTTCCTTCAGGGTGCTCGGCATCCTCGCGTCACTGGGGAATCGCACGGCGGTCGCAGAGATCCTCGGCATCCGGCTCTCAGGATTCATGGCCTGGGTACTATGGCGGGGCATCTATCTGAGCAAACTCCCAAGCCTGGCGCGTAAATTGGAGGTGGTAGTCGATTGGACCTGGACGGCGCTGTTCCCTCCTGACATCGTCCAATTACAAACGTCGCGCACCGGTGGGGTGGGACTGGCTCACTACGCCCCGGGCGAGTTTGTCTTTCACAAGGGTGAGCCGGCAAGCAATTTCTTTACCATCGAATCGGGAACTGCCAGTGTCTATCTGGATGAAGTTGCACCCGCGGTCACCCTGCTCAAGCCCGGCGATCATTTTGGCGCCGATGCGTTCTTGCCCGGTGGGCAAGGCGCGCATGTGGTGTCTGTCAAGGCAGAGACCCCGCTCGATTTACTAACCCTCCGCCGCGACGATTTCGAGCGCCTGGCGCAGTTCGATACGGAGGTGCGTAAGGAATTGCAGCGGGCTTCGGCGGCACTCAAAGGGTATGAGGGCTTAATGGCAATGGTGAAAGACAATCCCCTCCTCACCTCGGTCAAAGTCGCCGAGGTAATGAGTCCCCCTGAGACTCTATCGGCGAACAGCTCTCTCGTGGAGGCAATGGAGCGCTTCGATGGCGGACACCCGGGCTATCCGGTGACCGACCAGAGAGGCG
>Ga0247671_1000656_pt1 | contig 10056 bp, 10 predicted proteins | sample CNK12_metaG_FD_183039 | JGI IMG/M metagenome (GOLD analysis project Ga0247671, IMG submission 183039) | Soil microbial communities from Purdue University Martell Research Forest, Indiana, United States - CNK12 | ecosystem: Environmental > Terrestrial > Soil > Temperate forest > Bulk soil...
CCTTCTTGCCGATGAACTGGTCGGCGAAGCCGAGCTTGCCGGCGAGCTGGTACATGATCATGTGGTCGGTGCGCGACTCGAACAGCGGCTCGATCACGCGCTCGCGCCACTGCAGCGAGCGGTTGGACGCCGTCACCGAGCCCTCGGTCTCGAACTGGGTCGCGGCCGGCAGCAGATAGGCGCCGTCCTTGCGCACCTTGGCGAACATCGCCGCGCTCGCCGAGGGATACGGATCGATCACGACCATGAGATCGAGCTTGCGCATCGCCTCGATCATCTCGGAGCCGCGCGTCTGCGAGTTCGGCGCGTGACCCCAGTAGATCAGCATGCGCAGGTTCGAGTCCTGGTCGATGGCCTCGTTCTTCTCCATGACGCCGTCGATCCAGCGCGATACGGTCATGCCGGGCGAGGCCATCATCTTCTCGGAGGCGTACTGCTTCTTCAGCCAGTCGAGGTCGATATTCCAGACCTTCGCCCAGTGCGTCCACGAGCCCGGCACGCCGACCGGGTAGTAGCCCGGCAGCGTATCGGGGTTCGGGCCGACGTCGGTCGCGCCCTGCACGTTGTCGTGCCCGCGATAGACGTTGCAGCCGCCGCCCGAGCGCCCGACGTTGCCGAGCGCGAGCATCAGGATGTTGGACGCCCGCACGATGCCGTTGGCGTTGGTGTGCTGCGTCTGGCCCATCGCCCAGATGACGAACCCGGGGCGGTTCTCGGACAGCGTCTTCGCCACGAGGTACACCTGGTCCTCGGGCACGCCGGTCGCCTCTGCGACCTTGTCGGGCGTCCACTTCGTCATCACTTCCTTCTTCACCTCGTCCATGCCGTAGACGCGGTCATGGATGTACTTCTTGTCCTCCCAGCCGTTCTTGAAGATGTGGTGCAGCACGCCGAAGATGAACGCGACGTCGCTGCCCGAGCGGTGGCGCACGTAGAGATCGGCCTTCGCCGCGGTGCGCGTGAAGCGCGGGTCGACCACGATCACCTTGCAGCCGTTCTCGCGCGCGTGGATCGTGTGCAGCATCGACACCGGGTGCGCCTCGGCGGCGTTCGAGCCGAGGAACATGAGCGACTTCGAGTTCTGCTCGTCGTTGTACGAGTTGGTCATCGCCCCGTAGCCCCAGGTCTGGCCCAGGCCGGCGACGGTGGTCGAGTGGCAGATGCGCGCTTGGTGGTCGGTGTTGTTGGTGCCCCAGAGCCTCGCCCACTTGCACAGCAGCTCCGCCTGCTCGTTGTTGTGCTTCGAGGAACCGACCAGGAAGAGCGAGTCGGGGCCGCTCTCCTTGCGGATCGCGAGCATCTTGCTCGAGATCTCGTCGTAGGCCTGGTCCCACGAAATCTTCTTCCACTTGCCGCCCTCGAGCTTCACCGGATACTTCAGGCGGTGCGAGTCGTGCGTCATGCCGTGCTCGCGCACCGAGGCACCCTTGGCGCAGTGCGCGCCGAGGTTGAGCGGCGAATCGAACACCGGCTCCTGGCGCACCCAGACTCCGTTCTGCACCACCGCGTCGATGGCGCAACCCACCGAGCAGTGCGTGCACACGGTGCGCTTCACTTCGAGCTTGCCCTCTTCGGCTTTCGCCTCGGCCTCGCCGATCAGGTTGAAGGGCAACTGCGACGCGACGGCGCCGGCGCCGACGGTAACTCCGGAGCGCTTCAGGAACGCGCGCCGGTCCATCGTTCTCATCGTGGGCAGGCCGCGCGAAAGGCGAGCCTGGGGAACCGCCTGGCCGGTTGCTTTGCGGGTCAGCAGCATGGCGGCTCCTAAACCTTGGTGGTGCGGTAGTAGTTGTTGACGTGCTCGCTCGACTGATAGCCGCGCGTGTCACGTTTACTTTTGTCCGCAGGCTGTGGAGAGGAAGAGTTCTTCGCCACGATCGCCGCGGCGGTTGCGACGCCGCCGGCACCGGCAGCGAAAAGGAAATTACGGCGTGAAAGACGCTTCGCGCGCTCGCTCATGCGCAGCCTCCGTTTAGATTAGTTATGCACCAGCCTGCATATGAATACAGGCTGATTCTAGAGCAATTCGAAGGCGCTCTGCTCCAGGTCGAAGAAGGCTTTCGCGAATCGCGAGACTGTTTTGTAGAAGGACAAACTCGGATCGGCCTCTATTGCATCGCACAACGGGCCCGCGGTAGGGCCGATCCAACGTTTGAAGAAGGCGCTCTGTTCGGCGAGGTCGCGCTTTTGCACGGCAATCAGGTGCCGCATCGCGTCGCACAGCGCGGCAATGTGGTCTTCGGGCTCGCTCGCTTCGTCCCGGCGCGCCAGCCCGAGCGCCGACAGCTGCTTGCGCAGCTCGACGAGCGGCGCTTCCGTTGCATAGCGAATGGAATAAGCGGATGTATAGAGTGTGACAGGGGCCTTGCCGGTCCCGACGAACACGGTGTCGTACTCCTCGCGCACCGCCTCCTTATCGGTCTGTCCGGCGGCGACGCAAAGCCGCTCCCATGCCGGCCCGATTTCGCCGTCCTCGGCGTCCATTCCCGTGGCGCCGGCAAGGGTTTCGAGCAACTGGGCATCGGGCGCGCCGTAGAACAGACGCGCAAGCAGGCCGTAGAAGTTCGCGCGCGCCACCTCCTCCGGTGGAAGACTTAAGACAAAGTTAAGAGGCTGGGCGCCGCTCATCGCTTGGTGTAATCGAAGACGGACGACTCGTTGGTGTTTTCCATCATGTCCACCACCCGGCAGTCGCCGCACATCTGGAGCCGCCGGGTGCTCCCGGCGAACATCGAGTGCCCCGTGAGCTTGCCGAGCATGTTCTCGACCATCTGCCGGGTGCCGAAAGGCTTGCCGCAGCGCACGCAGTTGAACGGCTGAGCCTCGTTCAGGGTCACGGGCTCCTTCGCCTGCGGCCCGAGGAGAAGGCGCGGCACCAGCCGGATCGCATCCTCCGGGCAGGTGTTCGCGCACAGGCCGCACTGCACGCAGTTCCTTTCGATGAAGCGCAGGCTCGGGGTCTCGGGCGAATCGAGGAGCGCGGATTCGGGACAGGCACCGATGCAGGCCTTGCACAGGGTGCAGGCGGTCTTGTTGATCGCAAGCGTGCCGAACGGGGCGCCGGCGGCAAGCTTGATCTCCTGCACCTTGCGGTCCTTCGCCAGGTGCTCGAGCGCAAAGTCGAGCGTGGTGCGCTTGTCCTGCGACAGGTTGAAGCTCGCCGCTTTCGCCACCGTGCTTGCTGGCCTGATGGTCCAAGCGTCATTCAAGTCGGCAACAAGCCGGAAATGAGTCCCGCCATAGCCCAGGCCATGCAGGATGGCCTGGCCATGGCCCATCTGCCGCTGCAGCGCCGCGGCGTAACCCTCGGCGACCTTTTCGGTGGAGAGAACCAGGACCTGGCTCGCGCCGTAGGCGAGCGCGCCGAGCATCAGATCGATGCCGATCGAAGCGATATGGAAGCACTCGATCGGGATGACCCGCGCCGGAAGCCCCTTTCCGCGCCGGCCGAGGTCTAGAACCCGCGCCCGCCCCTCGCGCGCGTCGTGGAACAGAATGCAGGCGTCGCGTCCGCCCGCGTCCTGGTAGGTCGAAAGCGCGGCCTTGAGGCGCATGCCCATTTCGGGCACGGCCGGATAGGCATAGGACATCGCGCCGGAGGGACACACGGTGGCGCAACCGCCGCAGCCGGCGCAGAGATGCGGCTCGACCCGCACGTGGTCGCCGTCCGCGCGGATCGCCCCGCTCGAGCACACGTCGAGGCACTGGTTGCAGCCCTCGCGTCCCGAGCGGCTGTGCGCGCAGATCTTCGATTTGTAAGCGAAGAAGCGCGGCTTCTCGAACTCTCCGACGAGCGATACGAGCTTTTGCGCCGCGAGCGCCTGCTCGAGCGGATCGTCGCCCGGAGCGAAGTAGCCCTGCGGCAGCTCGTGAGTGCGCAGGAGCGGCTCGCGCGAGAGGTCGAGGACGAGGTCGAAGCGCTCCTTCCGCTGATTTTCGAGGCGGGAAAAGTCGATCGCACCGATCTCGCCGCAGGCCGTCACGCACTCGCGGTGCGCCTTGCACTTCTCGAGGTCGATCTGGTAGCCGTAATCGATCGCGTGCTCGGGACAGGCGCGGATGCAGGCATTGCAGCGCGTGCAGAGCTCGAGGTCGATCGGGTTCTCCTGCCGCCACTCGACGTCGAACGCGCCGAGCCAGCCCGATAGCGCGGTCACTTTCCCGGACCACAGCGGAAAAGCGCGCTCGAAGGGCAGCTCGCCTTTCTGCGTTACGAGGACACTTACTTCCAATTGATCCGCCAGGCGCTCAGCCCAGCTCAGCGCGGCCTCCGCCGGGCCGATGATCAGAAGCTCGCCGCCGGACTTGAACTGAACTGCCGGCGCGGGCTGCGGATCGGGCAGCGCGGCCATCGCGAGGAGCGCCGCCATTTTGGGGGTCGCGGCCTTCGCCTCGGGCGACCAGCCGGCGTGCTCGCGCAGGTTGACGAAGCGCACTTTCGTGCTGGCATCCGCCGCGAGCTCGCCGAAGAGCGGCGCCTCCTGCGTGCAGCCGACGACGATGTCGTCGGCCTGGCCCAGCGCGGCCTGGAACGCGCCTGCGTCCTTGCGGCAGAGCTGGTGGTGGAGCGACAGCGGCGCCCCCGCCTTGAGCGCGGCACCGAGCGCGGCGGCATCGATCGCCACCGTGCGGTTGCAACTGCAGACCTTAAGCGTCTTTCCTTCCATCGTCATCGTCTTTGGATTCGGTTGTCTGCTCCGGAAGCGGCTCGGCCGCGTCCGGGTTTGCCGCCGTTTCCTGCTCGTCCTTATTTTCTTCCGCCTTGTTGAAGAGCAGCGTGCGCGCCTGGTTCAGCGTCGCGAGCATCTCCTCGGAGATCGGCTCGCCGCCGGTCCAATCCCCCGAAAACGGCTCGTACGGGTCGGGCACGTTGAAATGGGGATCGCTGAAAAGCTTCTTCAGCGCCGCGCGGCGCAGCGCGTCCTCCACCTTCGGATGCATGAAGCCGGTGAAGTCCGACTCCGGCGTGAGGTTCTCGACCGGGGGCAGGACGGGCGCGGGCGTCTCCTCTTTGTCTCCTTTCCTTTGTGGAAGCTCCTTTGACTCGCTCTTGAGGCGGGACCAGCGGCTGAGGAACTTTTCCTTCTCTTCCGCCACCGTCACACCCGGTCCTTGGGATGCCTGAACGAGCGCGGCTTGATGCGCTTCTGCGGCACCGGCCGGTAGTTCTGCTCGACGTACTCGCCGACCCAGGCGAAGATCTCCGGCGGCATGCCGACGCGGTCCACGGAATGGCCGCCGTCGAGCCAGCGCCCCGCCTCCTCCGAGCTCACGGTGACGTCGAGCGGCAGGCCGCGATCGTCGTCCATGCGCCAGAGGATGAATACGCTAGGCGCCGGTCCCGAGACGTTGAGGTAATAGCCCTCGGCTTCGTCGCGATGGAGCTGCAGCGTGAACCCGGGATGCAGCCACTGCGCGAGGCCAGGCTCGTCGAGGAGCTGCCGCGCCGCGCCGCGTTCCTCGCTCGCGAGCACGCTCCAGGGTTCCCACACGCAGTCGACCCAGCGGTTCTGCACCGCCCGGCGCTGCATGACGACCGCCACTGGAAAATGGGGTTTACTCAATGGAGTTTACGCAGTCGGGCTTGCTCACAATCCTCCAGTCTAAGCCATCCGGCACGGGCGGCATGCGCTTTGCATTCTCTCCACACCATCCAATAAAGGAGAGAACGGCAATGCGTCTGCAGATCCTCGTCCTGGCCGCCGCGCTTGCTTTGGCCGCCGGATGCAACAAGGGTTCCGATCGGGCCAAGCCCGCCGCCGGCGCGGCTTCGTCGCCGCCGCAATCCCAGGCTAATACACCCACCACACCTCAGGTCAATACGCCCACGACGCCCGCGAGCGGGGGCTCCACGGCTTCGCAGGACGAAAAGAAGGAAGGCGCCAGCCCTCCCGTCCAGGGGCAGGTCGACGCCAAGAGCCCGGAGCAGCATCGCGACTTCCAGCAGAAGGGCGACGCCGCCGGGCCGAAGTCGCCCGACACGCCGAAGCCTGGAAAGTAAGCCGTCATCCGAGGGTAAGCCCCCATTCGGCAGGGGTGTGCGCTGCTGTATGATCTTCCAGTATCCATACACCCATGCCGACGAAGGTCATTCCCATCGTTGCCGGAGGGGCCCTTCGGACTCCGGCGCCCGCGTTTCGCGGCGGTCAGCTCGTGGACACGCTGGGGCGGCCGATGCGCGACCTGCGCATCTCCGTCACCGACCGCTGCAATTTCCGCTGCGTCTACTGCATGCCGCGGGAGGTGTTCGACGCCGGCCATGAATTCCTCCCGCACAGCGCCATCCTTTCCTTCGAGGAGATCGCGCGGCTTGCGCGCGTCTTCGCCGGGCTCGGCGTAAGGAAGATCCGCCTCACCGGCGGCGAGCCGCTGGTGCGCAAGCAGCTTCCCCGGCTGGTCGCCATGCTGAGCGAGCTGCCGGTGGAGCTCACCCTCACCACCAACGGCTCGCTCCTCGCGAGGCAGGCGACGGCGCTCAAGGCGGCGGGACTTCACCGCGTCACCGTGAGCCTGGACTCGCTCGACGACGCGACGTTCCGCGCGATGAACGACGCCGATTTCCCGGTGGCCAAGGTGATCGAGGGTATCGAGGCCGCGGCGGCTGCCGGGCTCGCGCCGGTGAAGATCAACATGGTGGTGAAGCGGGGGACCAACGACCGCGACATCGTCGCGATGGCGAAGCGCTGGCGCGGCACCGGCCACATCATCCGCTTCATCGAATACATGGACGTGGGCTCGACCAACGGCTGGCGCATGGACGACGTGGTGCCTTCCGCGGAGGTCGTGCGCAGGATCAGCGAGGCCTGGGCGCTCGAGCCGGTCGACGCGAGCTACCCCGGCGAGGTGGCCGAGCGCTGGCGCTACCGCGACGGCGCCGGCGAGATCGGCGTCATCTCCTCGGTGACGCAGGCGTTCTGCTCGAGCTGCAATCGCATGCGCCTTTCGACCGACGGCAGCCTCTACACCTGCCTCTTCGGACAATCCGGCCACGACCTGAAATCTCTCGTGCGCTCGGGGGCGACTGACGACGCGATCCGCGATGAAATCGCCGCGGTGTGGCAACGCCGCACCGATCGCTACTCCGAAATCCGCACCGAAGAGACCGCGAAGCACCGAAAAGTCGAGATGTCCTACATTGGTGGCTAGAACCAGCCTTGAGAAGCGCGGTGGCTAAGCCGAAGCTCACCAACGCGGCCAAGCCCGCCACGTTCGAGGTCGAGGCCTACAACGAGCGCGGCGAGATGGTGCCGACCGCGGTGGCCGGCGAGCATCCGCTGACGCTTTACCTCGACAAGCGCGAGATCGTGACTTTGATGACCCTCGGCCACGCCCCCGAGGCGCTCGCCATCGGCTACCTGCGCAACCAGCGCCTCGCCGACTCGGTCGACGACATCGCCGCGGTGCAGGTCGATTGGGAGACCGAGTCGGCTGCGATCACGACCCGGTCACAGAAGCCCCTTCCTGCCCTGGACAAGAAGACGGTGACGACCGGCTGCGGACAGGGCACGGTGTTCGGCGACCTGATGGAGGAAATCGATCAGGTGCACCTGCGAAAAGATATTTTTCTTGAGGATGCGAACCTATTCATCCTCCTCGAGAAGGTGCGCAAGCACGAGACGATCTACAAGCAGGCCGGCGCGGTGCACGGCTGCGCGCTCGCCACCACCGCGGGCGAGATCCTGATGTTCGTGGAGGACGTCGGCCGCCACAACGCCGTCGACGCGATCGCCGGGTTCATGTGGCTCGACGACATCGACGGCTCGGACAAGGTGTTCTACACCACCGGGCGCCTCACCTCGGAGATGGTGATCAAGTGCGCCCAGATGCGCATTCCCTTCCTCGTGTCGCGCTCGGGACTCACGCAGATGGGCTACGCCATCGCGCAGAAGGTCGGCATCACTATGCTCGGCCGCGCGAGCGGCCGGCATTACCTCGCCTTCACCGGCAAAGAACGGCTGCTCCGGACTAGCCCTCAGCCGACCGCGCTCGCCTGATGAGGCGTTTTGCTTACTTGCAGCGGAGGTTGCCCTGGTCGAGAGCGATGGGCTTCGAGCAGTCCTGCTCCGCGATCTTGCGCTTCTCGTCGAGCGGCGGCAGCACGGACGCCCTCGCCATCGCAGCCGAGCTGCCGTAGATCTCGTCCAGCGTCCCGCTCTGGTATCTCGCCGGCAGTTTCGGACTGCCGAACGCCTCGCTGAACGACCCCGGGTTGCGCGACGCCGAGACGGCGTAGGGATCGCGCGCGTACATGTTGCCTGCTGGATCCGAGCTGGAGCAGGCCGAGATCGCGGCCAGCGCGAGTAAGGCAAAAGCAATGCGGAAGGCCATGTTCTTCCCCGAAGGGATTTGGATGCCGCCAGACTACGTCTTGTATCCGAGCGTGTCCATAGAATGCGGCACGATTCCCAGGCGGGCCATCAGCCCGCGGTCGGCGGCCGCCTCGGGATTGCCCGTGGTGAGGAGCTTCTCGCCGTAGAAAATCGAGTTCGCCCCTGCAAAGAAGCACAGCGCCTGGATGCCCTCGCCCAGCTCCTGTCGCCCGGCTGACAGGCGCACGTAGCTCTTCGGCATGGCAATGCGGGCAGCGGCAATAGCGCGCACGAACTCGAACGGATCGAGCGGCGCGGTGCCGTGAAGCGGCGTGCCCTCGACCTGCACCAGGTTGTTGATCGGCACCGATTCGGGCGCCGGCGCAAGGCTCGCGAGCTGGGCGATCAGGCCCGCCCGCTGGCGCCGGTTCTCGCCCATGCCGACGATTCCGCCGCAGCAGACGCGCAGCCCTGCGTTGCGCACCCGCTCGAGCGTGTCGAGGCGATCCTGGTAGTCGCGAGTGGTGATGACGCGGCCGTAGAACTCGGGCGCGGTGTCGAGGTTGTGGTTGTAGTAATCGAGCCCCGCACCCTTGAGCGCCTCGGCCTGCCCCTCCTTGAGGAGCCCGAGCGTGGCACAGGTTTCCAAACCCATGTCATGAACTACAGCGATGAGCGGCAACACTTGCGCCAGGTCGCGCTCCTTCGGCCCGCGCCAGGCGGCGCCCATGCAGAAGCGGGTCGCGCCGTTCGCCTTGGCGGCGTGCGCCGCGGCGAGGACCGCATCGACTTTGAGCAGCGGCTCGTCCTCGACGCCGGTGTGATAGCGCTTCGCCTGCGGGCAGTACTGGCAATCCTCGGGACAACCCCCGGTCTTGATCGAGAGGAGCGTCGAGAGCTGGATCGTGTTGGGGTCGAAGTTCTCCCGGTGCACCCGGTGCGCCCGGTAGAGCAGGTCGTTGAACGGCGCCTCCAGCAGCTCGAGGACCGCCTCCGGCGTCCAGCTCATGCGGCGAGCGTCTGCGTCGCGAGCGCGCGCCGCGAGGGGAAGAAGAGCGCCGAGACGAACACCGCGGCCGCGAGCGCGGCGAGCACCAGGAAGACATTGCGGAAGCCGCCCTCGGTCTTGTGCAGCAGCGCGATCATCGGCACGGCGACCGAGGCAACGCCGAGCGAGATGACGTATCTCACGGAGAGGACTCGCGCGCGGTATTCGTCGGCGACGTACTTGCCCACGATGCCGTCGTTCAGCGGGATCTGGCCGAAGATCGCCATCATCATGAGCAGCGCCACGGCGAGCAGCGGCCAGCCGTCGAGCGTCGCCGCGGCGGCGAGCAGCGGAAACTGCACCAGGCCGCACGCCATCATCAGGTGCTTCATGTCGAAGCGGCTCATCAAAGTGCCCATCAGCACCTGCGCGAACGCCGCGATCGAATAGACGAAGGCCACCAGCGCGCCCTTGCCGACGTTGGTCTGCGCGAGCGCCTGCAGGCGCTCGTCGAACACCTTCGGCATCGCCACCGTGGTCGAGTTGAAGATCACGCCGCCGCAGGCCGTGGCGATGAGCAGGATGACGAAGATCTGCGTCATGGTGCGCGCGTCGACGTGCAGTCCGATGCTCTTCGATCTCTTCGCCGCGGGACCGGGGTCGGGCACCAGCACGAGGAACGCCGCGCCCGCGGCGATCGACGCGATGCCCGGCACGAAGAATGCGGTGCGCCAGCCCCACAGGTCCACCAGGGCGCCC
>Ga0247671_1000672_pt1 | contig 9857 bp, 9 predicted proteins | sample CNK12_metaG_FD_183039 | JGI IMG/M metagenome (GOLD analysis project Ga0247671, IMG submission 183039) | Soil microbial communities from Purdue University Martell Research Forest, Indiana, United States - CNK12 | ecosystem: Environmental > Terrestrial > Soil > Temperate forest > Bulk soil | place...
CGCTCATCGGGTTCCTCCAAGGCATCCAAATACCCCCGGATGCATCATGTTCGGGCCGTCCTCGATGTCCCCGGTTTATGTCCTCGATGCCCCCGGTCAGAACCCCTTCTCCCCCCGCGGTTTCTTGCGGGGGGAGAAGGTGCCGAAGGCGGATGAGGGGGGCGCTTTACGAGGTATGCGCGATATACCTACGCTCGTTCGAGAGCGCTCGAAGGCGCGCGAATGACGTCTGCGTGAAACGCCCCCTCATCCGCCTTCGGCACCTTCTCCCCCAGCTGAAAAGCGCTGGGGGAGAAGGACTCTCGATTGGAGGTACTGCCGAGAACGAACTGCTTACACAACTCCACATCGTCCCAAGTCTCGCCACCAACAGGGTGCCGGCAATTCCAGTCAGCGTGTGAGAAATGCGGGACAGCTAACCGAAATCCGAACTACCACACGATGCACGACACTGCCGCGACACTCGATTACACGCGAATGGCCGCGGTCGTGAATGGCGTTATTCAATGTCGCGTCAGCTTCGCAGAACTGAGGCGATCACGTCCTCCTCCCTTCGCGCCTTTGCGTCTTCGCGTGACTACGGCCCGCTCATTGCGGCCGCCATCCGATCCGCGAGCGTCCCCAGCGCCTGACTGACACCCTTGGCGATGTTCGCGCTGGCGAGCGATGCGATATCGACGACGATTCGCTCATGCCGTGTCACGTCCGGCCGGCCGCTCTCCCGCACCATCCAGCGCCCGTCGAGCACGACCTTCGCGTCGGGGCCGGCGGCGAGCTCCTCGAGCACCACATCGATCGAGCGCATGGCGCCGGAGGGCTTCGCTTCGCCCGGAAGGATCACCATCCCTTCCGGCAGCCGCGCGGCGAGATCGAAGGCCAGCGTATGCAGCACCAGCGGCTGCAGCGACGCGGACCATTGCTCGTTGCTGCTAATGTCGAGCTGATGATCCGCCTTGCGGACGACGATCTCGCGGCGGTCGAGACCGGGAGGAAGCTCCACGCCGTCGATCCCGATCGGAAGGCCGCGCACATTCGCAACCGCAGCCGCCGGCGCGATCCGGTCGAGCGAATAGAAGGTGCTCTGCGACTTCGAAAAAAACGAGCAGCCGGCAAGAACGAACGGCAACAGGAGCGGCACGGTCCAGCGGATGGTCATTTTCCTTTGCCCCTCCCCTTGAGCAACGCGTCCGGATTCTCCTCGAGATACGACGCCAGCGCGCGAACCGACTCGGCGGCGCGCGTCAGCTCTTTGATCAGCGAGCCGAGGTCGTAGTTCTGCTGCGTTGAGCTCCCCGTCAGCTCCTGCGCCCTCTTCGCCGCCGCCTCGGCCGACGCCGCGGTGTTGCGCAGACTCTCCACCACCGGCCCGACGTTCTCCTTCGCCGTTTTCGCCACCGACTCCGCCGACGTCGCGGCGTTGCGCAGACTGTGCACGATCGGACCGGCGTTCTCGCGCGCGGTGGCCGTGATGGCCTCGACGTCACCGAGCGACTTGTTCAACCGCTGCAGGCTCTGGTCGAGCGTCGGATCGTGTACCAGCGCGTCGAGCCGCTGCGCCGTGCTGCGCAGATGGCCGGCGATCTCCTCGATCGGAAGATTGCGGATCCGGCCGGCAACGTCGTTGACCGCGCCGAGCGCTCCTTCCAATCCGCTGCCGCCCGCCGCGGCCGGAATGGTCGGTGGATCGCTCGTCATCACCAAGTGCCCGCTGCCCGGTGCCGCCACCATGTCCAGCGACACGCCGCCTGCTCCCGGCAGCACCAGACTCGTCGACAGCGTTGCCCGCATCCCCTTCTGCACCAGCTTCTGCAGCGCGTCGTTCATCATCGCCCGCAGTTGCTCTTTCGTCGAAGAGGCAGACACGTCGAGCTCCAGCAGCCGAGGATCGATCTCGATCGTGACCGGCGTCTCCAGCGTTGCCGTCCGCGAGTCATAGTGCAGGCGCACCTCGCGCACATGGCCGACGTTTACCCCTTTCATCTGTACCGGCGCGCCCGCCGTCAGACCCTGAATCGGTCCGGGGAAATAGGTCACGTAAGTGAGGTTCGTTCCGTCCGTCGCCGCCATGGCCGCCCCTTCGGAATCGTAGAGGTCGAAGTGCGTTCCCGGCAGAGCTTCTTCTCCGGCCAGAAGCTGCGGCGTGTAGAACGCGACCGGGGCGTTGAGCAGTGACGAGAGCGACGCGCCGCCGGTGGAGATCCCGCCCGCGCCGAGGGAGACGGTAAGCCCTCCGGCGCGCCAGAAACGGCTGCTCTGGCGAACGTCACCCGCGAACCGCTTGACGATGAACGCGTGGACCACGGTGATGCCGCGCTTCTCGTCGTACTCCGCGCCGAGGATCGACCCGGCGCGGATGCCCTGGAACGTCACCGGCGAGCCGACGGCAATCGATCCCAACCCCTTCGCCTCCAGAATCACCGTCTTCCCCTCCTCGGGTGGCGTCAGGACCGGCGCAAACTCCTGGCCGATGAAATCGCTCGTCTTCTCTCCCTGACCCGGCGCGATTCCGACGTAGGTGCCCGAGAGCAGCCCGCCCAGCCCGCCGCCCTCGAGAGCCGGCTCGACGATCCAGAAGCGCGTGCCGGTATTCAGCGCATGATTCATCGACGCATCCAGCGTGATGCGCACCACCACCTGCCGCAGGTTCTGGTCGATGGTGATCTTCTGGATCGTCCCGACCTTCGCGCCGCGGAATCGCACGGGACTGTAGCGGTCCAGTCCTCGGGCATCGGCGAAACGGACGGTGATGTCGCCTCCGCCGAAGAAGCCGTAACGCACGACGAGGTATCCGGCGAAAAAGACCGCGACGGCGGGGATGATCCAGATCCACGGCGACCACTTGGCGAGATGGACCTTCGCTTCCGGGGCAGGCGCATCGTCTTGTGCGGTCATCCCAACTCCCCTGCCGTCTTCCACATCATCCGCGGCTCGAAGACGCGGACGGCCAGCATGATCAGGGCGATGACCATGAACAGCGGCGTCGCCCCCGGGCCGGTGGCGATGGAGTCGATGCCTTTGAAGTTGACGATCGGCGCGGCGATGGCGGCGATGAAGGGGATGATCATCGGCCAGCGCGCCAGCCGGTGCAGCACACGATAGGCGCGCGTCCGCCGCACCAATCCCCGCCGGCTCGGAAAGCGGACGCGAAACAACAGCCACAGCATCCCCGCCAGCTCGGTGATGGGAATGACCACGCCGGCCACGAGCACGACCACGCCGAACTGCCAGTAGCCGCGGTCAGCCAGCAGTTGCACCGTGCCGAAGACGGTATGCTCGATGAACTGCATGAGGTTCTGGTTCACCATCACCGAGCCCGCGTAGGCCGGCAGGCAGAGAGGGATGGCCGCGACGATGGCCGCCAGCGCCGGCGCGAATCGCGGCGCCACCCGGTGATCGAGCCGGTCGCCGCAGCGGGGACAAAGATCGCCCGGCCGCCGCGACGTCGCCGTCATCTCACAAATGTCGCACGACGGCGCGTGCTCGCCGGGATAGGCCGTGACGTCGGGCAGGATGCTGTTCCAGACCAGCCGCCGGTCGAGAATGCGGTCGGCGACGAGCGAGAGGATGGCCACGAAGAAATACGACCAGGCGCCGATTCCGAGCTCGACGGTCGCGGAGATCGAGGCGCGATAGTAGGCAACCAGCCCGGCGATGACCACGACGTCGGTGAGGCTCCACATCCGAAGCTGCTCGCTCCAGCGGAAGAGCCGTCCCCGCTCGGGAATCGTCCACCCCCACCGGATCGATCCGAGCACGAGAATCTGCAGCAGCGCCCGAACCGCCGGAAAGAGAAAGGCGAAAAAGAGGAAGCCGAAGGCGAAGGGAAACCACACCTCGCTGTAGATGACCGGCACGCTCGTCACCAGCCTGCTCTCGCCGTAGACGAGATGCTTGATCGTCGACGCCATCAGCGGCAGAAAGACCGCCGGCGGGAGGAGCACAGAGATCGCCAGCGCACAGACCAGACTCCCCTCCACCCCGGTCCACGACCGCCGCGCCAGTAGCCGGTCACACCGATGACACTCCGCAATCGCCCCGGCCGGAAGCTCCGGAATCGTCTGCGCACTCCCGCAGTCGGCACACGTGATCGTCGTCAAGCGGAGGGGACACTGTGCAAGAGAGGTTCCCGCATGGCGGAGCGAAGCGACGACGGAGCGCTGGCGTCTCGCCGGCTGGACCGGGGGCGTCTCGCCCCAGGCCGTTCACCCCACTAAACGTCACAGGCATCCCACGAAACCGACAACCACCCCTACGACGCCTCCTCCCCATGCCCCGGCAGAAACCGATCGCGATCGTAAGGAAGCTTCTCCTTCGGCGGCAATACATCACCGAACTCCCGATGCCACCGCTCGCGATCCTCGTCGTCCGCGTAATAGCGGAGATAGATCTCGTTATCCTCTTCACTGCCGCCACCGACCGGGCTGATGTGCCAGATACCGCCTGCATCCGACGACAGCATCGTCTCCACGAGCAGCGCATCGTCGACCAGATACCGGTAGAGCTCCGCGTCGCTGAGATGATCGGTATCGTCGAGCACCATCCCGATGTTGGCCATCCCCTCGATCAGCTCCCACAACTTCGCCCGAAGCGCCGCCTCATCGCCCGGCGGCATCGCCGGGATCTCGATCCCTCGCCCCCGAAGAACCTCGAGCGGAATCTCGCCCGCTTCTTCGCCTTCGAAAAACCTATCCATCCGTTCCAGCTCTGCGATCAGGTCGTTCTCTTCCTCATGAATCAACGTCACGGCAAACCTCCTGCGACCGAGGCTCCCTCGGTTCGGGCGAAGAGTCAATTTCTTCTACAGGGAGTGGAGCGGCATGCTCGAATCTGACATTATTCGGTCGTCACTCGAAACGTGCGATGAACTGCGTCGCTTCGAGCGCGAACGACATCGAGATGTCGCCGGGCACAAGAAACAACTTCGGATCATCGCGAAAATCGAACCAGCGATAGACGTAGTACTGGTCCGACCGATCCTCCGAAACAGCCACTTCGTTCCGAGTAACGAACAGCGGAGTATGCCGGCCGAAGGTCGTCGTCTTCACCTCGATGAGCCGCTCTTCACCGCTCTGCTCGAATGAGAGGATGTCGTACCCTTCAGCGTCACCGCGCGTGCGCGCGACATGCTCAATCTTGTCGGCGAGCCGCTTCTGACCAACGCTCCACAGCCGTTCCGCTTCGAAACGCATGGCGAACTCTTCGCCAGCCAACCCGAGGCGACGATTACTGGCTTCGACTTCAAGGTAATTTGTACGTGGCCGAGGAAGAGGAGGGCGATCGGCGATAATCGACGCGCCGTGGCGTTGCTCCGCCGGCTCGGGTCGCTCCACGAGCCGATCGAGAAGGTCTGCTACCCGCGGCGGTTCCAGAATCGGCTGCTCCGCCCGAACGCGCGTTGCGTCGGTGATGCCCTGTGATACAAGCAGCCGGTCCCGGACGACCTCGTACAGCAACCGCTGATAGTTTGAAAGCGGCTTGTATCCGCGCACGTACGGAAACCCGAGCTCGATCAGGATCGCGCTGATGTTCTGATGTTTCCGCTCGATGGCACCTTCGGAGCGCCCGTTAAGCATTGCATGGAGTTGACGCCGCGCAACGCTCTTGTTGAAAGAGAGGCCACGGAGTTCCTGATCGAGCATGTCGAGGTAGGCGGCGACCGTGACCTCAACTTCCTCGTGCGACCAATCTTCAAGCATGTGCCGATAGTATTCTCAACCGGCAAGCCAGCGCACAATCTCTTCAAATAACAGCGGCACGCCGAACTCCAAATCTGCGGCAATAAGCCTTGCGCGAACGGCCTTCGATGTATTTGGATACTTCTCACACGCGCGGAGGTATTCTCTCTCACCGAGTGCGTCACGAAGCACTGGCTCGTACTTCGGCACCAGCCGCCAAACCTCAGCGCCCTTGTCTTTTAATGCATCTAAAGATTCATTGAATTCATCTTCCACTTTAGCTTGCTTGTTGCTAAAGTCCGACGAATCCTCATCGTATAAAATGGCGGTAGGTATGCTGAAAGACAGCGCTATTCGCGCGAAGTCGAGTAGATTCCGTTTACCGCCCACCTCAACAATCGAAGTTCCTGCGCGATCAAGGTCAAGATCCAGACGCTTCGCGTATTCCGGGAATGCCAGTTTTTCTGAGTCACCTTCGACAAGCAACAGCCTTGAGGCGAAGAACAGTTCATTGCGTTCTGGGTCAAGTTCCTTGCGAAGCTTTTCCTCAGAAATCGCTCCCTTGCTGAGCGTTGATTGAACGGCCTTCGTCCCTTGATCGGTTTTGCGAACCAGCAGTACGCTACGGTAATCAGGAACCGAGACGAAGTATGGAGAGTGGGTCGTCAATATGACCTGATTCGTCTCGGCTATATGTCGCAGCGTTTTGGCCAGCGACCGCTGTTTTTGTGGGTGCAGAAACATCTCGGGTTCTTCTATTAAGAAGATCGCACCTTGCTTTCGTCGTTCCTCAAAAGCTTGAAGCATCGCTATGACGAGGGCATTCTGCATCCCTTCGCCGAGTTCAGTTGCCTTGATTTCGAAATCTCCCTCGCGAACGATAAGCTCTAAGGAGCGATAGAAGTCGAGCGAGTCAAATGGAGAGAAGAAAAGATCGAGTTCATCAGAGTCTGTATCTGGATCGAAGCCCAGTTGGGTTAACGCATGGCGCTTGATCGACCTCTCCATCTTTTCGAACTCAGGCGTCCTCAAAACTGCGACCGCCCGAGAGATCAACTGCTGGAAGCGCTCTGCGCGTCCCACTTCTTTTTCGCTTTCGCCGCTCTTCACTTTCACGGTATTCCGTGGATTTCGGAAGTCGCGGTCAATGTCATCAAGAAGGCGACGGAGCACCGAGTAACGGGACGAGGGCAACTGATCGCGAAGTGAGCGTTTAGTCCCAATATAGATCAACGGTATCAGATCCTTGACATCACCAGGGATATTCGGGAGAGGTGCGTATTGATGAGACTCTCCTTTCTTTGGAGCCCTCGCTAGGACCTGAATGGGCTCGCCGTTGGTTTTAAGGCACCGTTGCTCCAGGCGAGGTTCGCCCTTCTTTTGTCCAACTTTGTAACGCGTGTACTCGAACGAGAGGACGGGGATTTCTGTCGTCGGCGCGTTCTTGAACCGGCTGAACTGAACTGGTGGATCCAGCGTTACCGCGATGCGCATGTCAAGATTCGGATCGCGTGAATAAACGTCATCCAAGCTGAAGTTGGCAACAGTAACCCAATCGCGACCGAGAATGCGATGAAGCGCTTCGATGATGTTGGTCTTGCCGGCGTTGTTGGCTCCGACCAGCGCACAATACTGGGGAATACTAGCGTTCAGTTTTCGAATGGATCGAAAATTCTCCACGTCGAGGTGAGAGATCCTCAGCATTTCATGTCATCCTAGTCAACTCGTCAAGTCTCGAACCACACAGACTATGGACACCACATTGGACGTAAAGTGGCAGAATCTCGGCAGTCTTCCTGCTCAGGATCTTTTCCTGATCGAAGACTGACCGACCTGGGGTGCTCGGTCAAGAACTTTGACCATCTCGGAGAGGTTGAGTGCAAGCGCGTCCGACAGCCGTACAAGCATTGCAAGTCCTGGCAACGTTAGCCCGCGTTCCATATTACTGATGAACGGATGATTCGAATCGATCAGCGCGGCGAGCTGCTGCTGCGTGAGGCCGCGGGCAAGGCGAAGTTCGCGAAGGCGCCTGCCGAAGATGACTCCGTCGCTCTCACGCTTCGTCATGGTTCAACACACGTCGGGCGTTGACAAATCGCGCCGAAGGTTGTATTGTTAACAGTACAAACAACGGAGGCAGCCATGAACGACACCACCCAATCCCGTATCCGCCACATCTTCCTCTCTCCCCGTCCCCACTTTCCGCTAAATACGGTGGCGGTTCTGCTGGAGATGCCGCTCGCGGAGCTGAAAAAGGAGATCGAGGATGGTGCGATTGTAGCGGTTTCGACGGGGATGGGGGTGCGGGTGACTCGGGAGGAGATGGTCGCTGCGGCGCTGTCGCGATGGGAGCCGGCGGTGATCGAGAAGGCGTTGGGGCGCGATGCCAAGCGGGTGCTGCCGGAGGCGATCCGGCTGGTGGAGTTGCGGGCACGCGTTCCGCGGTATCAGAAAGAGATGCTGCGGTATCTGGCGCGGCAGGAGGGGACGTCGATCGGCGCGGTGCTGTCGCGCGAGCTGGAGGACATGGCCTCGGCGCGGGCGGAGGAACTGGCGGCGGCGGTGCCGTCGGTGGCCGTCGCGCTGCAGTTGTAGGTTGCGTTTGGTGCGTTGTCTGCCGGTCGGGGCGTCGAATTGCTGCTGATGAGGAGGTTTCACCCTGTGGCGGCAGGTGAACGGAGCTCGTGGCGGCGCGCTGATGCTGCTGATCCGCAATCGATACGTGACGGAAGCACGCCTTCCCCTCAAAGATCTATCTGGCCCGCCTTTCAGAGAGCAATTCGCCTACCGCGATCAGACGTTCCACTTGCGAAGGCTGAAAAGCCTTCCTGCAGAGCTGGCGATAACGTCTCGAAGGCAGAAGGGACTCGTCCCGACCCGATGAATTGCCCCTGAGAGCGAGCGATGATCTGGTCGTCAGACTTTATGATCTGGATACATTGATACTCATATCTAGCACCTAGATCATCATGGTCTTGACATATAGATCACATGATCTCGATGTTAGATCATGATATCTACGTCTATAATCTTGTAGATCTGATATTTCAGATGTCGTGATCTGCGTCGGTTGAAGTTGGCATCTGGCAGTCAGACATTGATCTGCTCGAAAGCCAATCTGCTGAGCCCCCGGGGACGGTTTTATCTGTCTCCATTCTGCGTCATCTGAGGATTGACTCGGCATGGACCCGCTCACACGCGGCGGTGACCCTCCCCACAGACAGCCGTGCCGTGATCCCCGTTCAATGCCGCCCCTTCGGCGTTGGCCGAGTAGGAGGATCATTGAGTCACGTACTTCTCACCAGTGTGTGCAGGCCCCTCGGGGAGCGTTACGGCGACGCGCCGAGCGTCGGTTATGAGTTGCTCTTCGGGCAGGTCACGCGCAAGCAGGGCCTATTCAGTCCACGCGCGAACCATGTGCAGTTCTCCCTCGAGTACATCGCCGAGAATCTGCAGGCGCCGACGACAGTCCTTCACTACCCCAGCCGCCGCGAGCTGATTCGCGAGCTGCGGAAGCAGCCCGAGTACGTCGGGATCTCGTTCGTGCTGTCGACGTTTCATCGGATGAAGGAAGCGGCGGACCTGGTTCGCCGGCACTCTCCCCGGTCGAAGATCATTCTCGGCGGGTACGGCACGGTGCTGTCCGACGAGGAGCTTGCGCCGTGGTCGGATCTCATCTGCCGCGAGGAGGGCTCCGCCTTCATGCAGCAGCTCCTCGGCGAGCGCCCCGCACCGCGGCGGCATCCGGTGGTCATCAGCCGGCTGCGGCTGTTCAGCCGGGAGGTCTCCCGCACCGGCATGATCTTCGGTGGCCTCGGCTGTCCCAACGGCTGCGATTTCTGCTGCACATCGCACTTCTTCAAGAGAAAACACATCCGCCTTCTCGACACCGGACGCGATATCTACCGCGTGATCGAGCGCTATCAGGAGATCGAGCCGGGGATGTCAATGGTCATCCTGGACGAGGATTTCCTCCTCAACCGGAAGCGGGCCCTCGAGCTGCGCGACTGCGTCGTCGCCGGAGGCCGCGCGCTCTCGATCTTCGCCTTCGCCAGCATCAAGGCCATCAGCCAGTACACGGTCACGGAGATCCTGGAGATGGGGATCGACGGACTCTGGATCGGCTACGAAGGGACGCGCTCCGGATACGCCAAGCAGGAGGGCCGCCCGGTGGCGGAGCTG
>Ga0247671_1000673_pt1 | contig 9851 bp, 5 predicted proteins | sample CNK12_metaG_FD_183039 | JGI IMG/M metagenome (GOLD analysis project Ga0247671, IMG submission 183039) | Soil microbial communities from Purdue University Martell Research Forest, Indiana, United States - CNK12 | ecosystem: Environmental > Terrestrial > Soil > Temperate forest > Bulk soil | place...
CGAGGCGAAGAAGAGCGCGCTATATCGCTCGGAAGACCTCGGCGAGACCTGGACCAGGATGAGTTCTTCGCCGAGCGTAACCGGGCGGCCGTTCTACTTCGCGCGAATTCTGGTTGATCCGAAGGATTACAACCGCCTCTACAAACCCGACTTCAATGTCGGCGTGAGCACAGACGGCGGCCAGTCTTTCACTCAACGAGGCGGTCGCGCCCACGGTGACTATCACACGATCTGGGTCAACCCTCAGGACACGTTTCAAGTTTACGTTGGAACAGACGGCGGCGTTTACCAGTCCAACGACAAGGCCAACACCTTCAGATTTTTGAGCTACATTCCCGTCGGCCAGTTCTATCACGTTAGCTTCGATATGGAGCAGCCCTACAACGTATATGGAGGCTTGCAGGACAACGGCTCGTGGATGGGTCCGTCGCAGAGTCCGGGCGGCATTGCGAACAAAGACTGGCGCAACGTCGGGTTCGGGGACGGGTTTTTTGTTTGGGCCGACGCGCTCGACAAGGACATCGTATACAGCGAATTCCAGGGCGGCAACGTCTTGCGGTTTCACAAATCGACCGGCGAGGTGAAGTGGATCAAGCCGCTTCCGAAACAGGGCGAGCCCAAGTATCGCTTCAACTGGAACACCGCGCTGGGGCTGAGCCCGACTAATAAAAAAGCAATCTACATTGGCGCGCAGTTTCTGTTTCGCTCAACCGACAAAGGCGAGTCGTGGGAGCGCATCTCGAATGATCTGACTACGAACGATCCGGAGAAGCAAAAGCAGGGAGAGTCGGGCGGGCTGTCGCTGGACAACTCGAGCGCCGAGAATCACTGCACTATCGTTGCCGTCGCCGAATCGCCGCTCGATGAAAAGACGATCTGGGCGGGAACGGATGATGGGAACCTGCAGGTCACCCGCGACAGCGGCAAGACCTGGGCAAACGTTGTTGGGAACATCCCGGGCTTGCCCAGGAACACGTGGTGCACCAGCGTCGAGCCGAGCCGCTTCGATCGTGGAACTGCTTACGTCACGTTCGATGGTCATCAGACCGGCGACATGAAGGTTTACGTCTTCAAGACCACCGATTTCGGAAAGACGTGGAAGGCGCTCGCGTCGGACGCGATCAAGGGCTACGCGCATGTTGTTCGCGAAGACCGGGTCAATCGCGATCTGCTTTTTGTTGGGACCGAGTTCGGATTGTATGTCTCGATCGATGGCGGCGGGCAGTGGGCTCAGTTTACCGGGAACCTGCCGCCGGTCGCGGTGCGCGACATCGCGATTCATCCGCGCGAGCACGACTTGATCCTGGCGACGCACGGGCGAGGTATTCTGATCATTGACGACATAACTCCGCTGCGGCAACTCAGCTCGAAGATTCTCGAGTCGGCGGCGTACATAATGGACTCACGGCCTTCAGCGATCGCGCTTTCTGTCGGCTCGCAGGACTTTCCCGGCGATGGTGACTTCGTCGGATCTAATCCGCCCGAGTCTGCGACGATCACCTACTATTTGAAAGAGCGGCACGTGTTTGGCGACATGAAGCTCGAAATCTACAACGCGGAAGGCAAGCTGATGACGACGCTTCCAGCAGGCAAACGAAAGGGCCTCAATCGCGTTCAGTGGTACATGCGCCAGAAGCCGCCGAAGGTGCCGCCTTCACCCAACCTCGCAGGGCCGTCGTTAACGGGGCCCGCGGTTCCCGAAGGCATTTACACCGTCAAGCTGATCAAGGACAAAGACACGTTCACCGGACAGGTCAAAGTCGTCGCCGATCCGAGGTCTACGCATTCAGCGGCCGATCGCGCGCTTCAACAGCAAACTGTTTGGAAGCTGTACGGCATGCAGGAGCGGCTGGCGTTCATAGACGACGTGATCACCGATGCGCGCGACAAAGCGAGGGATCGAGCTAAGAAGTTAGAGAGCGGTGACACGACCGCGAAGGAGCTTGAAGCATTCGCCGACAGACTCGACTTGCTGCACAAGACGCTGGTTGCGACAAAGGAAGGCGCGATAACCGGTGAGGAGCAGTTACGCGAGCGAATAGTTGAGCTCTACGGATGGGTGACCGTGTTTGGCGGCCGTCCAACCCAGTCGGTGCTCGATCGAATCCCGCTGCTCGAGAAAGACATCAACGACGCGAACGCGGCGTTTGAAGCGATCATCGGAAAGGAGCTCGCGGGAGTGAACGCAAAGCTTGCAGGCAAGAAGCTCGATCCGATCAAGGTGATGACCAAAGAAGAGTACGATAAGAAGCAGGAGAAATAGCTCCGCCGCTCTGATGATTCCGTCGGAGCGTGCTCTTAAATCACAGGCCTTACTGCAGCTTCAGCTCGAGCAACGCCGCGTCGAATGTCGGTCTCGTGCGCGTAAACGCCAAAGTCTTGCCGTCGGGTGACTACTCGAAGGTGGCGATCCACAGGTCCGCGGTCAGCGCGGTTAGGTCGAGGGCGAAGTCGCCGAAGGTGTAAACCCCGGTGTGAGGTCTGTTGCATCACTCGCCTATGACGATTTGGAGCTGCGGTCAAGCAGATTTCCCGCTTTTTTTTCCCCACTTGGTCACTGAATTTTCACTACTTTCGTTGCGGTCAACTGTTATTTTGGCGTCGCTGCCGGGGAGAAATTGGCCTGGCGCGGACAATTGAATAATGTCTCGTCCTCCGCCGACTAGATAAGTTGCAACTTTGGATCAGCTAACGCGTTCTCAAGTCAGAACCGTGCACCCGGCATCCTTCCTGGCAATGCCGGAACCTTTTCCGCCATTGGAACCTGGAGGAGATGACACTGTGAAATACTTAGTAGCTTTCGTTTCGCTAGCGCTCCTGGGGTGCGCTGCTATTTGGGCTCAAAACGCCGGCCGCAACGCCGGCAACAAAGTCGGCAAGGGAGAACAATCCGCCGCTGCACAACAGCCGACTGGCGCGGCCAAGACTGCGGCGAAGACTTCAGCCGCACCGGATCCAACCATCACTGTCGCGGTACAGAAAGGCGCCAAGTGGCTAGCTTCAGTGCAAGGCGCAGACGGCGGGTGGGGACAGGACGGGGGCGACGCCTCGAATGTGCGGCAGGGTGTTTCCCTCGAATCGAAAGGAAATGACGTAGCGAACACTGCAATCGCGGCCCTCGCGCTTTTACGGGCAGGCGATCAGTACCGGCCCAACGTCGAACGCGCAGTAGACTTCATTCTGCGAAAAGTCGAGACAAGTCCCGCCGACGGCCTGTCGGTCACCGACGTCAATCAGACGCAGGTTCAGCGCAAGCTTGGACCTTACATCGATACCTTCGTTACCGCCATGCTGCTGGCCCAGGTCGATGGAACGTTTGCTAAGGCCGCCAACGCGCGGATTCGGACTGGATTGCAAAAGTGCGTTGCAAAGATTGAACACAACCAAATGAAGGACGGGAGTTGGAATGTCGGCGGCGGCTGGGCGCCGCTCCTTGGGACCTCAATCGCGTCGCGCAGTCTGTACGCAGCCAAGCAGAAGGGTGTAGCGGTAAACCAGGAAGTAATGATGGCTGCGGATGCCTACACCGTGAAAAACCAAAAGGATCGCGAATCAATGGCCCGCGGCGTTGGTAGCGGCGCCGGGGTTGGATTCAGTGCCGCCGGCGATGTCGGTGGTGTTGCTGAGAGCGTGTCCGTAGTAGCGGGCGCCGCTGGAGTCGCGTTGTATCAGGATGCTCAGGCCCTCGAGCAACTGAGCCGTACGGAAGAGAGCCGGAAGAATAATGCCAGGGAGATCGCCGCGATCAATGGTCGGCTCTTCGATTCGAAGTTCGTCGATGGATACGGTTCGATAGGCGGAGAGGAATTCTTTTCCTATCTCAACATCAGCGACGGATTGAAGCGTTCAGGCGGTAAGGAATGGAACGAGTGGCATTCAAAAATAACGCAGAAGATTTTAAAGCTGCAGAACGAAGATGGGACGTGGTCCGGTCACCATTGCATTACCGGACGCTGCGCGGTGACCAGCGCCGCGATCCTCAACCTGACATCCGATCGTGTCGATTGACCGCCGCACATTCCTGCTGAACGCACTGGCCGCGGCCGGAACCACCGCCGCCGCGATGGCGACCGGTTGCTCGCGTCGGCGTGGCAGCGCGCCGCTCACGGACGCGGCGCGATACTTGTGGTCGCGACAGGCCGAGGACGGCGGGTTTCACAGCTCGACCTACGGCCTGCTGCGCTCCGGACAATCGTTGACCCCGTTTGTGCTCGTAGCCTTGCTCAGTGTGCCGGAAAGCGAATCGTCTCCCCCGCGCGGAGCGATCGAACGCGCACTCACGTTTATCAAGGCCAACACAAATGCCGACGGCGTTCTTGGGCTTATGGATGAGACGGCAGCGGACTATCCGAACTACGCGACTGCTCTTGCCGTGTGCGCGCTGGTCAAGGCCCGAGATCCCGGATATGAGAACGTCATCCGCCCGATGGTCGCGCAGCTCCGCGCGCAGCAGTTCAGCGAAGCCAATGGCTGGACTTCACGGCACGCTCCTTATGGCGGTTGGGGTATGGGCGGCGCGATTCATCGTCCCCCTGAAACCGGGCACGTAGACCTGTCTATGACTCGGCACGTGCTCGAGGCGTTGCAGCTTTCAGGCGTCCCGGCTTCTGATCCAGAGGTGGTGACGCGAGCGCTGGTTTATTTGCAGCGCTCACAGAATCCCGATGGAGGGTTCTACTTCTCTCCGGTCAATCCTGAAATCAACAAGGCGGGCGAGAACGGCGGCAGTTTCGCGAGCTATGGGACGGCAACGGCGGATGGTGTTTTAGCTTTGCGGGCCGGGGGCGTTCCCGACGAGGACCCGCGCATCACCAAAGCGATTGCCTGGCTCAAGGATCATCACCAGGCTGACCGGGCGCCGGGGTTCGACGACGGAACCGGCCAGCCGTGGGGATTGGGACTGCGCTTCTACTACGCGCACGCGATCTCGCGAGTCCTTCCGGATCTCCCTATCGAGCTTCCTGCGCAGGCTGGCGACGGCAGCTTCAGAAACACGGTGAACCTCGTCAAAGAGGATGACCCGTTGATCGCTACTACCTTCGCGCTCTATGTGATGTCTCGACGGTCTTAGAATCCAACAGTCAACAACATCGCTCCCATCGATCAGGATCTGCTGCGTACCGTCTGGCCACGGCGCAGGGCTGACTCTCCGGCGTGAGCTCCTATCGAGAAGTGAAGATCCGCAGCCTATAGTGCAGGCTCCCTGAAAAAGCGCTCACGCCGATGAGGTGCCAGTAATCCATCGCCTGATAGTGCGAAAGCGAGCACCATGAACGCCTTTGCGCCAGGACGCAATTGGGAAAGCAGATTACTTCTCATCGAATTCGAATCTAAGTGTCGGTCTGCCACTCGGCACTGATTTTGGTACCAGTTTTCTCAGGTTCTCAGGCTTAGCATTTGGATCGAGCAGACCATTGGTCACGAAATCGACTAACTGCCGGAACTCTTCATCTGTCAAATGAATAGGATTTGCCAGACGTGGATCAATTCGGGCCAACACCGGTGCCATAGGCCCAAGCGGGCCCCTTAGGTCCGGCGCGACCCCAGCAGTCGCGGGATTGTAATTGTTAACAGACGCAAGCACATCGAGATGATGTCGAATCGCTTCTTCCAGCCGGGTGAACGCGCCGTTGTGAAAGAAGGTTGGTTGCAAAGCCACATTGCGAAGGGGACTAGTGCGGAACTTATAACGGTCGTTGGCATCGCCGGTGATTTGCTCCAAACCAAAGTCTTCGTTCTGTCCCGGTCCATCAAAGGTTACATTTCCGGCCACCGGGTCTCCTGCGGCGGGAGCAATTTGCGGCACCCCGATCACGTGCTGACTGAAATCGCTGAACATCTCGTTCGAATGACCAGACACTTGGTGGCACGCGACACAGCCAGCCGAGCCAAGAAATAGCAGGGCGCCCTTCTTCTGATCAGTAGTGAGCGCATTCTCTTGACCCCGCGCGTACTGGTCAATTGGAGCGTTTGCAAAGACCAGACTGAACTCGAATTCTGCAATCGCTTTGCCGAACATATTAAAATCAATCGCCGCCCCGTTTCTCACTTCGGGAAAAACTTCACCAAACAGTTTTCGGTAGGCGGCCACTGCGTTCAGCCGATTGAGTACCTCGGCGCGGATCGCAAAATTGTCTCCGGGAAAACCAAACCCAGCCACCTCGACCCGTTCGGTCGGGGGAATGAAGGCCTGCGCGTCGAGCAACTGGGGCAAGTAGGACAGGGTAAGGCCCTCGGGCTGTGGAAAGATAAATCCCGAGCTGTTGTCAAACGGGTCGCCCGAAAGCGCTGCAAATCGGGAGTTCCACATCAGGTTCGGAAAGAAGGCGGTGTTAATCGCTATGGGAGTCCTTCGTTGGTTTCTGGGTCCAACGCGGTGTGGCCCGACGATTCCGTTATTGTCGATGCCGATGGCAATTGATTGGGTGTCGCCAAAAGCGTTGGTGGGAGAGTGACACCCCGCGCACGTATTATCGTTGTTTAGTCCGCCAATTGTATCGAACCATAACAGCCGTCCGAGGTTGGCCCGCCTTTGGTCCAAATGACGGCCCAGCCGTTGCTCCAGAGTCGTCTGGATGCGGCCAGTAAAGCCCAGGTCACTCAGTCTGGCAGATAATTCCTGGTCGACCGGATCGTGATCTGCCTTAGCGGGGTCTTGCATCACCACCAGAACGTAACCGATTGTGAGTACGACAACGATAAAGAGCTTGAAGACTGGCAGGCGCATTTCACAACCTCCTTCGAGAGACGTGCGAATAGTTGCTCGGGTTATGCAAAAGATTGCATAACCCGAAAATAATCTGAGCTCGGCCGATCGCCCCGCGCGGTATTACATCAATGCGAGACAACGATCTACGGCACGCGTGGGTTGGTATGGGCGAACATACCATTGGAGTTGTGCAACCAAACCCATGCGGTAAGCTCCCACACCCCAATCTCTTCGTTTCGCCTCCATTGGTCGGCGTCTCCACTAAAGCCCTCGGGCGGGTTAGCCGAAAGAGCCAAAGGCACAGCGTACTCCACGGCCACCAACTCAAGGCGATTCTCATTAGGGACATTCGCGTAAAGCAGAACCTCCGGTTCGTCGGGGCTGAAGGTTGCGTCAATCAGGGGCGGCTTCACGAAATGGAATCCCTCTCCCGACTCATAATCATTAACATTGATATAGCCATCAGCAACGGCTCGCGCGACGTCGTGGTATTTCGCGGTTGCTGCTCGCGCTGTTGCCAGTTCATCGAGCGTGGCGGCACTCAAGTCGTTCGAGCCAACCGTTGCTGCCGTGGTCTTGTGGTTAGTCATTTGCGCACCGCAAATAATCAAAGAGCAAATTGCGATGAGCATGCAGGACTTGCGAAGATTTGTCATTTTTAGTCTCCTGTTCATCAAACTGTTTGTTAATCGATACAAAGCTGGGCGGAGCAGCGGTGTTCAGCTAAGTTTTTCTCTTCATTGCATCAGCAGCTCACACCTCAAACCAGCCAGTGCGAAACTTAGCCAAAGGTGGATATCTAGCCGTGTAGAACCCTGAAAAGTCAGCTGAAACTCCTCCGTTTCGACATGCCCTGTCCTCTTTTGATCCTCGGCGATTGGCACGAAGACACACTTCAAAACCTTCCTCGAAAACCACCATCGCTGGTTCGGGGAAATTGGTTTATAATCGAGCCCTTCGATGCCGGCGGTTTTGTATCAGAATTCCGGTAAGGTGTCGTTTGGATAATCGGAAAATAATCGGAAAAGATCTGGAAAGCGCGAACAGCAACAAAAACGGAGCTTCCGCGAACGGTCACCGGTATGTTTTCGGCGATTTTGAGATTGATCCCGCGAACCGGATGTGTCTGCGCTGCGGCGAACAAGTGCCGATGACCGGACGAGTATTCGACATTCTGCTTGTGTTCGCCGAGAATCCCGGCCGCCTGCTGAAAAAGGATGAACTGATTGAAGAGGTGTGGCGCGGTGATTTCGTTGAAGACGGCAACCTCACCCGCAACATTTCGACGCTTCGCCGGGCGCTCGGCGATGACTCAAAGGAACACAAGTACATTGCCACGGTCCAGGGACACGGCTATCGCTTTATAGCGGACGTCGCGGAAATCCGAACTAGTGGCGATCCTGAGGTCACCGAAGAACCTGCGCCACTTTCCCAAATAAGAGAGAGTTTGCAGCCGATTGGCACGAAGCATTTTTCAAGGAGGTGGCTTTGGGCAATTCCGGCGGCTTCGTTATTATTCGCAGCTGTGTGGATCGTCAAGGAACGTTCTTTTGCGCCGGCCAAACAAATCACATCACTTGCCGTACTGCCGCTCAAATCACTCGACGCGAGTGAAAATTATCTGGGCGCGGGAATAGCCGATGCGGTTATCAGAAGAATCAGTCAGACGGGTCAGCTGAGGGTAAGACCGACGAGCGCCGTACTTCACTATCTTAACGAGGACACTGATGCATTGGCAGCGGCCCGGCAATTAAGTACGGACTCGGTTCTTGAGGGAACCCTGCAACGCGCCGGCGACCGTTTGCGTGTGAGTGTTAATCTTTTGCGCACAAGTGACGGGGCATCGCTCTGGGCCGATAGTTTTGACATGCCGGCAACTGACATCTTCGTCATTCAGGACAGGGTAGCAGAGCAGGTTGCCACGCGATTACAGCTCCACCTTGATTCGACACAAAAGGCTGGATTGAGTAATAAATACCCGACTAACCCGATCGCTTACGAGTTTTATATAAAAGGCATCTTTAGCCTCGACCAACGCGGCTATGGCGAGGAGGCCGTTCCGCAAATGGAGACAACCGTCGGCTTTTTGAAAAAGTCGATCGAGGCTGATCCTAATTATGCCCAGGCGGATGCCCAACTGGCCTTCGCTTATGTTTGGACAGCTCTGTTTATTGAGCCTGGGAATCCGAAGTGGGCTGAACTTGCGAGGGGAGAGATCAAGCGGTCTCAGGAGCTCGGCCGAGAACTCGCCGAAACTCACCTCGCCAACGGCATGCTCCTTTGCAGCGCATACGAAGGCTACCAAAATGAAGCGGCTCTTCATGAGCTGCTCGCGGCGCGACAGCTCAATCCAAACAGCAGCCACGGTGAATTGGCAGCGACATATGCACACATCGGACTTGAAGATCTGGCATCGCGCGAATTACAACGAGCACTCGATATTGATCCGACGAGCCAGAGTCTTAAAGATTTGACCTGGATCTTGCCTTACCTTCGCGGCGAGACTGATGAGTGGTTTTCCGCTTATCAGAAGCTCTCTCCGGGAGGAGATGTCGGTCCCTGGTATCTTATGCGTAAAGGCCGCCTGGACGATGCGAACAAAGTGATTGACGAGAGGCTATCAAGAACCCCGGAGAACTATGAGACCCTAATGCAACAGGCTTTGCTTCTTGCCCTGAAGGGAGACTTTCGCGGGGCGGAGGCCAGAGTTCCGGGAATCATTGCTAGAATCCAGCTCAATGATGAGAGCCGTCATCACTCGACTTATGACGCTGCATGCATCTTCGCACTCGCGGGTAAGAGCGGCGAGGCCATCAAATGGCTAAAAGAAACCGCAGCGACAGGCTTTCCCAACTATCCTCTTTTCGAGCGCGATCCTTATTTAAATCGTATCAGGGAGAACCCGGAATTCGTCCGGTTCATGGCCGATGAAAGGGCCCAATGGGAACGGTATCGCCAGGAGTTCGGAGACTAAACGAATTTGATAAGCTCGTGACTGATCAACATGAGCTACTTTGAGCGTTCGATTTTCAAGGTTTCGTGTAGTCGAATTCTGCCGTGATCTCACCGTCGCCGTTCTGCGCCTGAATCTTCACGGTCTGGCCGGACTCGATCCTTTTTGCAAGCTTCTTGCCCACCAGTA